>Ga0255756_1002153_pt1 | contig 21533 bp, 20 predicted proteins | sample 011ome_20_FD_179956 | JGI IMG/M metagenome (GOLD analysis project Ga0255756, IMG submission 179956) | Coastal salt marsh microbial communities from the Groves Creek Marsh, Skidaway Island, Georgia - 011509CT metaG (version 2) | ecosystem: Environmental > Aquatic > Marine > Intertidal zone > Salt...
CGTTCTACCCCTTGGCGGGTAAGTTGATTCCTGTCTTCTGGACACTGGCCGCCATCCTCGGTGCCGTTGGTCTGTACATCAGCTTCTTTGTCGCCCCCACCGATGCGCAGCAAGGCGAGGGGTACCGCATTATTTTTATTCACGTGCCGGCCAGCTGGATGTCCATGTTCATCTACTGTGTCATGGCTTTCTGGTCATTACTGGGGCTGACCTTCAACACCCGTCTCTCCGGCATGATGACCAGCGCCCTGGCGCCAACGGGTGCGCTCTTCGCTTTTCTGTCGCTATGGACCGGCGCACTCTGGGGTAAACCGATGTGGGGCGCCTGGTGGGTGTGGGATGCCCGCCTTACCTCCGAACTGATTCTGTTCTTTCTCTACCTCGGCTACATGGCGCTGCACGCCGCGATTGATGACCCGCGCCGCGCCGACCGTGCCGGCGCCCTGCTCTCGCTGGTCGGCGTAGTCAACGTCCCCATCATCTACTTCTCGGTCAAATGGTGGAACACCCTGCATCAAGGCGCATCGGTATCACTCACCAAATCGCCCAGCATGGCCAGCACCATGCTCTGGGGCATGCTGATCATGGCACTGGCCTTCTGGGCCTACACCCTAGCCGTCGCACTCATGCGCGCCCGTACCATCATGCTGGAACGGGAAGCCAATACCGAATGGGTCAAACACCTACCTGACGTGAAGGAGACCGCATAATGCAATGGACGAATGCCAGCGAATTCTTTGCCATGGGTGGCTATGGCCTGTATGTCTGGTGCAGCTTTGGTGTCTGCTTCGCCGCCATGATGGCCGAACCGCTGCTGGTACGCCATCGCCGCAAACAGGCGATACGCCAGATTCAACAGAGCAAGGACGCCTAAGGTTTTAACCCGGCAAACACGGGAGATGACTTAAGCACAGTCAGGCCTTGAGGCGTTAACCCGTACTCAGTCACGCAGCCTTCGTGCTTAATCGCTTCAGCCTCACCCGCTACAGTCAGATCCTTCAAGGTCTTTGTCGCCCGGCTCGGATTACTTTTAATGCCACTCGCAATTTCACGCGCAGTACTGGGCACACCGTTCAAATAGAGATAGCCCAAAACGCGCTCGCGCATGGAACCGGTCGTCAACCGGATATCAGAATCGCCGCCGGAGAATGAGACCATGCGGCCTTGACCTTTGGGCACCTCGGTCGATAAACGACCATGAAGCATATCTGCAAGAAACCGGCTCATGTAACAACCATAACAATTTTAATAAAGAGGTAATCGTATGAGGTCCATCTTAGGTATCGGCGAATTCACTCACGAAGTGAAAAACGGTTTTTTATAAACACCCCTAACATTACTATTAGTTCTCGATTCGAATCTGCAATGTCAGCTGATACCCCATGCCGCGAATCGATCTAATGAAGGTATCGGGCACACCGATAGCTTCCATTTTCTTGCGCAAGCGAAATACCTGTATCTCTAATTGGCTTTTGGCAGTTTCGTCGGCAACGCGACCCGTAATCTCAAATAGGCGCCAATAGGGCAATCTTAGATGCGGTGCCATAGCAAGACCCTTAAGTAAGGCCGTATCGCTTATGCTCAGATACGCGTCTTTGCCACCATTGGTGAGCTTAAGTCCGCTTGGGCTTAAAACCAGGCTAGTTTCTGCATCTGCTTGAGCGCCAACTCGACGGCGCACGGCTTTCACTGCGGCAGATAGTTCGGCAGGCGACACGGGTTTTGTCAGATAAAAATCTGCCCCGCTTTCATAGCCATGGATACGATCCTGCTCTTCTGTTCGGGCAGACACCATGATGATATTGATACTTGGGTGGCCTGCACGCAGGCGCTGGGCAATATTGAAACCCGATTCTCCGGGCAAGTTAATATCCAGCACAATCAGGTGCGTTGCAGCGGCAGCCAGCTGCTCGTCGAGTTCTTCTGCACAACTTGCACCAACGACATCAAAGCCTTCGCTAAGTAGTCGATCAATGAATACTTCTCGCAAATCCTGGTGGTCTTCGACGACAACAACGCGCATGATGGTGAATGATGCTCGGAAATCTAGAAATTGAAATGTAATTGATCACCCACCAGTAAACTTGCAAAAACTTTCCACACCTGCCTACTTTGTTACCAATGGTAGCATCAGCTCAAAGCAAATTCGTTGCCCTAGCAGGGTGCAGCGCACCTGACCGCCCAGAATCTCGGCAAGCACTTTCACCAGGTAAAGGCCCAATCCTGATCCGGTAAGCGCATGCGCACGTTCAGATCGGTAGTATTTATCGAACACGCAGTCCGGGTCTGGCGCGTCGATGGCATCGATGTCGTTTTCAATCCGCAGCAACGCTGTGTCGCGGGTTTGACCTAACGTCAAGACAACGACGCTATCCGACGGGCTGTATTTAACGGCGTTATCGATGAGGTTGGAAAGGGCAATACGAGAAAAGTGTTCATCGGAATCCACCCAGAGCGCTGCCGGACCATTCACCTGGATTCTGTCGCCCTGAGGGCAACCGCTAATGATGGAATGAACTGTGGCCATGAGATCGACCCGGCTTACTTGCAGCGCGATCTGTTTGTCTTGCAAACGCTCTACTTGTAACAAACGCTCAATCACACCATCCATGTCGGCAATGGCTCGGTCGATCATTTTGTTGGTACGCTCAGGCACTTGCACATTGCCCACAGCCATACGCACAACCGACAGCGGCGTTTTCATTTCATGGGCGAGCATTTTCAGGAAGTTTGATTGCTCAACGCGCCGCATTCGCTCCTGTGCGGCCTCTTGTTCTGCAAACTCAAGACGATGCTGGGACGCCTGCTGACGTTTGCTCAGCCGATGCGCCCGCACCTGAACCAGAACCATCATACAGAGGCTGCTCAGCAGCGCATAGAGCAGATTCAGGTACAAGATGCCTTCCTGAGCGGTGACAAGCCCCATGATCGGTAGGCGGTTAAGCAAAACCACACTGACTACGATGGCGTAAACGCTAACGAGAAAGGCTTTAGAAAAGATTGGCTTCTCATCAGGTTTTGCATGCTGTGTCTCACGCCAGGCTTGCGTAGAAAGCACCATCAGAAAAATTAAAATAATGGCAGTAAGGACAACGTAGGTCGTCAAAGCAATCGCCCAGTGGGGCTTGCCCATGAGCTGCAACACCCATTCAACGGGCAGCGAAATGATTAACGAAAGCGTCGCTCTGAGCAGCCAGGGGTTGGGTTTGAATAGCCGAATGAGCTGGCTGTCAAACCAGATTACACAGGCCACAAAGATGAAAACCACATTGTTTGAAATCGGGTCCAGCCAGCTGATCGGTATCCAACCGGAACTGAAAGCACGGAAATACCCCAGCATGACGAGCGCATAGGCAATCGCTAAAAGTTCTCGGACGATGTAAATGCCGACCAAGCGATCACGCTGGTTGATGTAGCTGAGAATGCCCCAGCCCATGCAGATCAGCAGTACCGCGAAGTACAGCATGGTGCCTAGCTCTTGCCGACGGTCTGCGGCACGCACCTCATCTTCGGTCATGACTTCGACAAAAGTCATGGTGCTTTGATTAGTCTGCAGTCGCAGCCAGACATCGCGCGGAGCCTGGCCTACAGGAATGACAAAGTTCAGGTTGAGCGAGCGATATTCATCGTGCGCCCAGTCGAAAAAGTCGCCGGTCACGCGGGCTTGATCGGATTGCGCCAGGGGGTCAAAGAGTTGAATCTGATCCTGTATCGGCGGACGAATGCGAATGATGAGCCTGTTGCTGGCTAAGGGCTTGGTTATCGCCGCAGGATCAATGTGCAGACGTAACCAGAAAGTAGATTGACTGAAGCCTTGGGTGAAGTACTTGTTGGCAAACGGTGTTTCTGGTGCCCGCTGCGCTTCGGCCAGCGTTATCTGGCCCGTGGGATCTTCGACCCAGGCCCGCTCTGTGACAAAGCCAGACGCCCACGCCAAGCTGACTGTTACCAATAACAGCAGTCCAACCAGCAATGAGCGACAGAGATTTAACACAACACGATTTAGCGCTAAGATGTCCAGGCGTTACGACGCCCGAACTTTCTCAATGGCATTGACCAGGTGTCGAATCGAATTCTTGGTTCGCTCGCGATTACAGGGGCAGGCACACATAGCCTCTGTGGCGCGATGTTCGAACGCCGCTGCTGTAAACAACTTTCGTTGAGCCAGCTCCAGAATGTCTGCCACGTCCTGTTCCGAGTATCGATCAATTTTGGTCACAGCTAGATCTACTGGAGCCAGTACTTTAACCCGCACTTTCTGATTGCGGACTTGAATACCATCCCAATCGATGGCATCACGGTCAAAGTCCTCGTGTAACAATCCGATGGTGGGATTGTAATTAGTATCGAGGTAGCACACTCGATCTACGCCCTCTTGATCTTCATAACGCACCAGCACATCAACGCCGCCAAGCCCTACTCGGGCATCATAGAATGCATCCAGATCGTCGGTGAATCGGGTATCACAATAAAACCCGACGGCTACGCCACCGGCGATGTACATAGTCACGACCCGATCTGAATCAACCAGATTATTGGCGATGCGGTTGGCTAATTCCTCAACCACAAAGGTGAATACTGGATTTAGGCTGCGCATAGCTGGCGATAACGCGCCTTAGTCATGTCATTTATTCGAGCCGCCTGTAGGCCGAAGGCAGCAAACGATTCTGTGAAATGATCTGCAATGTGGGCATCTAATGCACACGCCTCATTGAGAAAATCGCGCGCACTGGGGTTCCAATTTTGTTGACCCAAGAAATAGTAAATTGCCGCTAAGGCAGGTGCATACAAGGCTGCATCCATCCCCGCCAAACACGCCGTTTTAGCAAAGGCTCTGGCTTGGTTTGCCATGAAATCGAATAAACGCACTTCATCTGCACGTAGCATGATGCATATCTTTTGTAGTAACGCTCTGATTCTACACAAGACTGAATGTAAAAAGAAAAACGAGGCCACCCGAAATTGGTAAAATGGCGGCATGAAACCACGTCACAAACGATTTGCCCTGATTATTGGGGCGCTGGCCGTTATTGGCGCCGCCGCTGCGCTGGTGCTCAATGCTTTTGAAGAAAACCTGGTGTTCTTCTTTACACCCACGCAAGTTGCCGCCGGTGAAGCGCCGCAGAACCGTGCCTTCCGCATTGGCGGGATGGTGAAAGAGGGCAGCCTGCAACGCGACGGCATGAACGTACGGTTTGTGGTCACCGATACCGCGCATGATGTGCCGGTAACCTATTCGGGCATCCTGCCTGATCTGTTCCGCGAAGGCAAAGGCGTTGTCGCCCAAGGCAAGCTGGAGGGTTCGGGCAATGCCGTGAGCTTCAAGGCCTCGGAAGTGCTGGCCAAGCACGATGAAAACTACATGCCGCCCGAAGCACAGCAAGCCATGGACAAGGCTGCGGTAGAGAAAGCGTCGAAGTCGTTGAAGTAAGCAAAGCGTCAGACGCGCAAAGGGGGCTTTCGGTCCCCTTTTTTATTTCAGCCGCGCTTTGGCTTCAGCGATACTTTCCTGCACGAACTTGCCTTCTTGAGAATCTGGGCCAACGATCTTGATGACGCGCTCCCAGTACTGAACGGCTTGTTTGTAGTTAGCGCTTTCAAAGGCCAGGCCACCGGCCATGAACAGCACCTTGGGATCCTGGCTGCCCTGCTTCAGTGCATTGTTGATCCAGGTGCGCGCGCCGTTTAGGTCACCGGCTGCAGCCAATGCTTCAGCGTAGTCGGCCATCAGCGGTGGCTGCTGTTTGATTTGCGGCAGGATACGTTGAAAGGCTTTCACGGCATCGTCCGGACGGTTCATGACCATATAGGCACGGGCGAGCAATTGCCAGCCGGCGGGGTCATCAGGATTCGCCTCAAGCTTGGCCTGCAGACGGGCAACCATGACGTTGGGGTCGGGTGCCGGTTTTACATTGGCCGGGTCCAGCGCGGCCAAGTTGCCGACCTTCCAGTAAACCAGACCGCCGCCCAATGGCATGAGCAGGATAATCAGCCAGACCAGCCAGCGACCGGCCACACGGGAGCTACTGGCTGTAGCAGAGGTGGCTGTGGTTGCTGCTGGCAGCGGAAGCGCATCGTCTTCATCGACCAAGCCCTGACGACTGCGCCGACGCAAAAAGACAACCAGACCGATGAGGCCACCAACCAGCAAAACAAAGGGCCCTACCCACAACAGCACGGTGGTTGCTTTAAAGGGCGGGTCATACAATACGTAGTCGCCGTAGCGGCTGACCAAAAATTCGATGACTTCTTTATCAGACTTACCCGCTTCAATGAGGTGACGCACTTCACGACGCAAGTCTTCCGCCAAATCAGAGCGAGAGCCGGCCAGCGATTCGTTCTGACACACGAGGCAGCGCAGGTTTTCAGAAATGGCGTTTAAGCGTGTTTCGACCAAAGGGTTCTGCGCCAACGGCTGGGCTTCTGCGGCAAAGGCCACACTGCTGCTCGCCAAGACAAACGCGACGGCATATTTAACTAACCCCTTCATTACTTGAGCCCTTTCAACAAGGGGTCAATCAGGGTCTGCACCACGTCGGACGTGACCGGGCCGACATGCTTGTAACGAATGATGCCGGCCTGATCGATGACGTAGGTTTCCGGCACGCCGTACACGCCGTAATCAATGCCGACCCGGCCATCGGCATCAAAGGCCGACAAGACATACGGGTTGCCATGCTGCTTGAGCCAGGCCAGCGCATCTGAACGCTGGTCTTTGTAATCCAACCCAATCAACGGCACATCCGGGTGCGTACGCGCAAAGTCAACGAGCACCGGGTGCTCGGCGCGACAAGACACACACCATGACGCCCAGACATTGAGCAGCCAGACGCGACCCTTGAGGTCTTCCGGGGCAAAAGTCTGCTTGGCATCGTGCAGCTGTGGCAGGTTAAACGTGGGGGCTGGTTTGCCCACCAGTGGCGAGGGCACATAGCTCGGGTCTTTAGTCAGCCCCCGCGCCAGAAAGAATACCAGCACGGCAAAAGCCAGAAAGGGAATCAGGAACCACCAGAAGCGTTTCATCAGGCTGCTACTTTCTCATCAGTGAGACCCGACTCATGATCGGCCGAAGACTTACGTGAACGATAGCGCCGATCCGACGCCGCAAAAATGCCACCCAGCGCCATTAGGGCGCAACCCGCCCAGATCCAGCTGACAAATGGTTTGTAGTACACGCGCACCGCCCAGGCATTATTACCGGTGGGCTCGCCCATCGACACGTACAGATCTCGCGTCAGGCTGCTGTCGATGCCCACTTCGGTCATCGGCATGGTCGATGAAAAATACGTCCGCTTCTCGGTATAGAGGGTGCCGCTGATCTGCGCTGGCTGATCCAGGGGACCATAGGTCACTTGTCCGCGCGCCCCTTCATAGTTAGGACCTTTCACCGGTGTTACGCCTTGCAGGGTAAGTCGTATGTTCTGAATTGACACCGTATCGCCTGGCGCCATGCTGACATCACGCTCCACCTGATAGCTACTGACAAAGGTCACGCCAACCACAAAGACGGCCAAGCCCAGGTGGGCCAATTGCATGCCCCAGAACGCACGCGGTGGCCAGCTGGTTTTAACCCGCACAATCACTTGGCGAACGACAGCGGCCATCACCCACACCGCCAGGCCCGCGCCAATTGCTACCATGGGGCGCCAGCTGCCCATGAGCAGGGGCAACACAATCGCTGCCAGGACGGCCAAGACGGCTTCAACCTTCAGTGATTGAATCAGGGGTACCAGTTGGTCCTGCTTCCAGCGGGCCATCGGTCCAAACGGCAAGACCAACAGCAACGGCAACATAATGGGTACAAAGACGGCATTAAAGTAAGGCGGCCCGACCGACAGTTTGCCGAGATTGAGGGCATCGATCACCATGGGATACACCGTGCCCAGCAATACCGCGCCGGTGCCCGCCAACAACAACACGTTATTGATCAGCAGGAAGGTCTCACGCGACACCAGAGCAAAAGCCCCACCCCGCCCCACCGTCGGCGCACGCCAGGCAAACAACGCCAGTGAGCCGCCCACCACAATGGCCAGAAAGACCAGAATGAAAACACCCCGGGCGGGGTCCGCCGCGAAGGCGTGAACGGAGGTCAGCACGCCAGAACGCACAATAAAGGTACCGAGCAGCGAGAGCGAAAAGGCCCCAATGGCCAGCAGCACCGTCCAGTTTTTGAAACTGCCGCGCTTTTCGGAAACCGCCAGCGAGTGAATCAGCGCCGTGCCAACCAACCAGGGCATAAAGGAGGCATTCTCGACCGGGTCCCAGAACCACCAACCACCCCACCCCAGTTCGTAATAAGCCCAGTTAGAACCCAACGCAATACCAATGGTGAGAAACACCCAGGCGGCCAACGTCCAAGGACGCGACCAGCGGGCCCAGGAAACATCCAGTCGGCCCGCCAGTAAGGCCGCGATGGCAAAGGCAAACGCCACCGAGAAACCGACATAGCCCATATAGAGCATGGGCGGGTGGTAGACGAGGCCTGGGTCCTGTAACAGCGGATTGAGGTCACGCCCCTCCATGACGGCGGGTAGCAGCCTTGTGAATGGGTTGGAGGTAAACAGAATAAAGAGGATGAAACCAAAACTCACCAGACCCAGCACACCGAGTACCCGAGACACCATCTCTACAGGAAGCGTGCGCGAAAAAATAGCCACTGCGCCGGTCCAGGCGGTGAGCATAAACACCCAGAGCAGCAGGGAGCCTTCGTGTCCGCCCCACACCGCACCAAAACGATATTCAAGCGGCAATTGCGTATTGGAGTGCCCTGCGACATAAGCGACCGAGAAGTCGTTAGTGACAAAACTCCAGGTCAGACAGAAAAAGGCGGCGGCCAACAGACTGAACAAAGTAAGTGCCAGCGGTCTAGCCAAACGCACCCACAGCGGCACCCCGAGCTGCGGCCCGGCCAGACCCAAAACCGCCAGTGAAAATGACACGAACAGCGACAACGACAGGGCCAACTGCCCAAGCTCAGGAATCATTCGTAAACCCTTTAACAACGCATGTCGACTATCGCCGGAAAAACCCCGGAAATCTGAAGGACACTTTACTTTTCTTGAAGCCAAGATGCTAATGGAGGCGGGCACCCGATGCAAGCGGTGAGAACAAGGTAAACTCCCGTTAAATCACATCAATCCGTGTTTGTCTGATCAGTGACTCCTCTATAAAACTCGGTAATAACATGGTCTGGGCCTTAGCCACCGAATCCACCCTGCTGTATCTCATTCATCCGTTAATCGTATCGCTATTTGCTTTACGCATTATCTGGGTACGACGCCCTCCGGGCGTTGCCTTGGCCTGGATTCTGATCGTTACGATTATGCCGATCGTGGGGATTACTGCCTACCTGCTGATTGGCGAACGCCCTACCGGCCGGACCCGCAAAGAGCGGATTGAAGCCATTGCCCCGGCCTACGCGGAAATGACGGCGCTGTTTGATGAACGTTTTCCTCATACCACCCGCCTGATTACCCCTCACTTTCAAGCCATGGCTGTATTGGCGGAGCACCATGGCGGCATGCCGCCGGTGGCTGGTAATCAACTTGCGCTGCATGCCGATGCTCAAACCATTCTGCACGGCATGATCGCCGACATTGATGCCGCACGCAGCCGTTGTGACATTGAATTTTATATCTGGAACCCAGGTGGCACGGCCGACCTGGTGGGTGAGGCGCTCATGCGTGCTGCCGCCCGTGGTATTGCCTGCCGCGTTTTACTTGACGAACTGGGTAGCGCCACGTTCTGGAAGAGCGCCTGGCCTGACCGGTTAGGTCAGGCGGGCGTTAAGCTGATCAAAGCCTGTGCGATTCATCCGCTCCGCTTGCAGTTTGGCCGTGCTGATCTACGACTACATCGCAAGATCGTTGCCGTTGACCAACACATCGCCTGGACGGGTAGCCTGAACCTCGTAGACCCGGCATTCTTTAAGCAGGATGCGGGGGTTGGCGAGTGGGTTGACGCCATGGTGCGCGTTGTCGGCCCGGCGGCCAGCGCTCTGACCACCGTCTTTGAGGGCGACTGGGCCGTTGAAAGTGGCAATATCCAAGGCTTTACCGAATTCCTGAATCAGATGCGCAAGCTGCCGGTACCCGCCGCAGCGGGAGAATACCTCATCCAGGCCGTGCCTTCCGGTCCCAGCTATAAGGTCACCAATATCTCGCACCTGCTGCTGAGCGCCGTGCTAGATGCCCGTAAGGAAGTAGTGCTTACCACCCCCTATTTCGTGCCTGATGATGCACTCTTTCAAGCCCTGCAAACAGCCGCCTGCCGTGGCGTAGATGTCACGCTGATCGTGCCGGAGCGCGTGGACTCCAAGTTAGTCCGTTATGCCAGCCGCAGCTACATGGCAGACCTGCTCGCGGCAGGCGTGAAGATTCAGCAATTTACGGGTGGCCTGCTGCATACCAAGAGCCTGGTCGTGGATAGCGAATTTACCCTCTTTGGTTCGGTTAACCTGGATATGCGCAGCTTGCGACTGAACTACGAAATCACGCTAATGATCTACGATGCCGGATTCAGTGGGCAGGTACGTGCCCTGCAACAACAATATCTCGCACGATCGACGCCCATTAATCCTGACACCTGGGCCGACCGCCCGCTCCTGGAACGCCTTAAAGAAAACGCGACGCAATTGATGGCGCCGCTACTCTAACCGGATACGAATCGACTTTTATGCTTAGTTATCGCCACGCCTTTCACGCCGGCAACCCCGCTGATGTGCTCAAGCACCTCGTCTGGATTCAGGTGCTGGATTACTTCACCCAGAAAGACAAGCCCTTCATGGTACTCGACACCCATGCTGGCGCAGGGATGTATCTCATCGAGAGCACCATGGCCCGTAAAACCGGCGAATGGCAAACGGGTATTGGCAAACTCTGGGAACAACCCGACGAGGCCTTGCCCGAAGCCGTGGCACGTTACCGGCAGGTGATTAAGGCGGCCAATGCCAGCCCTGCCCTCAAGCACTACCCCGGCTCTCCGTGGATTTCTGGTTACTGCAGCCGACATGCCGACCCGCTGCGTTTTTTTGAGCGTCACAGCACCGATGCGCCGCTCTTGGCGCAGACGCTACGCTTTGTGCAAAAGCGCACGCAGATTAATGTGGCCGATGGCCTGGCCGGGCTGAAAGCCCTGATGCCGCCACCGCAACGTCGCGCTGCCGTGCTGATTGATCCTTCTTACGAAGACAAAACGGACTACGGCAAAGTAGTGGCCAGTTTGCGCGATGCGGTGCAACGTTTTGCGACCGGCACTTATGTGCTCTGGTACCCGATCCTGGCGCGTCGCGAGGCGGTGGAATTGCCGGATCGTCTGGTGAAACTGGGCGTACCGAACTGGTTGCATGTCACGCTGACCACACAACCACCCGCCACCGACGGGCTGGGCATGATCGGGAGCGGACTCTTTGTGATCAACCCACCCTGGACCCTGCCACAAACATTGGAAAGCACCCTGCCCTGGTTAACTGAAACACTGGGCGAACCCGGTTGCGGGGCCTTTACGCTGGATTGGCAGATCGCTTAACTTTGCCAGATCAGGCTTTGGCGGTTTTGGCTTCTAGCGCTTCCCACTGCTCCAGCAGCACCAGCAGTGCTTCTTCAATCGCCGCCAGGCGGCTGGCTATGGCCTGCCCTGCCCCCGGGTCGGTGGCGTAGATGGTTGGATCGTTCATTTTTTCCAGCAACGCCGTTTGTTCGGTTTCCAGCGCCTCTATCTGCCCGGGCAAGGCATTCAATGCCTGCTGCTCTTTGTAACTGAGTTTGGCCGCACGGCTGCCTGAAGCGGCTGGCGGTTCATTGGCTTTAGGTGCCGCTTTCACTGTCGCTGACTTTTCAGCCGCTTTATTCTGCGCCAAATGCCAAGCCGCCCAATCACTGTAGCCGCCCACAAACTCACGCCACTGCCCATCGCCTTCGGCGGCAATGACTTGTGTGACCACGTTATCCAGAAAGCTTCGGTCATGGCTGACCAGCAATAGGGTGCCTTGGTAATCCTGTAGCAAACTTTCCAGCAACTCTAGCGTATCAATGTCTAAATCATTCGTCGGTTCATCAAGCACCAGAATATTGGCTGGGCGGGCAAACAGCCGCGCCAACAATAAGCGGTTACGCTCCCCCCCCGACAACGACTTAACCGGGGAACGCGCCCGCTGCGGCGAGAACAGAAAGTCGCCCAGATAGGTCATCACATGGGTGCGCTTACCGGCCACTTCGACATAATCAGAGCCGGGTGAAATCACCTCATGCAGCGGCGCTTCGGGGTCCAGCGCGGTGCGGAATTGGTCAAAGTACGCCACCTGTTGCTTGGTGCCACGCTTGACCGTGCCGCTATCCGGTTCGATCTCACCAAGAATCAGGCGCAGCATGGTGGTTTTACCCGCACCATTCGGACCAATTAAACCAACCCGATCGCCACGCATAATGCGACCGCTAAAGTTATCAATGATCTTGCGGCCTTCATACGACTTCGACACGTTAATCAGATCGGCAACCAATGCGCCGGACGAATCACCCGAATCCACCCGCATGGCCACCTGGCCTTGTTGATTACGGCGGGCGGCACGTTCGGCACGCAGCTGATCCAGTCGCTGCACACGGAACACCGCACGCGTGCGGCGCGCTTCTACGCCTTTGCGAATCCAGATCTCTTCCTGCGCCAGGAGTTTATCGGCGCGCGCCTGCTCCAATGATTCTTCGTGCAAGCGCTGTGCTTTACGTTCCTGATATTTGGCAAAAGAACCCGGGTAGCTGGTGAGCAGCCCACGATCCAGTTCAACAATCCGCGTGGCCAGGCGATCAAGAAAACGCCGGTCATGGGTAATGAAAAGCAGCACGACATGACGCACGAGCAAGAGGTTTTCCAGCCAGTCAATCGCAGCAATATCCAGGTGGTTGGTTGGCTCATCAAGCAACAACACATCTGGCTCGCAAACAAGGCCACGCGCCAACGCGACACGCTTCTTCTGTCCACCGGATAGATCATCGACAATGGCATCGGGGTTGAGGTGAAACTCTGCAATGACGCGTTCAGCCAGCGCATTTTGCTGCCAGGCATCCGAGACTTCCAGTTCATGCTGCAAGTGGGCCAATTCATCGAGTGCCCCAGCGCGTTCCGCTTCGGGCATATCACCCAGGCGATGCGACAGATCGTGATACTTGGTTAATACCCGGGATTGCTCACCGAGCCCGCCGACCACGGCTTCAAAGACAGTGGCACCGGGTTCAAATTCCGGTTCTTGAGCCACATAGGTAATACGCAGATCCGGTGCTTTCCAGACCTGACCGTCATCCAGCGCTCTCAACCCAGCAATGGCGGCCAGCAATGAAGACTTACCCGTGCCGTTACGGCCGATCAACGCAACGCGCTCACCCGCATCAATCTGAAAATCCACATGATCGAGCAGTGGCACATCGCCGTAGGCCAGGCAGCCCGCGTTTACCGACAACAAGGGCATATTAATATCCGGTCAATTTCTTCAGGTCAGCCAGCACTTCAGCACTGTGCTCAGAGACAGACACATCGGTATAGACCTTGGCGATGCGGCCGTCCGGGTCAATGATGTAGGTGTAGCGCCGTGGAAAACCGGTAATCCCCAGGTTCATCCAGGCGCCATACTGGCGCGCAAAGGCACCGCCGGTATCGGACAGCAACGGAAACGGCAAATGAAACTTGAGCGCAAACGCCGCATTGGCGGCTGGTGTATCGGCACTAATCCCGGCCAGCACAACCCCCATTTGCTGAAAACTGTGCCAGTCATCGCGGAACTTGCACGACTCTCGTGTGCAGCCCGGCGTATCGGCTTTGGGGTAAAAATACAGCACGACCCAATGTCCACGGTAGTCAGCGAGCTTGTGATGCACACCGCGTGTATCGGGTAAATCAAAGGCGGGCGCAGGCGCACCAATCGTCGGCAGATTGCCATCACCCGCTTTTACGCTGGACTGTGAGCGCCACAGCCAAACAAGCAGTCCGATCACGACCAGGGTAATGAGATATTTCATAGAAGACGGCATCCGCTAAATGAGCAAAGTGGCGTCCCCGAGAGGAATCGAACCTCTAATCTTCCCTTAGGAGGGGAAAGTTATATCCATTTAACTACGGAGACGGCAGGCTGAATTATACCGGCTACGGTCTACGATCCTGCGCTTCTCTAGTTGCTCAGCTCAACAGCGCACTCCATCTCAAGCAAAGGGTTCGTGTTCGAAACGTCTCGAGGATAGAAACCTCAATCGGAGCAAAATATAGCCATGTTTCTGGGGTATCTATCTATAGCCTCAGAAAATTTCTTTTCCAAATGCCACACTACCCTGCCATTTCAGTAGACTATTTCGATCTTGATTTATTTGTGTGCAGTTATGCCAGATCCCGTTATTCTCTTTTTTGTTCTTGGTGCTGTAGCCGGTTTAATTCGGTCGGATCTGAAGATCCCAGGTGTTTTATACGAGAGCCTCAGTATTTTTCTACTGCTGGCGATCGGCTTGAAAGGTGGGATCGCCCTTTCGAAACACCACCCCGGAGAGCTGCTTGGACCGATCTTGGTGGTGGTAGCTGCTGCTACGCTAGTACCCATAACTGGCTTTGTTATTGCTCGTTTAGTCGGGCAGCAAGACCGGGCTAACGCAGGCGCATTGGCTGCACACTATGGCTCAGTCAGCGTAGTAACCTTTGCCGTAGCATCCAGCTTTCTGATGCGTCAAGCAGTAGAAGCTGAGGGCTACATGTCAGTTTTTCTGGTTATTCTGGAGATTCCTGGTCTGCTGATTGGTGTAGCACTTGCCAGAATGGGCGCCTCAGAGACCCGCTGGCTACCCCTAATTCATGAAATTCTGACGGGCAAGAGCATTGTGCTCCTCGTTGGCGGACTGATCATTGGTTATGTTTGCGGTGAAGAGGGGGCTGTGTCAATCACGCCCCTTTTCTTCGGTCTTTTCAAGGGACTACTGGCGATCTTTTTGCTTGAAATGGGGCTTGTAACGGCAGGCCGCGTTGCCGATCTAAAACGCTCTGGCATATTTCTGGTGAGCTTTGGGTTACTAATGCCTTTACTAGGAGCCATGATTGGCCTCATAACAGCGCTTGGGCTTGGGCTTAGTGTAGGAGGATCAACACTTCTGGCGACTCTATTTGCCAGCGCCTCCTACATCGCTGCGCCTGCCGCTGTCCGTATGGCAGTGCCTGAAGCCAATCCATCGCTTTCGATCGGTGCCAGCTTAGGTGTTACATTTCCATTCAATATAACCCTCGGCATACCGCTCTATTTTGCAGCCAGCCAATGGCTGATTGGAGGCCAAGCATGACATCACGTCTGGTCGTTCGAAAACTAATAACTGTAATCTGTGAAAGCGCTCTTGAACAAGGTTTGACTCAAGCTATTTCAAAACTTGGCGCTAGCGGCTATACCGTAAGCGATGCCCGCGGCAAAGGAGCTCATGGTGTACGTGATGCATCATGGCCTGAAAACGCCAACATCCGAATCGAGGTCTTGTGTGACGAGCCTATAGCTAGTTGCATACTCGATTTGCTAGTCAACAACTACTATTCTAATTACACCTTAGTGACGTTTGTCAGTGATGTAGGCGTATTGCGCCCTGGTAAATTTTAATTTTTTTGTTCATCGAATTAGCCTAACCTTAGGTTGCGCTATCTCTTTTAGTTAACGAAAAGATTCTGTCTCAACATCAAACTTCATGGCGCTCCAAGACGTTTTTTCACCCTTAAGCCACGACAAGCTCTCGGCCCAAAGGGTTGTCTTAAAGCGGTCGTGAAAGAAGCCGAAATGGCCCAGTTTGGGCAAACGACGTTTTCGACGGTGGACTCGAACAAACTCTCGATTACTCCCCTTGAAATACTTGAGCAAGCGGGCGGTCGCTGAAGGCGTCGCAAACGGATCGTTAACATCAGCAATCGCCAGGATGTCCGCTTGTATAGCGCTCATCCGAGCCTCAAGCTCTTGCCCATTGGCCGGTTTGGCAGCATGAGATAAACGATCATAGCGTTTGTGAAATTCAGGATGAAACCGTGTAGCCCACTCCATGGCCACACCAGCAGGTAAATCTTCCAGCCATCGCAATGTCTTACCCGGGAAATAACCAAACAGCTTCGTAAGAACAGGCATAACGATGTGCCAGTTCATCCACATTGGCACACGAAGCAACAAGCGATAGTCATTCCAATAGGCGTACTGGCAACCAACAAATAAGGCACGATGTATCTTGACCGCACTAGGTGCCAATCCAAGCGCAAAACCCCCGATACTGTGGCAAACAGCCATCATCGGTAATTTGGGGTCTGCCTTGCTTAGGAACTGGATCGCTGCTTCGCAATCCAGTGCCCCCCAATCATGTTTTGTGGCTCGGAGTCCTCTCAGGGTTTTCGGTCTGGATAATCCGATGCCCCGATAGTCGTAGGTTAGTACCAAAAATCCAGCACGAGCTAGGAATACTGCGTATCGGCTGTAATACCTAGCAGCAACCCCCGTTGCTGAATTTACCAACAACGCTGTATGAGGCTGAGCGTCAGATTTCCAAAGATGCCCATGTATTCTGAAGCCGTCAGCAGCCTCAAAATCACAGCGCTCTCCGTGAATGACGGTTGAATCAGTGAACGGCGATAAATTAGACATCAGTAGGTCGTCAAGAAAGGAGAGTCACTCTATAAAAATCGATGCGTTAGCCAGTACGTCAGTGTCTCTGGCAAAACTTAGGGCCTAATGCGATGCAGATGGATCAATAGTCCGCGTCGGTTTAGGGACCAGCCAAATGACAAATGCTGAGAAAATCAGCATCAGCGCCACGACCAGCATGAGCTCGTTGGTTGCCAGCATAACGCTCTGCTCCGTCACCATGCGCTCCAGAACCGCCATCGCTTGAAATTCAGACAGGCCTTGTTCAATGAGCTGGTTATAGGTGATTTGAGCAGGATCAATCACACCGACCAGTTCGGCACGATTGCGGGTAATTTCATCTTCCCAGTACGACGTCACCATCGATGTCGCGATTGCACCCGATAAAGTACGCATAAAATTCATGAGTCCGGCAGCTGAGTTAGTTTCGGCTTCATCAACGCTGGCCAGCGCAGCCGCCGTAGACGGAATAAAAAAGAAGGGCATACCCAGGCCAAGCAACATGAGGGGCATGGCGATATCCCAGTAGCTCATGTCGGTGGTTGCCACCGTTCGATAGAGTGTGATGACCCCCAGCCAAAGCACGCCAACAAAGACCAGTTTGCGCGGGTCCATTTTCATGGACATGGCAGCGACCATAGGCGCTGTAAAAAATGCGGTGATGCCGATCCAGGCGGTGGTCATTCCGGCATCGGTAGCTGTATAAGCCATGAAGCTTTGCAGCCACAGTGGCGTCAGCACATTGGCGGCAAAAAACCCGGCAAAGGTGAGCGAGATGGTGAGCACAGCTGCCGAGAAACCGCGATGGCGAAAGACCCGCAAGTCCACTATAGGGTGCTCTTCGGTAAATTCCCAGATCAGAAAGGCGACGAAACCAACAACGGCGATAACGGCCAGGGAGACAATGATATTGGAGGAGAACCAATCCAGGTTCTTGCCCTCATCCAGCATGATCTGCAACGCACCCACCCAGATGATTAACAATACAAAGCCAATGACATCAATCGGGTTGCGTACGATTTTTGTTTCGTAGCGCCGCAGGATTTTCCAGCAGATGTAGGCACAGGCCCCGGCAATGGGCAGGTTAATCAGAAAGATCCAGGGCCAACTATAGTTGTCACAGATCCAGCCGCCGAGTATGGGCCCAAGCACTGGCCCGACCAGCGTGGTCATGGCCCAAATACCGGTGGCGGCCCCCGCCTTCTCTTTAGGAAAAATCCGTAACAAAAGCGTTTGCGATAGCGGCATGAGTGGGCCACCGGCCATGCCTTGTAAAACACGCGCAAAGACTAGAAAGCCGAGCGAGGTCGACAAACCCGCTAAGGCCGAACACAACCCAAAGGCAGCCATGGCAATGACAAAGACTTTGACCGAGCCGTAGCGCTGCGTGAACCAACCCGTTAACGGCACGGTAATGGCTTCAGCTACGGCATAAGACGTAATGACCCAGGTGCCTTGTGTTGGGGTAACGGCCAAACCACCGGCAATGGTCAGCACCGACACATTGGCGATGGTCATGTCCAGGATGGCAATCAGATTGGCCATCGACAGGAACATGGCCGCAGCCCAGAGCTGCCAACCGCTCAAAGGCTGCAACATGGATTCGGCTTTAGACATCAGTCACTACGTGTATCAACACGCACTTTCATCGAAACGCCGACACTCAGCGGGTTAGCCGCCAGTTCTTCTGGTTGCAGCTGAATACGCACGGGCACACGCTGTACCACTTTGATCCAGTTACCCGTGGCGTTCTGGGCGGGAATGGTGGCAAAGGCGGCGCCAGTCCCCCCAGAAAACCCATCAACAACGCCTTGATAAACGACCCGGCTGCCATACAGATCAGAAGTCAATCGCACCTTTTGACCAATGTGAATTTTTTCCAGTTCGCTTTCTTTAAAGTTGGCATCGACGTGCAGCTTGAGCAGCGGCACAATCACCATCATTGGGGTGCCTGCTCGAACACGTTGTCCCAACTGCACTTGACGCTTGGCAACCACCCCATCGATCGGTGATCGGATCGTTGTGCGCTCCAGGTTTAATGTGGCCTCCCGGAAGTTTGCACTGGCTTGCGCCAGATCATTTTCAGAGCGGGTCAGTTCGTCGGCAGAAACAGAGCCAGACGTGGATAGGGCTTTACGTCGGTCAAAGTCAATTTTTGCACGGTCATAATTGGCTTTGGCTTTGTCATAAGCGACCTGCATATCACGGGGATCAATTTCCACCAGGATCTCGCCCTCTTTGACGCTGTTCGTATCGACTACATTAACGGCTTTGATGGTGCCATCGATTTCCGGGGTGACCTGCGCAATTTCGGTCGCTGTATAGGCATTGTCCGTGCTGATATAACGCGAACCATAAAAGCCCCAATACAGGCCAAAAATTACGGCGCAGAGTACGACGACACTACCTAGGATGGTGAACGCTTTTTTGCGAGCGGCCAGTTGTTTCAAGATCTGTTCTTTACGGCTCATTGGGGAAGTTCCTCGCTCTTCTTGTCTTCTTGACGTACCGTCACTGAATCCAGCTGGTAGCCGCCGCCTAATGCTTTGGTCAATGCCACATCCAGAATAAAGGCCCGAGTCCGCACATCGGTCTGCACACGCCAGCTAGTTAACAGTTCATCTTCTGCGACAAGCACATCCAGATAATTAGCCAGGCCCCCTCTGTAACGATTAGCTGCAACGGTTAGGCCCTGCGTCTGTGCCGCCACGCTCTGATCCGCCAAACGCACCTGCTTCTGCAGCTGCTGCAAACCAGCCGCCACATCGGCGACTTCATTTAAGGCTTGAATGAGCGTTTTTTCGTAGTTAGCGACGTTTTCGTCGTGTTCGGCACGAGCCACATTCAGATCGGCACGCAGCTTGCCACCTAAAAAGATCGGTAGATAGAGTGCTGGGCCGGCATTACTCATGTACGAACCCGATTCAACCAACTTGTTGATGCCTAGGGACTGAGCCCCAATAAATGCGGCCAGATTCACGTTCGGATAAAACGCCGCTTTACGCTGCTCGATCCGGCTTTGTGTTGCTTCTGCCTGCCAGCGTGTCGCTACGATATCCGGGCGTCGCCCCACGAGGTTAATCCCGAGATCTAATGGCAGCGCATAGTTCGCTGTCAGCAAAGTTTTAGGGGGGGTAATTTGCAACCCGCGATCTGGGCCGGCCCCGACCAGTGCGGAAAGACGGTTACGCGTCTCGGCGATGCGCACATCAATTTGCACCAGATCGTTTTCAGTCAAATGCATTTTTCCGGCCGCCTGACTGACTGCCCCCATGTTTTCCAGACCTTGCTTTTGCCGTTCTGCAAATAGTGCCCAGGTCTTGGTGCGAATCTCCAATGCTTTCTCGGCGGTAGCCCGGTCCGCCTGCAGACGCGCCAAATCGGCATAGCTACGGGCAATGGCAGTTGTCAGCACCAATCGGGCCTGGGCCACTTCCGCCCGTCTTGCCTGGCTATCAGAAACAGCTGCCGCCAGGGCCGCACGATTTTTACCCCAGAAGTCGATTTCCCAGTTGAAGTTAAGTGTGGCCTGTCCGTAGGAATACCAACCTTGCGGCGTAAAGGGCGCCGGCACGATGTAGTTGGTGCTGGCTTCTTGCCCAAACACCGTCGCATTGGCCGAAATCTGGGGATACAACACCGAACCAACCGACTGCGACTGGGCTTCAGATCGGCGCAAGCGGGCCTGTGCTGCTTTCAGATCCGGGGCATCGGCCAAACCTTCTTCTATGAGCTGATTCAACTGCGCGTCGTTGTATTTCTCCCACCAGCGATCGGTCGGCCAGGCGGCTTCAGGCGCTTTAAAAGTCTGCCGACTTTGCAAGGCGTCTGGCGCCTTAGCATCGGCAACTGGCCCCAAGGATGGGAGTGGCGCGCAGGCAGCGACCGCGACCACACCAAGCAACAGTGATGCTGCACGACGGCTAAACATGATCGTTTTCCGCAATTTTGCGCAACGTCTGCGTAACTTGAACAATTTCTTTGTCTTTAAGTGTTGCTCGCATCCACAGACCTGTTATCTGCGCCAGATCACGCATGACCTTTGCAATGTATTGACTACCAGCCTGCGTAAGGCGCACCGGTTTGATTCGGTTGTCTTCTTTGGCCACCGAACGTTCTACGTATTTCTTTTGCGTCAGCAAATGAATGACTTTGGTCAGCCCACCCGACGTGATCAGCACGCGATCCTGAATCTGACCGGGCGTCAGCTCATAGTGATCGTCTGCGTTGCGCAAAGTTGCCAGCACATCGAATTCGGCAGGAGTTAAGCCATGCCGATCCCAGACCGCACGCGCTTTCGTGTGCGCAACTTTTCTTGCACGCTCAAGATTGAGGAAGAGCGGCACGACCAGGGGATCGTGGCTCACAGCCCAATCAAAATCCAGTTCTTTTGGCATACCCTACCGATAGGAAATCTGATCGTGCGCATATTAACTATCTTTCTAGAAAGATACAAGCACTAGACCAACCTTGGGCCAACACTGATGACTGTCAATCAATGTGAATTGATGAGCTGCCAGGTATCGCGGGCAATGACGATTTCTTCGTTGGTTGGAATGACCCAAACCGCCACGCGACTGTGATCGGTAGAAATACGGCGCGCTTGGTGGTTGCTAGACGCATTCAGAGTCGCATCAATTTCTACACCCGCCCAGGCCAGCGCCTCACACGTTTTAGCGCGGATCAGGGGTGAATGCTCTCCAATGCCGGCCGTGAAGACGATGCCATCCAACCCTTGGATAGAAGCCATAGCCGTGCCGGTTTGCTGTGCCAGCATGTATACAAAAAGATCGACGGCAAGTTGCGCAGTAGGCGCCGCACTGCATTCCAAATCACGCATGTCGTTGGAGATACCCGAGATACCGAGCAAGCCGGATTCTTTAATGAGCAGCTTTTCAACAGCGGCGGG
>Ga0255756_1002186_pt1 | contig 21341 bp, 13 predicted proteins | sample 011ome_20_FD_179956 | JGI IMG/M metagenome (GOLD analysis project Ga0255756, IMG submission 179956) | Coastal salt marsh microbial communities from the Groves Creek Marsh, Skidaway Island, Georgia - 011509CT metaG (version 2) | ecosystem: Environmental > Aquatic > Marine > Intertidal zone > Salt...
AGACCATCGCGCGGCTGGGGTGCCCGATGGACTTCATGAACGCCACCGGGGTCTTGTTCCCGATGGCGCTGTGCGGTCGTTCCTCGTTGTACTCTCTCCGATAATCCTCGCATTTGGAACGCGCATCGTCCAGCGACAGGAACCAGTTCTGGTCGATACATTCGGCCCGAACCTTCCCGTTGAAGCTCTCCACGTAGGCATTGTCGGTCGGCTTGCCGGGCCGCGAGAAGTCCAGCGTCACGCCGTTGCTCCAGGCCCAGAGATCCATATCCCGCGAGATGAACTCCGGACCGTTGTCGACACGGATGGTTTTCGGTGCCCCGTAGATCGCCGTCACCCGCTCCAGCGTATCCACGACGTCCGAGCCCCGATAGCGCTGGCGCACATTGATCGCTGGCGACAACCTCGAGAAGGCATCGACGATTGCCAGTATGCGGATCTTCGAACCGTCGAACAGCTGGTCAGAGAGGAAGTCCATCGCCCATACCTGATTGGGCGCCGTCGGCGCCTTGCGGTCTTCGCGCAGCTTCGCCGCAACTTTCCGCTTCGGGCGTTTGTTGCGGATTTGCAGGCCCTCTTCGACATACAGTCGATAGACACGCTTGTGGTTCACCTGCCAGCCCTCCCGTTCCAGCAGCACATGAATACGCCGGTAACCGTAACGGACACGGGTCTCGGCGATCTCGCGAATACGCTTCCTGAGACCGGCCTGCGAGGGACGACGGGACTTGTAGTGATAAGTCGAACGGCGGAACTGCAGAACATCGCAAGCCCGGCGGATGCTGACCTGCCACGTGCCCCGCATGTAATCCACCAGTTCCCGTCCCTTCGCAGGCCTCAGAGCTTTCGACGGATAACATCCTGCAGCATGTCCTTGTCCAGAGACAGGTCGGCCACCATTCGCTTCAGTCGTGCGTTCTCTTCCTCGAGCTGCTTCAGCCGCCGCACCTCCGACGGCATCAGACCGGCATACTTCTTGCGCCACCGGTAATACGTCTGCTGCGATATGCCTGCCTTGCGGCAGACCTCCTCGACGCTCGTCCCGTCATCCGCCTGCTTCAAAATGAAGGCTATCTGCTGCTCCGAAAATCTCGACTTCTTCATCGTCTTCCCTAGTTAATGCCAGCCAAAACATTACGGGAAAATTCTCACATCAAACGGTCCAGTTTTCGGGGATCAGGTCAATCTCCGGAATCGAACCGGAATCAGCGCGATTGAATACGGACGTTATCGTCCTCATTGGCTGTCTTCGCTGCCGGGGATTAGGCGCCGAAATTAAACGGGGCCTTCTCTCTCATCGCCGGGGGGCGGCGCGTCCTCCGCCCGATGTGAACGAAATTGCGCGATTTTTATTCGGCCGCTTAACTTGCATCAAAACCCTGTCCCGCAAGGCACGTCATAATGACACGGGAATCCGGCGGATGTCCCCGCGATTGAGACGGCGGAAAAAGACAGCGGATCGCCCTCGCGCGGCTATCGCAGCGACGGTTTAGTAGAGACCATCAATTTGTATCGTGCGTTCACCCCAGCGAGGCTTGGGCGTCCTGACTGTTCCCGTTGGCGGGTGGCCGGGCGTTCACGTGGAAGGAATGAAGCATGCTTGATCCCGAAACCGACGTTTGTGGCAAAGAACGGCCTCATGCTGTCTCCAAGGGCGCGGACCGAACGGTTTTCCGTCACATTCTCGCTTGCCTGGCCCCATCCCCATCTTCGCACGCGGTTCTGGCCCACGCCGTCGCCTTGGCGTCCCGGACCGACGCCCGGCTCACGCTGATACGTGTTCTAGAACCCGCCCCCGGACATATACCGGCCGACCCTGTCGAATGGATGCTGCGTCATTACGACATGGAGGCGGAACTGCGGGAACTGGCAGCCAGCCATACGGAGTTCAACGCCGATGCCGTGGTTATCGACGGCCCCCCTGCGGAAAGCATCTGCGACTGGGCGCGAGATAACGATGTGGATCTCGCGGTTCTGGGCGCGCGCGATCACGGCGACTGGCAAACTGGCGGACTGGGCGGGACGTCACGCCGCATAGCTGAAACCATCGGTTCGTCCGTTCTTCTCGTTCCGGCGACCGAGATGAGCAGCCGTCCCGTTCGATACAGGCTTGTAATGACGCCCCTCGACGGTTCGTCCCGTTCGGAATGCGCCCTTCCAGTCGCCCTCGGTATTGCTGACCTCCACGAAGCCGCCTTTCTGCTTGTCCACGCATTACCGACCATAGGTCTTACCGAGACCGGGCCGCTGGAGGCAGAAGCGATCGATCTTCGCGATCGGTTGAGCCGGCGTAACGAAAGGGTTGCTGAGCAGTATCTGCGACAGGTTCGGTCCCGCTTGCCGAACACCCTCACATCTACGCGGACGCGCGTTCTGGCCAGCGAAGATTCGCGCCACGCCCTCGCCCGCGCCGCGACCGAAGACCGGACGGATATTATCGTCCTCTCACCTACCGGCCTCGGCAGACACGCCGATATCTCTGTGGGCAGTGTTGCCGATTACCTTATCAACCACGCGGATAAACCGATACTCCTTGTGCGCGGTCGTGAGCAGCCCTCGTGGCCGCATATCCGGTGCTGCGGCGATACGCGAACGAGCAGACTGCCGAGCCGGGCGCTGAAGTGAGCCTCGCCGTGGCGACAGAGAAACCCGCGGCCCAGGACAATGGACTTACGCTGGCCGCCGCCGCGCTCGGCGTTCGCCACGATATCCGCCCCGGATCGCCCGCTCCGACCCCGGTTTGGCAGAATCTCTCGGCGATCGTCCCGTGGCTGGACCGGGCATGCGTTGCGGCAGCGAAGCCGCCACACCATGCCGCGAAAGCCTCGGAGTGGCTCCTGGATAACGAGTTTCACGTCCGTCGCGCCGTTCTTCAGGTGGCAGAGGACATGCCGCTTGCCTTCTATCGCCGACTGCAAAGTCTTGCCGCGCCGGAATTTAAGGGCATCCCGCGGATAGTGTCGGTGGCGCACGGCCTGCTTGACGTCATGCACATGCATATCGAACCGGCGGCTATTAGGGATTTTATTGCCGCCTATCAGTATGACCGGCCGCTTACCATCGCAGAGCTCTGGGCGTTTCCCGCGATGTTACGCCTTGCCTGCCTTGAACGCCTGATTCTTGCATTCTCAGAACTTGTGCCGGAGATTGTGCCGCCGTTCGAAGCAACCCCGGGAGTCGCCCCGCACGAGGCGCTGGATGCGACGGAAAGCGTGTCGCGCGCCATTTCTGCGCTGATCTCAATATCGAACAGCTCCTGGAAAGAATTCTTCGAACAGGTAAGTCTGGTTGAGGACATTCTGCGCAACGATCCGGGCGGCGTTTATCCGAAAATGGACTTTGACACGCGCGACCGGTACCGCAAGGCGGTCGAGGAAATTGCCCTGGGCGCCCGCACCTCGGAAATCGCTGTCGCCGAAACTGCACTCCGATTGGCGGCGAAGCATTCAGGGGATTTGCGCCGAGGGCATGTCGGGTGCTGGCTCGTCGCCGAGGGTCGGAGGGATATCGAACAAGCCGTCGGTTTCCGGAGCAAACCTGTTACCAGTTTCCGCCGTTGGATCATCGCCCATCCAGGAGTCAGTTACGTCACTGCTCTGACCGGATTCGGGTTAGGCGCACTGGCAGTTCCGGTCGTTTTGTTCATTCTGTTTGAGGCTGACATCGTAACCCTCATGGCCGGGCTCGTCCTGGCGCTGATGCCGGCGACGATTATCGGTATCACCATCACGCACTGGGCCGTCACCCAGTTCGTCCCTCCCCGGGTACTCCCAAAAATCGATTTAGAGCCCTGCCTTACCCCGGGACACGAAGCCGTCGTCGTGATGCCCGTTATCCTGCGAACGGCAGACGAAGTCGGGCCGATGCTCGAGCGATTGGAAACCCATTGGCTCTCGAATCCTGAGCCGCTGATTCATATTGCCCTGCTGACCGATCTCGCGGACGCTGCAACCGAACGCACCCCGGAAGACACGCTGATCGAAAAAGCGCTCGTCGCCGGCATCCAGCACCTGAACGCCCTTTACCCCGAACAGCGCCCTTTCATACTGCTCCACAGAGCACGACGTTGGAACGCCGGTGAAGGCTGCTGGATGGGGTGGGAACGCAAGCGCGGGAAGCTCGAGGAATTCTCCGCCTTTATCCTCGATGGCCGCCCCGACGCCTTCACCGTACGCGAAGGAGACCTCGACGCTCTCGCCAACATAAAGTCCGTCGTCACGCTCGATGCCGACACGATCGCCTCGCCTGGCGGGATAAACCGACTGCTCGGGGCGCTCGCCCATCCGCTCAACCGCGTGGAATTCGACCCCGGGTCGGGCAAACCCCGGCGCGGCTATTCCTTCATCCAGCCGAGAGTCGAGATATCGCCCAACGCCGGGGGGCGCTCTCTTTTCACCCGCCTCTATACCGGTGATACGGCAATCGACATATACAGCCGCGCCGTTTCCGACGTCTATCAGGATCTGTTCGGCGATGGCATATTCACCGGCAAGGGTGCCTATGATGTCGAGGCTTTCCACCGGTGTCTCCACGGATGTGTACCCGAGAACGCAATCCTGAGCCACGATATGTTCGAGGGACTGCATGCCCGCGCGGCGCTGGCGAATGACATCGTCTTCTACGAAGACTTTCCGGCGGATTATCTGGCCTACGCCCGGCGGGCCCATCGCTGGATACGCGGCGACTGGCAACTCCTGCCTTGGCTCGCCAGGTCCGTCCCCGTCCGCGGCGGGACGTACACCGCCACTTCCCTTTCGCCCCTGGACAGATGGAAAATCGCTGACAATTTACGGCGCAGCCTTATTCCGCCGTCATTAGTCGCCTTCGCAACCGCCGGCTGGCTTGGACTGCCGGATCAGGCCCTGCTGTGGACCGCCCTGGCGATTGCCGCGCCGGGCGCCTACCTGTTCACCGATCTCGTCACCAGTCTGGCCCGCGGTCGACGGAGGGGCGCCGCGCGGAGCACACTGCACAAGCTCTCGGATCACAGCGGACGCTGGGTGCTCGCAATCGTCTTTATGGCATATGAATCTATCCAGGCGGTGGAAGCGATTGTGCGCACCCTATGGCGCATCTACGTCTCGCGCCGACGGATGCTGCAATGGACATCGGCTGCCCATTCCGCCTCGCAAACCGGGCACGATCATACCGAACTATGGACAGAGATGGCTTCTGCACCCGCCTTCGCCACAGCGGCCGCAGCAACCCTGGCCGCCGTCTCTCCCGCCAGCCTGCCGGGCGCATTGCCTCTTTTGGTCCTCTGGTTCATCTCTCCCGCCATCGCGTGGCTGATAAGCAGGCCGAAACGGATGGTGGTGGAGACGCTGGGCGCGAAGGACCGCAAATTTCTTCGTCTGATAGCCCGTCGGACGTGGCTCTTTTTCGAGACATTCGCGGGCCCTGGCGAAAACTGGCTTCCGCCCGACAACTATCAGATCCCACCCCATGAAGAGATCGCGCACCGGTCCTCCCCTACAAATGTAGGCATGTTGTTTCTTTCGTCGCTGACGGCATGGGATCTCGGTCATGTCGGCCTGCGTGACCTTGCCGCCCGCACAAGCTGCGTGCTCGATTCGCTGGACCGGCTCGAAACACATGCCGGCCACACGTTGAACTGGTTCGATACCAAAACGCTTCACTCCCTTGAGCCCCGCTATGTCTCGACGGTCGACAGCGGCAATCTGGCAGCGAGTCTGCTCACCCTGCGGGAAGGCTGTCTCGAAGCGTGCCGTGGACCGGCAATGTCGCCGGTTCTCTGGAACGGCCTTGAAGATGTCCTTCAACTTTTACGCGAAGCAATCTCCGACCTGCCTATACCGCATAGTCGCAAACTCGCCGACCAACTTGACGCGATACTCGACAGGCTGCCGGACATCCGGGACACGCCGGAAAAATGGCGAACGGAATTGGTCGGGATTTCGACCGGCAGCTGGCAGGAAGTGAACAGCGGTGTCGCCGAGGCCCTCGGGCAAACACCGGCGATCGATCCGCGTGAAATCCATCTCTGGCTGGAACGCGTCGATCATCATCTCACAAGCATGCGACGGGATCTCGACGCGCTGGAACCGTGGCACAGCTTGGCGGCAACGCCACCCGTCGGGTCAAAGAAAGCAACGGCATTGATCGCCGCCCTGCCCCTGCCGGACATGACGCTTGATGAGAGAGCAATTAAAATCGGCCGGCTGCAGAAGTCCCTGGCGGAGCTGGCGCCGTCGGATCCTAAGGTCCTGGAATGGACCCGCCAGATGGCCCGGGCACTGGATCAAGGCGCCGACTTCAGCATGAAACTGACTGAAAATCTGGTGAATATTGCCCGGCGCGCCAGCGAACGCGCATTCGGCATGAATTTTCAATCTCTCTACGACGACGAGACCCGGACTTTCTACATCGGATACAATCTCAGTTCGGATCGGATGGACCCGCACCACTACGATCTGCTGGCAAGCGAGGCGCGACTGGCAAGCTACCTTGCGATCTCAAAGCGCGACGTGCCGGTCGATCACTGGTTTCACCTCGGACGTCCCATCGCCACAGCGGGTGGATCGCTGATCACGCTGTCCTGGAATGGCTCGATGTTCGAATATCTCATGCCCACCCTGCTGCTACCGAGCGATTCAAGCCGACTTCTGGGACAGAGCGAAAGAGCCGCTGTCGCCGCCCAGCGCCTTTACGCTCAGAACCTCGGCCTGCCGTGGGGTGTGTCGGAATCAGGCTACGCATCGCGTGACAGTATGCACCGGTATCAGTATCAGGCCTTCGGTACGCCCGGTATCGGCTTGAAACGCGGCCTGTCGGATGACTACGTGGTCACGCCCTATGCCAGCGCCCTGGCACTAGCCCTGGCGCCCGCTGCCGCGGTCGACAACCTCCGGGCTCTGGAAAAGCTCGGACTGCGCGGAAGATACGGCTTCTACGAAGCTGCGGATTTCACGCCGGATCGCCGGCCCCCGCAGGGCGGCTTTACACCGGTTCTTGCCTATATGGCCCATCATCAGGGCATGATAGCCGCCGCTATCGGCAATGCGCTTAACGCCAACAGGTTGGTGACACGGTTTACCCGCGAGCCCCATATACGGGCCACAGAGTTGTTGCTGCAGGAGCGGGTCCCCTGGGAATTCCCGCCCGAGCAGGCAACCGAAGACGTATCGACGATACCGGATCTCTCGGGGATGCCGACACCGGCCCTGCACAGCTGGAATCCCGCCGGCGAGCCGGCGCCGCAACTTCACCTTCTGGGCAATGGAAGCCTTGCCTGCTGGATTTCCGACAACGGCGGCGGCGCGCTCTGGTGGCGGGGTCAGTCGCTGACCCGCTGGACAGGCGATGCCGTATTCCGCGGCGGGGATTCCCGCATATATCTCAGCGATCCGGATCGTGGGACCATACTGTCGCTGGGCGAACGTGTCACCGACCGGCCGACCGAGAGAATCTTTCATGCTCACAAGGCCGAATTCCACGAAAGGGTGGACGGGCTGTCGATAAGCCTCGAAATCGCGATTGCTCCGGGCGACGATATCGAGGTCCGCCGTATCATCGTTTCCAACGAAAGTAATGACACGCGTCAGATCGACCTGACGAGCTATGCCGAGGTTATACTCGCCGCTGCGGGCGATCACGAACGACACCCGGGATTCAGCAAACTCTTCGTCCATAGCGAGCGGCTAGAGGCCCTTAATGCGCTGGTCTTCACACGACGGCCGAGGCGGCATTCGGATCGTCCCCCCGTTCTCGTCCACAGTATCCTTTGCGGCGACGGGGCAGCGACCCCATCGGGCTTCGAAACAGATCGCCGCGCCTTTCTCGGCCGGCACGGAGATCACGAGCGGCCACCGGGCGCGACCGGTACACTTGATGGAAACGTGGGATGGACCCTCGACCCGGTGATGGCATTGCGCGCCCGCCTCACTCTCCCGCCCGGCGCCCGCGGGCAGGTAGATTATATCACCGTTGCCGCCGGCTCCCGCGAGTCGGCCCTCGAAATCGCCGAGCGGCACGCCACGGCATCGGCGCTCGATTGGGCGGTGGAAGACGCACGGCGGTCTGCAGAGATCGAGGCACGGAGACTCGGCATCGATTCCTCGGGGCTGGCCGAGGCACAGGCTCTGTGCCGGCAACTGGTCTATCCGCGTCCACCGTTGAACGTCTTGCCGACAGGGTCTAAACCTGCGCGCGCGGCGCAACCGCACCTCTGGAGCATGGGCCTGTCGGGCGATCTTCCGGTCGTTCTTGTCCGCGTGATAGATGATGCGCATGCGCAACTGCTGCCGGCTGTGGTCCGCGCGCATCAGTGGTGGCTGCGGCGGGGCCTCCACGCCGACCTTGTCATCCTGCGCGACGGCGCTTCGGGGTATCGCGAGCCGATCCGAGAACTGCTCTTTGCCGCACTCCGCGAAGCAGGCTTGCACGAGGGCGTTGGCGGATTCGGCGGCGTTCATCTCTTGGCGGCGGATCAGGTCGGCGGAACGGAGCGAAAGACCCTGGAGACTGTGGCGCGGCTTTCGCTGGATGGCGCAGCGGACTCTCTGGCGAATGCCGTGCAGACGCCCCGCCCGCCGCATATCGCGCCGCCGCGTTTCCAGCCCATCGGTTCTCCGTCGGCCATGCGGGAACCGGTGAAAGACCTCTCGCGGGACCCGAACGGTCTCTTCAGCAATCCTCTCGGCAGCTTCACACCCGACACGGGGGATTATGTCATTCATCTGGAGCCCGGGCGCGTCACGCCGGCTCCGTGGTGCAACGTGCTGGCGAATGAAGACTTCGGGACGATCGTCTCGGAAGGCGGTCTCGGATTTACCTGGTGCAAAAACAGCGGCGAGCACAGGCTGACGCCCTGGTCTAATGATCCGCTGATTGACCCCCAGGGAGAGGCACTGTATCTGCGCGACGAAGAAACCGCCCGAATTTGGACGCCGACAACGCTACCGGCAGGCGGAGGGTCCGCTTCACAGATTCGCCACAGCCCGGGAAGCACGACATGGTCATGCAATGCCGAAGGCCTCGAGCAGCGGCTGAGCGTATGCGTGCCGGCCGACGCGCCCGTAAAACTCGCAATCCTTACGATATCCAACCCGGGCGCTCATGCCCGGCGGATCACGGTCACCTATTATGCGGAGTGGGTTCTCGGTGCACTGGCCAGCGTGGCACGGCAGTACCTGATCTGCGGCTACGATGTTCAAAGCAGCATCCTGACCGCGTGCAATAACTGGAACCCGGAATTCGGTGACCGCACCGCTTTCCTTGGCGCAAGCCGCCCGCCCCATAGCCTGACCTGCGACCGGGCCGCATTCCTCGGGGTACAGGGCGACTATGTGCGGCCAGAGGGGCTCGCCGCATGGACCCTTGACGGCGCGCTCGACAACATCGCCGATCCTTGCGCGGCGTTTCAGGTGCATATCGACCTTGCGCCCGGCGCGGTGGAGGACGTGGTTTTCGTTCTCGGGGAAGGAAACGATGCGGCCGACGCGGCCCGTCTCGCTGCGCAATGGACCGATATCGACAGGGCGAGGAGTGCGCTGGCTGCAAACGAGGCCATATGGAACAAGCGCCTTGGCGCTGTTGTCGTTTCCACGCCGGATCCTGCTTTCGATCTGATGGTCAACCGACGGCTGATCAACCAGACGTTTTCCTCGCGTGTGCTTGCCCGCGCCGGATTCCACCAGGCCGGTGGCGCTATCGGTTTCCGCGACCAGCTTCAGGATATGATGGCGCTTCTGTTCACCGATCCGCAGCGGGTGCGTGCGCATATTCTCGATTGCGCGGCGCGACAATTCGAGGAGGGGGACGTTCTGCACTGGTGGCATCCGCCAACAGGACGCGGCGTGAGAACGCATTGTTCGGACGACCTGTTGTGGCTCGTCTATGCGACCGGGCGCTATGTCGATGCAACCGGCGACATCTCGATTCTGTCCGAGCAGATCGCGTTCCTCTCCGCACCTCCGCTCCGAGAGGACGAGGAAGACCGTTACGCGTTGTTTGTGGCGGGAAGCGAGGAAGCAACGCTGTTCGAACATTGTCGCCGGGCCATCGACCGCGGCGTTACCTCCGGCGCACATGGCCTGCCGCTGATCGGCGCCGGCGACTGGAATGACGGTATGGACAGGGTAGGAAGCGACGGGCGCGGTGAAAGCGTCTGGCTTGCCTGGTTCGCGGCAGCCTGCGCCGACGCGTTCGCAAAGCTCGCCCTTGAAGCGGAACGCAGCGACCTAGACGCGTTCTGGAGATCGCGAGCGGACGACCTGCGGAGGGCAGCGGACACTGCCGGGTGGGACGGTGAATGGTACGTGCGGGCCTTTGCGGATGACGGGTTGCCCTGGGGCTCGAAGATCTGCGACGAATGCCAGATCGATAGCATTTCGCAATCATGGTCGGCGCTTGCCGACGGGCCGTCACACGAGCGTACTGTCAGGGCGCTCGCCGCAGCGACCGGACGACTCGTCGACCCAGAAAATCGCCTGGTACGTCTTCTCGCGCCACCGTTCGACCGAACACCCCGCGATCCGGGCTATATTCGCGCCTATCCACCGGGCGTACGTGAAAACGGTGGCCAGTATACTCATGCGGCCGCGTGGCTTGGCCTAGCGCACGCGCGTTTGGGCGACGGAGACCGCGCCTACGAGATTTTTGATCTGATAAATCCGATCCGCCGCACCACCAACCTTGCGGATACCGACCTTTACCGCGCCGAACCCTATGTTCTTCCTGCCGACGTGCGCGGTGCCGATCCCGGCGTCGGCGCGGCCGGCTGGACGTGGTATACGGGTGCCGCAGGCTGGGCATGGCAACTCGCCGTCGAAGGAATCCTCGGCGTATCGCTCCACCGGGGGGACATTCGGATATCGCCGCGGCTACCGAAGAGTTGGGGCCGGGCCATGATTCGGGTAAACGGCCCCGGCGGTTCGTTGAAGATCACCATCGAGGATCCGGAAAACCTCGGAAGCGGTCGCGTCGAAATCGCTGTGGACGGAATCCCTGTTGACGGCGATTGCGTTGCTCTGCCGTCGAACGGTGTGACGCGAAACGTTGCCGTTCGTCTCCGTCGCCCACTGGCTTTCAGTCCCCCCTAGGTGCCGGCTCCGCCGAAGACGCCGGCGAAACATCTTTGAATAGCCTCGGCAATTTCTCGGCACTTGCTCTCCGCTTAATATCTCAATGGCATGGTCGACACCCGATGCACTGCGGCGTGACCCCTGCCCGGCGGGCTCTTCGTCGGCAATACCGATGACAGCGGCGCCGTCGCACACCGAACGAGGGCGTAACGAGGCGACGGCGGGTTCCGCTTCGTCTGCGTTGCGCAACTTACTGTTCGGCACGAACCTGATTTCTTAATTCGTCGAGACGTGCCCGAAACCCTTCTGCGTCGCCGTAGTCGACAAAGTCCCGGTATCTTTTATTGGGGCGGCGGACCTTTAGCGCGTACTTTATCGGACACCAGTACTGTTCGGTACGACTTGCTGTTTCCGCCGCATAGGCAATCACTCCGTTCGCGTAACCGCAAAAGGCACAGTTCAGCTTTTCTATGCCGTTCAGGTAAGCGAGGCGATGCCGGTCGATAATAACGTAATCAGCGCGTCTGACGCGCTCCATTCTCCAGGCAGAGAAACATACGGCCTGAAACAGGGAAACGGCGATATCCAGAAGGAAGAGCGGGACGATGAGACCGTACACCGCCGGAGCGACAACCACAGTGGCAAGCGGTGACCTGCGCAGAAACGCGACCAAACCCGTCTTGATAAGCTTGTGCTGCTCGAGCGTGCTTTTTTGACCTGAACCCGATTTAGTCTTTTAGCTTTGATCGTCGGTGCAAATCAGCGAACAAGGATCAGGTTCATTCTCTGAAACCCCCATAAAACGACAAAGAAAAGTTGGAACAGCCCTTGAAATACAACAAATCTCTGGAGATTTGTAATCAGGGGGTCAGGGGTTCGAATCCTCTAGCCGGCACCATTATTTTCAGTGGGTTAGTGGGAAAATAGCATCATACCGATTGTGGAAAAATCAAGCCGGGGTGATAGACAGGGTGATAAGATTTGATCGAAAAACGGTCCTGTCTAATTTCGTTGCCCCTCTAAGCACTCCTGAGTTTCCTTCACTCCAGTCAATAACGCGGACAACTCCCGCTGCATGGTTTTCGCTTCGACAGTGAACAATCCATGTCGATACGCCCCATTCTGCCTACCCAAAGGCGCGCCTCCACCCGCCCCATGGAACCAGCATACGTTACATCCGTTCACCGCTGGCGCTCTGCACCGCGCCTTGGTGCGTTTCGACATTGCGGTACATTGGCGCGCGTGAACAAAACAGCACCCCTCGTTCATGGGGTTGCCCGCGATTTTTTCTTCTGCCCCCCCCGGGAGACATTGCCGACGATGGCCTGGCCGCCTTCGTTCACGGTCACATGCTCTACGGTCATCTTCCGCTCACCACCGGTGCGGTATTTCTTCAGGGCTTCCATTTGCGTGGTAAAGGTCCGCGCCAACTTGTTCGGGGTTATTGAGATGAAGGTCGAATTTGAATTGATTGTGAATCGAAGCATGAATCGAGAAGAACTTTTTCCAGGGTCCTTACATCTCTGAATGTCGTCAGCGATCCATACCGCTAATGAAGGGGAAGTAGAGGCGACGGGCCAGATGCGCCAAGCATTATAAGTCGCAATAGAGATACCCCGTTTGCCTGCTTTCAGCTTCGTTTTTTCGGCGATTATAATGGGCGCTGTTCAGAAGATAAGAGTATTGGTGCGAGACATCACCGGATCCAAGATTGGCAGAACGTGCATTCTGTTTTCTGACGATACGCCATTCCGTTAAACTGCAACCAGAACTAGGAGTTTGATTTAAATGTCAGCGAGAAAAGCGGCGTCGGCGCCTGACTCGGAGAACCCGATCAACACGAATCCGATCAACACGAATACTGTCCCGGAAATGCTTGTGCCGATAGTCGACGCGATGACCGCACTCAATGGTGACGGGTTTGACGCAGTCGCCAGGATGAACAAGGAAATACTTGCATACAGTTGCGCGACGATCGATGAAATCGCTGAACTTGCAACCAAACGTCTCGACGAACACGCCAAGGATGTGAAAACCCTGTCCAATTGCAACGACTACGTCGAGACTTTTCAGGCGCAGGCTCGCATCGGTCAGAAGATGCTTCAGGATAACGCCGAGACATTTTCGCGCCTTAGCGGGCATATGGCCAAGCATACACAGGAATTCTGGAAGCCGTGGCAAGCCTATAATCAGGCTTGCATCTCAGCTATCAGCCGGGCCGTTCATAGCCGATAGATCGAAGAAGCATTAAAGGCGGACACTTTCAAACCGGAACGGAATGTCCACACACCAGCTCAAGTCCGAACCTCTCGCGGTGCAGTTAACCTAATCAAAATGTCTGTTTTGCTCCTCGGCGGTCTCATCGATGCATGTGCGATCACTGCGTCAGAGTAGTCGAGGGGCCGCGCATGAGTAGGATTCAATAGAGCTGGCCTGTCGCCGCCAGAAATATCACACCAACAAAGATTACCGCGACCCAGGCAGCAATCCGCCACGATCTCTTTTCCATACGGATTCCCAGCATTTCCACGCCTCGGTATTCCACAGTCTAGGAGGCATCATAGAATATGTGATGCAAATATTGTTGATTTCGCTCAAGAAACGGCCCTCTTTCAGGGGGCCTTCCGCGGATGAGATCTACGTGGAATAGAGGCCTATTCAATGTGCGATTGGTGTTAATTGAATTGGATGCGTCTGCACCACCAGCCGAGGTTCCGCCCCCGCCGTGCGTCCGGCTAAAACGGCGGAGGCGGCCATAAGAAAAGACCCGTCCTTGGACGGGTCTTTCCCTATCTAGCTACCCGGGAGATAGCACATCACGAAACAGGGTATAGTGTTGCGTATCCCGAAGCGGCGAGAGAGGGGGCCTCCCTGCTGCCCTACATCCCAGGAAGCGTAGCGTATTGCACAGCCCGAACGAGCTTGAGGGAGCCATTCGTAATCCTGCAACAAAAATATAATCGCATGACGGATCCAGTAACCATAATGAGCATTGGGAGTAGAGCGGGTGCAAATGTGATAGAAATACGGTCAGAAGGGGTAGATTCACAACGCAGCGGTGAACATTCCATTCTGACGGGCGGACCTGACCCTCAAAAAAACTCTGCGCCATTCCAGAAGGGCAGAATTAAACTGGATTAATGGACCCGAACCAATTCGGTCCCATACTTATGGTCAAGTTGTTCCACATCATCGGAAAACCATGTGACTACCGACCAGCCCGATCCCAAAGGACTGCGGCATCCGCCCTCAGACGACGGGCCCGCCTTCAAGTTGGCAGTTCACGCTCTGCAGACGGAAACGGGCGATGCCGACGTTCAAGGACGGAAAGACCCCTCAGTACTTCGCGTCAACACACGCCACGCCCCTTATTCATTCTGCCCCCAACCGTCACCTCGACAGACGCGAAAGTTGCGATCAATGCCGACCAGAGCTCTGGCCGAATAGCTTCGACTATTTGCACTGAAGTGAGATCTCCAGCAACCACGGACACCGGCTTTCATTGGAATGATGGTACCGTTTTTTCAGCTTCAGGATCAGGAGAAAACATACGTCATGCGCTTTATTGATGATATTTCGATGCCACTCTGGATATACGACTTGGCCCTTCTGTTGACGTTACGTCGGGTCAAGAACCTGCTGTTCGTAGGATGTGTCGACAGCGCCACGGTGCCACGGATTTAAAAAAATGACCCGCCATCTGGTCGTGCGGGCCCTTAGTCCTGATAATCAGGAAGCACACCAATCCGTGATTTCCCGAGGTGAAAATCCCGACGAACACGTTCAGCTGCGTATTGATCCTGACATGGGCACCGGACAATATCAGTTGAGCATACGGGGTATCTGTTAGCTCAAAAGCAATATACCGACCGGTGCTGTCAATCCTATGCGAACCAGTCTCTGAAACTGCTGGCGAACTCGCTTTCATGCCGCAAGCTGGCACCATTCTGCCTTAGCAGTTGAGCGTTTCTGCCCGAAATTTTCACGGTTGTGGAGATGACAGTCGAGATCGAAATGTTTGTGGATCGAAGCGCGTATTGAGCCGAATTTTTGTAATGTCCATTCATCTCTGAACGTCGCTGGCGCCCTTCCCATCTTCGGAACGGCGGATGCGGGTCTTTCGGACCGCCTGAGCGAATGCGGGTACTGGAGGTACATCATCACTGTCAGGCGTATAATCTCAGGCGACGAACTGAAATGTCAAAACGGGGTTGGCACCCGAAGAGCGCTACAATCGGGGACTTGCGCCCTCAAGCCGTTATACTCTGACAATGCATGGAGAACGGCAGACCGAGGTAGCCTATGCCTATGGCCTGATGGGGCGTTAATCACATACTCATCGCCATCTCCGACTCGCCCGGTGCCTTTCTCGGCTCTTCCGGGATTACTGTCATCGTTGCTTCGGTAAGTAGCAGGGTACTTGCAACTGAGACGGCGTTCTCCAGCGCGACTCGAACGACCTTGGTGGGGTCGACGATACCTGCTTCCACGAGGTCAACGTACTCGTTGCGCGCCGCGTCGAAACCGATATTGCCTTTGCTCTCCAGCATCCGCGCAACGACGACGCCGGCATCGACTGCCGAATTCTCGGCAATCTGGCGCGTCGGTGCGCCAAGGGCGCGGCGAAGGATCTGGATGCCTGTTTTCTCATCGCCTTCCGCTTTTTCCTCTTCCTTCATCAGCTCTCTGGTACAGCGCAAGAGGGCCAGCCCACCACCCGGGACGATACCCTCCGCGACCGCCGCCTTGGTCGCATTAATCGCGTCATCAAGGGCCTCTTTCTTGCTTTTCATTTCCGCTTCGGAAGGTGATCCTGCCCGAATTACGGCAACCCCACCGGAAAGCTTGGCCTGCCTCTCTTCCAGCTTCTCGCGATCGTAGTCACTCTTGGTTTTGTCAATTTGGGTCCGAATTTGACTAATACGCGCGTCAATCGACGATTTATCGCCCAATCCGCCAATGATCGTCGTACTGTCGCGGTCAGATACAACGCGCGCAGCGCGTCCAAGCTGGGCCAACTCGACTGTTTCCAGTTTGATGCCCAGATCTTCGGAAATCACCTGTCCACCGGTGAGCACCGCTATATCCTCAAGCATCGCCTTGCGGCGGTCACCGAATCCCGGCGCTTTGACCGCGACGCTCCGAAACGTTCCACGAAGCTGGTTCACAACCAGCGTCGCAAGTGCTTCCCCTTCAACGTCCTCGGCGATAAATAGAATCGGCCGACTGCTCTTCGCTACCTGTTCCAGGAGAGGTATCAGGTCCTTCAGGTTATTCACCTTCCGGTCGCAGAGAAAAATGCAGGCATCTTCCAGTACCGCCTCCATTTTCTCCGGGTCCGTGATGAAATACGGCGAAATAAACCCACGGTCGAACTGCATTCCCTCCACGACCTCCAAAACGGTTTCAGTCGTCTTGGACTCCTCGACCGTGATAACTCCATTGTCGCCGACTTTCTCCATCGCGTCGGCGACCATTTCACCGGTCGAAGGATCGTTATGCGCCGATATCGTTGCGACCTGCGCCTTCTCCTTCTTGGTTTTTACGGGCCTCGACATTTTCTGGAGCGTCTGAACGGCAACTTTCAGGCCGCGGTCCAGACCACGCTTGATATCGATTCCGCTCGCGCCGGCCACAATATTCCGGGTCCCGTCGGCAAAAATCGTGTGCGCGAGGATCGTGGACGCAGTGGTGCCGTCACCAACGGCTTCGCCAGTCTTCTCCGCTGCCTGGCGCAGAATCTGGGCACCGAGGTTCTGCTCAGGGTCTTTGAGGTCGACTTCCTTGGCGATGGTGACACCGTCATTGCAGACAATCGGCGCCCCCCATTGCTTCTCGATCAGGACCGACTTGGATTTGGGCCCCAGCGTCACACGCACGGCATCCGCAAGGGCGCTTGTACCCAGCAGGATTTTTTCTCGCGCCGCCGAATGGAAAAGTAGCTTTTTGTGGGTCATCGCATCGCCTCCTGATGAACGGCATCGTATTGTGCAAAGCTGCAATGATTATTTGAGAGACTGACACGTCCAAGTCTTTGATTTGGATCAAATGAGGTTCTGTCCAGAAGATGCCGTCGGACAATCTTTAGCGATACGGAAACGATGCCTGCCTGGGAGAATTCGCTTGCCCAGATGCGAGGAAGTTGCCCCTTTTGATTGTAGCGACTGACTGAGTATTCCGGACAAAGACGACCTTTCTACCTAAATAGACAGAAACTCGTCCGGGGCCAGACTGGTGGCCAGCATCACCATGTTGATATCGCGATGGGCCTGCCAGCCCGTACCCTGTTGATGGTCGGTATCGCACCAGAAGTTTTCAATCTCGCCGCCTAACGGCGAATACTCCGACAGGACGTCTATCTGGTGCGCAAGACTGGCATCGAACAGGCTCCGGCAATTCCAGACAACGCCCCGCATCTTTTCGACGGCCCGCAATCCGATCGACAGCCCCAATTCGCGAAAGGCTAGTCTGGACTCCGGATGGGCGTTCAGGGTGCCTCTCCGCAAGAAAGCGTCCAGGCCGAATTTCGACGATCGTAACAACTCTTCTGCCAAGGCATGGGGCTCAAAATGATTCCCGGCAACCATCTGAGCCACCCGGCATGCATCGAACAGGAGCCCGCCAACGCCAAGCGAATCGTCCGTCGCAAAGGCTTTCGCCTCGCACATTTCGGCCGTATCTGATATCTCGCTGGCAAGATCTAGCCCCGCCGTGCCGTCGGGGTGCATCTGCGCACAGGTGCGAAGTTCGCTATAGGTAATGAAACCGTCGAGCGGATCATGAAGGCCCATCGAGGGAACCAGCGGACGGGATAGATCGATACTCATCTTCCAGTACAAGCTCTTTGCGCCGCCGGGTACGGGAACATTTAGAAATGCGGCCTGGGTCGCTTTCGCAAGTTCGATAGCCCAGCGAATATAGATCGCATCTCCCGTAACCACACCGACGCGCTCGAGAGCATGCATCCACTTTGTCAGGTAGTGGAAGTACTGGCCGTCTCGGTCCCACTCCAAACGTTCGTCGTAGAGCTCGTCCGGTTTACGTTCCTTCAGCGGTTTGCCGATCCTGAGCCCGCCCATTGTCGGGTGTTCCGCGCCCGCCCTTTCATCCAGGCCGCTTATCCAGCCTGACTCAGGGTCATCGTCACGGTACCTGCCGAGGACCGAATGGACCTGCGCAACCAGGTCCAGCGCGAGACGCAGGTATTTCTCGTCTCCTGTCCGCCGATACAACGTGAGAAAGTTGCAAACGGCAAACGCGTCCGTCCACAGATAGCGACGGGCCGGCATATCATCGCTTGAAAGTCCGGTTCGATCGGCGAATACGACCATTATATCGCGGACTTGGTCCATGATGATCTCAGGGTCCATGTCTTGCCCTTTTGTTATCTCAGGCGGAAGCCGGAATCGCCATCGGGATTCCGGCTCTTCGCTCGTTATAACGCCGCCCCTTTGCGAATGACGGACCTCGGCTACACTGCACCGTCGTGATGAGCCGATACCGCGCGCATCACCTCGCCGGAGAGAGACCCGGGAACCCTGCGTGAGATATCGCCGAGGCTGAGCATGCCCACCATCCGCTTTTCACGGTTCAAGACAGGCAGCCGTCGAATTTTCTTGTCTTCCATAATTCGAAGGGCGTCTTCGACGTCCTCCTCGTCCCGGCAATAGACAATGCCCTTGCTCATCACGTCGCGGGCGGTGACCTCTCTTGGATTCGCAGCCTCGGCCGTCCCGCGACAGGTAATATCGCGGTCCGTCACCATACCGATCAGCCGGTCGTCTTCACCCACCGGTATCGCACCGATATCTTCGTCCCGCATCTTTTTGGCAACCTCTGCGACCGGCGTGTCCGGTTCGACCCAACTCACGCCCGTGTGCATCACTTCTTTCACTTTCATGATTCACTCCTCAGTCAGGGTTTTCAGGAAACGCTTACCATCCGGCGGAAAATCCGGAACCTTTGCTGTCTTTCTTTCGGATCAATGTCGTCCGGCAGAGAGGCCGATGCGTTAATCTGCATCAATTCACGTCAGCCAGTCTTCCAGACCCTGCCCGGCTCAGGCCTCCACTAAACATTGCGCCAGCCAATTGCCTTCACCGTCGCGCGCGACGTGAAGTTCGTTCATGGTCACTGCCCTGGTCTCTACCGCCAGCTGATGCCGCGCTGCATCGATCTTCTCGCCCCAGGCCCTGCCCGTCAGTCCGTGTTCATGGGTCTGCACCGAGAACCGGCTGAACAGCATATTTCGGGTTGCCATTTCATTAATGATCGCATTCAACCACTCATAGAGCAGAATCTCGTCGCTATCGGCGTTGCAAACGATATCGATGGTTTCGCGCGATTCAACCGAGGACAGATCGGTGACCGTGGCGCTCAACGCATATGCAGCTTCTTCGAAGGCCAGATCGCGCGTCTTCCCGTATCCCCGTACACCAATGTCGAAATTTTGAGCGAATATCTCCCAACCGCCATCGTGATGGCGCGACTTCATCGATTTAATCTGACCGGCGCCCACCGCGCCGTCGGTGCTCTCCGTCATCACGCGAACCTTCTGTAGATGGAGTGACGTGTCGCGAACTCCAGCAATAACGAAGAACGATGCGTTTCGACGTAACCTGGATCAAGTTTCCGCGAATAGAATAATATTTTCGAAGATGATGGGCGGTAGCCGGGTGAAGCAACGCCTGGACACAATCGTATGGCATCCTGGAGGCCCGACTTAATCCGCGTCAAGTCGCTTTGACGACACGTCTGCTAGATGAATGTCCGATGCACAAGAAGCGAAAGCAACCCGATAGACAACCACAGGATATTGAGGCCCTCCATGCCCATAAAACTGCAAACAACCTTCCGTAATTTCGCGGAGCCGATACTTGCGGACGAAAGAATTCATGAGCGCGTTGTGAGGCTGGAGCGGATTTATCCGCGAATAATGTCGGTTCACGTCGTCGCGGAGGAATCCCACCGTCGCCATCATACCGGGAAATTATTCCAGGTCCGTATCGATGTGAAGGTGCCGGGTGGGGAAATCGTCGTCAATCGCGACCATCACGACAAACACGCGCATGCGGATTTTTTCGTCGCCTTGCGCGATGCCTTCGCCGCAATGGAGAGCCAACTGAAAACATATGCGGCGAAGCAGAGCGGGGACACAAAGACACATGAAGCGCCGCCGCACGGGAAGGTGACCCTGATATATCCGGATTACGGATTCATCACCTCTGACGATGGACTCCAGTTCTATTTTCACGCCAACAGTGTCGTTGATGGAAAATTCGACGACCTTGATATCGGATCAGAAGTCCGGTTCGTCGCCGCGGAGAATGAAAGCGAGAAAGGCCCCCAGGCGACAACGGTACATCCTGTAGGCAAGCATCATCTGGGATAGCGACTGGTACATATGTCTGCCGGCGGACACCGATTGAACGGGCTCGTGGAGGGCATGAATGTTTCAGAATTACAGATTTAGAAAATTCGCGAATGATATCATCGCCCAAACCCCATTCCTGAAAATGGTCCTGATACTGGTATTGCTGTGGCTCGCCTTTTCCGCGGGCCTCTACCTCGCCGAGCACGGCGTCGAAGGCGCACAGATTACATCATACGGAAATGCCCTCTATTGGGGGATAGCCGCCCTGTCCACAGCGGGCATTGCCGACACACCTCATTCCGGCGTTGCGCAGCTGATAGGCGGCATATGGATCGTCGTCGGATCAACACTCTTTTTCGGGACAATAGTCGCCACGGTGACCGCCTATTTCATGCGTCCGTTGCAACGTCCGGTGAAACAGATAATCGAAACGATTGAATACAATCTCGAGCGGATTGACGAACTCTCCATCGCGGAGCTGGATCTATTGAAAAACACGACCGACGCGCTCTTAGTTCACATGGAGCGCCTTAAAAAATCGCGGCCGGAACAAAGTCAGCCGGATCAGCCCTGAACCGCGCAGAAGCCGGCACAGAGCGGCCAGAGGCTGCAAATTCCGCGAAAGCAAATAACGTCCCAAATAACTTCATTGTGTGACAAAAGGGCGAATTCACGGTCTGCCGCGGCGATGATCGCAAACCCGTCTGGAACCTTGACGCCTGGGGGCATAAGTGCGCTGTACATCTCGCCTAAAGACGCATTCTTGCCGCCGACGATCGGCACATCGTCCATACCCAGCTGACCTTGCCCCGAACGTTGGACCGGCCTGAGGCCGAACTTCCCGTTCTTCAGACCATCGCGCGGCTGGGGTGCCCGATGGACTTCATGAACGCCACCGGGGTCTTGTTCCCGATGGCGCTGTG
>Ga0255756_1002189_pt1 | contig 21327 bp, 21 predicted proteins | sample 011ome_20_FD_179956 | JGI IMG/M metagenome (GOLD analysis project Ga0255756, IMG submission 179956) | Coastal salt marsh microbial communities from the Groves Creek Marsh, Skidaway Island, Georgia - 011509CT metaG (version 2) | ecosystem: Environmental > Aquatic > Marine > Intertidal zone > Salt...
CACCTGCGCGATCTTGTCCGACCAGCCCGCGTACCAGACCCAGCGGTCGATGGCGAGATCCACCTGACGGCGCGCGTCGGCGTCGCTGCATCCCTCGGCAGTGGCCACCTCGATCACGAACTGGTCACGCCGCCCATCCATGATCTCGGCGATCCGGTAGAGCACCTGACCCCTGTTGTAGGCGGTGGCGGCACTCCAGGTCTCTACCGCCTTGCGCGCGGCCAGGACGGCATTGCGGGCGTCCTTGCGGCTGGCGTTCGACATGTTCGCCAGGAAGTCTCCAGCGGTGTCACGGACCTCATAGGTGCGTCCGGACTCGCTGCGCGGGAAGGCGCCGCCGATGAACAGCTTGTGGGTCTTGCGCACCGTCAGTCGCTCGCTCATCGCGCCTCCTCCGTCGCCAGGTAGGCCCCCAGCCCCTGGATGCCACCCTCGCGCCCGAAGCCGGACTCCTTGTACCCGCCGAACGGGCTGGTGGGATCGAACCTGTTGAACGTGTTGGCCCAGACGACGCCGGCACGCAGTTGCTGCGCCATCCACAGGATGCGGCTGCCCTTCTCCGTCCAGATGCCGGCTGAGAGACCGTAGGGGGTGTTGTTCGCCTTCTGCACGGCCTCATCCGGTGTCCGGAAGGTGAGCACGGACAGGACGGGCCCGAAGATCTCCTCGCGTGCGATTCGATGGGCCTGCGTCACGCCTGTGAAGACCGTGGGTGGGAACCACCAGCCGCGGTCGGGAAGGGCGCACGGACTGCTCCACCGGTCAGCGTTCTCGTCATCACCGCTCTTTGCCAGCTCGTCGATCCGGGCAAGCTGCTCGGCGGAGTTGATGGCCCCGATGTCGGTGTTCTTGTCCAGCGGATCGCCAAGACGCAGCGTGGCGAGCCGGACCTTGAGGCGCTCCACGACCTCATCAGCGATCGATTCCTGCAGCAGCAGGCGTGACCCTGCACAGCACACGTGACCTTGGTTGAAGAAGATCCCGTTGACGATGCCCTCGACCGTCTCGTCGATCGGTGCGTCGTCGAAGACGATGTTCGCGCCCTTGCCGCCCAGCTCGAGAGTGAGCCGCTTTTCGGTGCCGGCGAGGGCGCGCATGATGGACCGGCCGACCTCGGTCGACCCGGTGAAGGCGATCTTGTCGGTGCCGGGATGCTCGACGAGCAGCCGCCCGGTCTCACCGGCTCCGGTGAGGATGTTCACGACACCGGGCGGGAGATCGGCCTGCTGGCAGATCTCGGCGAAGGCGAGTGCGGTGAGCGGAGTGGTCTCGGCGGCCTTGAGCACTACGGTGTTCCCGCACGCGAGGGCCGGGGCCACCTTCCACGCCAGCATCAGCAGGGGGAAGTTCCAGGGGATGATCTGCCCGGCCACGCCCAGAGGTTGCGGGTGGGGGCCGTAGCCGGCGTGCTCGAGCTTGTCGGCCCACCCCGCATGGTAGAAGAAGTGGGCGGCCACCAAGGGAATGTCGACGTCGCGCGTCTCCTTGATCGGCTTGCCATTGTCGAGGGTCTCCAGGACGGCGAGCTCGCGACTGCGCTCCTGGATCAGGCGCGCGATGCGATAGAGGTACTTGGCGCGTTCCGCACCCGGCATCGGCCCCCAGGTCTGCTCGAAAGCACGGCGGGCCGCGGCGACTGCGCGATCGACATCGTCGCCCTGTGCCTCGGTGACACGGGAGAGGACGTCCTCGGTAGCGGGATTGCTCGTCGTGAAGAGGTGGTCCTCTACGGGGGCGGTGAACTCACCGTCGATGAAAAGCCCGTACTCCGGGGCGATAGTGACGATGCTGCGCGACTCTGGTGCAGGCGCGTACTCGAAAACCACGAGATCTCCTGTCAGTCGATCGTGACGTAGTCGGGGCCGGAGTAGTGGCCGGTGGTCATGCGTTGGCGCTGGAGCAGCAGGTCATTGAGGAGCGACGACGCGCCGAAACGGAAGAGGTCGGGTGTGAGCCATGCCTCTCCCGCAGTCTCGCTCACCAGGACCAGGTAGGCGATGGCCTCCTTGGAGGTGCGGATGCCGCCGGCCGCCTTGACGCCGATGCGCCGACCGGTGACCTGCTCGAAGTCGCGGACGGCCTCCAGCATCACGAGAGTCACCGGGGGTGTTGCGGCGGGGGTGACCTTGCCGGTGGAGGTCTTGATGAAGTCGGCCCCGGCCAACATGGCGAGCCACGAAGCCCGCCGGACGTTGTCCAGAGTCCGCAGTTCACCGGTCTCGAGGATCACCTTGAGGTGGGCATCGCCGCAGGCGGACTTCACCGCGGTGATCTCCTCATGCACCTTCGCGTAGTCACCCGAGAGGAAGGCCCCTCGGTCGATGACCATGTCGATCTCGTCGGCCCCCGCGGCTACGGCGTCGGCAGTGTCCTGGAGCTTGATCGCCAGGCTCGAACGACCTGAGGGGAAGGCCGTGGCGACAGCCGCCACGTGGAGGGACTGTCCGACCGCCTCCCGGGCGACGCCCACGAGGTCGGGGTAGACGCACACGGCGGCGACGCTCGGAGTGGTCGGGTCTGAGGGGTCCGGTCGCAGGGCCTTGGCGCACAGCGCTCGAACCTTGCCGGGCGTATCCATGCCCTCCAGCGTGGTGAGGTCGACCATGGCGATCGCTGTGTCGATGGCCCAGGCCTTGGAGGCGGCCTTGATGGACCGCGTGGCAAGCGAGGCGGCCCGTCCCTTCGCTCCCACCTCGTCGACGCCGGGGAGTCCGTGGAGAAAGGCGCGAAGGCTCTTCCCGTCGTCGCTGGGTGGCTGCCATCCGTCCGTCACCGGGCAATCCTAGCCATCAGTCAGGTGAGGAGACCCCCGATAGCGATGGAGAGTTCGCCCAACCGGCGCTCGGCCTCGCTGCGCGCCGCCCGAAGATCGCCGTCCTCGACGGGAACGCGGACCTGCAGGTACGACTTGACCTTCGCCTCGGTTCCGCTGGGGCGCACGATCACCCGGCCGCCGTCGGCGAGGATGAACCTCAGTCCATCAGTCGGGGGAAGTCCGTCCGCAGGGTGCTCCAGATCGTCAAGACCGATCACGGTCAGGCCGCCGAAGGACGCGGGCGGCTGCTCGCGAAGCCTCGTCATGAGGCTCCCGATGCGAGCAGGGTCTGCATGGCGCACCGAGACCTGGCTGGTGGCGTAGACCCCGTGTCGCTCAGCCAGCTCGTCCAGGATCTCCAGCACGCTCGTCCCTCGCTCAGCGAGCCGACCGACGAGTTCGGCCATCATCAGAGCCGCTGAGATGCCGTCCTTGTCGCTCACCACCGTCGGATGGACGCAGTAGCCCAACGCCTCCTCATAGCCGTACGCGAGGTCAGGCACGCGGGCGATCCACTTGAACCCGGTGAGCGTCCGGGCGTACACCAGGCCCGCATCCTCGGCGATGGCCTCCAGCATCGTTCCGGAGACGATCGACTGCGCGAACACGTTGCGGCCAGTGAATCGTCGGTTGCCGGCCGCGATCCACCAGCCGAGCAGCCAGCCCACCTCGTCCCCTGTGAGCATGCGCCAGCCGCCCGGCGCTGGAACGCCGAAAGCGCAGCGATCCGCATCTGGGTCGTGAGCGATGGCGAGGTCGCAGTCCTCCTGCGCGGCGAGGCTGAGGACGGCATCCATCACCCCTGATTCCTCGGGGTTGGGAAAGGGCATGCCCCCGAAGTCGGGGTCGGGCTCGAACTGCGAGGTCACGACCGCGGGAGCGGGAAGCCCTGCCGCCGCCATGGTTCGAAGAAACGTCTGCCCACCGACGCCGTGCAGTGGTGTGTAGGCCGTTCTCACCAGCAAGGGGTTGCCGGCCTCGATGAGGGTGATGGTCTGGGAGACGTATGCCTCGACGACGTCATCACCGAGGGTGGTCCAGCTGTCGCCATGCGGAAGGCTGGCGACCGGCCCGCTCAAGGTCACCTGATCGATGAAGGCGCTGATGTCAGCATCGGCCGGTGGCACGATCTGCATCCCGTCGCCGAGGTAGACCTTGTATCCGTTGTCCGGTGCCGGGTTGTGGCTGGCGGTGACCATGATTCCGGCCGCGCAGCCGAGGTGGCGGATCGAGAAGGCCAGCAGCGGCGTGGGCAGGTGGGCGGGAAGCATCACCACATCGAGCCCAGCGCCGGTCAGGATCCGTGCAGAGGCATCGGCGAAGAGCTCCGACCCGTGGCGAGCATCGTGGCCGATGACGACGGTGCCCCCGCCATGAGTGTTCAGGTAGGTCGCAAGGCCGGCAGCGGCTCGGGCGACGACCACGAGGTTCATCCGGTTGGGGCCTGGACCGACCTTGCCCCGCAGGCCTGCCGTGCCGAACTCCAGACGACCACGAAAGGCATCCGCGAGCTCCTCGGCTGCCTGCGAGTCACCGGACTCCACTGCCGCGATCAGGTCTTCAAGCTGCCGGCGGGTCGGCTCGTGCGGGTCATCCTGGAGCCAGTGTCGGGCCTGGGTGGTCAGCGTCGCGTCCATCGCTCACGCCTGTCGGACGATGTCGGCGAGGAGCCTTCCCATCCGCTCGGCTGCGGCCTGTCCAGCCTCGAGGACCTCCTGGTGGCTCAGCGGCTGGCCTGACATCCCGGCCGCGAGGTTGGTGACGAGTGAGACGCCGAGAATCTCCATGCTCGCGGCGCGAGCGACGATTGCCTCGAGGGCGGTGCTCATGCCGACGAGGGTTCCGCCGATGGCCCGCACCATGGCGATCTCTGCAGGGGTCTCGTACATCGGGCCGGGGAACTGGGCGTAGACGCCCTCTGCGAGCGTCGGGTCGATCTCTCGGCACAGGTCGCGCAGTCGTGGCGAGTAGAGATCGGTGAGGTCGACGAAATGCGCTCCGTGCAGTGGGCTGGTGCCTGTCAGGTTGATGTGGTCGCGGATCAGGACCGGAGTCCCGGGCGACCATGATGAGTCGAGTCCGCCGCACCCGTTGGTGAGGACTACGGCCCGGCATCCGGTTGCGGCTGCGGTGCGGACGCCGTGGGTGACTGCATCGACGCCACGCTCCTCGTACAGATGTGTGCGCCCCAGGAATGCCAGAACGGGAACACCATCGGCGTCGATGCTGCGAATGCGTCCACCATGCCCGTTGACGACGGGAGCTGCGAAGTGCGGCACCTCGGTGATCGGCAGATCCGCGACGGTCCGGCCCAGCAGGTCGGCCGCGGGTGCCCACCCTGATCCGAGCACCACCGCGATCTCGTGGTGATCACGCCCGGTGAGGCGCGCGATCGCCTCGGCGGACTCCTGAGCTCGTTCGTCGGCCGCAATGGTCGCAGGATGATTCGTCACAGGACGACAGTAGTCGCCTCGCCGTTCATTCTGCGGCGATGTGCAGACGTCGTGCCGCTTCGGCCACGGAGCCGGACAGGCTCGGGTAGACAGTGAACGTCGACGCCAGCTGGTCGACCGTCAGCCGCTGCTCCATGGCGATGGTCAGCGGGTGGATGAGTTCACTGGCGTGCGGGCTCACGATCACGGCGCCAGCGACGATGCGCGATCCCCGGCGGCAGAAGAGCTTGACGAACCCGTCCCTCTGCTCACCCATCTTGGCGCGCGCGTTGGTGGCCAGGGGGACCATCACGACGTCTCCTCGGAATCGTCCTTCGTCCAGGTCGCGCTGGGTGAGACCCACGGTGGCGATCTCCGGATTCGTGAAGACCGTGCTGGAGACCGTGGTGCGCTCGAGGGGCAGGACGGCGTCGCCGAGGGCATGCCACATGGCGATGCGACCCTGCATGGCGGCCACCGATGCGAGCATGAGCACGCCTGTGCAGTCGCCGGCGGCGTAGATGCCGCGACGTGTCGTGCGGCTGACACGATCGACGACGATGAAGCCGCCCTCGTCCGTGTCGACACCAGCGTCAGCGAGGCCCAGATCATCCGTGTTGGGCAGGGAGCCGACCGCCATCAGCACATGGGAGCCGGTGACGACGTCGCCGGAGCTGAGGGTCACTTCCACGCCGGTGGTGCTGCGCCGCGCCGCAACGGCGCGTGAGGATCCGAGGACCTCCATTCCCCGACGCGCATAGACATCCTCGAGGACGGCGGCGGCATCCGGATCCTCTCCGGGGAGGACGCGCTCGCGGGAGGAGATCAGGACCACCCGACTGCCCAGCGCGTGATAGGCGCCCGCGAACTCTGCACCGGTGACACCGGAGCCGACGACGATGAGGCGCTCGGGCACCTCCTCGAGGTCGTAGACCTGCTCCCATGTCAGGATGCGCTCCCCGTCGGGCTGGGCGTCGGGAAGCTCCCGCGGCCGCGCGCCGGTGGCGATCAGGATGGCGTCGGCGCTGAGAGTCTCCTGCTGCCCGTCTCGTCGGTGGACCGTGACATTGCCGTCGGGGTTGAGCCGCCCGCGACCGGGGAGCAGGGTCACTCCCTCCTCGAGCAGGCGGCTGCGGATGTCGTCGCTCTGCTGGCGCACCAGTCCGAGGATGCGCTCGTTCACGGCGAGAAGGTCGACCCCGAACAGCGATGCGTCGGGCGTACGGCCTCCGATCAGGATCCCAAGATCGGCGCTGGAGGCCGCGGAGGTGATGACGTCAGCAGTGGCGATCAATGCCTTGCTCGGCACACAGTCCGTGAGGACCGCCGAGCCGCCGATGCCATCGCTGTCGACGAGCGTGACGTCTGACCCCAGCTGGCGAGCCACGAGGGCCGCCTCGTACCCCCCGGGCCCACCGCCGATGATCACGACCGTGCTCATGTGCGTGTCCCATCGCTCGCCCGGCAATTCCCCTGCGGCGCATTCTTCCGTACCCGGCTCGCTGTCCCTACGCTGGAGGTCGTGCCCATCTACGCCGCCTACGGCTCGAACCTGGACCCACGTCGGATGGCTCGCCGCGCACCCTCGTCGCCTGTGCGCGGGTCAGGCTGGCTGCGCGGGTGGCGGCTGACATTCGCGGGGGAGGATCTGGCCTGGGACGGAGCCCTGTCGACGGTGGTCGAGGATCCCGACGACTCCGTGTTCGTCATGCTCTACGACGTCACCTCGGCCGATGAGCGCGAACTTGATGGATGGGAGGGCGCTGATCTGGGGCTGTGGACCAAGATCCGCGTGCGCGTGCAGACGATGGGCCGACTCGAACTCGCCTGGATCTATGTGCTGGACGCCTATGAGGGTGGCCTGCCATCGGCGCACTACCTGCAGGTCATCGCCGACGCTGCTCGCGCGGGTGGTGCCCCAGAGTCCTATGTCGAACGCCTGCGCTGGAGGCCGTGCCGCCCGATCGAGAGCGGGTTTCAGGACTAGAAGTCGCCGCCCCCGAAGCCCCCGCCACCGAAGTCGCCTCCTCCGAAGCCTCCGCCACCGAAGTCGCTGCCACCGCCGAAGCCCCCACCGCCGAAGCCGGCGGTGTCCATCCCGGACGACGTCACGCCGGGGACGTGCCACATGCTGCTGAGCATCGTCCCCATGAGCACGGCACCCATGACTCCGGAGAACGGCGAGTAGTAGCCCTGTGCGTAGGGGCCGAACTCGCGGCCGGCCTGGTAGTACGGGCGTCGCTGGCCGTCCATGGTCTCCACGTCCAGTCCCACGGGAGTTCCGCCCTCCTCGATCGTCGTCCGGCAGGCGGCGCAGACAGGGACGTCACGCTCGCCGAGGCCCGGAGGCGCCCAAAGCAGGTCAGTGACGCTCGGACCATGGCGCGGGTCCACGAAGCAGGGGGGTCGCCGGTCCGGAAGAGGCTCGCGATCCAGACGTGCCTGAGCGCAGGCGAGGGCGTAGCGGCCGTTCTCCAGGGCTGTCGTGACAGCCTCGGCATCCGACGGTCGACGCATCCCCGCGACGGCTGAGCGAGCCCGGTCGTAGTCATCCAGCGCGAGCTGGATGTCTGATCGGGCGTCGTCGTCCATGTCGGGGTCGGCCAGGTCGATCGCGGCCAGCCGCTCCCCGTACTCGGTGACGTCGCTGTCGACAGCCGCACGGACAGAGACGAGCTGCCGCGCGGCGATGCGACGCTGGCGTCGGACGAGGACGACGACGACGACGGCGCCGCCCAGGATCATGATCAGCAGGAAGACGAGGACGCCCGCCCCTCCCTCGGATGACGAGCCGGATGAGCCAGCTGTCGAACCGGAGCCGAACCGGTCTGCGGAGAGTGCGATGAACTCCGACAGGACAGCGTCGACGCCGTTATCGCGCTGGGAGCGGAAGGCCTGGGTCGCGAGGTCGGAGGCTGAGCCGGACGTGGAGCCGGCCCGGAACTGGCTGCCGACCACCACCGCGTACACGCCTGACATGCCGATCTCCGCGTTAAGCGCCTGGAGTGTGTCGTCGGCCGTTCCACCGCCGGCGGCGGATTCGGGAAGGACGGCGATGAACATCGGGACGCCGCTGGCGGCAGCCTGCTGGGTGAGGGCATCGGCTTGCCCTGCCGTCAGGGCGTTCTCGGCAGTCGGGTCGACGTACACCGTGTCGCCGGCCCTGAGTGCGGCGGCGGCCTCGGACACCTCCGGGGCCGCGGAGGCACTCGGAGCGAGGAGAAGGCCCAGGACCATCGACATGGCAAGGGCGAGCAGTGCTGGCAGAAGGGACCGATGGCTCACGATGGGGCGCATGACTCCACCGTACGTCACTTCCCGCGAGGCGCGCGATTGAGTCCGGTGTCAGTCGACGATGTCGAGCAGCGCAGCCCCGGCAGCCACGGTGGTCCCGATCTCGGCGGCCAGCTTGGCGACCGTTCCCGACTTGTGGGCAGTGAGCGGCTGCTCCATCTTCATGGCCTCGAGTACGACGACGAGATCACCCTCGGCGACCTGCTGACCGTCCTCGACCTCGATCTTGACGATAGTGCCCTGCATGGGTGCGACGAGAGAGTCACCGGTCGCGCCTGCGCCTGCCTTCTTGCCTGCGCCCGAGCGCTTCTTGGGTCCGGCGGCCCCGGCGGCGGGAGCACTGCCCAGACCGGCCGGCAGGGTGACCTCGATGCGCTTTCCACCGACCTCGACGACGACCGTGTCGCGTTCGTCAGCCTCGGCGATGCCGTCCGTGGGTCCGGAGTATGCGGGGATCTGGTTGTCGAACTCGGTCTCGATCCATCGGGTGTGAACCGTGAACGGCTCGCCGTTCGCTGGAGCGAAGGCGGGGTCCTCGACGACGACCCTGTGGAAGGTGAGCGCTGTCGCGATGCCGTCGATCTCGAACTCGGCAAGCGCCCGGCGTGAACGCTCCAATGCCTCCTCGCGCGTGGCACCCGTCACGATCAGCTTTGCCAGCAGCGAGTCGAAGTTGCCGCCGATGACGTCACCGGCCTGGAAACCGGAATCCACGCGCACACCCGGGCCGCTCGGCGGGTTCCAGGTGATCAGGGAGCCGGGGGCGGGCAGGAAGCCGCGACCGGGATCCTCACCGTTGATGCGGAACTCGAAGGAGTGCCCACGCAGTGCGGGATCGTCGTAGTCGATGAGGCCGCCCTCGGCGATGCGGAACTGCTCGCGCACGAGGTCGATGCCGGCGACCTCCTCGGTGACGGGGTGCTCCACCTGGAGCCGGGTGTTGACCTCGAGGAACGAGATCGTGCCGTCGGTGCCGACGAGGAACTCGCAGGTGCCGGCGTTGAGGTAGCCGGCCTCCTTCAGGATGGCCTTGGACGAGGCGTAGAGGCGCTGGACCTGCTCCTCTGTCAGGAACGGCGCGGGGGCCTCCTCGACCAGCTTCTGATGCCGACGCTGGAGCGAGCAGTCACGGGTGGATACGACGACGACGTTGCCGGCTGAGTCGGCCAGGCACTGCGTCTCGACGTGCCGGGGGTTGTCGAGGTAGCGCTCGACGAAGCACTCGCCGCGACCGAAGGCCGCGACGGCCTCGCGCACCGCGGAGTCGTAGAGGTCGGGGATCTCCTCGATCGTGCGGGCCACCTTCAGGCCACGTCCGCCTCCGCCGAAGGCGGCCTTGATGGCGACCGGCAGACCGTGCTCCTGGGCGAAGGCGACGACCTCGTCGGATCCGGTCACCGGATCGGGCGTGCCGGGCACCTGGGGCGCGCCTGCGCGCTGGGCGATGTGTCGAGCGGAGACCTTGTCACCGAGCGAGCGGATGGCGTCGGGGGACGGGCCGATCCAGGTGAGTCCGGCGTCGATCACGGCCTGGGCGAAGTCGGCGTTCTCCGAGAGGAAACCGTAGCCGGGGTGGACGGCGTCGGCACCGGACTGTCGGGCGACGTCGAGGAGCTTGTCGATCACCAGGTAGCTCTCGGCGGCGGAGCTCCCGCCGAGGGCATAGGCCTCGTCAGCCAGTCGCACATGGAGGGCGTCCCGGTCGGGATCCGCGTAGACGGCGACGGACGTGAGTCCGGCGTCCTTGCAGGCGCGGATGACGCGGATGGCGATCTCGCCGCGGTTGGCGATCAGGACTTTGTGCACGTCGGGTCGGCCCTCTCTCGTGATCGGGATCGGAGAGAGATCCCGCTGCCGCAGCGTATCGGTATAGATGACTCGCTGTGGCGTGCCCGGCTATGGCCTGGCCCACACTGGCGATGGCCCGTGCGGATGAGGCGCATACTGAGGGAGGCGGCACATGACCGGATGAGGAGGTGCCCCATGACTGAGCAGCAGGAGTACACGGTTCGGACGAAGTATCCGGACGCGGAGCTGCGCGACTATGCGCGATGCACGGTGGCGGATGTCACCCTGACGGGGTCGGCGGAGCGAGTGGGAAATCGGGCCTTCGGGCCGCTCGTCAGGTACATCTCGGCCAAGGACCTTGCGATGACGGCTCCCGTGCTGCAGGCGGAGGCCTCCGCAGAGAATCAGTGGACGGTCAGTTTCGTGCTGCCCGGGGGCAAGTCGGTCGCGGACTACCCGCTGCCCGACGATGCCCAGGTAACCCTCCGGGAGATTCCGGAGCATCTGGCGATGGCTGCCCAGTGGACGGGTCGATGGACCTATTCGAGCGTCGAGCAGCACACCCGTCTGCTGCGACAGTCCATCGCGGCTGCTGGGCTGCGCGAGGTGGGGGCTCCGGTGTGGGCGCGCTACGACCCGCCGTGGAAGCCATGGTTTCTTCGTCGCAATGAGGTGCTCATCGAGGTCGCTACGGACGCGCCCGGCACGGACTAGGGATCGCCCTCACCGGCGGCGCCTGGCGTCGGGCTACGACGGGCGCACGATCGACGACGACTGGTTCCAAAGGTCGGTCCAGACGATGCCCACCTGCGCAAGCAGGTCGCGCAGGGTCGGCAGCGACAGCCCCACCACATTCGACGGGTCACCCTCGATGCCGTTGACGAACGCACCACCGAGCGCGTCGATCGTGAAGCCACCTGCCACCTGCAGCGGCTCTCCGGTGGCCAGGTACGCGTCCTGCTCCTGGCGTGTGGGCGATCCAAGGTGCACCACCGTGTCGCACACCGCCCCCACCTCCTGGCCGGTGGCAATGCGCACGACCCAGTGTCCGGTTCGCAAGACGCCGGACCGACCCATCATGAGGGCCCATCGCTCGCGTACCTGATCCTCTGACTCGGCCTTGCTGAAGGCCTGACCGTCGACGTCGAACACGGAGTCGCAGGCCACGACCACGATGTCCGGGTCGTCGGCATAGTGCGGTGAGACGGCCTCGGCCTTCGCCTTGGCCAGGGCCAGACAAAGCTCGCCGGGCGTGACGCCCGGCATCGCGGCCTCGAGCGCCTCCTCATCGACATGGCTGACGCGGATCTCCGGTTCGATGCCGGCATTGCGCAGCAGCAGCCGGCGCGACGGAGACTGGGAGGCAAGCACCAGACGGGTCATGTGATGGTCAGCGTGGCATGGCGGACGCACGCCAGGCGCCGAAGCCGGGGCGCTGGGACGGTCGGACCATCCGGCTCTTGCGTGCCCACAGGCTGAAGGCGGGTGCCGGTTCGACAGCGACGGGGCGCCTGCTGACGACGCTGATCACCACTGCGAGCTCCTCCGGGGTTGGGTTTCCGGCGACAACGCGCAGGTGAGGTGCCTGCCTGTCCTGCTCGTTCATCGTGGTGTCCTTCCCGATCCGGAGGGCGTGCTCGGAGTTGTCATCGCGGCCCTAGAGCGGGATGTTCCCGTGCTTCTTCGGCGGCCGGCTCGCGCGCTTGTTTCGCAGGGCGCGCAATGCTCGCGTGACCATCATCCGGGTCTCGTGGGGGAAGATGACGCGATCGATGTAGCCGCGCTCCGCGGCCGTGTACGGATTGGCCAGAGTCTGCTGATATTCGTCGACCAGGCGCTTGCGCTCGGCCTCGGGATCGTCTGCCTCCGCAAGCTCCTTGCGGTAGAGGATGTTCGCCGCCCCCTGAGCTCCCATCACGGCGATCTCCGCGGTCGGCCAGGCAAGGTTGAGGTCCGCTCCGAGGTGCTTGGAGCCCATGACGTCGTAGGCGCCGCCGTATGCCTTGCGCGTGATCAGCGTGACGAGCGGAACGGTCGCCTCGGCATAGGCGTAGATCAGCTTGGCGCCGCGGCGGATGATGCCGTCCCACTCCTGATCGGTGCCGGGGAGGAAGCCGGGCACGTCGACGAGCGTGAGCACAGGCACGTTGAACGCATCGCACGTGCGCACGAAGCGAGCAGCCTTCTCAGACGCCTCGATGTCGAGCGTGCCCGCGAACTGCATCGGCTGGTTGGCGACGATGCCGACCGCGTGGCCCTCGACGCGTCCGAAGCCGCACAGGATATTCGGGGCGAACATGGACTGGGTCTCGAGGAAGTCACCGTCGTCGAGCAGGTGCTCGATGACGCGGTGCATGTCATAGGGCTGGTTGGGCGAGTCCGGCATCAGGGTGTCGAGCTCGTAGTCCTCGTCGGTGAACGACAGGTCTGCCTCGAAACCGTAGGTGGGCGGATCCTCGAGGTTGTTGCTGGGCAGGTAGGAGAGCAGGGCCTTGACGTACTCGAGGGCGTCCTCCTCGTCGGAGGCCATGTAGTGGGCCACGCCCGACTTGGTGTTGTGGGTGCGGGCTCCACCGAGGTCCTCGAACGCGACATCCTCGCCGGTGACGGTCTTGATGACATCGGGTCCGGTGATGAACATATGCGAGGTCTGATCGACCATGATCGTGAAGTCGGTGATGGCGGGGGAGTAGACGGCTCCACCGGCGCAGGGGCCCATGATCAGCGAGATCTGCGGGACGACGCCGGACGCGGCGACGTTCCGGCGGAATATCTCGCCGTACATGGCCAGGGAGACAACGCCCTCCTGGATGCGGGCGCCTCCGGAGTCGTTGATGCCGATGACCGGGCAGCCGATCTTCATGGCCATGTCCATGATCTTCACGGTCTTCTCGCCGAGGACCTCGCCGAGTGACCCACCGAACACGGTGAAGTCCTGGGCGAAGACGCAGACGGGGCGTCCGTCGATGGTTCCGTAGCCGGTGACGACGCCATCACCGTAGGGCCGATTCTTCTGCTGGCCGAAATTGTGGGAGCGATGACGAGCCAGGCCGTCGATCTGCTGAAAGGAGTCCTCGTCCAGGAGGGCGAGCACGCGCTCCATGGCGGTCTTCTTGCCGCGAGCGTGCTGCTTCTCAACCGCCTTGTCCCGACCGCCTTGGGCCTCTGCGCGCCGCTTGGCCAGTTCGGCCGCCTTGCCCGCCGTGGTGTGCGGATCGGGGGTGTTCTCGTCGACAGTCGCCGCGCTCATTGCTCCTCCTAGGCTTCGCTTGCGTACCTTAGCCTTGTGAACTCCTTCGACAAGGTGCAGGCGCGGGGAAGTGATGAGGATCCCATGGCCGACCTCGACGTTGGTCGACTTGCGGACCTGCTGGTGAAGGGCGACTGCTCCTGGCCGGTACCTCGTCTGGTCCGCTCCACCGGGTCGACCAATGCCGATCTGGAGGAGTTGGCCCGTCAGGGTGCCCCAGAGGGGGCATGTGTGGTGTCCGACCAGCAGACAGCAGGCCGTGGACGACTTGACCGGACCTGGGTGAGCCCTCCCGGCTCGGGCCTGTGGGCATCGTTTCTGGTGCGCCCTGGGGACGTGCCCGCGGAGCGTCGTGCCTGGCTGCCTCTGGTAGCCGGGGTGGCGGTGACGGATGCCCTTGCGGAGGCATGCGCTGTCCGGGCCGAGTTGAAGTGGCCCAACGACATCGTCGCGATCGCTGCCGCCTGTGGCGGGTCAGATGGGCCGCGCAAACTGGGCGGAATCCTGAGCACGCTGGTCCCGTTGTCTGGCGACCTTGGTGATGCTGTCGTCCTCGGTATCGGAATCAACGTGGCGATGCGCAGTCAGGACCTCCCGGTCAAGCAGGCCACATCGGTGCTCCTGGAGGGAGGGCGGCCGGATCGAACCGCTCTGCTGGCCGCGCTGCTCGGGGCGTTGGAGACCCGAGTCGGCCAATGGCGGATGGGTGATGAGGCGATTCCGCGTGACTACCGGGCGCGCTGCACCACTATCGGCAGGCGTGTCGACGTTCTCCTTCCCAGTGGTGCTCAGGTGCAGGGCATCGTCTCGGGAATCGACGATGATGGTCATCTGCTGGTGTCTGATGGCGAATCAACGTCATGCATCACCGCGGGTGACGTCATTCATGCCACTATCTGAGCCATGGCATATCCGCAGAAGCTCCTAGCTCAGGGCGAGGTCATCAAGTTCGAGACTCGGCCCCATTGGCGCGCACTCTTCGTGCCCGCCGTCGTCCTGCTGGCCACGGTGTTCGCTGGCACGTGGCTGTACTTCTGGATCGACACCACACAGTTCGGTGGAACTGTGATGCGGTGGGTTGTCCTCGGCGCAGGACTCTTGATCCTGGTGCTGTGGGCGGCGGTTCCCTTTCTGCGCTGGGTGACCACCGAGTACGTCTTCACTGATCGTCGCATCATCGTGCGGTCGGGCATCGTCACACGTCAGGGGCGGGACATGCCGCTGTCGAAGGTCAACGATGTGTCATTCCACGTCCCGGTGATGGGCCGGATCATGAACTACGGCGTGCTCGACATCCAGTCCGCCGGCGAGAACGAGGGACTCTCGATCGCGGACGTTCCCGATGTCGAGGACATCCAGCGCAACGTCTATGAGCTCATCGAGGCAGACGATGTGCGCCGCCGCGGGGGTTCTGCCTCTCCCGGTGGTGGGATCCAGCCACCTCTCCCCGAATAACTTCTTGCGATTTGAGCCGCTTCCCGGTCCAAATCTGCAGATTTGGACCGGGAAGCGGCTCTTTCTGCCGATATGAACCGCCTGTGGGTCGAGGGGAATGGCCGCGCAGTGGTGCCGGAGCAGACCCGAATCCTGCTACCGCGTGCGAACCCGCTGAGGTAAGGCGGTTCAAATAGCGAGAAACCCGCGGATACCGGTTCAGATCTGCAGATTTGGACCGGGAAGCGGTTCAAATCGTCAGATAGGGGTGGAGGCGTCGCGCTCAGCGAGCTCTCGATCGGCGAGATGCTCGGCCTGGCGATCGGTGAGAGGCTCGGCCCGGCGATCGGCGAGATGCTCGGCCCGATCAGGCGTATCGGTGGCCTCTTCCTGAGCCCCGTCCGCCACGCGGTCCGAGACACCGTCCGCCACGCTGCCCGAGACACCGTCCGAGGCGCCGTCCGTGACCTCGTCAGGCAACGCAGGGAACACCCACCTGCGATAGGACCAGAACCGGAACAGGGTGCCCAGCGCCACCCCGACCACGTTGGCGCTGATGTTGTCGGCGAGGGCCGAGTCCAGCCCGAGGATGTAGTGACTGACGTACAGGCACGACACCGAGATCACCATGGCGGCTCCGTTGAGCAGGAAGAACAGCAGGTACTCGCGGCCCATGTGCGTGCGCCCGCGGTGGCGGAACGTCCAGTACCGGTTGGCGAAGTACGCGAACGTGGTTGCGACGGCGACGCTCACGATCTTCGACGTGATGGGCCGGTCCGTCAGGACTCCGCCGTAGAGCAGCACATTGAACAGTCCAACGTCGATGACGAAGGCAATGCCTCCCACGATGCCGAACTTGGCGATCTCGTGCAGGAGGGCCCGGACAGGCGCGTAGAGGCGGTCCACGAGAGAGGGGGAGGGCGCGTCCACGGTGAGTGCGTCCTCAGGCATGACGGCGAGTGTAGAGGGCCACGGGGTAGGTTTCCCCTGTGCATCCAGACCACGCTCCCCGAGTGGGAATCGTGGGCGGTGGCCAGCTGGCGCGCATGAGCGCTGCCCCGGCGGCCGCCCTCGGAATCGACCTGCGGGTCCTCGCCGCTGCTGCCGACGAGTCAGCCGCGCAGGTCATCCATGACGTCGTCCTGGGCTCGCACGACGACCTGGCTGCGCTTCGGCTCCTGGCCGACGGGTGCGACGTCGTGACGTTCGATCACGAGCACGTGCCCCCCGCGCATCTGGAGCAGCTCGAGGCCATGGGCGTCGCCGTTCGTCCCGGCCCCTCGGCGCTCTTCCACGCCCAGGACAAGATCCACATGCGCCAGGCGCTGACCGACATCGGCATCCCCTGCCCTCGGTGGCGTGTCGTGGGGGCACTCGATCACGTCCAGGACTTCGGCGATGACGTGGGCTGGCCGGTCGTGCTCAAGACCTCCCGAGGCGGCTACGACGGGCGCGGAGTGTGGATCGTCGAGGATTCCGAGGCCGCGGCCGATGTGCTGGCGATTCCCTTGGCCCCGGGAGCCCAATGGCTTGCCGAGGAGAGGATCGATTTCGTCCAGGAGCTCTCGGCCCAGGTTGCGCGCTCACCTCATGGACAGGCAGTCGCCTATCCCGTGGTGCGGACGGTGCAGGCCAACGGCATCTGCTCGGAGGTGATTGCGCCAGCCCCGGGTCTCGCTGCCGAACGGGCGGTCGAAGCACAGGAACTGGCTCTTCGGGTGGCGCGAGACCTCCACGTGACGGGCATGCTCGCGGTGGAGCTCTTCGACGACGGGACGAACCTGTTCGTCAATGAACTGGCCATGCGACCGCACAACTCCGGTCATTGGACGATCGAGGGAGCACGGACGAGTCAGTTCGAGAACCACCTGCGGGCCGTCCTCGACCTGCCGCTGGGCTCGCCGGCCGCCGTCGCACCGCATGCCGTCATGGTCAACATCCTCGGCGGTGACCTCGGTGACCTGTACTCCGCCTACCGGCACGTCCTGGCACGTGACCCGGGGATCAAGGTCCACCTCTACGGCAAGCAGGTGCGTCCGGGGCGCAAGGTGGGACACGTGACCGTCGTGGGGGACGATCTGAACGACCTGCTGGCGCGCGCGCGCCACGCAGCGGACTACTTCACGGGAGTCATCGATGAGTGAGAATCCTCTGGTCGCGATCTGCATGGGCAGCGACTCGGACTGGCCGGTGATGCAGAGTGCGGCGGGCATCCTCGACGACTTCGGTGTGAGTCACGAAGCGATGGTCCTGTCCGCGCATCGCATGCCGCGCGAGATGGTGGATTTCGGCAGTGATGCCGTGTCCCGTGGGCTCAAGGTGATCATCGCCGGCGCCGGGGGAGCTGCACATCTGCCGGGCATGCTGGCCTCGCTGACGCCGCTGCCGGTGATCGGCGTGCCCGTCCCTCTATCGACCCTTGACGGAATGGACTCGCTGCTCTCGATCGTCCAGATGCCAGCGGGGGTGCCTGTCGCCACCGTTGCCATCGGCAATGCCCGCAACGCCGCTCTGCTGGCCGTGCGCATCCTTGCCACTGCTGATCCGGATCTCATGACGGCGATGGAGGCCTACCAGGCCGACCTCAATGCACAGGCGAAGGCCAAGAACGCCAACCTGACCCGGTAGCCGAGCGTCGCCCCGAACTGGCACGCCTGCCTGACATAAGGCATCCTTGGGGCATCAAGGGGAGTATCCCTTCGCTGATTGCTCGTCAGTACGGAGTCGCAATCGACTCCCGGGCAGTCGGGTCGGCACCGCCGGCGGCGAGAGACCTTGTGGCAAACGGCACTGCCGTCTGGCACAAGGAGATCCATGGACGTATCCCTCGCCATCTGGGCGATTCTTCTGGCCGGCATCCTGGTGATGCTCATGGTCGACCTGCTCCTCCACCGAGACGCCCACGTCATCCGCGTTCGTGAGGCAGCGATCTGGTCCGCCATCTGGGTGACCATCGGACTTCTCGTCGGCGGGGTCATCTGGGTGCACTACGGCGCCGAGTTCGGGATGCAGTACTTCGCCGGCTACGTCATCGAGAAGTCCCTCGCGGTGGACAACGTCTTCGTGTGGGCGGTGATCTTCGGCTACTTCGCGGTTCCTCGCCAGTACCAGCACCGCGTCCTGTTCTATGGCGTCGTCGGAGCACTGGTCTTCCGCGCGATCTTCATCGGCGCCGGGTCATGGCTCATCGCCAGCTTCGCCTGGATCCTCTACGTCTTCGGCGCATTCCTGATCCTGACGGGCATCAAGATGCTGAGGCAGCGCGACGACCACATGGACCCCGGGAGGTCCCGAACGCTCCGGCTCTTTCGCAGGGTGATTCCGACGACGGACCAGTACGAAGGACAGCGGTTCCTCACGCGCCGCAACGGGGTGTTGATGGCGACCCCGTTGCTCGCCGTCGTGGCCGTCGTGGAGGTCACCGACATCATCTTCGCCGTCGACTCCATTCCGGCGATATTCGCTGTCACCCAGGAGCCCTTCCTCGTCTTTGCCAGCAACGCTCTTGCCATCCTGGGGCTGCGTGCCATGTACTTCCTGCTGGCCGATCTCATTCATCGCTTCGTCTACCTGAAGGCGGGCCTGTCCCTCGTCCTCGTGTGGGTAGGGGTGAAGATGATCGTGGGACATGCGTGGGTGACCATTCCGACGGTGCTGAGCCTGGGAATCGTGGTGGCGATCATCGCGGTCTCGGTCGGTGCGAGCCTGTGGGTGACCCGTGGGGCCAGGGACGATGACGAATCGGTGGTGGCTGATGTCAAGTGAGTCGATGAGCGTGCTCTCCCGACGGGACCGGATCGTCCGCGCGTGGCAGACCCTGCCCCGTCCCCTGCGTGTGCTGATGGCCGCAACGACGGGCAGTGGCCTGGTGGTCGTCGGGATCGCCCTGCTGGTCCTTCCGGGACCCGGAGTGGTGGTCATCGCACTGGGTCTGGGCGTGCTCGCGACAGAGTTCGCGTGGGCGCAGCGAGTCCTTCACCGCGGTCGGCATCACGCTGGGCGAGCCGTCAACCATGCGGCCTCACTGCGTCGGCGGGGGAGATCCGAGCGCGCACCGGAGGGCCAGCAGGAGGCACCGGAACCGGCGGCAGAGCACGACTGAACGTGACTGCCGAGCCCTCGTGCTCGCGAAGAGAACGCGGCGGCCCTCAGCTCACGTGGCGCCGTGTCCCTTCGCCATCTCCACCTTGGGGCACCGGTCCATGATCATGGTCAGGCCGGCGGCCTCGACCCGAGAAGCCGCGTCCTGATCGATGACGCCGAACTGGAACCACACGGCCTTGGCTCCTGCGGCGATGGCCTGGTCGGCAAAGGCACCGGCCCGATCGGCGCGAACGAAGACGTCGACGACGTCTGGGGCACCGACGCTCTCGACAGCGTCGGCGATGGTGGCGAAGCCGGCCTCTCCGTGCACCGTCTGTGCCCGGGGGTAGATCGGCACGATGCGATGGCCGTGCTGCTTCAGGGTGAGCGCCACCCAGTAGGCGTCGCGATCCGGATTGTCGCCTAGGCCGACGACGAACCAGAGGGGAAGATCGAGGGCAGCCTGGATCTCCTCACGGGTGTTCACGCGGTCGGGCGCCCCAGAGCCCGGTAGGCCCACCCGGCGGCCCGCCACTGCTCGGGATCAAGGGCATTGCGCGCGTCGATGATCCGGGCGCCGGCCACGACGTTGGTCAGGGTGGAGGGGTCGAGGTCGCGATACTCGCGCCATTCGGTGCCCAGCACCACGAGCTCCGCTCCGGTGAGTGCCGTGCGGAGGTCTGCCTCGTAGGTCATGTGCGGGTAGACGCGCTCGGCGTTGACCAGGCCCTTGGGGTCGTGGACGACGACATCGGCTCCCGCGTTGCTCATGGCCACGGCGACGTCCAGCGACGGTGAGTCACGCACGTCGTCGCTGTCCGGCTTGAAGGTCGCACCGAGAACAGTGACGCGACGGTCGCGGAAGGCCCCGCCGAGCTCCTCCCTGGCCAGATCGACGGTGTGGGCCCGACGACGCAGGTTGATCTGGTCGACCTCGCGGAGGAACGCGACGGCTTCGTCAGCGCCGAGCTCACCGGCACGTGCCATGAAAGCTCGGATGTCCTTGGGAAGGCACCCGCCCCCGAAGCCAAGTCCGGCGGCCAGGAACCGGTTGCCGATGCGTGGGTCGTAGCCGATGGCCTCGGCCAGCTGGGTGACGTCGGCGCCGGCTGCCTCGCACACCTCGGCCATCGCATTGATGAAGGAGATCTTGGTCGCCAGGAACGAGTTCGCGGCCACCTTGACGAGCTCGGCGGTGGGGAAGTCCGTGACGAGGAAGGGAGTGCCCTCGGCGATGATCGGGGCGTAGACCTCGCGCAGGGCGTCCTCAGCGTGCTTCGAACGGACACCGACGACCAGGCGATCCGGGTGCAGGGTGTCCTGCACGGCGAAGCCCTCGCGGAGGAACTCCGGATTCCACGCGACCTCGACACCCTCGGGCGCCGTGTCGGCGAGGAGGGTCGCGAGCTCGGCCGCGGTGCCCACGGGAACGGTGGACTTGCCGACGACGAGTGCTCCGGGGCGAAGGTGCGGCGCGAGTGCCGTCACTGAGCCGAATACCTGGGACATGTCGGCCTTCTGGGCTCCGGCGGTCTGCGGTGTTCCGACGCAGATGAAGTGGACGTCGGCGAACTCGGCCGCCTCCTGCCAGGAGGTGGTGAAGCGCAGGCGTCCGGCGGCGATGTTGCGGGCGAGGACCTCGTCGAGCTCTGGCTCGTAGAACGGCACGCGGCCCTGGGACAGCAGCTCGATCTTCGCGGGATCGACGTCCAGGCCGATGACCTCGAAGCCGAGCTCAGCCATGCAGGCGGCGTGCGTGGCGCCGAGGTACCCGGTGCCGATGACAGACAGACGTGGCGACATGGCGTCAGGCTAGTAGTGTGTGCGCCGTGACGAGAAACAAGGACTTCCAACAATTCTCCCTGATGGAGGAGCACGAGGCGCTCCGCGAGGCCGTTCGGGCCCTGGTCGACAACAAGGTGGTGCCACGTGCCGCCGAGATCGACGAGACCAGTGAGTTCCCCTGGGACGTCTACGAGGCCCTGAAGTCCTCCGGGTTCCATGCGATCCACATTCCGGAGGAGTACGGCGGCGAGGGTGGCGACGCTCTGGCGGCCTGCCTCGTGATCGAGGAAGTGGCCCGCGGGTGTGCGTCGAGCTCCCTCATCCCGGCCGTCAACAAGCTCGGGACCCTGCCGCTCATGCTGGCGGCGGACGAGTCCCTCCTGCAGACGTACCTCCCGCAGGTTGCCAGCGGCGAGGCGATGTTCTCCTACGCCCTCTCCGAACGA
>Ga0255756_1002200_pt1 | contig 21237 bp, 12 predicted proteins | sample 011ome_20_FD_179956 | JGI IMG/M metagenome (GOLD analysis project Ga0255756, IMG submission 179956) | Coastal salt marsh microbial communities from the Groves Creek Marsh, Skidaway Island, Georgia - 011509CT metaG (version 2) | ecosystem: Environmental > Aquatic > Marine > Intertidal zone > Salt...
TTGTTGTTGTTGATTTTGTCCAGCGGTTCCGAAACTTCCTCCGGAATCGAAGCCATCCGCGACGGATCCTCCACTCGTGTTCGACAACAAGCTCGCTCCACTTTTATTCTTTAAGAAAACCTTCGCGGTGGATTTATTGGACACTTCGATTCGATCGACCAATCCTTGCTCCAACAGTTTCGTCTTGAATTCTTGAAACGAGATTTCTCTCGCGTCCGATTGCCCGGCTCGAGAGAAGGACACCCCCAAGCCGAGCAAAAGAAGTAAACCTAACTGCCCGGCGACTTGCTGCGACTGCAAAAGCTCCGCGAACGATTTTGGCTTCTCATCGCTCTCGTTGTTGTTGTTGCTCTTCTTCTCGCCGCCTTTCTTATTATTATTATTGCCGCCGCCGGGAGGCGCCGTGTTCCCGGTGCTCCCGTTCGAGTTGTTCGTACCGCCGTTACCATTACCAAGTTTACCATTCTTCGACGCTTTTAAAAGCTGGTCCGCTTTTGCCGCGTTCTCCGCGGCTTTTTTCGAGGCTTTTTCCGACGACGACGGAGAGTTTGCGCCGCTTCCGCTGAATCTTCTTTTCGTAGTCGTCAAAGTCCCTCCTCTCTTCTTCAAAGCGTTCCAAGAAAAAGAAGAATCTCTTCCGGATGAGAAAAGCAGCAATCGTTTCATTGCCCCGAGAGAGAAGGAACCACCGGGAGACGACAAAAACGATTCAGACAACGCGTTTTTTGTTGTCGTCGTCGTGGTAAAACATTTCCTCCCGTTGTTGTTGTTCAAGTTGTTCATCTTATTCGAGTTTACGAAGATTTCATTTCGAACTTTTACTCGAGATGACGACGTAGACGACTTTGAGATGAAATTCTTCCCCGACACGAACAAAGTCTCCCCGTTTGTGCTTTTAAAAAACGCACGAATAAAAGAGTTCTTGCACCGCATGACGTGACACGGCAGAAACGACTTAAAAGTGAGGAGGACTTTATGAATCAATCGTCGTAAGTGTGTTGTTTTTTGCACCAATATAAAATACTCTCTGTGTAGTATCTGCTGCAGTAAATCAGTTCTACGAGAGTAAAGCAAAAAAGGAAAGGGAGGAGAAAAATTGAAACCCGATGAGTTTAGGGTTTACTATGAAAACCCTAAACTTAAAAAATGGCAAGGAAGAGAGACTTGTCACGAATCTCATCACACGTGTGATACGCACTTTTGAATGATGATGATGATGATGACGATGAGACAAAACGAAGGATTTCGATGACAACGGTAAAATTACCGGAGAAACTCCAAACCTTGCGAGGGTTCAAAGTTTCGAAAATTCTCAACGATGGCAAGGACTCCTCGAGCTTTGGGGGCAACAACGTCGTCGCGTTGTTAGGCACCTTCCCTGGATTGATGGAAGAAGAAGAAGAAGAATCTGTCGTTCTGAAGCTTTCTCGACCGCCGATACCGTTGGACGATTTAGACCAACTCGCGGACGCGATAACGCTTTACGAACGCATGCCGTACTCAGGGATGGAGTACGGGTACTACCACGGCGTCGTGAACAATTCATCCGAGACGTTTTTCGCCCCGTATGTGTCCGTGGACGTCTTATACCCCGGGTGTTTGAAAGATGAATCAAAAGAAGCAAAAGCGAAGCTCCTGGCGAAACATATAAGCCGCAACCAAGCGCAGAGACCGGTAATCTTCCGCGAGAACCCAAAAACGTACGAAAATGCGCATTTGCCGTACATCGAGGCGATCCCGTCAAGTGCGATAGGGTGGGTGCACAAGATTTTGAACAAAGAGAAAGAACTCGAACGATTGCTCTTCGACGACGACGACGTGAACGACGGGTTTCTCTTGAACACGGATCCGAAGTGGACGACGCACCCTGACCCGAAGACGACGCCGAAAGAACAGTGGATGAACCATCCTTCAACGCGCGAGCTGTACTGTCTCGGATTGTGTCACAGAAAAGACGTGCGGTCGCTGCGGGACTTAAGAGCGGCGCACCTGCCGATGTTACGCGCCATGGCGAAAAAGGGCAGGGAGGTGATCAAAAACACGTACGGGCTCGCCAACGAGAGCTTGAGGATATTCGTGCACTACCCGCCGCAGTTTTATCACTTTCACGTCCACTTCACGAACGTGTCTGTGGAACACGGCGTCAGCGCCGAGCGCGCGCACCTTCTCGACGACGTGATTGAAAACATCGAACGAGACTCTGAGCACTACGCGAAGCGCTCCATCACGTGCCGCATGGGCGAGAACGACGAACTGTGGAGGCGGTTCAAGGAATTAGATGATAAAGCGGGGGCAGAGGCAGCGGACGACGACGCGAGATAGCTCCTCCCGTTCTTTTAACTACAAAACTATATATGCTACTAGTATGCTGTGCTTTCTAAAACTTCATTATTCCTCCCGATCATCATCATCATCCCGATCCTCCTCCATCGTGGTTAACCAGTCCTTTTGAAATTGCTCGAAACCTTCCACGAGTACGATGCGGCCTCCTTTACTCTTCGCAATCTCTCTCGCTTTTTCGAGTTTACTCTTACCGGGGTTCTCGCCGATTAAGAGGATATCGGTGGATTTCGCGAGCGCGTTGGAGACGGAACCGCCGAGGCGTTCGATGTCTCGTTGGATTTCGGAACGCGATTTCGAAGTGAACGTGCCGGTAATGCAGACTTTTAAATTGGAGAGTTTGTTGTTGTTGTTGTTTATGTTGTTGTTCGTTCTTGACGATGAGGATGAGGATGATGACACGTCGCCTCCAAAAACGGGAAGAATCTTCACGCCGTTGTCCAGAATTCGTTTCACCTCGTTGGCGTTGTTCGGCTCGCTCCAAAAGTTGGCGATGCTTTTCGCGACGATATCGCCGACGCCTTCGACAGCTTCGAGAGAGATTTTGATGCCGTTCTTCTCGTCGACGTCGCTCTCTTCGTCCGCGCTACTCCCAGTTTCGTGATAACGCTCCGCCGCTTCTTTGAACTTGTCTAAACTTTTGTACGTTTTCGCGAGTTCCTTCGCCGTCGCTTCGCCGACGAACGGTATTCCTAAAGCGTATATGAATTTTGCCAGCTGAACGCCGTTCGTTTTCACGTCGTTGATGGCAGCGAACATGTTCAGCGCGTTTTTTGTAAACTCGTGCTTTTTCTTTTGCGCGGGGTTTTCGTAACGCGCCCAAACAGGAGGCATTTCTTCCTCGTTTCTATTCGGTCCGTAAAATCTTTCCTCCAACGTGAAAATGTCCGACGTGCGCTCGATGGCGTTCGTCTCAAAGAGTTTCTCGATTTGCTTTTCAGCTAAACCGCGAATGTCTAAGGCTTTTTTAGAGGCAAAATGCGTCGTCCTCGCGGTTCTCTGCGCTGGACACTTCAAACCCGCGTTACATCGAATAACCATGCCGTCCTCGGCGTCTCGAGAGACGAGCGAGTTGCAACACGGACACAACATCGGCGCGGCGTAGGCAGAAGCGCCGCCCAGATTTAACGACGACGACGTTGATGACGATGACGATAAACCTAGCGCTGCTCCCAAAGACGAAGAAGAGGAGGATGCCTCTTTCGCGTTTTCTTCACTCGTTATCCGTTCAGCGTCAGTGGCGACGCGAATAATTTTTGGAATGACGTCCCCGGCTCTCTCGACGACGACGTCTTGGCCAATCTGAATCTTTTTGCGTTCAATTTCGAAAAAGTTGTGCAACGTCGCGCGACGTATAGTTGCTCCGTTCAACTCGCACGGTTCTAATATAGCTACTGGTGTCAACACGCCGGTTCGTCCTACTTGCACTTCTATGGATTTCAACGTCGTTATCGCAACATCCGCGACGAACTTGTGCGCGATGGCCCATTTTGGTGCTCTCGAGTCGGAGCCGATCCGATCGCGCAAACGCGTTTCATTTATTTTATACACGACGCCATCGATTTTATGCGACAACGTGTCTCTTAAATCGTACGTTTTCGCGTGGAACGCGAAGAGTTCGTTCAAATCAGAGGAAATCGCGCTCCTGGTCAAACATAAATCGGAAAACCCCCACTTTTGACACTTTTCGTAAAATTCAATTTGCGTCTCGAACAATTCTGCGCGGTCTCCTCCTTCTGTCCCCCAACCGTGCGGAATGAACGATAAAGGAACGTCTACGTTTTGTTCTTTCATGCGCATGACCCCTGCGGCGGCGTTTCGCGCATTTTTAAACGGTGTTTCTCCGTTTGCACTTTTCCTCTCGTTGACTTTTTCCAAAGCGTCTTCTTCTACGTACACCTCGCCGCGAATTTCAAAGACTTCCGGGTAGGACGATCCTTCTCCACCCAATTCTCTCGGTACGTCTCGACATGAAGAACTCAACACGTGTCTCGTGATGTCTTCGCCAAACTCGCCGTCCCCGCGACTCAACGCGCGGACGAGTTTCCCGTTTTCGTATCGCAAACTCGCGGAAACGCCGTCGATTTTCAATTCTGCGCAGTACTCTACTTTTTGCAAAGCCGCCGCCGGCAAAACTTCAACCAAGCTCTTCCTCACCCTCTCGTCAAACTCTCTCACCTCGTCCGCGTTAAACGCGTTCTTCAAACTTTGCATCGGCGACAAATGTTTATACTTCTTATACTCAAAGGATGAATTCGACGACGAAGACGCCAACCTACCGCTCCCTACCCGCGAGTACATCCCGTCGTCAAATTTCCCTCGCAACTCTTCAAACTTTCTCTCCACCGCTTCAAATTTCATCCGTAACAAGTCGTACTCTCCGTCCGTGAGTGTTTCTTTCGCTTCGTCGTAGTATAATCGATCGCTTTCCGAGATTTTTTGTGCTAAATCTCGTAAAATTTTCTCCGCTTTGGACGAGCTTTCGATCGAATTCGCAAACGCAGTCGCGACCTGAAGTGAGTTCGACGAAGGCAAATTCCTTTCTGAAGAGGAAGACAGCGACGACAAAGCGCGCAGACACCCACCGGTAATCTTCTTCATCTTCGTCTTCGAAATCGTCGTCGTCATCTTTGCAACAAAAACAGAATTGAATAAAAGTTTTGCATTTGAATTCTTCGTTTTTCCATTCTTCGACGCAGAAGCAGACGACACACACGAAGAAGAAGAAGAGAGTAAAGAAAAAGTCGGCATCGTACGCGTCGTCGTCGTCGTCGTCATCGCGCCGCTGAAACTTTGACTTCTTCTCAAAACGTAGCCAAGTTGGCGCATATATATCGCGTGTGTATACTACACAGAGGTCTCTTTTTCTCTCTCGTAAAATGGAGAAAAAGTAGGCAAAATTCTACCGAATTCTCTCGATTAGAGGTTGGACGTGTGACACGAAGCGAGAGCGCGGTCGTCGATTGAATGAATAACGCGTTGTATGTGTGTGTGTGTTTAGAACGACATAACGTTTACTGGCTTTGCTCTAATGCCTTCAGTCTTTCTGTGTAATCTGACCATGTCGGACATTTCTTTTCGATGGCGTAGCGTAAACACTCGAGGTGTTTCTTCGCGTGAGCAAAGTGCAAAACCGACGAATCCCAAGGCGCTTTCGCTTCTTCGCGTAAGTATTTGAGGCACTCGAGATGACCGTTTTCGGCAGCATCTGAACACGCCCACTCATCGACAGGACACTCATTTGCCACGCAATACTTTACCATTTCCAGATTACCTTGACGTGCGGCCGCATTAATCGTCCATCTATTCCACTTACACTGTTTCTCCTCTCGCGCCCACTTGAGCAACTCGAGTTTATTCGTTAGAGCAACTCGAATGCAGAAAGATGTTTCATTCCACAAGTATCCCGACCACAACGATTTATTCTCCCACGCAAACTCCAACGTCGATATCGACGACATCTCTTCAATATTAAACTTCTTTTTCAACTCCCTCTTGCGAGACGATCTCTTCACCAACGCTCTCGTCTCTGTATTCACCTCGTACAAGAATTTGAGATCCGTTGGATTCAATCTCGGAAGCACATGTTTGAAACAAATATCGTCGTTATTCACGATCAAATCCCACAAATTCTGATACCGCGGTGTTTCTCGCAACTTGCCCCTCGAACTCGCGAACATCACAACATCGCTCGCGTTGCGCACATCGAAGAACTGCATCGCGAGGAGGAGGCACGTAAAACTCGCCAAGTAAAAGTGAAGAATGTCACATGCGAGTTTTTTTTTTCCACCCATTTTCCTTCCATTGGAGACAAAGGAAGGAAAATGCTTTCACAACAAAGAATGACGAAAACGACGGGCAAACGCGCGCGAGAGAAAGAGCTCCGATTGAAACGAATACAAACTTTAAGAGACATCAGAGATGGGAATTTGAGACGTTCGTTTAAAAACGATGACGACGATCACGACGACGAGGATTCGAGAAACATCTTCTCGGAGCAGTTTTGGAATCACATCGGACGCGAATTTCATCTCAAAGTGAACGACGGATTGGATTCATTGTTGACGAAAGAAGCGAGAGTGAAAGCAGACGCGCACGCGTTCGGCATCGAACAAGAAACATTCGTGCAAGAACTCATGCAGGAACATTCAAGACGGGTTAAAGAGGACGGGTACACGAGAGTATCAATCGCGGAAACCGCGAAAGAGAATGAACTTTTCAGTTCGAAACGAGAGTACGAAAGGAAAAGTGGATTTCAACGCGAGTGCCAACATTTAACGGAGATGATTGAATTCTTGGACGAAAAATGCGGATTGAATCCAACGTGGTCGTTAGTGTTCGATAATTATTGGGTCTTAGCGCGCAGAGTGGAGAAAATCGTGCAAGAAATCTCGGGGGGGAAAGAGAATCGATTGAACTTTGACGCGTTGGTGTGGCGGGTGAGGAACGTAAACGAAGAAGACGAGAAAAGAGGAGAATCGAACAACACTGCGACGATGACTGCGTTTACGCCGCACAGAGATCGGCAGCCAAAAGACACGAGGAAGAGTTTTCGAGAAGACGAGTCGCCGAAGTATTGCACGATTTGGATTCCTCTGACAAACGCGACGTGCGAAAACTCGTGTTTATATGTCATACCGCGGAAGTGCGACGAAGGGTACACGGAAGGCGACGACGATACGGATTTAGAAAAGACGCCGTTGGAGAAGTGTTTGAAGGATAAGAAGGCGTACCAGAACATAACGGCGTGTCCGGTGGATGTAGGCGAGGCGGTTGTTTTCACGCACAGAACCATACACTGGGGGAGCAAACCGAGAGATAATTACCAAGGAGAGCCGAGAGTGAACGTGTCGTTTGGCTTTAGCGACGATTCGTTCGAAAAGGCGTATTTGAAAAACAGAAACGGCGTGAAAGTGACCGAAGACGCGGAAGACGTGCAAAGCTTACCGACGTTGAAAGAGCGGTTGGTATTGATTGCGTCGCAAATGATTGCTTATCACGAACGGTTCCCGCCGAAGAATTTCAAGGCGTTGAAACTGTTGAAGAAAATACACGACGCCGGGAAGAGTTTCTTGGACGAGAGGTACCGAGAAATCATAGAGACGGAGTATATACGAGCGACGAGTATGTTAGCCGGTCGTCGAAAAAATGAGAATGGGGATGATGAAGATGAGGAAGAGGACGACGACGATGACAACGAAGACGATGAATTAGACAACGCTTTAGATGCCATGCTCGATGCCAAAGCGAAAGGTCGCGGTGACGATTTCGAGGACGATTACGAGGAAGAAGACGACGACGAATTCGCGAACGATCCAAATCCGGACGATTACAGCGACAGCGATCCAGAACGTCCGTATGAAGTGACCGAGGAAGATGTATTCTTTGGGAATGCCACGGAAGAAGAAATTATTACAGCCAAGAATATCCATCGGAGAAGTATCGGGAAAGAAGAACTTCCGATGCCGAAAGAACGAGAGGTGTCGAGAGTAAACGTGAGGGAACACTGGAGCGAATACCTAAAAAGACCGGAGAATAAAGAGAAAGTAGACGACGCGAAGAAACTGCTCGGCATCAAAAGCTAATAGCATCTGTAGTAATAATATCATAATACAACGCACTTTGTAGGATCATTAAACGAGCGAGAAACTAGACAATGCGCACAGATTGACGTACTCGATGCCGGCGGCGTTTGTCAACGCTTCTTCGAACATCGAAACAAAGTGTCGACCTCGCGAGCACGTACCAGATTCCGAAGATGTATCGGGTAAAATATCGTACGCGGCGTCCGATGCGTTCGGAGGCGAAGAGAGCCTGTACGACACAAACACCAAGACGAAGTAAATAAAAAAGATCGGAACGACGACGATTGAGAGAAAAATGTTTCTCATCGCTTTATTTCTTTTCGTCGTCGTCGTCGTCCTCTTGTCTGTTGTTTTCGGTACCAACGGCATCGTCGAAACCAAAGGCATCTCGGACGGTTTCCTTCCCAACTCCAATTCGAGCTTTCGCATCTTTTCCGCCGCGTTTTCTAGAGCAACTTCCGTTCTCATCTTCGTTTGTGCCATTGAATCTCTCTCAAATCGCGCGCGTTTCGTCTCGTCTTCAGCTAACCGCTTCGCGCTCGCCTCTCGATCGTGCGCGTGTTGGACCTCCTCGTTTGCTTTCTCGACAACGTCGTCGGCATATTTTTTCGCCTCGACGCATTCTCGTTTCGTCTCTACGAGCTCGACTTCGAGCGCGCGGATTTGTTCCGCGTGACTTTCTCCGAGTCTTTCGATGTCTCGTTCGAGCTTGACGACGGCTAATTTTTCCTCAAACGCGTTGAAACCGCTCATGCGCTTCGCTTCGTACGTCGTCGTCTCAGGTTGACCTTTTGCCGGACTCTTTTTACTGCCGCCGAAGAAACTCTTCCCACCACTGTTCGTGGTGCCCTTCAACTTTATCGCGGTAATCTCTGCGGCTTTCGCGGCGACGGTATCTTCCAATCGTTTGATATCCGCCAAAGCCTTCTCTAATTTACCTTCTAAACTCGACCCGCGAAGCTTCAACATGACCATATTTTTCGTCTTGGCAATGACCGTCGCTCTCGAGGCTTTCTGCGCCTCTTCCGACGCGCGCATACGCGCGTGGAGTTTCTCGTGTTCGTCTTGAAGCCATTTAAAATCAGCTTCGGCGTCGGCGAGTTTTTGTGAAATCTTTTGCACGGCTGCTTTGCCGCCCGCTTTACCGGCGGGCGAAGCAACCGGAGCGTTGTTGATGTTGTTTTCGTCGTCGTTGTCGTTCGTATTCGCGAACGAGGCCAACTCGTTTTCCATTTCCAACTTAGCCGTTGTAACGCGTTCTAATTCATTTCCCAACCGCTCTATCTCCTCTTGAAACTTCTCGGATGCGTTTGTCATTTCGCTCAACGCGCTTTTCCTCTCCTCGTTCTCCTTCTTCAACATCGCTTCGCTTAATTCCACCTGTTCCAACTTAAACCTCAAATCGTCTGCCATGTTTTCGAACTTAAGCATCTCCTCTTCAGCTTTTTTCCCTCTTTCGACTAATTTGAGCGTCTCTTTCCTTCCTCGATCGATGATCTCTCTTAATTGAAACTCGACTTGTTCGAGGTCGGAAAATTTCGATTGGTCTTCCAGTTGTTTTAGCCTCAACGCTTTCACCTCCTCGTTGGCGGCGTCCGCGGCAAACTCTAAACCAGGCACTCGAGCGACGTCTAATTCTAGCTTGCGACATAACTCTTCGTATTTGTTCCTTTGTTCGATGGCGTCTAAACGCTCTTTCGTTTTCTCCGATTGTTCGATTTTCAATCGAGCGCATTCGGCTTTCGTATCGTCTAACTTTTTCGTCGTCGAGGTCAGCTCGTCGTTTAAAGTTTCCGCTTTTTCAACCGCCTGGCGACACTGCTGAGTCATTGCCTCTAACGCTTTTTTGGTTTCGTTGTTTTGTTTCTCTCGCTTTTCGTTGACGAGTTTTAATTTTTCTTGGAACGTGCCGTCTTTCGTTTGAAGTTTCGAGACTTTCTTTTCAAATGTTGTTCGCGCGATACTCGCCGCGCGCTCGATGTCCTCTTTAACCGTTTCGATGGCTTTAACGTTCTCTTCGGCTAAGTGTCTTTTCTCGGTTTCTTTATCCAACTCCTGGCGCATGGCTTCCAAGGAGGCTTTCAAATCTGAAATTTCGCGCTCGGAGACGACGCGAGATTCGAATACCTTTTTGGACGCGTGTTGCGCGTCGCTCAATTCTTTGCGCAGAGCATCGTTCGCGTCTCCTAATTGCTCGATTTCTTCCGAAAGTTTCGTCTTTTCGCTCTCTGTGACTTCAAACTTGGACTTCAATTCGTTTTTCACTCGTTCGAAATCCGTACATTTCTCCGCGAGCGCCTTCGAGTTTCCTCTCTCTTCGTCAACCGCTGCGTTCAAAAGCGCTATTTCCGAATATTTCGATTTCACATCTAACTCGCTCGCGGTCAATTTTGCCTTTACATCTGATAACTCCTTCATCGCCGAGTCGCGGTCGTCTCTGACTTTCTCGTCTCTTTGTTCTAACAAGCGCTTTTCGCCTCGTAAGATTTCTAAATTTTCCGTCAACGCCGCCGTTTCAGCGTTGGATTCGGCTAACGCTTTTCGATGCGATTCCGCGTCCGCATCGCGTTGTTTCTTCATTTTCTCGAGGTCGTTGCGCAACGCGTCGTTCGCGGCTTTCAAATTTTGTAGATCGTCTACGCTTTGCGCCATGGTGCGTTCCGCCGCGTGTAACAAGCTCTTCCGCGGATCGTTTTCTTCTTTCGAAGAAGTAGAAGAAGCCGCGGCGGCGGCTAATTTACGCATCAATATATTTTCCTTGTTGCGGAAGGAAAGAGGCGTAACAGTCGTGCTTCTAAGCGACGAACGACTGTTGTTATAAAAGTTGTTGTTGTCGTTGTTGTTATTGTTGTTGTTGTTGTTCGTATATCTACGGCTATTACTAAACGGCGGCGAGAACTCGCTCGCGTCTGCGCGCATCGTTTGGCCTCTCGGCGGAGAAAGCGAAATCGAAGGTATCCCAGGCGTGTGAGATGGAAGGTGATGATGATTTTTCGACGTCGTTTTTGTCGTTGTTTCCTGTTGTTGTTGTTGTTGTTGTCTCGTCGTAAACAGCGTCTTTTGTACCTCGGCGGCGCCTTCGGGCGACGACGTAAACGACGTAAACGACGCGACGACTCTTTCGCTGCTCATTTTCGCATCATCAGTACCATCATTCTTCTCCGATTTTGGCGTCGTCATGAGCAACAACTTCTCCTCCAGTATCCTATTCTTTCTCTCCATCTGTTCCATCCTTTCCTCGAACACCCTTTCGCGTCTCGATATCGTCTCCGAACTCACCTCTATCAATCTATCGGCTAATTTCATCGAATCTTTCGCCGATAAAGGCGTCGTGGTTGTGATGACTGCCATTATGTCGTCGTCTAAATCTTCCAGAAATAACTGTTTACTCGAATCGTCGTCTTTTCTGTCGTTCGTGTTCGCTTTTGTCGCGCACTTCTCTAAGAAAAAGTCCATGTTTATATTCAATGTCTTCTTTCCGTCAAAGCGTGAGAAGATTTTGAAAAATTCTCCCCACTAAACGCTCTTCTTTTTCTCTCCTCTTTGTCTCTCGTTTTCTCCTCGTCGCGTTCGTACAGTCTCTCTGTTCTGTCTGATGTTACTTTATTAAAGGCACATGTATCGGTACATTATTTTTCTCTTCTTCTTCTTTATTAAAGTAGTATTATAAAAGTATTCGAGATGATGTGAGATTTGTGTTCGTTGTGAAGTCAAAAATCTCTCTCTTTCGACTGCCCTTTTTTTTTTGTTTTTTCTCTCGCAAACGTCTTCTGGTTTCAACACATGTGAGATACATTCACATGCGATCACAGAAAAAAAAAAGAAGAAGAAGAGAGTTTCTGTGGTTGTTTCAAAAGTTTCTGGTGGTTGTTCTCTCTTCGGAAGAGAGCTTTTCTCTTCTCTGTCGTCGCTTTGTTTCGATCGATCGATGATGAGGAGGAGTTTTAGCAGCAGTCCTCATGCTTCGATTTCGACGAGCAGATTTAATAATGTTTTTCGCAGGGGAGAGAATGAACGCTTCCCTCCTCCGAGAGTTTGTTCTGCGAAAGCAACGGCTTCTGTGTCGTCGTCGAAAGGTCGCGAGAGTGAGAAGAAGAAGAATGCCATCATCAAAAAAGGAGCAGGTTTGAAAGTTTCTTCGTTTCGTTGCGCGAGTTCATCGTCGTCGTCTGAATCGTCGTCGTTCGAAGCTGGTGGTGGTGGTGGAGGGAAAGAGGGTAAAAATACGAGTGCATCACCGAAAGAGGAGGAAAAGGAGGAGGAGAAGAAAGAGAGCAGCGGTTTGGAGAAAGCTGGTTTCGTGTTGGACAAAGAGAACAACCAAGATCACCTGGTGAAAGTCGTCGTCGATAGAGTGAAATCGATCGAAGAGCAGGAAGATTTCTCTCTCGATTGGGCGCCGGTGGTGTTGAGAGCTTTGGACGGTGCCGATCGCGTGTTACCCCTGTTCAGCGGGAATAAAAAAAATCAAATATTGGAAGTGCTCTTTCACGAAATGAAAAAGGGAGGTAAGAAAGAGAGTGAGAGCAACGAAACGATCACGTATCACGCGTGGGAAGGGAGGATCCACGCGGGATTTGAAAACGCCGAAGCGGTGGTCGTGTGTGAGCGAGGAGACGAACTCGACGAGGACGAGACGACGGGCGAGAATTTGACGATATCATCGATGTTTGAAAACATACTGAAAGAAGCCGTTGAACTGTCTCGCGTGGATTGGGAGACTTTGGCCAAGTGGCAAGATATAACGAAAGAAGAAGAAAAAAGAGGTCCGACGCGTTCGGCCCGTCACCCCTCGTCTTCCTCTTCCAATAGTAAATTTTCGATCAAAATCGTCGACTCGGACGGGGCAATCAACACGAGAGATTGGCAAATTCTTAAGTCCATTTTGCGAAAAGATATTCTGCCGCAGTCTCAGAAAACATTCGATTTACCGAACGATTCCGAAGTTCTTCTGAGTTTACTCGTCACGCTCGTGAAAAATTTGCCAATTTACGCCACGCGGCAAGTCTTGGAAAAATATTCCAAGTCGCACGAGTGGGGTTTGTCTTACAGAAGAGGTCATTCCGCACCAAGACCGCACGTAAAGCGTCACCTTATAGTTACAGACGACTTATCGAATTACCAGAAATTGGTGGACCTATCGGACGGCTTTATCGAAAACACGGGGCTTTATCGAAAAGACGGGGATGCACTATTCTTCATCATGGAAACATTCAAAAGCTACGACAGAATGTTAAAACATTCACAAGACGCGAAGAACAGCCCCAAGAAGAAGAGGCAAGGCGGACCGATGTACAGAAGAGACATGGATCAGTTGATTTTCAAAAGGTTCGAGGTTGCTCTTTTTATCCAGCAGCAAAGCGCTCGCTTTATGGAAGACGGAAACTTGGAAGACGACTTCTTGACGGCTTTATATCAACATCCGCGCCTCCAAAAACTCCAAGACGAGATCAACGAAATTTTATCTCTCGAGAAGAGAGATTGCGACGCGGCGAAGAAAATAATCGACTTGGAGGTTGCCGTACAGAGAGAAGATTACGAAACAGCAGCGACATTGAGAGAATCTTTACGATTATTGAACAACATCACGTGGGTATACCTCAGAGGTGATCAACAAAACCCGTTCGACGATTGATCGATCGGTTTTAAATACACAAAAGAGAGACAAAGACAAAGAGAGAGAGACAAAAATACTCGGGTTATATTAAATTGAGTTGTATAAAATGTTTTCATACCACCCATGTACAGTAAGACGTTGAGAGAGATTTTCTTTTTTACGGCGCTTCTGGTTCTCTTTGGTACGATCCACGATCTCTCGCAAAGTTATCCGCCGCCGGGTTATAGGACTCCCTCGGCGATCTCACGCCGAACGACCTCGGCTCCGACCCGTACACCGTCGCCCCGTAATACTTCAAAACGTCTTCTGGATAAATCCCTTTCTCATCTACGAGACCGTATTTACCCATCGCTTTCGCGTACGATAACGGTGTCCAATCTTTCTCCGTCCTCGCGTCCAAATCTGCGCCGTACTCGTACAAAATCTTTACCATCTCCGGTCCGCCGTCGATGGCCCAAAACAACGTCAAATCGCCGACGTGATTTTTGTAGTTCGGATCGGCTCCGGACCGTAACAAGGCCTTTGTCGCTTCCAATCGACCTCTGTGGCACGCGCACATTAAAGGCGTGTACCCTTCTTTCGACCCGTACGCTCTCCCAAACTCAAAATTCACATCCGCGCCTTCCTCGATTTTCTTATACACCAACTTCACGTCGTTTTTTATCAAAGCCATCAATAACTCCTCGGTTTCCCGAGAGGCTTTGTGTACGTCTTTCCCTTTCGACTCTGGCTTGTAATCTGGGTGGTGCGAACCTTTCCCGGAATCCCACTGCAATTCGTAGGCTTCTTCGATGTCTTTTTGGCTGTTGTTTTTGTTGTCAGAGAGAGAGAATAATGAGATCACGAAACGTTGTTCGTTTGGTCAAACAAGAAGGGAGATCTCGAGGCAAATGCATGCGTTTTTTGTGGAACGGAGATCTTCGCTCTTTGCGCCGCGAGAGTATACGATGCGTCAAATATAAAAGAGGAAATATCGAGCACGAGTGACCGCAAAAAAAGTCCTACCGTTGCGCCATGATGGCGTCCTGTTTGCGCGCGCATCATTATTAGATGTTTTTGATGAGAGAGAGAGAGAGAGAGAGATCAGAGATCAGAGATTGTGAAATTGAAATGCAACGAACAAAAGCCAGACACACGCGACGGGAGGAAAACGATGCAAAAACGAGCGTTAAGAACAACAACAACAACAACAACAACAACAACGCGTAATAATCGACGACGACGATGAGGCGAATGAATACCATTTGAGACATGATGAGAGAGTTTAGAAATCTCTTTTCTTTGTGCTTTGATGAAAGTTAAAAAAATGAGGGGAAATGAACGAAAAAGCGTTTTTGCTGCTTTTTTTCGATTATTTTTTTCATTACACTCGTTGGAGCAAAAAAGATTCTGATGAATGAAGCGAACTCTGGTCGTCGTTGTCGCTCCACTTACCGCTCCACTTCAAAGAAGAGGCAAAGGACGTGCCTTCTCTGGCTGGCACGGCGGCATTAAGCACGGCTTGGACGGCTAAGTGTTTGTTGGTATAGGCTGGTGGTGATGTGCTTTCTTCTTGTTTCTTTGTCTTTGTCTTCTTCGAAGACGAGGAGGAGGAAATCGCGTTGCGTAAAACTCGCACCGCGTCTCGGACGTCCGTTCTCGTTTCCATGGTTTTAATCTTCGCCTCGCTCGCGAAAACCAAGTCTGCTTTCTTCGCGCTCGACTTTGCGAGAGAACGCAAGGATGTTAAGAGCTTCTTTTCGATATTCGATGCGCGATCGAGACGTTCTTTCTTACCCCGTTCGCTTTCAATCGCGCGTTCGTAATTTTTCTTCGCCGAGCGCAACGCGTGCGATTGAATTTTTTCTAACGCGTCTTCAAGTGCGCGTAGCTCTTGATCTAAACCATCGTGCGCGCGAACAGCGTCGCGTAATCGAGATTCGGCACCCTTTTGAGTCTCTTTTGCTTCTTTCACTTTCTGTTCTCGTTTGAGCGCATCCGGCGATTTCTCCAAAGACTTCCCTCGGATGCGATGCATCAAAGCGAGGTTGGATTTTTCCACGTCTTCAATAGCAGCAGAGAGACGATCGGTATCGCGTTTGGTTCTAAATAAACGCGCGTTCAATTCTTTAATTCTTGCTTGTTCTTTCAAAATGGACTGTTGCGCGGTTTCGTGCATTGCCTCTCGTCGTCTTCGTTGTTGTTGAGAATCGCCACAGTCGCCGTCATCCTCGCCGACGCGCGCGTTCGTCTCCGAGGAATAAGGCGCAACCAACAAAACCTTCTCGTACCTCGACTTCGCGTTATCTCTTTCCATTTCCGTCTGATTCGCCACTTTTACCAACATCGATTTTTCTTTCAAAATTTCTTTCAACTTCACATTCACCACCTCCTTCCGTTCGCGTTCGCACGACGCCAACTCCTCTCGAAACGAATCTTTCAACGTCAATTCGTTTGCAAACAAGCGATCGCACGAATCGTCTTTTGCCAACAGTTTATTCGCCTCTTTACCACAATGTTGTTTTAAGATGTGCAACTCGACCAACGCGTCATTTCTCGAATCTTCCGCCGCATTGCTCCATCTCTCCGCCGCCGTCGCTTCGATTTTCGCATTCGCCAAACAGTCCTTCTCGAATCGATCGCGTTCGCATGCGCTTTGTCTCGCACTCAATCGCGCTTTATTCAAAGTTTCTTCGACCGCTTTTTCCGCGCTGAGTAATCCGTCGTGTTCCTTTTTCGCCTCTGACACGGTCTCTTCCAGTTTCCGAACCTTCTTTTGTAACATCTCGAACTGTTCGCTCGAGACGCCGGCTTCCGGCAACACGCCTTCTTTCCTCTCCAACTTTCTTCTCAAACAATTCACTCGGAAAGCGTGCTGCAAAATCGTTTCGTTCGTTCGTTTTTCTGCTTCTGTGTTTTGTTTTAACAATTCTTCCGCGTTTTGTTTCTGCGAATGCGCCCCAGCCCTGAATGCTTTCATGGTTTGCAATTTGCGCGATTTCTCGTTCGCCTCTTCTCGCGCTCTCGTGGCGTCGCGTTCCGCCATGTCGTGCGCTTTCGTCGCGGTTTTCAAAATCTTCTCAAACTCCTTTCTTTTCACTTCCAGGTCAGCCTGCTTTTCAGTGGCCGTTTGTTTCTTTCGTTCTTCCTTTGATCGTTGCGTGAGCGTTTCAATGTGCGACTCCTTCTGCGCCTCTAAGCGTTTCGCGTGGTCGCGTAGGGTTTGTTTCGTCAACGATAATTTTTCGTTCGCCAAATGCGCGACATCCGAGGCTTGCTTTAGTGCTCTTTTCTGGTACTCCCACTGTTTTTTCGTCTCTTTCAACTTGTTCTTTTCCATCTCGCGCGTGTCTTCGCTTTTCGTGTGCATCCGCTTCGTCTTTTCGCACTCGCCTTCGCTCGTTTTGCGTCGCTTCTCGTGTTCTAAACGTTTCGGTTGAATATCCTCCGTGAGTCTCCGTTTTGATTCGTTTAACACTAGCTCTGCGTTTGCTTTGGATTCAACAGCTGCGCGCTTCTCTTTCTCTCTTCTCTCCAATCCCAACTCGGCGTCGCGTAAACGATCGAACAACGCTTTGCGCGTGTCCATCGCCTCCCTCAAATCTCTCGTCAACCCTTTCCTGGAGGCAATCTCCGCTAATCGTTCCACGTCCGCGCTTTCAAAGTTCTCCATCGCCACTCGTAACTTCTTCGACAACTCTCCGAAACACTTTTCGTGTTCTCTCTCTTGCTTCTCCATGAAATGATCTCGTTCCTCCGCTCGATGTTCAAACGCGTTGACCACTTCTCTTCTTTTTTCCCACACGTCCGCGTTCCTCGTTTGCCTCTCGTGTTCCTCATTCAGCTGTTCCAACGCGAACCGTTCGTGCGTGATTCGTTTCTTCAGGTGTATTTGCAACTCTTTTTCTTCTTCAATAGCGCTTTCTCTCTTCTTCCTCTCTCTTTCCGTTCTCACTTTTTCCAACCGCGCGTTTGCCAAACGCTCCTTCTCGTTCTCCTTCAATCTCGAATACTCCTGCAAATGTATTTCCAACCGTCCCAACGCTTTTCCGACGTCTTTTTGGTGCTGTTTCATCAAATACGCTCTGTTCGCGTGCCTACACGCGTCTTTTTCTCGTTTCAAAACTTGCTCCGCGTGTTCCGCGATGGCTTCGTCCAACGCTCGATTCCGAGCGTTGGCGAATGTTGGAATCATCATCATCGCGGGAGGAGGAGGAGGAGGAGGAGGAGGACCCGTCGTCGTCGTTGACGTCGTATTTTCCGTCGTCGCTTCATCCTCTGCTTCTTCCATCACGGTGTGTTGTTGTTCTCTCTCGTTCGTATGCGAAAAGGGTGCTTTTCGCCGCGTATTCAAAAAGATGTTCTTGTGTAGACTTTTTCCTCTCGCTCGCTAAAAATAGCCACCTATTACCTTCTTCTAAAAATGTTGACTTTCCGCGTTCCTCTCTTCACGCGACGATGGCGCATCATACACTCGATTCCCGCTCGACTCCTTACCCATCGTCTTCAAAACCCTCTCAAAATCTTACTTTCTTCTTAACTCTCTCTTTTCTCTTCCTCTTCTCTCGCCAACTCTGCGATCGCGCGTATCGTCCTCCGTTCCAGCTTTTCCGTTTTCCTCGCAACGTCTCGCTTGAGGTCCCAATTTTGCTTCTTCGTCCCGTTCGAATGAAGGATAGTGTCGTCGGGAGTGTTGCCATTTTCCTCTTCTTTCTTTCTTTTAAACTCTGGCGCGACTGCGTTGGGTAAGATTTGTACTCCCACTGATGTTGATTTCAACGCCGAGATGTCTTTCGGGACGTAGTTGCGAAGTTTAATAGTCACGTTCGTCTCTTCATCATCATTCGCCGCCGGGGATGGATTGATGAACAAATCTTCTTCTTTCAAAGCGGTCGCACTCCCGCCTAAAACTTCTTCTTTTTCAGAGAGCTCGCGCAGTTCTTTCAGGCGACTTTTCCTGCTGCTGCTCATTGTAGTCGTAGTCGCAGTGAGTGTTGTTGTTGTTGTAATAATATAATAAGTGTTGTATCAAAGCGCGCGTTGAATGAGTGAAGAAAAACGTCAGAAATCAAAGCGCATTTAGAACATCATATATGCCGGTCCCGATGAAGATAATGCTCGCACCGACGACGATTCAGACGACAAAAACTCCTTCAGTATTCGCTGCTGCTCGTAGTAACAATGCTCGTCCTACGATGAAGATGAATACGACTACTACGAACAACAACAAAAGACACCGACGCGATGTGATTCTCTTCGTATCCACTCTCGTTCTCTCTTCTTCTAAAGAAGCCGCGATGAGTAATAACAACGCGTCGTTTGCAAAAGAAGACGACGACGAAGAGACGTTCCAATCGCCTCTGATAAAAGCTTTACTGGAACAAACGGAAGAAAACAAAGCGCTGAGGAAACTGCAATTGGAAACGAAGTATTGCCTGAGACAGTCGCAAATGGGGGTTGGAGACTGCGCGGATATCGACGAAGAGTCAATTAAAAGGATACAGAAGGAAAGAGCGGAGAAGTTGAAGAATGAAGCGGCATCGAAAGAAGAGGAAGGTGTTGATGATGGGAACGCATCAAAATCGTCGTCATCGGTTGAATGAGGACGATAAAGACGACGATTTGTGCGCGCGAGAGATTTCGCAAACAACTCATAACTACTACATAGTATCATTAAAAATCATCATCGGTCTTTCTTGTTAAGTCTATTCATCATATCATTATTCGCGACCGCCTCGGCGGCGGAGGAAGAGGAGGAGGAGGAAGTGCCAAAGACGACGTCCCATGTGCTCTGCGATATGCCGAAAATCAAATCCGGAGACTCGTAATGGTGCGTCATGTGTCTCCGTTTGACTCTTCGAGCGTATCGGGTGAATATGTTTTCATTATTGTTGATGTTTGTTGTTGTTGCTGATGCTGATGCTGATGCTGCTGATGCTGCTGATGCTAAGTGGTGGCACGCGTAATGCGTCATGTCGTACGCGACGTACCCGGTTAAACTTCCCGCGATGACAAGTTTTGCCAACGCCGATCCGCAGAGGAGACTGTAGAAACTATAAAACCCAAACGCGATGGGTCCGGCTAAAACGGGAGGGAAGACTAAACGCAACGCATCCATGGGATGTTTGTGATGACAGCCGTGGAATAAGAAGTGGAAGGTGATGAAGAAGGGCGAATTCGCTGGAGGCTCTTTGTGGAACAAGAACCTGTGCATTGCGTACTCTTTGAACCCCCAGGCGAAGAGGCCGAAACCAAACGCCGCGAGTTGCGAGACGCACGAAAACGCTCTTTCCGAGCTTTGTTCCGCACCCTTGATGACATTCCAAACAATCACCGGCAGCCAAATCAAAAGCACGACGTACCACGCCGTGACCGATAACGCCTCCATCCAATCCGCCTCGAAAAATCTCTGCTGCGTCCCGTCCGCTCTGGACGGTTCGGGGATGTGCGTCCACTCGAAATACTTTTCTTTCAGGAAAGGCACCTGTTGTAACAAAGGCTTGTTGAAATTAATCCCATATTCGTCGACTCCGTTTTTTTTGTCTTCTTTGTCTTCGTCGTCATCGTCGCTTACGACGACGACGACGCTTGGGCGAGCAGCCCCCGCGGAATTATAAACAGCGGTATTAACGTCCTCGAACGACGCGCACGCGTTCAATCCTCCTCCAACCACGCCTATTTCTGACCCGTCGCCATCACTCAACCGTTCTAAACATAAATCTTCCGACGAGCTTCCCCTCACGTTCTCCCCTCCTTCTCCTAAATGTAACATCGACGAAGAAGAGGACGTGCCCTCTTCGCTGCTCGCCGAAACGCTCCGGTTTCGCCGCTCGTAATGATGATGATGATTGTACGAGTCGCACGAGGATGACCAATTAGTATTCTCATTATTCGAAACGATGTCTTCATCGTCCTTTATTCTTCGTCCTTTCCTTCTAAAATTTCTTCTGGTATTCTCCATCCGCGTTTTCGGCGACGGAAGCGGCGTCGTACGAAGAGTCGTTTTAAGAAGAAGAGCATCATCATCATCACACACAATCTTCCCAACGATGAGCTTATTCAGCATTTTCTCCGCGTTCTGTCCGTGTGCTACTTCTTTGCGAAACGCGTTTGTCGCGTCTTTCCCTTTATATTGTTCCAACGCTTTGTTCCCTCCCGGATGCGAAAAGTGTTCCACGTTCAACACGAGCCCATCGACGATAATCAGAAAAAAGGACGATTTGGAAACGTCTTCGCGAGTGTAGCGTAACAACAACTTCTTCTCCTCATAATACATTTCTTCTCGCTGCTGCTCGTTCTTCTTCGTCGTCTTCTTTTCGTCCTCTTGGTGGTCTTCTTCTTCTTCTCTCTCTTCTTCTTTTTGTTGTCGCATCATCCTCATCGGATGGCGTTCTTTCTTCATCGTCATCATATCTGCACTCTTTCTCGATTCGCGATATATAAATATAAACATATAACGAATAATGCGTTGTTCAAACCGATATAATCGTAATAAATAGAAGAATCACAGAGTGCAGCAGTAAACGCTCCTCTTCACAGAAGAAGAAGAAGAAGAAGTACACACAGACACACAACAACACGCACTTAAAAGCTCTAATGCTCTAAATCTCTCTTTACTCCAAAAAGTCTGATGATTTGTTTCTTTTTTTTCTCTTTTAAGTGTTGTGTGTGGTGTTTGTGTGGTGTTTGTCTCTTTTCTGCGTGTGCTTTTAAAAA
>Ga0255756_1002212_pt1 | contig 21171 bp, 18 predicted proteins | sample 011ome_20_FD_179956 | JGI IMG/M metagenome (GOLD analysis project Ga0255756, IMG submission 179956) | Coastal salt marsh microbial communities from the Groves Creek Marsh, Skidaway Island, Georgia - 011509CT metaG (version 2) | ecosystem: Environmental > Aquatic > Marine > Intertidal zone > Salt...
CCTAGCCCCGCGGGCAGCGTTGCGTTGCGTTGACGTTCGTGTTGAAATATGAAACCTTGTCGTGCGCGTCGTCGTCTGTCGCCTCCGCGCTCTCGCCTCGCCGCCGACGCCGACGCGACGCGAAGGGTGTACAGTACTGTATTTGTCCCCCAGCCAGCAGCAGCAGCGCGCACTGCCGGTCGTCTCATTTCTGGGCCAGACACGTCGACGACTCGCGTCGATTTGTCTCATCGGCGCACACTCTCGACGACGCGCGCGCCCGCTCGCGCACGATGTCGACGTCGACCAGACTCATGGACGTCGCGTTCAAGGCGGTCACCGGCGCGCTCGTCGGCACCACGGTCGTCGCCGGGACGTGGTTCACCGTCACCGGCGTCTCCGCGGCGATGCACTACGACAACCTCGCGAGGGAGGCGGCCGCGAGGAAGCTGGCGCAGGAGGAGGCCGCGCGCGCGGAGGCGGAGAGGCGGGCGAAGCGAAGGAGGTGGTGGTGATCCGCGACGACTCGGGGTGGGGGATAGGCAGTAGGAACGGGCCCGGCGTCGCGGACGACGTCGGGGCGTAGCATCTAGACGGGAGCGGCGGAGGAGGAGGACGACGGAGCGGAGGGGATGGGATCTTTTAGAGCTTCATCAGTTCGTCCGCTCGGGCTGAACGATTTATTTGATCGACGATTGATCAGACTCAAGGTTCATCACACCACCGCTCGTCTCGTCTCATCTCTTCTTCTTCTCCCCATCTACCGCAACACCTCCTCGTCTCTCGCCATCGCCATCAGCTTCTTCAAGATCCGCGCGCCGTCCTCGCGCACGCCGCTGTGCATGTACTCGCTCGTCGTCCACACCCTGGCGCCCCTGAGGGTCGTTCCATACAAAGCGACGATATCGGGGTGGAGTTCACAGGCGTCAGTCGGAGTTGAAAGGCGCCGAGGACGGGGATTGAAAGCGAGGGCTTGGCGCAGAGAAACGCCGGCAAAAGTCCTTAAGGATCGGCGTTCACCACGCCAACGGGGTCGTATGGGAACCAGTGTGAAGGAGAACGCGCCTGATCTCCCGCGCCGTCGCCGCGCCGAGCTCCACGTCCACGAACGCGTCCTCGTAGTACGCCGCGCACGCCACCGGGACGTCGCACGCGTTCAGCGCGTCCGCGTCGTAGAGGACGCCCCAGTCCGTCTTCGCCGCGAGCGCCTCCGCGACCGGCTTCAGAGCGCGCAGAGGCGCGACGTCGTCGAACATGTGCGGAAAGATCATCTCGCCGGTGAACAAGACGCGCGTCGCGTCGTCGTCAATCGCCGCGGCGGCTTCGATCGGGTCGAACGCGCCCGCCCAACGCCGTCGGATCGCCGCCTCCGCGGCCCAAGCGCTCGGGCCGCCGCCGTTGCAGTATATCGACTCGTGTAAGATGGCGTACAGCGGGTTCGTGTCGAACGCGTGGACGTCTTCGCAGCCTTTCAGGAACCGGTACGACAACGCGTCGCCGTCGACGTCCCACGCCTTCTCTAGAAGATAGTGCAGCGACTCCATCCCGCCCGCGGTCCCGAGCGCGCTGAACCCGAGCGCTTGGACCATCCGCGGGGTCAGCCGCCCGCCGTTCGGGGTCGCGGACTTCTCCGGGTTCGAAGCGACGAAGTTCACGATCGACTTGACCCTGCGCGCGTCGTTTGGAAATCGCGCGTAGTACTTTTCGTTTTGAGCCATCACCTGCGGTGCGTGGGGGCGAAGGTCAGTCGGGTCGGCGGGCGGCGGAATAGAGAGAGAGAGAGAGACGACGGGAGATGTCCTCGAGACACGACGCGCGCGAGCGGGCCCCGTAAAGTCCTTAAGGAATGAAGTTCACAACGCGAACGCGGTCGTATAGGAACCAGTGTGAGGGAGCGGAGCGTGGACGCACCCGCTCGACGAGTCTCTCGTACGTCGCCGCCGCCGCGTTTTCCTCGCGCACGAGCGGCGGCAGCCCGCCGGTCAAGAACGCCTCCCTCAGTCCACCGCTGTGAAACGAGAGGTAGTGCGCGATGCAGAACCCGCCGAAGGACTGCCCGAGGACGGACCACTTGACGTCCCGCCCGCACAGAATCGCGCGGATCGTCTGACGTGATGGAGGGGCGTTCGTTCCGCGCGAAGCGACGTCGGGGCGGAGTTGTTCAGGGGCGCGTCAGACGGAGTCGAAAGGCGTCGAGGGGTGGGCGGAGAGGAACGCGCGCCGGGAAGTAAAGTCCTTAAGGAATGAAGTTCACAACGCGAACGCGGTCGTATGGGAACCAGTGTGTCCTTACCTCCGCGTCCTTCACGATGGCGTCGGCGCGAAACATCGACGCGTACGCCGCCTGCGTCGCGACGTCGCCGCGCCTCGCGAGGCTCGCGACGGAGACCGCGGTGCTGCGCCCCGTGCCGCGCTGGTCCAGGAGGATCACGCGGTGCGTCTCGCACGCGTGCGCGAGCCAGCCGCCGATCTCCGTCGGGCGCGCGGCCTCGAACCCGGGCCCGCCTTGGAGGTACAGGAGGTGCGGCATCTTCGCGCGTTTTGCTGATGCGCTCGCGTCGGGATCGTCGGACGCGCCTTGACGCGCCTTGTCGACCGCGACCACCTCTCGCGCGAAGACTTCGATCTGCTCGCCCTCCGGCGCGGCGTGATCGAGCGGGCACGCGAAGAAGTGGTCCGTCAGCTCGAGGCCTTTCACGCGGAACGTGTCCCCGACGCGGTGCGCGGGGAGGGAGGAGGACGACGACGACACCATCGCCATCGCGTGCGTGCCGACCGAGCGTGTACGTGTTCCCCGCGCGAAGATGACGAGACGCGCGCGCGCGCGGGCGAGGGGGAGGCGCGACGGCGGCGGAGAGGACGGCGCGGCGCGGGTCCAAGGCGCGCGCGCGAGCGAGGCGCGTGAGACGACGAGTCGCGCGATGAGATGACCCGACATGCGCTCGCCTCGGCGCGCGGAGGTGGAGTGGCGACGGATCTGATCGACGCTCGCGCCCGGAGCCTCGTCCGCTGCGCTGATGACGAGATGCTGAGGTGCGTTCCATACAAAAATAGTTCATCGGTCAGTTGAAATGAGACTCGATCAAATGTTGAAACCGGGCGATGGGTGAAAAACTTTTTATAGAACGCCCCTGATCTCGCGGCCTCGCGGTCGGGTCCGCGTCCGCTGACGTCATCGACGGTCTCCGCGCCGCGCGCACAACGCGCGACACCCCGCGCGCACTCCGACGCGCGATCCCACCGCGCATCGACGCTCCTTCCGCGTCCTCGTCCGCGTCCGCGCGCTTCGCGCCGCCCGCGGTCGTCGCCGTCGCGTCGCGTCGCGTCGCGCGCCCGTCGATCGACGCCGCGCGCGCGTCGTCGTCGTCGTCGTTCAACCGCCTTTGAGCGCTTCTCGCGCCCGACCGAACCGCGCGGGCCGTCATGGGACGCGGCGGCGAGGCGACCGTGTCCGGCGGCTCCGGCTTCGAGGTGCGCGCGCGCGCGTCCACGGACGCGCGGCCTCCGCCGCGATCGCGATCGCGATCGCGATCGCGCGCGTCGCGTCGGCCCGCGTTCCCGCCTCTATTCGTTCGCTCGTTATCCGCGGCGATCGATTCGTTCGTTCGATCGATCGCAAATCGAATCGAAAGCCCTCTCCCGCTTCTTCTTCTCCGTTCAACCGACCGACCGACCGACGCTTCTCTCCCCAATGATCCGTCCATGCACAGTGGGACGTCATCGTCGTCGGCGCCGGCGTCGCGGGCGCGTCGCTCGCGTACACCCTCGGCAACGAGGGCCGCCGAGTGCTGCTCCTCGAGCGCGACCTCAGGCGCGTTCTACACACTGGTTCCCATACGACCGCGTTGGCGTGGTGAACGCCGATCCTTAAGGACTTTGCCCGGCGTTTCTCTCCGCCCACACCTCGGTTTCGATCCCCGCCCTCGACGCCTTTCAACTCCAACTGACGCCTTTCAACTCCACCCCGACTTCGCTTTGTATGGAACGACCCTCAGCGAGCCCGTGCGCATCGTCGGCGAGCTGCTCCAACCCGGCGGGTACCTCAAGCTCAAAGAGCTCGGCCTCGCGCACTGCGTCGACAAGATCGACGCGCAGAAAGTGTACGGGTACGCGATGTACAAGGACGACGGCGAGGCGCTGGTCGGATACCCGCTCGAGGGGCGCGGCAACGACGTCGCCGGGCGCAGCTTCCACAACGGCCGGTTCGTGATGCGTCTCCGCGAGGCCGCGAGAGGGTGCGATAGAGTGGATCTGCGGCAGGCCACGGTCAAGAAGCTCCTCGCGCAAGACGGCGCGGAGTGGACCGCGGAGAGCGGCGGCGTCATCGGCGGCGTGCGAGCGGCCGTGAAGGACGGAGGCGAGGAGCGGTCGTTCATGGCGCCGCTCACCGTCGTGTGCGACGGGTACTTTTCGTCGTTTCGCAAGAAGCTCACGCCTGCCGCGTCGCCGGTGTCGCCGTCCACGTTCGTCGGGATCATCATGGAGGGCAAGCCGGATGATTTGCTCCCGCGGCCGGGGCACGGGCACGTCATCCTCGGCGACCCCTCCCCGGTGCTGTTCTACCCCATCAGCAGCAAAGAGGTGCGGTGCCTCGTCGACATTCCCGCGCACGTCAAGATGCCCTCCGTCGCCTCCGGCGCCATGGCCGCGTACGTCCTCGAGAAGATCGTCCCGCAGGTCCCCGAGAAGCTCCGCGCGCCGCTGACCAAGGCGGTGAACGAGGGCAGCTTCAAGAGCATGATGAACAAGACGATGCCCGCGCAGCCGTCGCGCACCCCGGGCGCCGTGCTCCTCGGCGACGCGTTCAACATGCGTCACCCGCTCACGGGCGGCGGCATGACCGTCGCGTTCAGCGACGTCGTCACGATGAAGTCCATGCTCGCGCCGCTGCCGTCGTTCGAGGACGACGCCGCGGTTGGCGAGCGCGTCGACGCGTTCTACGCGCACCGAACGCGCCCGGCGTTGACGATCAACACGCTCGCCAACGCGTTGTACAAAGTTTTCTGCTCGTCTGGCGACGCGAGCATGGAAGAGATGCGCCGCGCGTGCTTCGAGTACCTGCGCCTCGGCGGGTCGATGTCGTCCGGGCCGATCGCGCTGCTCGGCGGGCTGGAGACGAACCCGCTGAAGCTCGTCGCGCACTTCTTCTCCGTCGCGCTGTTCGGCGTCGGGAGGCTCATGGTGCCGTTGCCGACGCCGGGGCGGATTTGGAAAGGGTGCAACCTGCTCGCGGGCGCGGTGAAGATCATAGCGCCGATCGCGTGGGGGGAGGGGATCGTGCGGATGTTCGTCCCGTCCGGGATGCGCGAGCGGTGGGGGTACATCTGATGTTCTGATGTTCTGACGCGACGCGGGGTGAGCGCGCGTCGAACGAGCGAGCGTTTGCGAATGCGAGTGAACAACCAACTATGATCGTGTCTTTACAAACCTCTTCTATCGCGCGCCTCGCGTTCGCGCATCAGTCAGTCGTCGAACGGGTACGGCGTATCTATCTGCCCCACGAGCGTCACGCGCATCGCGAACCCGTCCCCCCCCCGCAGCGCGTCCTTCTCCCACTCGCACGTCGCGCGCGTCTGCACTTGCTCCAACGCACCGACGATGACCCCACACAGCATCTGACCGTACGACAGATCCCTATACCGCTCCGGGAGCTCCACAAAGTCCGCGAGCGGGTTGGTCTCCATCACGACGAGGCACGACGTGTGGTCCGCGTTCCAGTCCGCGCAGTGCCCGCCCACGCCGAGGAACATCCGAAGCGCGACGCCCGCGATCGTCTCGCACGTGTCTCTGAAGTCGACGCAGCGCTGCTGCTCGTTTTTCGCGTTGAACTCTTCGATGAGGCGACCGCCGATGCTTCGCCCCATCGCGTCCAGCTTGGCGTTCGCCTCCGGGACGCAGTCCTCGTAGTCCGCGAGGACCTGGCGCACGATCGCGCCGTACGTCAGCGTGAACAGCTCCGCGTTCTGTGGTTTATTTTAGAGGGGAAAGGAGAGAGGGTGGGGTGAGACAGACGTCGTCGAATGGATCTCGCGCGCGAGCGAAGAAGAAAGAACGCGGAGGACGGAGACGAGACGCGCGCGCGCACCACTTTCTCCGTCGCCTGCCACGCCGCGAGGCCGACTTGCTCGTACGTCTTCGCGCCCGCGCGGCGGGACGCCATGAGACGCGGCGCGGAGGATCGACGGCGCGACGCGCGCGCGTTCGGGAGTGACGGTCCGGGGCGGGAGGAATCCTTTCATCACTCAGCTGCTGGCGGGGCGGCCTCTTCTCGAGTTGCCGACCGCGCGACCGCGACCTGTCACGTGCACTGACGACGTGGACGAAAAGGCCGCGTTGCCCTACGTGTACTAGCGAGCCAGCTCGCGGGTTTCCCAGAACGAGACGCGCGCGAGCATCGCGAGACGTATCGATCGCATCGAGCGTCGCGCGGCTCTCTCGTCGCGCGCGTGGAGGGCGCGCGTTCGATCGCGCGCGAGTCGACGGCCGCGGACCCGCGGAGCGAGACGATAAGAAACTGAAAGGCAGAGGCGGTCGCTCGAGGAATTGTAATTGTCGCGCGCGATGGCGACCGCGACGGCGACCGCGCGCGGGGTCGCGCGACGCGCGCCGCCGGCGATCGCGTCCACCGCCGCGCGATCGCGGCGGCGCGTCGCGCCGCGCGACCCCGCGCGCCGCGCCGCGAGCGTCGAGTCCCCCGCGGCGCGGTGGCGCCGATCGCCCGGCGCGCTCGCGGCGAGCGCGATCGTCGCGTCGTCGTCGTCGTCGCGCGCGCCTCCGCGTCGCGCGTCCAAGTCATCCTCCCGCGCCGATCCCCGGCGCCGCCGCGTCCGCGACGTGACCGTCGCCTTCGGCGGCGACGACGGCCCGACCCCGGAGCCGGACTACGGCCTCCCGAAGCTCGCGACGGAGGAGGCGGCGGAGGAGGACGCCGCCGCGCGTCTCCTCCGCCTGCGATCGCTCGTGATGGTTAAGCGGCTCTACTTCGCCGTTCTTCTCGCGACGGAAACCGGGCACGCCGACGTCGCGCCGGACCCGCCGGGGAAGCCGAAGCTCGCCGCGGTGACCGACCCGGAGACGCTCGCGGACGCGGTCGACGCGTACGTCAAGCGATGCGCGCGCGTCGTCGACGCGGAGGCGCAGTGCGCGAGGCTGGACGCGATGCTCTCGGGGATGGAGCAGACGGCGGGCGCGTGGGACGCGTGTTTCGTAGACGCCTCATCCGCCTCATCCGCGACGTCCGCGCGCGAGGCCATCGCGCGTCGCGTCGCCGAGTGCAAGGCGTCGCTGACGCGGCACGCGGTCGCGCTTTTGAAGTCGCTGCCGTACGGCAGCGTCGAGGAGACGGAGCGCGCGATCGAGGAGGCGAGAGGGCGACTCCGGGAGGACTTTGACGGCGACGGCGGCGCTGCGGAAAAGATCGTCGCGAAAACGGCGGAGAAAACCGGGCGGCTGGTCAAGTCCACGCGGGGTCTGGTGAAAGAGGGCGTGTCCAAGTTCCGCGAGAGGCCGCTCAGCGCGGCGAAGGGCGCGGCGGAGTACACGAAGGGGGTGTGGGTGCGGTTGAACGGCGGCATGGATGGCGCGTCGTCCGGGTACGCGGATCCGATCTTGCGCGACCTCCCGTCGCCGTCGTTCGATCCGGAGGCGCGGCCGAATAACGTCTTGAAGCTGACGTTGGAGGTGCAGGACCGCGACCGCGCGCTCGCGGACGCGTCCAAGGAGCGCGAGAAGGTGATGGCGCAGGGGCGAGATTCGCTGTCGCGCGTCAGGCTCGCGCGCGCGATCAAAGAGTCGGACGAGAAGGTGTCGTTGCTTCGCCGCGTCTTCGCGGTGCGAACGCTGCAAGCGGAGATGGAGCGCATCATCGGTTCGCTCGAGGAAGAGGCCGCGCTCGCGCCGTCGCTGGACGCCCCGGACAGGAGCGACGAGGTCGAGCTCCTCGTCGCGGAGTTTGGCGTCATGGACGCCGAACTGAGGAAGCTCGTCAGCGCCGTCGACCGCGGCGCGCCCGATCTCATCGACGACGACGCGCTCACCGAACTCGCGACGGACATCCCGGATCTCAAGTCCCGCCTGGGGATCGCGGACGAGGGGCTGACGTCGTTATCCCCGGAGATTGTTGGCGAGCGCGTCGTCCGCGCGACGGAGGAGAGCGTCGGGAAGGCGAAAGAGGGCGCGGAGTTCATGTCGAGAGGCGTGCGGATGTTGTTCAACGACGTCGGGACGTCGTTTCGGTTCTTCGGCAGGGCGGTGACGGGAAGCACGCTGCGGCCGCGGGAGGTGCAGACGATTCGCCGGACGACGCTGGACATCTTCACGTTCGTGCCGTTCGTGATCATCCTGATCATTCCGCTGACTCCCGTCGGGCACGTGCTCATATTCTCGTTCATTCAGAGGTACTTCCCCGCGTTGTTTCCGTCGCAGTTTTCGCAGCGGCGGCAGGAGCTCATGAAGAAGTACGAGGACCTGCAACTGCAGCTGAAAGAGGCGGAGAAGAGCAAGGAGATGCGCGAGGAGGACGAGGCGCTGCAGAGGGCGGTCAGCGCGGTCGAGAGCCTCATGGTCGGCGGCGGGAGCGAGGCGGAGCTCGCCGCCGCGCTCGCGGGTCCCGGCGGGGAGGGCGACAAGAAGGAGAAGGAGCGAAACCTCTTCGGGCTGAAGGGGCTTCGACGCATGGGGTCGGAGGACGAGGAAAACATCGAGGAGCTCAAGTCGCGCGCCGCGATCGCGTCGCAGTCGCTGACCGAGGACGAGGGCGACGACGGCGCCGCGGCGACGGAGTCGCGATGAAGAACGCGCGCCCGACGCCGTCGCGCTCCCGTCGCGTTTGAATCATCAATCGACATCTGATGACAAAAGAAACATCACGTCGACGTCCGTCGTCGCGCGCGCCGTTCATCTTCGTCGTCGTCGTCTTCTTCTACTACCCTCTACCCTCACGCGCGCCCGGCGTCTTCGCCGTACAACTCTCTCCATCGATCTCCCTCCTCCGCGTCCATCCCCGGCCCGCCACGCGCCGCGATGTCCCTCACCACCGCGCTGAGGGTCGTTCCGTACGAGCGATGATATCGGGGTGGAGTTGAAAGGCGTCAGTTGGCATTGAAAGGCGTCGAGGGCGGGCGTTGAAAGCGAGGTGTGGGCGGAGAGACACGCCGGGAAAAGTCCTTAAGGATCGGCGTCCACCACGCCAACGCGGTCGTATGGAGACCAGTGTGAGATAGAACGCACCTCAGCGCCGCCGCGTCCGCCGGCGACGCCAGCGCCACGCGCACCGCCGGATGCGCGCTCGCGAACCGCAGCAGGTCGCTCTCAGACGGCATCGACCCGCTCGCCTCCGCCGCCTCGCGAAGCTCGCGCGCGTTGGACGGCGTCGCGATCACGGGGACGTCGCGAATGAGCGCCGCCGGGAACATCGACCGCTCCGCGGCGACGTGCGTCATGTCGTACCGCGCGACGAGGAAATCCAGCTCGCAAGGCGGCCGCGTCGCGGGGCCTATGAAGGAGGATGAGGGCCGTTCTATACAAGCGAATGTCGGGGTGGAGTTGAAATGCATCAGTTGGAGTTGAAAGGCGCCGAGGGCGGGTATTGAAAGCGAGGGGTGGGCGGAGAGACACGCCGGCGAAAGTCCTTAAGGATCGGCGTTCACCACGCCAACGCGGTCGTATGGGGACCAGTGTATAGAACGCACCTGAGTCCGCCGCGGCGGTGTCTCGGGCGCCCTCCTCCCTGCTCGCCTTCGCTGCGGCGTCGTAATCGTACGCGACGTCCGCGCCGAAGCCGCCGACGTCCGCCTTGTCGCAGCGCAGCATGCGCACGCCGACGCACCGGTCCCTCGTCCCCGCGCCGACGAACCGCACGACGCCGTCGATGCCGGCTCTGCCCTTGTCCGGAACCACGAGAAGCGATCGGCGCATCCAACGCAGGGACGCGACGACGTCAACCTCGTCGCCTCGCTCGACGTCTTCGAAAAAGAACGCGTCGACGTAGGACGTGTTCAGCGCGCCGAGGCACCGCTCGACGTGCGTCGTGATGGCGCGTTCCGTCGATCCGTTTCCGTAGATTGCTCCGCCGCCTTCGAGGACGCCGCCGAGGACGCCGCCTTTGCCTTTGCCGTCGCCGTCGCCGTCGCCGCCGCTCTTCTTCTCCCCGCTCTTCTTCTTCTCCGCGCTCTTCTTCTCCGCGGCGATGATCTCTCTGAGCGTCTTCGCGGACATACCCAACGTCACGAACAGCTTCTTTCGCTTCACCGGATCGTCGCCGACGAGTTTACGCAGCCCGCGCAGGTCCGCGCCGCGTTCTAAAGATTTGTGCGAGACGTGCACGTAGTTCACCCCGGACGCGCGCGCGCGCGCCGGGACGTCGAGCGCGTCTTCCCCGCGCTCGCGCGCGAACGCCTCGCTGCTGATGCCCAGGAATTGCACCGGCGCGCCGCTCGCCGTGCGAAGCTTCGCGGAGTCGGACGCGCGCGACGGCGCGTCCGGAAGGATGGGGAGCGGCTCCCCGCGCGTCCGAGTCGGATCGGCCACCTCCGCGGGCGCGTCCGCGACCGCGGCGCCGCCGCCGCTCGCGCGCCGCCGAAGCAGCGACGCGATGGACGCGATCGCGGTCAGCGCGGTGTGAGCACCGCGCGTCGACGCGTTGGAGTTCTTATTACGCGACGACGCGCGCGCGCGCGTCGCGCTGCCGCGTCGACGAGGCGTCGACGCGCGGGCGGGTGCCGTCGTCCCGGGGCGACACCTCGCGAGCAGCGCGCTGGCCATCTTTAATTATTAGCCGCGAGCGGCGTCCTCGAGCGCGCGCGGCGCGGCGCGGTTCGGTTCGGTTCGCGCGCGGACGAGCGACGCGACGCGGAGTGGCGTCGGCGGTCTGCGGCGACGCGTGCGCGCGCGGGGGGTCTCGCGTCGCGCGCGCGCGGCGTCGCGTGTCGGAGTGCCCGAAGAAGACCTCAGTCCACGTCAGCGTCAACCTTCCCGGCAAATTCCTCGGACAGGAACGACCGAGGAGTACGAATTTCGTACGATACACAAATCCTCTCGAACTGAGAGCCCATACGAACGGAAACGTTTGTTCACCGCGCCGCGCCACGCGCCTCTCAGCTCTACTAGGATACTTTTTCCCCGATTTAGATTCGCTCCGACCCCTCCGCGGCGTCGTCGACCCCCCGCCCGCACACGCGCGCGCGCGATCACGCGTCGAACGCCGCCCGGTCGCAGCCATGTCAAGGCTCCGATCGACGCCCCCGCACGTCGACCCCCTCGAGGGGTCCATCTACACGATGGGGGACTGGAAGCGGGACGTGGAGAAGTGGGGCGACGAGAAGGGCCGATCGCCGATCGTCACGAACAAGACGCCCAAGCAGAAGAAAGCGTTCGACCCGGAGTCGCCGTCCACCGCGAAGATCGGGCAGTCCCCGGGGTCCTCGGATCCGAGCTCGCCCCTTACGACGACCGCGGAGTACCGCAATTCGAGGATGGCGCGCGCGCGATCGCTCTCCGATCAGCGCTCGAGGCCGTACGGCCGCGATCAGGCGGCCCCCGACTCGCCGGACAACGATCCGCGGCTGCTGGACGAGGAGTGGGCGTCGCAGCGCTCGCCGCTCGTGTGCGAGAGCGGGTACCACCCGATCGACCGCGGATTGAGCCGCTCGCCGCAGGTGATCGCGGACAAGTTCAAAGGGCGGCACGACGTCGACGACGCGCTGCGTCACCGAGAGCACCGCGGATCCCCCGGGTCGCCGAAATCGCCCGACATCGACGTCGACCCCCGTCACCGAGACGGCTGGATCGGGAACGTGAACGCGAGCCCGAGCGGCCACGGGAAGAACACGGACGCGAAGATGGGGCGCAACAAGCTCGAGAAGGGCGAGATGGACCGCGCGTACAACATCATCCACGCGCGACCGCCGCAGAGCAACGACCAGCCGGAGGTGCGTTCTATACACTGGTCCCCATACGACCCCGTTCGCGTGGTGAACGCCGATCCTTAAGGACTTTTGCCGTCGTCTCTCTCCGCCCATCCCTCGCTTTCAATCCCCACCCTCGGCGCCTATCAACGCCAACTGACGCCTATGAACTCCACCCCGACTTTCGCTTGTATGGAACGGCCCTGAAGGACGCGTGGCTCGGCAGCGCCATGACGCGACCGTCGCAGGGAAAGCGACGGCCGGCGACGCCGCAGCGCGTCAAGGAGGCGCGCGAGCAGTTCGCCGCGCTGTCGTACACGCCGAAGAACGAAGAGGAGGCGCTGTCGCCGTCCAAGCTGGACGGGTGGGAGGGCAACGTGAGTCACGATCCGAAAAACGCGGGCGTGAAGGTGGACCTCGTCGCGAGGCGGCGGACGGACGGCATCTTCGACGAGCGGCACACCGCCGTCGGCGCGGGGCAACCCAAGCACAGCAAGCGCGCGCTCGCCGGGCCGGGGGGGACGCGAGAGGAGGACGAATTCAGGTCGTCGATCAAGAAGATCGAGCAGCCGCCGTCGCTCACGGGAGGCGAGAGGAAGTGGAAGGGGAAGGCGATCGTTCGGCGGTACGACGATCCGACGGCGCACCAGTACCGCGGGCACGTCGACGGCGACGGCGCGTCCCCGCACGGCGGCGTGTTCGCGCCGAAGTATCCGACCGGGGGTACTAGGTATGCGCCGCCGTCCGGGGAGGCGCCCGCCGGGTTCAATCCAGGGCGCGAGGGCGCGATCCAGGACGGGTACAAAGCCGCGGATAAGCTCGACGAGACCATCTTTCACCCCGCGCATCAACGGTCGCACCCGGGGGAACGGCAACGCGACGGGATCGAGAAGGACGGGAGCATGGTCCCCGCGCGGCGCGACGCGTACAACCCGCAGGAAGGGATGTTCTCCGAGACGAGGAACACGTTTGAGCACGCCGGGGAAGCGACGCGGTCGAGCGTGACGAGCGAGGGCGGCGCGATGGTCCCGGCGAGACCGGACCAGGGCGAATACCAAGCCCAGGAGGGCATCTTCGCGGAGAACCGGAACGTCTTCGAGCACGCCGGGAAAGACACGAAGAGCTCGCTCGGTTATGGGATGGTCCCGGACCAGCAACGGTTCGAGGGCGACGCGAACGCGCATCTGAACGCGCACAGGGGGAAGGCGACGAAGTCGTCCATCAGATTCGGACCGACGAGCCCGGACTCTTCCCCGGAGCAGCCCGCGATCGCGCACGTGGACGGCGGACGCAGGAAGATTGGGGGTCAGAAAACCCCGGACTCGACCGGGGCGAAGCGACCGGAGGACGGGTTCTATCGGTCCGGGTTCGCGAGCGGGATGACGCCGCGGAGGGAGGCGGCGCGCGACGGGAAGTGGACGATGCGGATGACGTGACAGACGCGAAGAGGAGGCGAGCGTCGGGTCGCGAGGGCATCGCGTCGTCGTCTCATCGTGGGGGGTGTGCTGTGTTGTATCCGTGTCGTGAATAAATATGATATTCAACGCTAAGGAGGTTCACGCGTCGTCGTCGTCGTCGTCTATCACACCGCGACCGCGCGTCTCGCCTCCGGCTCGGGCTCTTCCTCCGCGTCCTCTTCCTCCGCCGCCGCGACGGGCGCTTCGCTCGGTATCGCCGGCAGCTCGCGCTCCACCTCCGCCCGCTCATCCTCCTCCCGCGCGTCCGCCCTCTCCCTCGCCTCCCTCTCCCGCGTCTCCTCCGCCTCCATCGCGCGCAGCTCCTCCTCCACGGCTTCGTCGTCCTCCGCGTTCAGATGCGCGGCCATCATGCGATCGACCGCCTCGTTGTGCTCCCTCGCGTCCTCCATCCCCTCCAACACCGCGTTCACGTCGTCGAGGGAGTACCCCGCCTGCGCTCGCTTCAGCGCCTCGTTCCCCTGACGCAGGCGCTCGACGACGACCGCGGTCGCCTGCGCTTCCTCGATGGACGACAGGAGCTCCTCGACGCGCATGAGCCACTCGAACACGCGCGTCGACATCTGCGTCTGGAGCCTCCGTCGCCGCAGCGCGCGCGTCGCCGCGGACCGCCCGGCGGCGGTGCCCTCCTTCGCCGCCTTGGACGCGATCGCGGTCTCGCGCGCGATGGCGTCGTCCACCCTCTTCGCGTGCGCGGTGAGCTTCCGTCGCTGCGTCTTCAGGCCGAGGACCTGACGATCGACCTCGGTGACCGCCCCGGCGGGGGTCGTCGCGGCCGGGGTCTTCTTCGGCTTCTTCGGCTTCTTCTTCTTCTTCCCGCCAGCCTTGCTCGAGGACGAGCCCATGGACGGCGGCGGCGGGGAGGACGCGCGGGGTGGACCCGCGGCGCGTGGGTCGTCTGCTCCGAGGCGAGGTTCAAAAATGGGAAGTCGCCACTTGGCAAACTGCTTTTTAGCGCAGAAGAGTGGCGAAGCGCTCGAGGCTAACCTCCGAAGCGCGTCGACGTGCTGACGCGAGCGAAGAAGACTGCGAACGACGCGAGTCGTCATCGCACACTGTGCGTACCGTACGCTTCGCGTACGTTGTCGTTAAATAAATTAACTACCGAGCACCCGAGTCGCCGTCGCCGCGCGCCGCGATCGATCCATCCATCCATCACGAAAGTCCTTAAGGATCAGCGTTCACCGCGCCGACGCGGTCGTATGGGGACCAGTGTGACCGTCCATCCGTCCATCCGTCAATACACCGTCCGCCGGCCGAGCTCTTGCTCCAGCTTCAGCCGCCGCCGCTCCTCGTGCAACGACGCGAGCTTCGAGCTCTGCTCCGAGCCCGCCGGGCTCGCGCCGTCCCTCTGCGTGCTCTCGTCCTCGCTGTCGTCGTAGTCGTATCGCGCGTCCCACCCTCGGGGCCCGCGCGAGCGGCGCGACGCGTCCGCCTCCGGAGACGCCGCGTCCGGAGACGCGTCGAATCCGTCGTCGTACCCGTAGTAGTCGTCCGCGCCTCGCGACCAAAACGCGCTCGTCTCCGCGTCTTCGTCCTCGTCGAACGCGAACGACTCCTCCTCCGCGTCTTCGAACGACTCGTCCTCGCTCGTCGCGACGTCGTCGTTCGCGTTCGCGTTCGCGTTCCCTCCCGAGCGCCCCGTCGGCGCCGGGGACGCGTCGTCGAACCGGAACCGCGCCAGGTTCGACACCGAGTTGGCGAGCGACGACCGCGCCTCCGCCGCCGAGCCGTCCAGCGGCCGACGCAGCGACTTCACCTTGGACATGTCCGGCTTCTTCCCGAACGTGAACGCCTTCGGCTTCGTGACTCGGTTCCTCCACCCGCTGCCGTCGGACTTGTTCAGCTTGTCGAGCTTCTCGCGTTCGATGAGCCGCGCGCGGTGCGCGCGCTCCAAGTGGACGCGCTCGAAGTAATCCAGATCCGTCGCGCGCGTCTCCGTCTCGCCCTTCAGCCGCGCCGCCTCGATCGTATCGCTGACCGCGTTCGCGCCCTCGCCCTTGTGGCGGTTGCGGTACGACGACAGCGCGGACTTGAGAGGGACGTGCTTGCTCTCGCGCTTCTTGAACGGGTGCGACGTCGGCAGCGCCGACGGCAACGCGACGCCGCCGACGACGTGCGCCGCCGCGCGCGCGTTTTCGTCGCCGCTCTCGCCGTCGCCGCCGTACTCGCTCGCGTCCCACGTCGTCTCGCTCGCGGCGTAAGCGGCGCCGCTCGGTCGCCTCGAGCTCGCGTCGTCGAGAGAGCCTCCGGGACGCGCGAGTTGTGAGCGGGTCCCCGGGGAACCGCGGCGAAAGTCGTCGGAAAAGGTATTCCCAACGCGCGCCACGCCCTTCCCTCCGGCCCACGCCGAGAGCCACCCCTTCGGTCGCGACGTCGCCGCCACGAGCGCGCCGTCGACGCCCTCGTCCGCGGCGGGGGGCAGCCCAAAGCCGCGAGGGACGCCGAGGCGCTTCGTGCGCTGCTCCGCGGCGATGTCGCGGACGAAGCGCGGAACCGTCGTCGCCGTGCGAGGCTGGAACGTGCACTCGCGCTCGCCCTCGTCCTCCTTCGTGGGTGAAGCGATCGGTCAGTTGAACGTCTTACCGGTCAAACGTTGAAAGGGAAGCGCGGGTGAAGAGTGACGACGGGAAAAGTCCTTAAGGAACGGCGTGCACCACGCGAACGGGGTCGTATGGGAAGCAGTCTCACCTCCCCCTCGACCGGGACCGCCTTTCCCCCCGTGTGGTCTCACGGGCACGCCGATGGCGACGCCGTTCTCGTCGACGACGTTGATTCGTCCGACGTGCGCGCCGTACCTGCCGCCGTACATCCCGCGCTCGTAGATCATGCGTCGATGCTCGTGCTCGTTCCAGTAGGTGAACCACCAGATGTCGCGCATGTAGAGGTAGAACCAGAAATTGTCCATGCCCGCGCCGTGATGGCGGTAGTACGGTCCGCCGCCGAATCCGCCGCCGCCGCCGCCGCCGCCCGGGGTGAAGAACACCGGCAGGACATCGTCCCCGCCTCTTCCGCCGCCGCCGCGGTTCTGCGTCAGCGCGATGATCGTGATCGCGACGAGCGCGAGAAAGATGACGCACACGGACACGATCAGGAACGTCGCGAACAGCCCTCGGAAGAGCGCGAGCGCGCCTCGCCACGTCCTGCGACGGAACGCGGCGCTGTTCTCGCGCGCGTCTCGCGCCAAGACCGCCGCGCGCGCGCGGTGGGGGAACACGTAGATCACCTCGCCGTTCGGCGCGGACTCCACGTGCGCGCCCGCGGCGTCCGCGGCGGCGACGAGCTCGCCGCGGAGCTCGTCGGACGATCCGTCGTAGGTTGGGAGCTGGAGCAGGACGTCCCCGAGCGTGAACTTCGGGCCTATCCGCTCCGCGACTCGGAGGATCTCCCACCGCGACGACGCGCGCGCGCTCGCGGCGGCGGGAGGGGTGGTCGTCATCTCGAGCGCGTTCGTTCGTTCGGACGCGCGCGACGCACGCCTCGAAGATGGCCGTGCGCGTCGTCGCGCGGAGGCGAAGTGACTTTTTCCTCAATATTTTTGATGCTACATCTACCTTCGACTACACGACGTCCACGCGCACGACTTCGGTCTGCTGCCTCTTCCATCGCGCGAGCGCTTTCCTCACGAACAGCATCGCGAGCACCGCGAAGACGACGACCGCGGCCGTCGCCCACTTCCCTTCCCCGCCGCCGCCGCCGCCTCTTCGCCCTCCGTCGAAGTCGTCCACCGTCGCGACGGTTCCAGCTCGCGCGTACGACATGTTTACGAAGGTGGCGAGCGTGGTCACGACGAGGAGAACGCTGACGCCCGTCGCCACCGCGTTCTCTCCGCAGACTCTCCTCGTCGTGAGCGCGAACCTCTCGACGACGTCGACGCGGAAAGGCATGCCGCACGTCTCGCAAATCCTCGACGCGTCCGCGGCGCCGTCGCTCGCGCCCGTGGACGCGCGCTCGATTCGCTCCCTCAGGCACGAACGATGGCACAGGTCGCTCTCGCGCTTCTTGTAGCACGCGCACCCGGGGTCCACGAGCGCGGCGACGGCGTCGACCTCGCCGCAGAAGCGGCACCGCGCGCTCGCGGACGCCATGCTCGCGACGACGACGAAGACGCGCGCATGCGGCAGCGCGCGAGGCGAAGTGGCGAGAGACTGTTTTTTTTTTTCAACCAGACTCCGCTCCGCACGACGGAAGCGTGTTCATCACGTTTTCATCGTCCCGGTGGGTCGGGTCGTCCGCCGCGACGTCCTCTACAGTGAGCTCATCTCCTCCGCGCTCGATCGCTCCGCTCGCTCACTTCCCAACGCTCGACGCCGGCGCGAGCTCCGCCGCGCGCTTCTTCTCCTCCAACTCCACGACGCCGTACGTCACCATCCCGCACAACGCGACGAAGATCCCGAACAAGTTTCGAAAACTCGCGGGGGCGGCGAGCACCGTGAACCCGAAGCCCAGCACCTGGGGTGGAGTTGGAAGGCGTCAGAAGCGGAGTTGAAAGGCGTCGAGGTGTGTCGGGATTGAAAGCGATGGGTGATGGGCGGAGAGACACGCCGGGAGAGAAAGTCCTTAAGGATCGACGTTCACCGCGCCGACGCGGTCGTACGGGGACCGGCGTGAGATGGGACGCGCCAGCATCGTCTTGAGATGCCCCAACACCTGGTACGTCACCGCGTCGCACTTGCCGATGACCAAGAACGTGCTGAAGTTGACCGCGATGGCGATCACGCACGTGAGGAACGCGGTGAAGACCACCGCGGGCGTGTATTCGAACTCGAACGGCGTCCCGCCCGTCAACGCGCTGTCCAGAGGCACCGCGACTGACGACGGTCGACGGTCCGTACGAAGCGACGACGTCGGGGCGGAGTTGAAAGGCGTCAGAAGCGGAGTTGTGAGGCGTCGAGATGTGTGCGTCGGGATTGTGAGCGAGGGACCCTGGGCGGAGAGAGACGCCGCCGGGAAATGAAGAAAAGTCCTTAAGGATCGGCGTTCACCACGCCGACGCGGTCGTATGGGGACCGGTGTGATGACCGTCGAACGCACCCGCGCCAAGCGTCAGCGCCATGTACGGCGCGGCGGCGAAGAGGAGCTGCGTCGACGACACCGAGTAGTTCTTCTGCATCGTGCCCGTCCATATCTGCGACACGCACGTCGTGACGACCGCCGCGGCGCTGAGCTGGCTCCCGAGGAAGTTGAGCTCGAGGTCCGTGACCGTCGCGATGCCGACGCCGAGGAGCAAGACGGCGAGCGCGAGCTTGATGCGCGCGCTGAACTGCGGGCCGTTCCATACGAAGCGATGTCGGGGTGGAGTTCAAAGGCGTCAGGTGGAGTTGAAAGGCGTCGAGGGCGGGGATTGAAAGCGGGGGACCCTGGGCGGAGAGACACGCCGGGAAGTAAAGTCCTTAAGGATCGGCGTCCACCTCGCCAGCGCGGTCGTATGGGAACCAGTGTATAGAACGCGCCTGCTTCTGGTAGAACGTCTGCTGAATCGCGACCGTGCACGGGATGATCGCGAGCTTCGTCATCTGGTAGAACCCCACGGAGTTGTACCCGAGCGAGAGGTTCAAGAACCCGATGCTGACGCCGTTGACGACGCTGAACTGCAGCAGCGCTCTCCGTTCGATCGCTTTCGGCTCGAGCCACCCCGCGCGCGCGGCGAGTCGAAGAAACACCGCGGTCACCAAGAGGTGGATCGAGGTCAGGAACGTGACGTATCGATACCCGAGGCTCGAGATCAGGTACTTGTTCACGATGACGATGGAGACGGACGAGGACACGGACAGCGCGAGCGCGCCGAGGGTGCTCGCGTCGTACGCCTGCGCGGACATCGTGCGCGGGGGGCGAGCGCGCGTCTGTCGCGTTCGTGTTCGACCGAGGAGTTTTTATTCTGAGGCTGAGAGCAGACAGGACGAGTGCGCGCGCGTGCTTTCTCACTGCTTTCAAGCTGAAGAGTTCTGACGGAATGCGGTGCGTTTTCACCCACCCCTCGGTTTCAACATTTGATCGCGTGCCCTTTCAAGTGACCGATGAACTTTTTTTTGCATGGAATGTCGTCGCAGTCTACTTTAGGCCGACGAGCCAGACGCGCTGCTTGTTACCTCGGGGGCACTGTGTCGACGCGCGAGGCGCGCGCACGGCGGCGCGAGAGGTCGTCCACGGCGACGCGCGCGCGGACGCGGGAGCGCGGGGGCATCGCGCGGGCGACGGACGCGGGAACTTCGATACCCCCGGCGCCGCGAGGAACGGCGTCGGCGTCAGATCCGAGGCGCGCGCGCGGTCGCGTCGTCATATATTAGGGCACCTCGCGACGCCGCGCGTCGTCGTCGTTCGTCGGCGGGCGCGATGATCTCGCAGCTGTTCATCCTGAGCCCGCGCGGGGACGTGATCATCAAGAAAGAGTACCGCCACGACGTCCCGAAGACGTCCCCGGAGACGTTCTTCCGCGCGGTGCGGTTCTGGAAAGATGCAGGCGCGTTCTATACACTGGTTCCCATACGACCGCGTCGGCGTGGTGAACGCCGATCCTTAAGGACTTTTGCCGGCGTCTCTCTCCGCCCAGGGTCCCCCGCTTTCAATCCCCGCCCTCGACGCCTTTCAAGTCCACCTGACGCCTTTGAACTCCACCCCGACATCGCTTCAGAGCGCGCGCCCGCGGTGTTCGCGGAGGACGGCGTGCACTACCTCCACGTGAAAGCCAACGGGCTCTTCCTCGCGACGACGACGCGGAAGAACGTCTCCCCGTCGCACGTTCTCGAGCTCCTCCACCGCGTCGCGAAGGTCATCAAAGACTACTGCGGCGTCATGAACGAGGACGCGCTGAGGAAGAACTCCGTGCTCGCGTACGAACTCCTGGATGAGATGATCGATCGCGGGTACGCGCAGGTGCGTTCATTACACTGGTTCCCATACGACCGCGTCGGCGTGGTGAACGCCGATCCTTAAGGACTTTTGCCGGCGTGTCTCTCCGCGCACCCCTTGCTTTCAATCCCCGTCCTCGGCGCCTTTCAACTCCGCTTCTGACGCCTTTCAACTCCACCCCGGGTACGCGCAGTCGACGTCCACCGAAGCGCTGAAGCGACACGTGTTCAACGAGCCCTCCACGCCTGCTTCGTCGGCCACCACGGGCGCGGGCGCGGCGGCGGCGAGGGCGTCAGCGGCGGTCAAGAGAGCCTCCACGCCGTACGGCGTCTTCAAGGGCGTCGTAAAGGCTGGGATCGAGTACGGAAAGGAGGCGGCGGCGGCGAAGGCGGCGCCGACGCACACGCCCGGGGGCACGGCGAGACGCGACGCGACGCAGCGGAGCGTCCTCGCGACCGCGCGGGATAAGGCGAGAGGCGGGAGCCGGAACGAGATCTTCGTCGACGTCGTCGAGAAGATCTCCGTGTGCTTCGCCGCGAGCGGGGCGACGCTCACGTCGGAGGTGGACGGCTGCGTGCAGATTCGAAACTTCCTCCACGGATCGCCCGAGATCAAGCTGGCGCTACCTGAGGACCTCGCGATCGGCGGACGAGACTTCGCGACCGCGGTGGGCGGCGACTACGGGTTCGGCTCCGGCGGCGCGTCCGGGATGGCGACGCTGTTGGACGACTGCAACTTCCACGAGTCCGCGGACCTGAGTAACTTCGACGTCGACCGAACGATCGCTCTGACGCCGCCGGAGGGGGAGTTTTCGCTCATGAATTACCGCGCATCGTGCGATTTCGATCCGCCGTTTAAAGTCCGCGTGACGGTGGACGAGACCACGCCGTATAAGATTACCGCGGTGATCACGATAAAGGCGACGTACCCGTCGAAGTGCGCGTGCACCGGGATGGTGGTGAAGT
>Ga0255756_1002227_pt1 | contig 21094 bp, 18 predicted proteins | sample 011ome_20_FD_179956 | JGI IMG/M metagenome (GOLD analysis project Ga0255756, IMG submission 179956) | Coastal salt marsh microbial communities from the Groves Creek Marsh, Skidaway Island, Georgia - 011509CT metaG (version 2) | ecosystem: Environmental > Aquatic > Marine > Intertidal zone > Salt...
TTTTTGGCAACCGCTTTTTTAGCGACAGCTTTTTTAGCGGCCGCTTTTTTAGTTGCCGCCCGCTGCGTGGTGGTTTTTTTAGACGCAACAGCCTTGGCTGGTGGCGTTGTCACGCTGCGGTCGGGCGGTGTCACAATACCACCAGAGACCACCAGCTTTACCGCTTCTTCAACGGTCATTTTCAGAAAAATGACGTCTTTGCGCGGACAGAACAGCAAAAACCCGGATGTTGGGTTTGGCGTTGTCGGCACGAACACATTGACCATTGTTTTCGGAATGCGATTCGCCACTTCACCTTTGGTATTGCCGGTCACAAAACCGATAACCCACAGTTCTTTGCGCGGATATTCGACCAGCACGACTTCACGAAACGCATCAGATTGGGTCGAAATGACGGTTTCCAATATTTGCTTGGTGGCACCGTAAATCGACCGCACAACGGGCATGCGGTTCAACAGCCCCTCGCCAAGCCGGATGATGTAGCGCCCCAAAAACCCCGCCGCAATAGCACCAATAAAGGTGATCAGAACGGCACCGGTAACCAGCCCCACACCCGGTACATTGCCTAAAATGCTGGTTTCAAATCCGGGCAATAAATTGCTAACTTGTGAATCGATCAGCTTGATGGCTGCCCATGTGATATAGACTGTCAGCAAAACCGGCGCAGTAACAAGCAAGCCGGTAAAAAACCAACCGCGGATCCGCGCAAACCCGCCAGGTTTGCTTATTTCTGCTGCGCTGTCTGTCTGTTTCATCTGTTGGCAATCCCGTTTGTGCTGATGCGACTTCGGCTGGCCATTGATCCAGCGCATTCTTGTCTGCGCTTTATATAACAGATTAGCAATGGCTTTCAATATGCGCCAACGCCGGCTGACGATATTTCGCACAATGTGTGGAAATGCGCGGTCATGCTTGGCAATGTTCGGCAAAACGCGGTGATGCCGAATTTCGTTTTCAGCGTCGATCAGTTTTGCTAGCCTCGCCAGCATGTCAGATACGCTTGAACAACTCCAAAAAATCATCTCCATAATGGCAAAGCTGCGTGACCCGGCAACCGGATGCCCGTGGGACGTCAAACAGGATTTTGCCAGCATCGCCCCCTATACCATTGAAGAAGCCTATGAGGTTGCCGACGCCATTGAAAGCGGTGATCGTGCTGCTTTGTGTGATGAGCTTGGCGATTTATTGTTACAGGTGGTGTTTCACGCCCGTATCGCCGAAGAGGAAGGCAGTTTTACCCTTGCCGACGTCGCCAGATCGGTTTCCAACAAGATGATCAACCGTCACCCGCATGTTTTTGGCGATGACAGCAAACCTGATGTGGCCCAGCAACGACAGCAATGGGAAGATATCAAACAGGCCGAACGCGCCGCCAAAGGTCAAAATGGCGTTTTGGATGGCATCCCGGCAGGCCTGCCGCCCATGCAGCGCGCCCTCAAATTACAAAAGCGGGCAGCCGGTGTTGGCTTTGACTGGCCGGACATTGAACAGCTTATCGATAAAATGCAGGAAGAAGCTGGCGAGCTGACCGCCGAGTTAGAGGCAACGCCGCGCGACAATCAACGCATCACTGATGAGGTGGGCGATCTGCTGTTTGTCGCGGTGAATTTAGCGCGCAAAGCTGGTGTTGATCCGGAAACAGCTTTGATTGGATGCAATAAAAAGTTCGAAAACAGATTTAACTATATTGAACAAAGCATTGACAAAAAACAAAAATCTATCAATGAGTGTGACTTGGAAGAGATGGAACAGCTATGGCAGGAGGCAAAAACAGCCCGCCGCTGATACCAGGTCAACAGGCCAGCTATTGATCATCACGCCACACATGCTGGTGCAGATGCTGCCAACCAGTCAGGCTGGAGGCGGCCATAATAGCCCCATCATCAACCGCATTAAATGGTTTGGCATCGGCGACCATCGCAGCGTGCCCCCCGGCCTCGCGGCACAACAGATCAACCGGCGCATGATCCCAGGGTGTTGCCCGGCTATGAATCAAAAAATCTTCGGTGCCATCGGCAATGCGTGTCGCCAACACACCAGCACTGCCTATATAATGCCGTCCGGAAATCGTCCGCATACGGTTTAATACCTGACTTTTTTGCGGTTCTATGAGGCCTTTGGTGTTGCCAGACCCGCTCATATCAAGCGGATTAACCGGCCGCGGGCCAATGCGCAGCGCCGATGACATATTATCATGATAGCGATGCGCCCCGTCGCCAGCCGCCGCATAATATAATATCTGCGTGACCGGCAACCAGATCCAGCATTGCACCGGCACGCCATTCCACATCAGCGCCACCATGCTGCAAAAATCACTCACCCCTTTGACAAAATTGTTGGTGCCGTCAATCGGGTCAATCGACCAGGCATAGCCATCACCGGCATGTTGCCGCAGCGCCGGTGTTTCAGCGACAGCCTCTTCGCCAATACAATGGCCGGGTTGCAATTCCAGCAATCGGGGGGCCAACCAATTTTCGGCCGCTTTGTCGGCGACCGTCACAAGATCTTGCGGGCCAGTTTTGGTATCAATTTCGGTGGCTTGCAAATTGCCAAATTTTGGCAAAACAAACATCTCAGAGGCAGCTTTCAGATAGTCAGCAACAACTGGCCGCAAGGCATCATTGACCGCCGGCAACTGCATCGATTTACCGTTGGTCATGTCAGTCACTATCTGCGGCTAAATCCTCTTCATCAAATTCCTGAAGCTGGACTGATGACACAGGCATAATTGTGGAGATAGCATGTTTGTAAACAAGCTGCACATGCTGATCGCGTTTGAGCAGAATCGAAAAATTATCAAACCAGGTGATATTGCCTTGTAATTTGACACCATTCACCAAAAAAACTGTGACAGCTACATGCGATTTTCTGACACTGTTTAAAAACACTTCCTGCAGATTACGGCTCTTCTCACTGGCCATTTTGTCCCCCCACTTATCACTGCGGCGCGTCTCAATCCGAAAGAGACACCATTCTGTTCCTGACTAGAAAAAATCAAGCCGCACTGACAATAGTTTTTCAACCTGCGCAATTTTTCCGCGCATCACAAAAATAATCACTGTGTCGCCAGCTTCAATCACTGTATCGCCGCGCACAGCCATCACAACACCATCACGCAAAATGCCGCCAATTGCTACCCCTTTTGGAATTTTTGCAGTCCGCAAGGGCTTGCCAACCAGCAAAGATGACGGCAGCGCTTCGGCTTCCAGCACCTCGCCAAGATCCTCGACAATCGGATGCACATCACGAATGCGGCCGCGCCGCACATGTTCGAGAATCGACGAAACGGTGATTTGTGACGGGTTAATCACCGCATCAACACCCAGCGTTCCGACAAGCGAAATAAATCCCGGGATATTGACCAACGCCACCGCATGTTGTGCGCCGGTTCGCTTGGCCAGCAACGCTGATAGAATATTGACTTCATCATCCTCGGTCACCGCAACGAATGTTTCGGTTTTATGCACACCAGCTTCACGCAGGATCGCGCTGTCCAGTGCATCACCGTTAATGATATCCGTATTTTCCAGCTCTTGTGCCAGAAGCCGCGCGCGCACCGGATCAAGCTCGATAATCTGATTATGTGTATTTGAGAAATGCGCCTCAATCTCTCGCGAGAGCATCATGCCGATGCTGCCCCCACCGGCGATGACAACCGAACGCGCTTCGCTTTCTTCATGCCCAAAGCTGGCCATAGCGCGATCGAGATGCGCACTGTCACAGACAAAATAGACGCGGTCGCCAATCTGCATAGCATCCGCACCAGAGCGCGGCAGAATCACCGCACCATCACGAATAATCGCCAATACGGTGAGCGCCAAATCAGGAAACAGGCTTGTCAGATGACGCAGTGGTGTCCCCACGGTTGGGCTGTCAGCCGTGCATAACACCCCGACAAGATTCATTTTCCCGTCACATAAATTCTTGATGTCAAATGCCCCGGGCACGCGCAGCTGGTTGCTGATCGATGCCGACACTTCGGCTTCCGGCGAAATGATATGATCGATCGGCAGATTGCCATTGCCATAAAGGCCCGCATAGGCAGGATCCAGATAGGCTGTGCTGCGAATTCGTGCAATTTTTACCGGCGTGTTAAAAATCGTGTGGCTGATTTGACATGCCACCATATTCACTTCATCTGACTCGGTAACGGCGATCAATAATTCAGCATCGCGCACACCAGCCTCGGCCAGTCGATCCGGGTGCGATGCCACCCCGACAACACCATGCACATCATAATGATCGGTAATGCGTTGAATATTTTCAGCCGAGGCATCGATAACTGTGACATCATTTTGCTCTTCGGACAGGTGCGAGGCAATCGCACTGCCCACCAGCCCGGCACCACAAATCACAATTTTCATTCCGAACGTCCTCCGTCCTGATTATCCGAGGCAATATCCAAGGCTTTTAACTTGCGGTGCAGCGCCGAACGCTCCATGCCGATAAAGCTGGCTGCACGCGATATGTTACCATCAAATCTATGCAATTGTGTGACCAGATATGCCCGTTCAAACTCTTCGCGCGCGCCCCGCAATGGCAACCCCATCAGCGTGTCCATTTCAGAATCATTACTCGATCGCACCACCTGATGAATTTCTGCTGGCAGTAAATTCAGATCAACCGGCTCATTTCTGTCATTTGGGGCGAGAATTAACATGGTTTCAATCACATTATGCATTTGCCGCACATTACCGGGCCAGTCATAGCCCTGTAGCGCTGCCAAAACCTCGTCACCGAGCTTAAATGGCAAAACGCCGAGCCGCTTTGCCACCACTGCGGTGAAATGTTTGGCAAGCAGCGGTATATCTTCGCGGCGCTGCACCAATGGTGGCATGGTCAGCGGCACAACACCAAGCCGGTAATATAAATCTTCACGCAATCGTCCGGCGCTCATCTCGGCGGCCAGATCACGGCTTGATGCGGAAATCACCCGCACATCGACAACAACCTCGGTACTGCCGCCAACCCGGCGAAACCGCTGTTCATTCACTGCCCGGACAATTTTGCCCTGCGTATCCACTGGCAGATCACAAATTTCATCGAAATATAAGGTGCCCTGATGCGCCTGTTCAAAAAGCCCGACGACGCGGCGGTGGCTTTGCAGGCTTTCCGAACCAAATAATTCAGCATCGACACGTTCAGACGCAAGCCGCGCACAATTCGCCACCACAAACCGTTCGTCTTTCCGGGTCGATTTGCTGTGGATGCAACGTGCCGCCAATTCTTTACCGCTGCCACTAGGCCCACTCACCAGCACCCGGCTGGAGGTCAGTGCAATTTTCTCAATTGATTGGCGTATCCCCCGCATAACCGCAGAATTTCCAATAAGTTCGGGGGCCACAGCATCAGCCACCATGGATTTTAATTCACTATTTTCCTGGGATAATTTCGCGCTGGAAATGGCGCGCTCAACCATCATCAACAGCCGTTCTTCCTTAAATGGCTTTTCGATAAAATCATAGGCACCATTGCGGATTGCCTGCACCGCGGTTTCAATAGTGCCATGCCCGGAAATCATCAAAATAGGCAGATCCGGATAAATCGATTTTGACCATTCGAGCAATTCCAGCCCGTCCATATCCGAGTCACGCATCCAGATATCTAAAATGGCCAGTTTTGGCGGTTGTGACAACAGCAGGTTACGCGCCTCGGCAGCGCCGGCTGCCTGCTTGGTCACATAGCCCTCATCTGTGAGCGTCATGCTGATCAATGACCGGATGTCACGCTCATCATCGACAACAAGAATATCAGCAGTCATGATCTAACCCTTGCCCGATTGTGGACGCTTGAACCATAGCTTGACACTGGCACCGCCCTCGTCGCGCGCGCCAAGCTCCATACGCCCGGCATGGTCATCCATGATTTTACTGACAATAGCAAGACCCAAACCAGTGCCCTTTTGCCGGGTTGTCACATACGGTTCCAGAAGCTGCGCCACATCCATCTCCGGAAAGCCCGGGCCATTATCGCTGATCGTCAACGTCGTCTCATCATCATTTTCTTCGAGAAACAGGTTGATTTTCGGTGATTTGATCTGATGCTCGAACAAGCTTTCCTGCGCATTCTGCAATAAATTCGTGACAGCTTGCCGCAACAATCCGGCATCGCACAAAATCACGTAATCACTTTTGCCATTATCGACTTCCAGCGATAGTTCCAGCTTTTTCGACTCAAAAAGGGTGATTTGACCGGCCGCAAGATCATAGAGTGACTGGCGCTCCATCACCGGCTGCGGCATCCGCGCAAAGGCTGAAAATTCATCGACCATTCGGCCAATATCATCGACCTGTCGTGAAATAATATCGACATATTCCTCGAACCGTTCCGAGTCAGCCGCCGATTGTGGCTTGAATTTCTTGCGTAACCGATCAGACGCCAGTTGAATCGGGGTGAGTGGGTTTTTAATTTCATGCGCGATACGTCTGGCGATATCCGACCATGCGGCTTTGCGCTGCGCGCTCAGCAAATCGGTGACATCATCAAAAGTCACAACAAATCCGATGACCCGCCCCTCAATACGCTCACTGACCAGTCTGGCCCGCAAAATTGTCCGCCGCGAGCCACGCACGATGGTCACCTGATCCTCGGCAAAACGCCGTGCCGACTTGTTGGTCATTGTGATAAGCTGGGCAAATTCCGGAACAACTTCGACAAGAATGCGGCCGATCAGCTGTTGGTCAGTTTTGCCAAGCAAAGCACGTGCTGATGCGTTTGGCAGCGTCACTTTGCCGTCTGCATCAAGCCCGATAACACCTGATGAGACGCCGCCAAGAACCGCCTCGGTAAATTCACGGCGCTGGTCAAGCTGCAGGTTTGCCTGAACCAGCTGCTGCCGGCTGCGCGCCAGTTCATCCAGCATGCGGTTAAATGACCCGCCAAGCTGGGCAATTTCCTCGACGTTCAGATTGTCGGGAACACGCTGCGATAAATTCCCCCCGCGCACCTGTTCAGCCACCTGAATGACCGCGCCAAGCGGCCCGACAATGGCATTCGCAAGATTCAGCCCAATCCACAGAGCGGTAATCAGCAGCAACAACAAAATAAAGCCAAAAAGCGCGGCAAAACTGACCTGAAGATCAAGCTGTTTAAAGCCGAGCTGTTGATAGTCCGACGCGGCAAGCCGCGTGCTGTCCATGGCTTGCAAAACTTTCGTGTCGATAAAACGACCCACAAGAAGATAGGCGTCAACAAAGCTGTTGAGCTTGATAATAGCGCGCAATTTATTGGTTTCATCTGCCCGCAAAATAACCACTTCGCCGCCTCGCGCCTGTTCAAGCCAGGCGTTATCCAAATTGGCAAAGGTGACGGCAAACGCAAATCGTGACTTGGCAAGCACCTGACTGGTGCCGTCAAAAATAATGGCATCAGAGAGATTCCGCAAATTTGCCTGATCGGTTAAATAGCGATCCATCAAATTGCGATTGCCGGACAAGCGATAGGCCTCACGGTTAATGTCGTTGGCCATAGCCAAAGACTCGCCCGAAATTGACCGCGCATGCTCGTCAAAATAGGATTCTGCCACGGTCACCGATTCATTGACCGCCGTGGAAATGCGTTCGGCAAACCATCCGCGCAGGGAAAAATCGACAACGAAAAGCGCAAATAATGTGACAATAATGGCCGGCAATGTGGTCAATCCGCCAAACAGCAACGCCAGCCGCCAATGCAGCTGATGCCCGGCCAGCCGGCGACGACGCTCAACCCACAGCCGCAAAAATTGCCGCCCCACAAGCAGTGCCAGCACCGCCAGAGCCAACACATCAACGCCAAGCAAAACCATCAGCAAATCAGTGTCATCCGATACATAATCGGCATTGGCCAGCACATAAGCCGTTATCGCACCCATCGCCAGAGTGAATAAAATCAGCAGATAAGCCAGACGGTCACTGCTGATCCAGCTGCGCAGCCGGTTAAAAGATAGCGGGAAATGGGATGTGTTCACACGCATCTTAACGCCCCGCCTTAATGTCGAGTTCTTTGATTTTTTTACGCAGCGTATTGCGGTTCAGCCCCAAAATATCGGCCGCCCGCAACTGGTTACCGCGGGTAATGGCCAGGGTCGCGACGATTAATGGTTCTTCAACTTCACGCAAGACACGCCCATATAGCCCGGGCGGCGGCATATCGCCATTCAACGCATCAAAATACCGCCTGATGTGGGTTTCAACGGACACTGACAAACTATCGGCCGGCACTGATGTTTCTGGCACGTCAGCCGAAAGTTCAGCCTCTACCGCGTCTCCGGAAATAATTGTGTCGTCATGCAATACCACCAATCGCCGTACCAGATTTTCCAGTTCCCGCACATTCCCCGGCCAGTGCCAGCTTTTCAGCACTTTCAATGCCTCGGGAGAAAAACTTTTGGTTGGCAATGCATCAGCATGGGTTTGCGCCAGAAAATGTGTGACCAGCGGCGCAACATCCTCGGCGCGTTCGCGTAACGGCGGCAAGCGTAATGGCACCACATTGAGACGATAAAATAAATCCTCACGAAACAGTCCCTGCTGCATCAAATGATGCAGATTGCGATTGGTCGCGGCAATAATCCGCACATTCGCCCGAACCGTGCCATTGCCAGCAATCGAAATATATTCACCATCCTGCAAAACCCGCAGCAGGCGGGTTTGCGCCTCGGCTGGCATATCGCCAATTTCATCAAGAAATAACGTACCTCCCTCGGCCATTTCAAATTTGCCGGGCTGAAATCCGCTAGGCGCAGAATCCGGTGCATTGACAATTTTGATTGGCCGGCCAAACAGTTCCGTCTCCACATATTCATGCGGTAAAGCGGCCAGACTCACCGCGACAAATGGATGCTCACGGCGGCTGCCAAGATCGTGTAGCGCCCGCGCCACCAATTCCTTGCCAGTGCCGCTATCACCACTGATCAGCACTGTCAGATCGGTATTGACCACCCGCGCCATCGTCTTAAACACATCCTGCATCGGGCGCGAACGGCCAATAATGCCGCCCCCTTCTTCAAGCTTGCCACTGGTGGCTGGTGCCGGCTTGGTGTCACTCGATTTCAAAGCACGGTTGGTTACTTCAATCAGACTGCGCAATTCAAATGGTTTTGGCAGATATTCAAAAACACCAATCTGCTGGGTTTTGACGGCGGTTAACAATGTTGAGCGCGCACTCATCACAATGACCGGCAAATCTGGTCGGCGTTCTTTAATCCGCGGCAACAGATCGAGCGCATCCCCATCCGGCAGGGCGACATCGGTGATCAACACATCACCACGCCCGGACTCGATCAATTTCCATAGCCCGGCAGCATTCCCACTCGATTGCACAGCATAGCCGTGCCGCGCCAGCGCCTGCTGGACAACAAGCCGCACCGACTTATCATCCTCGGCAACCAGAATAACCGGGGGTTTATCGGTCATTGGCTCACCTCACCTGCGCTGTCGCTAAAATCAGGCGCGACCGGGAAATTCATCCGAAACACAGTCTGCCCGGGAACCGATTCAACATCAATCATCGCACCATGATCTGCAATCACACTCGCCACCATGGTCAAGCCCAGACCGCTGCCCCCGGAACGACCCGAAACGAACGGATCAAAAATATGATCACGTAATTCTTCGCTAATCCCCGCGCCATTATCAATAACTTCAACCTGTACCGGCGCATAGCTGCCGCCATCGACTGCGGCAAAGGTCAGGCGTCGCCCTTGTGAATAAGATGTCTTAATTACTATTTCACCATTTGAATCAGTTGCTTCCGAGGCGTTTTTAATAATGTTTATAAACGCCTGAATGAGCAAATCCCGGTGTCCGTTCACCAGCGGCAATGACGGGTCATAAGAGCGTCTGATGGTCGTATGCGCACCATAGGATGCCTGCGCCAGATTCAGGCAATGATCAAGAATTTCGTGAATATTGACTGGCGCCAGCACCAAATTGGCACCACCAGCAAACCCCTCCATCCGGTCTAGAAGTGCGGCAACACGATCACTTTCCTCGACAATCATGCGGGTCAGGCTCTGCCCGTTCACATCCCCATTCACCCCCCCGTTCGCATCCCCGCGCGCACGCCCGTTCGCATCAAGAAGATCAGCTTCGAGCAATTGCGCCGCGCCTTTAATACCGGCAAGCGGGTTCTTCACCTCATGTGCCAGCAGTGCCGCCATTGCAGCGATTGATCTGGCGGCACCACGAAACAGCGACTGGCCGCGCAATCTTTCTGCCAACGCCCGCTCCTGAATACAGACAAGAAGCCGTGGTTCGGCATCACCAAATGGGGTGATTTGTACATTGATCAGTTTCAGACCAATTTTCGGGCCAGCAAATTCCACCCCCTGATCACCAACCGAGGTGGCTTGTGTGCGGGCCCGGCTGACCATCGATAAAAAATTGGAATCAGCCGGAATCAGACTTGCCAGCGATGTTCCCAGCAACATCATCTGGCTGGACTGAAAAAAGATTTCAGCCGCCTGATTGAGGTAAATAAATCGATCGTCACGATCCAGCACAAAAACCGGATTGGGCAAAATCGCAAAAATCTGCGCTTCCGTCAGATCAGCTGCCGGCGTGGTCACCGCCATGATGGCGCTGTTTGGTGCGGCGGTTTTGCTCATCACGCTGCCTCGGCCCGCTGATAAAGATCCTCAAAAAACTGATCGACGGCGGCAAATACGCGCGACGCATCGGTGCTGTTATTGGCACAATCGCGCAATTCTGCCGCGCCCGGCAAACCATGCGCATACCAGGCAATATGTTTACGCGCCAGCCGCATCGCCGCTGGCCCATAATGCGCAATCATATCATCAAGATGCAGCCGCATCAGCGCATGCCGCTCTCGAATTGTCGGTATTGGCCGCATCTTGCGGCCAGCCAGAACATCGCCAATCTGCGCCAACAGCCAGGGACGCCCCTGCGCCCCGCGACCAACCATAACACCAGCAGCGCCGCTCGCCGCAATGGCTTGCAGCGCCGTATCCGGGCAGCGAATATCGCCATTCGCAATCACCGGAATCGAGACAGCATCGACGACGCTGGCAATTTGCTTCCAATCCGCCGCACCCTGATACATCTGGCATCGCGTACGCCCATGCACCGCCAGCATTGACAGCCCGGTATCCTCGGCGATACGGCCAAATTCAGCGGCATTCAAACTGTTTTCATCCCATCCCAAACGCATTTTCAAAGTGACCGGCACGGATACCGCAGATTTGACCGAATGCATGATGGCCGCCGCCAAATGCGGATCACGCATGAGCGCCGAGCCGGATAATTTGCCAGTCACCTTTTTCGCCGGGCAACCCATATTGATATCGATAAATGTGGCCCCCAATCCCTCACACAGTCTGGCAGCTTCAGCCATAGTTTGCGGATCCCAGCCAGCAAGTTGTACCGACAACGGCGCTTCCTCAACAGCGGCGGTCTTTAATTTGCGCATTTCGCTGCGCACCTGTTGCAATACCGCGGCGCTGGCGACCATTTCAGTGACCACCAGACCACCGCCGCAACGCCGCACCGCACGTCGGAACGGCAGATCCGTAACACCGGACATCGGCGCCAAAATCGCAGCATGTGGCAAACTGATACCAGCCACAACAAGCGGCGGTTTTATCGGGCTATGCTCTGACATTTAAATACCCGTCTCCATTACCATTCGCGTCATCACATCGCGCCCGGCCAAAGTCTATATAATAGGCAGTAAATGCACAAAAATCCATCACTTAAGCCGCTTTTGTGGAATGCGGCGGCGGCACAAGCCTGTCGATCTGCCAACAACAGCCCGATGCAAAAATATCAAATGGACAAATTCATCAGCATTGAGCATAACAAAACCTATTATGACAGCGAACCAAGATCAGTGCGTAACCGCCGATTGTATCGGCATTGTGGTGGCTGCCGGCAGTGGCAGTCGCGCCGGCATATTGCCGAAAAATGCGCCCAATTGGTCGTCGGGTTGGTCATCTAAAAATAATGGGCTGGAAAAACAATTCTGGCAGTTAGGCGACAAGCCGGTATTGGCGCATTCACTGGATCGTTTACAGGCCAATCCACGTATTAAAACCATCATCATTGTGACGTCAAAAGAAAATATCGCCGGTGTCAAATCGCAGTTTGGCGGCACTAACCGGCATATTGTCGCGGGCGGCGCCACCCGCCAGCAATCAGTTTATGCCGGCTTGCAGGCAGCGGCAAAAATCGATCCAACAGCCGCCTTTGTCGCGATCCACGACGCGGCCCGCCCGCTGTTACCGCCAGATCTGCTGGACAGAATGTTTGCACAGATTGATGACAAGCTGGCCGGGGTGGTGCCGGCTCTGCCGCTTGCCGACAGCCTGGCCACAATCGATGCACAGCAGATGATTGACGCAAATCTGGATCGTGCGCCAATGCGGGCACTGCAAACGCCGCAATTATTCTGGCGGGCGCTGATCACCGAGCTGCATCAGCGTTTTGCCGATGATCAGCGATTCACCGATGATTGCGGTCTGGCACTTGCCGCCGGCCATAAGGTGGCCACGGTTTTGGGCAGTCAACAGCTGCTAAAGCTGACGCAGCCGGATGATTACGCTATGCTGCAGCGCTTTTGCGATGCCACGACAGCCCCCACCATAGCTGCGAGACAAAACATGCCGGATATACGTATTGGAAATGGCTTTGATGTGCATAAATTTGCCGATATCGCAGGGCCGATTATGCTGGCTGGCATTCAGGTGGATAGTGACCGTGCCATGTTGGCGCATTCGGATGGTGATGTGGGGCTGCATGCGCTTTGTGATGCTGTTTTTGGCGCCCTCGCCGATGGCGATATTGGCCATCATTTTCCACCATCTGATCCGCAATGGCAGGCAGCTGACAGCGCGCTGTTTCTGAAATTTGCCATGCAGCGGGTGCGTGCCCGCAACGCAACAGTGATGAATCTTGACCTGACGATCATTTGCGAAACGCCGAAAATCGGGCCGTTGCGCGATCAAATGCGGGCGCGGATCGCGGCGATCACCGAGCTGCCGGTCGAGCGGATCGCGGTCAAGGCCACGACCTCGGAAAAGCTGGGTTTTACCGGCCGCGGTGAAGGCATCGCGGCGCAGGCAACGGCATCAATCCTGCTGCCGGATGACGCAAACAACCCGCCGCAGGCACCAGCCAGCGGGTCATGAGCGCGCTTGGCCAAAAATGGCTCTGCCAATTGGCAACGCTTGGCCCGCTTGGCCATGTGCGGCCGGGCCCCGGCACGATCGGATCGCTGGTCGCACTTGGCAGCGGCTATCTGATTGCCAGCACCAGTCTGGGGGCGCTTGTTGCGGCCATTTTATGTGTCGCGGTTTTGGGTATCTTTGCGGCTGACAGCTATCAGCGCAGCACCGGTAAAAAAGACGCGTCAGAAGTGATTATCGATGAAGTTGCCGGGCAATGGATACCGCTGGTGATCATTCCGCTTGAGATTTATTGGTATATCGCCGCATTTATCCTGTTTCGATTATTTGATATCAGCAAGATTGGCCCGGTTGGCACTGCCGAAAAATTATCTGGTGGGGTTGGTGTTATGGCGGATGATTTGGTGGCCGGCATTCTTGCGGCACTGGTGTTATGGATCGCGGCAACAACCATGGAGTTTTTGATATGAGCGATGATCTACAGCAACCGAGCATCGCGCAATTGGACATCGCGCAACCGGGCATCGCGCAATTGGCGCAAAATATTGTTGAAAAAGCGCAGCAAAACAACATTGTGATCGCGCTGGCCGAATCATGCACCGGCGGCATGATCGCGGCTGCACTCACTGATGTTCCCGGGTCATCAAGGGTGCTGGATCGCGGCTTTGTGACCTATAGCAACAATGCCAAAATGGATATTTTGGGGGTCAGTCAGGCTGGCTTGCGCGCGCATGGTGCGGTATCTGAATTTACCGCATGCGCGATGACGCATGGCACCCTCATCGCCGCACCCGAGGCCAATTTAGCACTATCGGTCACCGGCATTGCCGGCCCCGGCGGTGGCAGCGCGGAAAAACCCGTTGGGCTGGTGCATTTTTCCTGTCAACGGCGCGATGCGCCCCTGCGTCACGCCGCCCATATATTTCCCGGAAACCGGGGTCAGATACGCCAACAAGCGGTAAAAACAGCGCTGATGATGATAGGGGACGCGCTGGATTAAGAGGTTGTTTTATAGAGCGCGTCGGCGCGGGATTCAAACGCCCGCACCATGCGTTTCACCGCTTCGGTAAACAGCGTTTCAATGACCGACTGCAATAACCGTGAATTAAATTCAAAATCAACGTAAAACTCGATCTCACAGCCATCTGGATGGGGATGAAACACCCATTGATTGCGCAGATATTTAAACGGCCCTTCGGCATAGGCGACATTGATTTCCAGCGTATCCGGGTCAAGCTGGACATAAGAGGTAAATCGCTCGCGAAACATGTTGAAGCCAATAATCAGATCAGCTGTCAGATCATGCGTCGATTCTTGGCGGATACGTGCGGCCAGACACCATGGCAGAAATTCAGGGTAGGACCGCACATCGGCAACCAGATGATATAAATCCTCCGGGCGGTGATGGATAACCCGTTTTTCAGAATGTACCGTCATCTGGCCTGCAACATGTCCTGACGCGCGGCCTTTAATTCGGCAAAATCCTGATCCGCATGATAGCTCGAGCGGGTGAGCGGTGTCGCTGAAATGAGCAAAAATCCTTTTGATTGACCGGTTTTACTATAATGGGTGAAGTTTTCAGGTGTCACAAACCGCGCCACTTCAGCGTGTTTTGGGGTTGGCTGTAAATATTGTCCGATGGTCATAAAATCGACATCGGCGCTGCGCAAATCATCCATCAACTGGCCAACCTCTTCATCGGTCTCGCCAAGCCCGACCATAATGCCGGATTTGGTGAAAATGGACGGATCGAGTGTTTTGACTTTATGCAGCACTGATAATGAATGGAAATACCGCGCCCCCGGACGAATGGACGGGTATAGGCGCGGTACTGTTTCCATATTGTGATTGAACACATCGGGCCGTGCCGCCACAACTATTTCGACAGCGCCATCCTTGCGCAGGAAATCCGGCGTCAACACCTCGATTGTTGTGTCTGGTGATTGCGCCCTGATTGCGCTGATGGTCTGGGCAAAATGCTGGGCGCCGCCATCGTCGAGATCGTCCCGGTCAACCGAGGTAATCACCACATGCTTCAAGCCTAATGTGGCCACCGCCTTGCCGACATTTTCGGGTTCATGCGGGTCAAGCAGATCAGGCCGCCCTGTTGCCACATTGCAAAATGCGCAGGCACGTGTGCAAACCGATCCCAAAATCATCATGGTGGCGTGTTTTTGCGACCAGCATTCACCGATATTCGGACAGGCCGCCTCTTCGCAGACTGTCACCAGATTATGCGCGCGCATCAATTTTCGGGTTTCATTATAGGCTTTTGATACCGGCGCTTTCACGCGCAGCCATTCCGGCCGACGCGGTTGCGGCCGGTCAGGATTTTTTTGCTTTTCCGGGTGCCTTGCGGCGCCTTTGCGGGTGTTCAGTTCTGGCATATCTGTGTCTTAGCAGAGACTGGCAGTGAAAAACAACTGGTCAAATTGTCATCATCATTGATCAGCAAACAGCATCGGCGCGGTTAGAAATGAATAGCGCGATCATAGGCATCTAAAACCGACTCATGCATGGCTTCGGATAATGTCGGATGCGGAAAAATGGTTGCCATCAACTCGGCCTCGGTGGCTTCAAGACTGCGGGCAATGGCAAACCCTTGAATCAGTTCAGTGACTTCCGGGCCAACCATATGCGCGCCGAGCAATTCTCCGGTCGTGGCGTCAAAAATGGTTTTGACAAACCCCGCATCATCGCCTAGCGCAATGGCTTTGCCGTTGCCGGCAAATGGAAAATTTCCGGTTTTAATGCTATGGCCAGCTTTTGTGGCGGCCGCCTCGGTCAGGCCAATTGACGCCACCTGGGGGCGGCAATAGGTGCATCCCGGCACAGCCCCATCAGCAATCGCATGCAGATCCTTGCCACCGGCAATTTTTTCAACACATAAAATGCCTTCATGACTGGCTTTATGCGCCAGCCAGGGCGGGCCGGTTACATCACCAATCGCATAAATGCCCGGCTCGGCCGTTGCCCCAAACCCATCGGTCACAATATGCCCCCGATCAATTTTAACAGCGGTGCCGTCCAACCCCAGATTTTCAACATTGCCGATGATACCAACCGCCAAAATCATGCGCTCGGCTTGCAGATCCGGATGATCACCATCAAGTTTTGCCAGCACGCCATCGCTACCGGCTGTGACCGACTGCAATTTCACATTTGTCAGGATGTTCATACCCCGCTTTTCAAACGCCTTGGCCACAAATGCCGATATGTCGCTGTCCTCGACAGGCAAAATACGGTCAAGCGCTTCGACCAATGTGACCTCGACGCCTAAATCATTGTAAAATGACGCAAATTCAGCGCCGATAGCACCAGACCCGACAATAATCAGCGATTTTGGCATATCTTGCGGCACCATCGCCTCACGATAGGTCAGAATTGATTTGCCGTCTGGCTCGATCCCCGGCAATGATCGGGCGCGCGCGCCTGTGGCGATGATGACATGGCTGGCGCTGATGACGGTGCCATCAGATAAATGCACCTCTCGCCCGTTTTTCAGCGGCTTACCAATGGTCGCCGTTGCCTCGATCACCGGCACCTTATTTTTTTTGAGAAGATGCGTTACCCCGGCTGACAGGCGTGCCGCCACTTTGCGCGACCGTTTGACCATCGCCGGCAGATCAATCGTGACATCACCGACCGAAATCCCAAAAGCCTGCATTTCGTCAATCGAATGGCGCAATTCGGCGGCACGCAGCAACGCCTTGGTCGGAATACACCCCCAATTTAGGCAAATGCCGCCAAGATGCTCACGCTCGATCACCACCGCATTTAGTCCCAGCTGGGCGGCCCGAATACCCGCAACATAACCGCCCGGGCCACCGCCAATCACAGCAATATCATAATGCGTTTTGGTCATTTTTGGTCTCCTGATCCGGGCCGTAACTTGCTTGAAAATGCTGCGCAATAGGGGGCTGTGTTTTACAGAAGCATGGTCACCGGGTTTTCGACAAACCCCTTAAAGGATTGCAGCCACTGTGCCGCCACTGCGCCATCAATAGCGCGGTGATCAGCCGATAATGTCACTGTCATCACGGTTGCCACCGTCAGCGCACCATCGACGACGACCGGGCGTTGCTCACCTGCCCCGACAGCGAGAATCGCACCTTGTGGCGGATTGATCACCGCGGCAAATTCGCGGACACCAAACATGCCAAGGTTAGAAATCGTAAAGCTGCCGCCGGTATATTCTGCGGCGCGAAGCTGACCCTGTCTGGCACGGCTGGCCAAATCAGCCGTTGTCTGTGACAATGCGGCAAGCCCCATGGTTTCGGCCGCCCAGATAACCGGCGTTACCAAACCGCCATCAATGGCGACAGCCATGCAGATATCGGCATGTTGAAACCGCCGTGTATGCGTGTCTTCATAGGCCACATTCGCATCCGGCACCGCCATCAGCGCCATCGCTGCGGCCCGAATGACCAGATCATTTAGGGAAATTTTGACACCATCCGGGGCTTTTTCATTCAGCGCACGCCGCGCCGCCAGCAGCGTGTCAATCTGGCAATCCACCGTGACGTAGAAATGCGGCGCCTGTTGTTTTGACTGTTGAAGCCGTGATGCAATGACCTGGCGCATCTGGCTATTTGCAACCAGTTCACTGGCACCGGTGGCAGCTGACGACGCCATTGCATTTGCCGAAGCTGGCGTTATCTGTACGGCGGGTGCGGCGGGCGCGGCCTCAACATCGCGGCGTAAAATACGGCCATGCGGGCCACTGCCGGTCAACCCGTCGAGCGCGATGCCCTTATTCGCGGCAATGCGCCGCGCCAATGGGGTTGCGAAAATACGCTTGCTTGTCTCTGCCACGCTTGTCTGCGCCACGGCTGTTGTTTCTTTTACCAAGGCTGGCATTTCGGCTGGCGTTTCGGTTGGCGCTTCGGGCGCTTCATCAGCCGCAGCCGTCACCGGGGTCGCGGAAATTGTATCAACCGCCTCGCCCGCTTCTGCCAAAATCGCGATCACCGTTCCCACAGCGACATTCTCGCTGCCCGCCTCAACCAGAATATGCGCGACCACACCATCCTCGATAGATTCGACTTCCATGGTCGCTTTATCGGTTTCGATTTCCGCAATCACATCGCCAGAATGCACCGTTTCGCCAACAGCAATCAGCCATTTTGCAACAGTGCCCTCTGTCATCGTTGGCGAAAGTGCTGGCATGGTCACATTTACCGACATGGCCTACCCCCTAAACCCGTCACACACAGACTGCGCCGTGGCAACGATATCTTCAACCTGTGGCAGCGCCAGCTTTTCCAGATTTTCCGCATAGGGCATTGGCACATCTTTGCCGGTGACCCGCGCAATTGGCGCATCCAGCCAGTCAAACGCCTGTTCCATAACCTGTATGGCGATCTCGGCACCGACACCGGCAAAGGGGAACCCCTCTTCACAGGTAACAAGCCGCGAGGTCTTTTTCACCGACGCAACAATCGTCTCACTGTCCAGCGGCCGAATGGTACGCAGATCAATCACCTCGGCGCTAATACCCTGAGCGGCAAGCGCATCGGCCGCCTGCAAAGCACGCCCCACCATGATTGAAAATGCGGTGATCGTCACATCCGTGCCTTCGCGCAAAATCTTCGCCTTGCCAATCGGCACCAGCACATCATCATCCGGCACATCAAAACTCTGCCCGTACATCACCTCATTTTCGAGGAAAATAACCGGGTTGGGGTCACGGATTGCCGATTTCAACAGGCCTTTCGCATCCGCAGCAGAATATGGCGAAACAACTTTTAGCCCGGGACAATGCGCATACCAGCTGGCGTAGCATTGCGAATGCTGTGCGCCAACCCGGCTGGCCGCCCCATTTGGCCCGCGAAACACAATCGGGCACCCCATCTGTCCGCCGGACATATACAGAGTCTTTGCCGCAGAATTAATAATCTGATCAATCGCCTGCATCGCGAAATTAAAGGTCATAAATTCGATGACAGGACGTAATTCGCCAAACGCAGCACCAACACCCAGCCCGGCAAACCCCTGCTCGGTGATCGGCGTATCAATCACCCGCTTCGATCCGAATTCATCAAGCAGACCCTGTGTCACCTTATAGGCACCCTGATATTCAGCGACTTCCTCGCCCATGACAAACACCCGCTCATCGCGCCGCATTTCCTCGGCCATCGCATCACGCAGCGACTCGCGCACGGTCAGCATGGTCGAGGCGCCGCCGATCTCGGCTGCCTCTGTAATGGCGGGCGCCGATACAGTTGCCGGGGCGGCGCTTTCTGGGGCGGCGTTTTCCGGGGCAGCTTTATCCACAACCGCCACATCGGCTATGCTGTCATCGGTAATGCTGGCACCGGCTATACTGTCATCGGCATCATCGATCAAAATTGCGATGACCGTATTGACCGGCACATTTTCGGCACCCGCTGGCACCAGCAATTTGCCGACGACGCCATCGTCAATGGTTTCAACTTCCATTGTCGTTTTATCAGTTTCAATTTCGGCAATAACATCGCCCGAACGCACCTGATCACCCTCTGCTACCAGCCATTTGGCTAATGTTCCGGTTTCCATGGTCGGCGATAATGCCGGCATTTTGATTTCAGTGGCCATGCGTTACACCTTTGCCGGCTGGCTGTCGCCCGTATCGGGCAGTAAAATATCGGTAAATAATTCGCTCGCATCCGGCTCCGGGCTGGTTTGCGCAAATTCGGTGGCTTTGGTGACGGTCACCTTCACATCTGAATCAATCGCCTTGAGCTGATCATCCGAAATATTCTGGTTTTTCAGCAAATCACGCATCTGGTCGATGGGGTCATGCTGTTTGCGCATGGCATCGACCTCTTCACGGGTACGATATTTTGCCGGATCCGACATCGAATGCCCGCGATAGCGATAGGTCTTCATTTCCAGAATATACGGGCCGTTGCCCTCACGGCAATGCGCCAGCGCTTCTAGCGCCGCATTCCGCACTGCCAGCACATCCATCCCATCGACCTGTTTGCCGGGAATGCCATAGGCCATTCCGCGATCAGCCAGGTCGCGACCGGCCGCAGCGCGGGTTACCGCCGTACCCATGCCATACTGATTATTTTCGATGATAAATAAACAGGGCAGGCTCCATAACGCAGCCATATTAAAACTTTCATAGACCTGACCCTGATTAACCGCACCGTCACCAAGATAGGTCAGACAGACATTCGGTTCCTCTTTATATTTATGTGAAAACGCCAGACCAACACCAATTGGCACCTGCGCACCCACAATCCCATGACCGCCGAAAAACTTCTTTTCCCGGCTGAACATATGCATCGATCCACCCTTGCCACGCGAATAGCCGCCGGCCCGACCGGTCAATTCCGCCATCACCCCGTCCGCCGCCATGCCACATGCCAGCATGTGACCGTGGTCACGATAAGAGGTGACCACCGTATCGCCGGGTTTTGATGCCGATTGCAGCCCGACAACAACCGCTTCTTGCCCGATATAGAGATGGCAAAACCCGCCAATCTGGCCCATGCCATAGAGCTGACCTGCCTTTTCTTCAAAGCGCCGGATGAGCAGCATGTCTTTATACATTGCCAGCAAATCATCCGTGGCGGGTATGTTGTTAATTTTGACAGCAGCCGCTTTTGGTGGCCGGCCCGGCCCCTTTTTGCGTTTGGTATCGGCTTTTGCAACCATGCGCTGACCCCTTGTTTCCTATCTCATCCGGTAAATTCTCTATGCCGACGGATCTGCCATCATTCCGATAACAATTTCGTTCACCGGTAACACCTTAACGGCGCACACATCATCACGACGCACCATCACGACATAGAGCGATGCGCCACGAACCTTTACAGGATTGAAGGAAATTTGAATTTTTGCAACAATTTTATTTAATTGTTTTTATTGTGAAATTTTTATATAAACTAAAATTTAGTTAACAATGCTAAATCCGGTTTCTTGCCTAAAATTTCAAATCTGACAGATCAATTGAAACAATCACATCATTCGGGCCATAGAGCC
>Ga0255756_1002233_pt1 | contig 21064 bp, 17 predicted proteins | sample 011ome_20_FD_179956 | JGI IMG/M metagenome (GOLD analysis project Ga0255756, IMG submission 179956) | Coastal salt marsh microbial communities from the Groves Creek Marsh, Skidaway Island, Georgia - 011509CT metaG (version 2) | ecosystem: Environmental > Aquatic > Marine > Intertidal zone > Salt...
ACGAAACGATGAAATTTTGCAAAACTTCGCACCTCGTAATCTTTCGTCACTTGTTCGCTCTCGTTCCTGTCCACGTTCCCGCCCATGTGTTTCACGTTAAATTTCTTGTTCTTTGACGCCATTTTGACGACGATGCGTGCGTGTTATCTCTCGCTTCTTCTTTCTCCGATAAGGAAGAGATACTATGTGGAGATTGAATATGCGTTTTGGATAGAGAGATCTGGTGGCGGATTTTGTCTCTTTTTTCAAAAAAAAATGCAAGCAAAAGAGGAGAGGAAAAACATTAATAAGCGCGAATATTTACGAGCGTAATCTCACGCGAGACTCTTTCTCCGTATCTATCGCATATGGGGACAACGCATACATGTAGGCTATGGCTATAAAAGAGCAAACGTATGTGGTACAACAGGACTATTCATGAGCTAATGCCAGCGACGCATGTGGAATTTCAAAGTATCAGATCGACGAAACTTCATCTCGCAAACATCACATTCGTACGGCTTCTCGTTCGTGTGAATACGCATGTGCTTTTTCAAATCACCAGAATCACGAAAAGCTTTATCGCACACATCACATTCGTACGGTTTCTCGTTCGTGTGAATACGCATGTGGACTTTCAATTGACCAGATGTAGTAAAACGCTTCTCGCACACATCACACTCGTACGGCTTCTCGTTCGTGTGAATACGCATGTGGATTTTCAAAGTACCAGATTGACGAAAAGCTTTATCGCACACATCGCATTCATACGGTTTCTCGTTCGTGTGAATACGCATGTGCTTTGTCAAAGTACCAGATTCACTAAAACGCTCCTCGCACACATCACACTCGTACGGCATCTCGTTCGTGTGCGTACGCATGTGGACTTTCAAACTACAAGCCGTAGTAAAACGCTTCTCGCACACATCACATTCGTACGGTTTCTCTTTCGTGTGAATACGCATGTGGATTTTCAAAGAACTAGAATGACGAAAACACTTCTCGCACACGTCACATTTATACGGTTTCTCGTTCGTGTGAATACGCTTGTGGTCTTTCAAACTACTAGATTGAGTAAAACGCTTCTCGCACACATCGCATTCGTACGGTTTCTCGTTCGTGTGAATACGCATGTGGAGTTTCAAATTACCAGAATAACGAAAACGCTTCTCGCACATATCACACTCGTACGGTTTCTCGTTCGTGTGAATTCGCATGTGTTCGTTCAAACTATGAGCTCGAGTAAAACGCTTCTCGCACACATCACACTCGTACGGTTTCTCGTTCGTGTGCGTACGCATGTGTACGGCCAATTGGGATGGACTTCCAAACATCTTCTCGCAAACATCGCACTCGTGTTGCGTTCTCTTTCTCTTCGATCCTTTCCTAAAAGCAGTCTCTTCTTTTCGTATCTGTTCGTCCATTTCATAATCATCATCATCTTCTTCTTCATCATCATCATCATCTTCATCGTCATCAATATCATCATCAACGACAACAAAAACATCATCATCATCCTCGTCAGGTGGTATTTGCAAACACAACACCGGTTCTTGTTCTTCTTCTTCATCATCACCCACAACCACCGTCTTCACGTTTACCGCGCGCTGCGGATGTGGATTCTTTCGTCTCGCCATTCTGTACAGTATTTCCTCTTCTTCTTCTTCTTTGTCTTCTTCTTCGAAACGTTGAGCGCGCTTTTGTGAGTAAAGAAATGACAACTTCTTTTCCCTAAAACTTTTGCCTTTCGAAGAGAGAAAAGTTCGTTACGATATACTCCTCTCTCTCGCGCGCGAACAACCACGTATACTAACTTTGTTGCCACCACGAACCAAACACAAAACAACACTTCTCAGAGCACGCAGCCGCCTTTTTCGAAAAACAGCACAATGTCTTTCCTCTCAAACGCAGAAGAAGAACGGAAAAAGAAATGGATGACTTTTATGGAAACGAATCGATTGTTCTTTGGAAGCGGCAACGACGACGAGAACGAGAACGAGAACAAGTCGTGTCTGATCGTGGTCGACGTGCAAAACGATTTCCTCTCACCAACTGGCGCCTTGTCCGTCCCGAATTCGGAAGAAATCATCGAGGATGTGAACGCGTTAGTCGATGTATTCTCCGAGAGAAACGAGCTGGTGATTTTTACCCAAGACTGGCACTGCCCAGAGCACTCCTCGTTCGCGAGCGCGGAAAAGAATAAGAAACCGTTCGACGAGGTGGTGAAGTGTTACAAAAAAAACGAAGGAGGAGAAGTAAAAGTGGTGCAGACGTTATGGCCGGACCATTGCGTGCAAGGGACGAAAGGCGCGGAGTTTCACGAGAGAATTCGAGTCCCCACTTCGGCGAAAGTTATTCGGAAAGGGTTCCGTAAACGGGTGGATTCGTACTCGGCGTTTCTGGAAAACGATAAAGAAACGGAAACTGGGTTGAGCGAGTTTATTCGCGGCGTGAATAAAGGATTGGAGTTATCATCATTAACATCGTCATCGAAGAGTGATGATAACGCCGCGAAAAGTCCAAAAATCACGCACTGCGTGATCGTCGGCGTCGCTTTCGATTATTGCGTCCGTTTCACCGCCGAGGACGCTTTCGAGCTCTTCGATCGCGTCGTCGTTTTGGAAGACGTGACTCGAGCGGTAAATCTCGGTGACTCGGTCAAAGAGGCCAGAAAAGCGATGGAACAGAAAGGCGTTCACGTGGTTAAAATCAGCGACGGGGACAACAACATATAATAGCGACATCATTTTACGTAGAGTAGTAGTAGTAGTAGTAGTAGTAGTAGTAGTAGTAAGAATCTCTTCAAAGAAGCAGACGCACTTTATATACTACTCTCGCTTCGTTGTAATACTAATACTAAGAATAAGAACAAGAAAACAGCGATAAAGAATGGGTGGCACGGCAAACATCCGCCGCGAGGCCAAAGCTTCGAGGGAACAAGAGCAACTCGCGAAAACGAAAGCGCAGGAGCACAAAGCGAACGAAGATGCGAAATTCATCGGCTTCGAGAACCCGACGTTAAAACGAGAGAAGAAGAGAGAAGAAGACGCGAAGAGAGAAGACGAAATCGCGCTGAGGAAAGCGGAGAACAGAAGATTAGCGAAAATGGAGGAAGAGGAGATGAACAAACTCGGTCAGAAGAAGAGTTCGAGCAGTAAGAAGCTGACGAAATTCGAAATCGAACAGAACAAAGCGATGGATGCAAAGGCGAGATTGAAAGCGAAATTCGCGGCGAAGCGAGAAGCGGAGTCGTACGTCAACGTGGACGAAATCGAAAACACAAACAAAGCACGCTTCGACGCAGAAAATAAAGAAGCAGTAAAAGGAGGAGGAACTATCGACAGAGCGGTCAAGGAGTTGACTGGATTGGACATCGCGAAGAAAACGCAACCGGTTTCGATGAAGGCGGCGTACAAAGCGTTCGAGGAGAGAGAACTCCCCGGGATGAAAGAAGAACGGCCAGGGTTGAAGAAAAGTCAGTACGACGAGTTGTTGTCCAAAATGTGGAAGAAAGATCCGACGAATCCCGTGAACGTTAACGCTTTAAAGAACGGCAAATGATGCAGCGATAGCGGTTGATTGAGACTCGCAGAGGAGCAAAGAGAGCACTGCTCAAAACCACCACAAGTTAAGTTGTTGTTTGCACGCACACTTAAAGCGCACTTAAAGACAGTAAAATCCTCTCGTTTTCGAGCGCTCAAAAAGACCCTCTTTTTCTTTCGTTTCTTCTCAATGATTGCGTCTTCTTCTTCTTCTGCCTGTGCTGCTGCTCTGTCGTCGTCGAGTCATCATCATCATCATCACACGCAGCAGCGCATTATCCAAAACTTCAAGAGAAAGACGACGACGACGACGAAAACAACAACAACAACGAGAAGACAACAAAGAGCGACGAAGACGACGACAACAACAGCTCTGACGGGAGACCAACAAGGAATTTATAATCCTCCGGAGTCGAAAGAGGAGGCGTTTCAGCAGTGCGCGACCGCGATCGAACGTCTCGTAAACGCGTCCCAGAAAAAAAGCAGTTCGAATAAAAAACGAGCGATGCGAAAGCAAGTCTCGAAAAGAGGGCAATTTTTATGCGCGGAATTACCGGTGATGGACGACGGCGCTTTATCCACGTCGGAGATGGCGTTATCGCTGGTGTTTGACGAGGAAAACACGAGCGTGGTGTACGCGGACGAAGAAGCGGCGAGGAAGAGCGCAGAGAAGAATGGTAAAGTGGAAACGTTCTCGCTGGCGGAAGCGTTGGAGGTAGAGGCGGATTTCATCGCGAGCGAGAAGACCGGGGCGGTATATTTGGTCGGGTTTGGAGAAGACGAAGTTGAACAGGCGGTGAAGTTAACGAAGAAGATTAACCCGTCGCGGGCGATTGTTTTGGTGAACGCGGAGTGGATGCACGCCGGTGATGGGGGAGATATTTATAAATCCGAAATCATTGCGAGCGGGAAAGACGTGGATTCGATTTCAGAGACGGAGAAGTTTAAGAATCAATTCGCGGTGGTGTACTCGTATTTACCCTTAGCAATTGAGAATAAGGTATTCGGCCAAAACGCTGGAGGGGCTATATTCAAGTGCGTCTTAGGTGGCGCACCGAGCGGGACGCCGTGGAGAATATTAATCACGGATAAAGATGGAAAGTTTAGTCAAGTCGGCGCGATGCAACGAAGACCCGAAGGCGAGGACATTCAAAACACTTTTTATAACGCTTACGCGGCAACAAGTCAGGTGAATAAAGGCGTCGGAGCGATAAAGAGCACGTTCGATAAGTTCAAAGAGAATTTACCTAACCCGTTCGGTGGCGGCGGATAGAAGTAGAAAATAGTATAGGTCCAGTAAATTACTTCGTATTAATTCATTTTTACAAAATTGTGTTTCTCTCTATTTCTTCTTCTTCGCGCGCGCGTTTGCGCGCGCATGTGTGCGCGTATGTTATTCAGCACGTTCTTCTTGTCAACGATAATTGTATTCTCTCCGCCACTGAAATTTTCATCATCAAGCAGTCTCGGCGAACTGCGTCAAATCAAACGTCAACACCTTTGAGCACGCCTCTCGTTGGTCTCTCGAAACGCCGACTAACGACTCCGCCTTGTCGTAAAAGTTATCCTTGAGCGAAATGACGATGGATTGCGTACCACCTTTGCCTAAGGATTTCGAGCGGACAAACCTAGCCATTTTTTCGACGTTGGATTTATCCAACGCCGCGTCGACTTCGTCCAAGACGAAAAATGGCGACGCGCGATAGGAGTGAATCGCAAAGAGCAACGCCAAAGCGGCGATAGTTTTCTCGCCGCCCGATAACATCTCCATCTCGCGGTATCGCTTAGATGGAGGCATGGCGGTGAAGTTCACGCCACCCAAGAACGGTTCGTCGTAATTTTCGAGCGTTAAGAACGCTTGACCTCCCGTTGGATGCGCGCTACCTTTTGTCAACTCTCGGTACGTCTCAGAGATTCTCTTCTCGACGTGCTCAAACGCGCCTCTAAAACGAGCGCCTCTCGTCTCCGCAATCTCTCGGAAGGTGATTTGACACGCGCTCAACTTTTCTCGCGCATTATCAATCTCAACCGCTTGTTGCTTTTCCTTTTCGAGAATTTGGTCGTACTGTTCGAGCGCTTTCATGTTTGGCTCGAGCTTTTCTAAAGTAGCGGCGCGTTCGTTGCACTCGTCGCGCATTTCCCCGTCGAGTCGGTCTCTTTGCGCCTGATCGATGGCTAAGCGCAACTCGGGTTTCAAGTCCGAATAGTCTACCGCGTAGTTTTCGTCCGTATCGTACTCACTTCTTGGCGCGTCCACGTCCATGGCGTCGTCGTCATTTTCTACTTCTTCGTCTTCTTCTTCTTCTTCGTCGTCATCGCCCGCAGTCTTTCTTTTTCGAGACGAACTCTTCTTCTTCTTTTTCGCACTACCAGAGCCGGCGGCGAGTTGCGCCGCTCGCGGGATTTCCAACAACTCCATGCTCGCATTCTTCAAGACGTCCAATCTCGAACCTCTCAACGCGTCCAAGTGATTATTCTTGGCGTTAATCAACCTCGAAAATCGTTCCCGTTCGTCGTTGGCTTCCGCGTTGAGCTCTTTCAGAGATTGCAATTCGCGTTCGACGCTTCTCGCGTCGTCTTTCGCGCGTTTCAATTCACCATCCAGCTCTTTCAACTGCGTCTTCATCTCCGCCGTGCTTTGATTGAGTTTTTCCAACTCCGTTTCCAAAGTTTCGATTTCCTTTTCGCACTTTTTGATATCTTTCTCGTTGCGTTTGATGGCGGAGTCGTTGTCGCGGGATTTTTCGTAATCGAGTAACTCAACGACGCGCGCGCGTTGCGACGCAAACTCTGCTTTAGCTTCCGCTTGTTTCTTTCGCCTCGTCTCTCGTTCTTCTTCGTGCTCGCGAATGTTTTTGATGCCGACGCGCTTGGAAAACTCGGCGTAGATTTCGTCGGAAATGTCGTGGATTTTCGCGTCCAACTCGACAATTTTTGCCTCGAACTCTTTGATGGATTTCTCCGTCGCCTCGCGTTCGGGAATGATCGGTTTCAACGCGTCGTTAATTGAAGTCATTTCATCTTGAAACCGCTTCAATTTTGCCTCGACGTCTTTGTAATCTTCCTTCAAATTCGCCAAATCGCGTTCGTGTCGTTGCTTTTGAGAGTACACCGCGCTCTCCTCGTTTATGATTTGTTGCACCGATTTCAACTTCAACATTTCCGTTTCTAACTTTTCTTTTTCTTTACGCCACGTGTCAATATCCGCTCGCGTGAATCTGTTCGCTTTATCCGTCAATCCTTGAGAGCTCCCACCGGTAAGTTTACCTGCTTTATCGATGCTCGTGCCGTCTAAAGAGACGACTTTCAATAGCGCGCCGGCGTTCTTCTTGCTCTTGTCGTACGCAAGTTTCTTCGCCTCGGCGTGGGTGTCGCAGACGACGCAATCCCCTAACGAGTGCAACATCGCTCTGTGGTACGCGTTATCGTAGCTGACGACATCGATGACTAATTTCGCGGTGCCGCCTAATTCGCGCAAGCGTTCGTTGTTCTCGGACATCGTCTTGATGTCTTTCAACGGAATAAATTCCATCGCCGGGACGCGTTGGTCTTTCAAATACTGAATGCACTCTTTCGCGGATTCACGATCGTCTACGACTACCGCATCTGCGCTTCGACCTAGTGCCGTGATCACAGCTAACTCGTACTTTTTGTTCGACACTTTAATCAAGTCTGTGACTCTCCCGCGACATCCGGCGAAGAGCGATCTCATGGACGCGATTGCCTCCGTCGCTTTCATTTCGCGTTCGTTTTCTTTACGCAGCGCCTTCGCACTTCGTAACTTCTCAGTTAAGGCGTCGATTTGCGTTTGGTAGTGTTCCGCTTTTGCTCTCGTAGATCGTTTCTCGTCCGCTAAAATCTTAATCTTGGCGTCTTGCGCTTTGAAATCGGATTCGGCCAGTTTCACTTTTTCGCCAACCTCTTTCAATCGAGCCTTTTGCGACTTCTCGTTTTCTTTCAAGAACGATTTACGTTTCTCCAACTGCGCGATTTTACCTTCTAAACGTTCCAACGTGCCTTTGTCAACGTTCGCTCTGTTTTCCGCCGCGTCGCGTTCGCGTTTGAATTTAAACGTCTTCGAACCGGCTTCCGCGCGTTTTTGGTTAAACTCTTCGCGTTGCGCGTCGCTTAATTCTACTTTCGACCTCTTCTCGGCTTTCTTCAGCTGGTCCGCGTCGTACAATCTCTCCGCGTCGTTCACTTCCTCCAACTGCTTCTCCAACTTTGTCACGTCTTGCGATCGAGAATCTTTATCCTCCTTTGTCTTTTCCAAGTTTGTTTGCAACAACTGTAATTTCTTCTTGTTCCTTTGCAAACTTTCGTTCGATTTGACCATTTTCGGCGTCGCTTTCGAGAGCTCCTCTCTCAACTTACTCATCTTCTTCTCCGCCACCAGCGCAGATTTTGCCACCTGCGCCTTCGTCTTCTTCTTCTCCTCTAGTTCGACTTTATTTGCCTCGTTCTTTTCGTCGTGCGCGTCTCGACTTTTCACAATCTTCAACTTTTCCTCCTGCATCGTCTTGATGCCTTCGTCCAAATGAAACAACTTCATCATCGCTCGATCCGTCTTCAACTCCTTCAACTCGTTCACGAGCTTTATGTGCTTCTCTGCCTCGTCTTTTTGCTCTTTAATCTGTTTTCTTTGGCTCATCAACGTCTTTTTCTTCCCGAAGACGACCGCGTTCTCCTCCTCCGCCTCTTTCACTTTCAACTGCGCGTCGTTATACGCCTGCTTCAACTCGTCGCTTCCGCTCAATTGTTCGAACAGTTGCGTCAAATCTTTCGGCGATTTCTGCGCGACGGCTTCGATGTCGCCTTGAAAAACCAAAAAGTTTCTCGCTTTGACGAGGATACCAAACTGTTTCAACTTCTCCGCGTACTCTTCAAACGTCACCGTCTTGTTGTCGATTTTATAGTCCGAGGCGCCCGAGTTGGATATCGTGCGCGAAAACCGTACCTCGTTCTTCTCTCCTTCTTCTTCTCCTCTCTTCTGCCTCTTCTTCTTCTTCGAGTTTTCTTTATCTCCGTCTCGTTCTTCGCTCTCGTCTTCTTCTTCTTCTTCCTCTTCTTCGTCGTTGGTATTCAAAACGTACACCAAACTCACGCTCGCGTTTCTCTTCTCCTTCGAATCTTGCACGTCGTACGCGTACACCAAATCTCTCAACGTCGACCCTCTCAATTGCGCGGATTGCACGCCTAAAACGAACGAAATCGCATCCATGAGGTTTGATTTCCCGCTCCCGTTCGGGCCTATGATGGAGGTGAACTTTTTAAACGGACCGATGATTTGTTTCCCTTTGTACGACTTGAAATTCTCGAGCTCGATTCGCGACAGATGGCCAATCGGAGCGGCGTTGTTTTTCTCATCATCGTTATTCTTATTATTTAAACCAACATTACCATTTCCAGGCGTGTTCGGTGGCATCAGCGGTAAAACCATTATTGTAAGTAGTGCTCTTTATATATCGTCTCTCTCTCTTTGCCCTAAGTGCTGTTGTTGTTGTTGTTGTTGTTGTTGTTGTTCCTCTGCGCTTCTTCGTTTCAAAAGTGTGGTTGTTCAAAAGAGTTGAGAAAAATTCAAATTTTGGCGGGCTCAAAAAAAATAGTTTAGGGTTTAAAAATTGTCAAAAGAGGACACTGGATTATTTTGACTCTCGAGTTGTTCTTTCTCTCTCTTGGATTACTCTGCGCGCTGCTGTTTTGTGTCCTCTTGAAGAAGAAGAGAAAGAAGACGAGAAATATGAAGAAAAGCAACAACTTTGTCGTCCCCGGTGGTGGTGGTGGTGGTACGAGTAATACTACGACTAAAATGTCTAATATAAAATGGGACAAAGAAAAAGTCTCGTCATTGAACAAACAACTCCAAAATGAAAAGTGCGAAGAGATGATGAAACGTTTGAGAAAGAACAACAACGCGTGTTTCACGTGCGCAGGGCCGGGATCTTTAGCCCCGCAATACGCGTGCGTGACATTTTCAACCTTCATATGCACGAGATGCGCGGGCATCTATCGCGAGTTTGGGTTTCGAGTGAAAAGCGTGAGCGCGAGCACGTTTACGCCGGAAGAGGTAAACGTGTTCGTTTGCAACGGTGGGAACGAAACGGCGAGACGAAGATATTTCGCCAAAGGTAAGTACGACGAGAATAAGTATCCGAAACCGGAAAGCAGCGAGACGAATAAGATAAAAGGGTTCGTGAAAGCAGCTTTGGTGGATAAGATTTGGATGAGTGATGGTGTTGATGAAGGTGGAAAAGGAGGGGATGATGGGTCGACGACGACGCCCGCGCCGCCGGATGCGAAACCAAAGTTGTTTAGAGAGAAATCGCCGGATTTATTCGGCGGTTTGTTTGAAGATGAAAATACTGAGAAAAAGCAACAAGAACAACACCAAGAAGAACAAAAAGGGAATAGCTCGGTGAACTGGAGCTCCTTCGCGTCGCCGCCGTCGTTTCCAACCCCTGGGAATGAGACTGTTTTTAACGCGTTGGAACAAATCAACAATCCTACGAAATCGCCGACGAAGAAAATTACCTCCTCGCTCTTCGACGCCGCGGAGCAGGTGCAAACCGGTGGATCTGGTTTCAGCCAAGGGTTCGCGTTGAAACCACCGCCGAGAGTAGCAAATGCGGTGTCTTTTCAACAACAGCAGCAACAACAACAACAACAGCAACAACAACAACAGCAACAACAACAACAAGAAAACGGTACGACGGTGGGAGAAAGCGTGGGCGTGGGCAGCGGGCGTGCAATGTTGGACGACGATTTTTGGTCCCAACCAGCGATACCAACTGCTGCAGCAGCGCCGGTGATTAGTATGCCTGCAATGCCTGGCATGCCGCAAATTTCTGGATTAGGCATTTCATCGCAGCAGCAAAGCGCGCCTCCTCCTCCTCCTCCTCCTCAGCAACCACTACCAGAAACACAACAGGCGGACCCGTTCGCTATGTTTGGCGGCATGACTGGCGTGTCGGCGCCTCCAAAACAGCCAGCTGCACAACCTCTAATGCCAGCTATGCCAACTATGCCAAACATGCCGGCGATGCCAAACATGCCAAACATGCCGGCAATGCCAAACATGCCGGCGATGCCCAGCACGATGCAAAAGACTTCTCCAAGACCTTCTCAAAATTCAGCGGCGTATAATCCGTTCGCGTAAATTAGATTTTTAGATAGCAGCACGCACGCGCAGAAAAGTGTACATATAACTTACAAATACTAATAAGCTAAAGTATAATGACTGATGATAATTATTTGCCCGCCACTGTGGGCGCTTGATTCTTCGCCTCTTCTAAACTCTTTTCGTAGTTTTCAATGCTCTTGAACAACTCGGCAAAGTTACCTTTCCCGAATCCCCCGCACCCAGCCGCTTGTTCCTTCTTCTCTTCTTTCGGATATTCGCAACCGATGCGTTGAATAATCTCGATGAATATCGTCGGTCTATCCGTGAGTGGTTTTGTAAAAATCTGAATCAGCACGCCTTGGTCGTCTTTATCTACCAACAAACCTAAGCGTTCGCACTCTTTCAAAGTTTCGTCGGACAACGCGTCGCCAACTTTGGCTTTCAAGTTTTGGTAATACTTCTCACTCGCGGGCGGTTGAAAATCAAAGCCACCAAACATGCCAGAATATTTTTTCATTTCCGTGACGGTGTGAATAATGTCGTCTGTTTTCAACGCCAAATGTTGAACGCCCGCGCCGTTGTTGGCTTCTAAATACGTCTGAATTTGCGATTTGCGTCGCGTTCCAAACGTCGGTTCGTTTACCGGAAGCAAGACAAACTCGTCGTTATTCGCTAAAACCATGGAGTTTAACCCAGAGTCGACAGTTCCAACATCCGCGGCGACAAATTCGGCAAACTCGTGGAATCCTAACATCTTTTCGATGTATTCCACGGTTTCGATCAAATCGCTCACGTTCCCGACGCAATGGTCCAAACGTTTCAAACCGTAATTCCTCTTCTCACTTTTACAGCTCTGTTCTTCTTGTTCTTGTTCGACTGCATCGTAATCTAAATACCTATACGTCTCATCGTCGTCCAAATGCGTCGTCGCATCTTCCACGAACCTCAACTCCACGTCTCCGTACAGCGCGACTTCCGCCACCGTCGCTTCGCGTCCGTCTTTCCTATTCCTCAGCGTTCTCGGCGCGCGAACACTCACGCCACCATTTTTCGTGCTCACTGCGTACGCCTCTTTGCAATCATTCACTCTCACGCACACGCGTTTCACCGCTAAGCCGTGTTTCTCGACGAACTGTTTCGCTAAAGCTTTTTCTTCCTCGATTGCTTTCGTCGTTTCATCGTCGCTCACATTTTTCTCCTCCTTCTCGCCTTCTAAGTCTCTCCCGTACCCTTTTTCCTCCGTCATCACCGGCGCGGTAAACACAAACACCAGCTCGTTACTTTTCATCGCGTACGAGTTATAAATCACATTCCCGGTCGTCGTTTGATCGCTCAGACCGATGACGTTCATCCCGAGCGCGATGGCGAATCGATTCGCGGTCGTTTTCGCGTCTTGACAGAAAAACTCAATCGAGTGGAAACGCGTGACGGGGAACAAATCCGAATGCGGATTCGCGCGTTTAAAGTTTGAGTACCCGACCAGTTTTCGTTTCTTTTGTTGATTCGGTACCGTTTTTGTCGTCGTCATCGTTGATGATGTTTTGGGTGGTGGTGCATCGTCCTCGTTCGCAGGCGCAGCGGTTTTAGGTTTCATGTTCGCTCTTTGCGAGTGGATAAAATGACGACGTCAACACAGAGAGAGGGAGAAAATGTTCTAAAAATAGCGCATATTTGGCGTGTTTAATTGTTGTTTGATTCGCTCGATACGTCACGTAAATGTATACGTGTGTATATGTAGGACTATAAAAGAGCTAATGTTGAGTGCGCTTGTGCCTTTTCAAATCACCAGATTGACGAAAAGCTTTCTCGCACACATCACATTCATACGGTTTCTCGTTCGTGTGAATACGCACGTGCGTTTTCAAACTACTAGATTGAGTAAAACGCTTCTCGCACACATCACATTCGTACGGTTTCTCGTTCGTGTGCGTACGCATGTGGTCTTTCAAATGACCAGATTCACGAAAAGCTTTCTCGCACACATCGCATTCATACGGTTTCTCTTTCGTGTGCGTACGCATGTGCTTTTCCAAATTACTCGATTGAGTAAAACGCTTCTCGCACACATCACATTCGTACGGTTTCTCGTTCGTGTGAATACGCATGTGGTTTTTCAAATGTTGAGAATGACGAAAAGCTTTATCGCACACATCGCATTCATACGGTTTCTCGTTCGTGTGAATACGCATGTGGACTTTCAAATTACCAAGTTGACGAAAAGCTTTATCGCACACATCACATTCATACGGTTTCTCGTTCGTGTGAATACGCATGTGGTTTTTCAAACTATCAGCCGTAGTAAAACGCTTCTCGCACACATCACATTCGTACGGTTTCTCGCTCGTGTGAATACGCACGTGGCTTTTCAAATGTTGAGATTGACGAAATCTCTTCTCGCACACATCACATTCATACGGTTTCTCGTTCGTGTGCGTACGCATGTGTACGGCCAATTGGGATGGACTTCCAAACATCTTCTCGCAAACATCGCACTCGTGTTGCGTTCTCTTTCTCTTCGATCCTTTCCTAAAAGCAGTTTCTTCTTTTCGTGTATGTTCGTCCATTTCATAATCATCATCATCTTCTTCTTCATCATCATCATCATCGTCATCATCATCGTCATCATCATCAACAACAACAAAAACATCATCATCATCCTCGTCAGGTGGTATTTGCAAACACAACACCAACGGTTCTTCTCCTCCTCCTTCTTCTTCTTCATCATCATCACCCACAACCACCGTCTTTACGTTCACCGCGCGCTGCGGATGTGGATTCTTTCGCCGGCTCATTCTTCTTCTTGTTCTTCTTGTAGTATCGCAAACCACGCGCGCAGCAGAAAACTATTCGCGAGAGGGAATGAAGTGAAGTGATTTCGTTTCGATTTCCACACACAACTGCCCCCAATTTACGCTTCGAATTTTACCTAATAACTCAAACCTTCTTCGTGCGTTTAGTTGCGAAAAAGGAGGAAAAGACGAGAGAGAGAGAGATGGGAACGACGACGACCAAAAAGAAGAATGACGATGACGCGATGAGAACACATAACGAAGAACTGAAAGCGAACGTGGCAAAGATGGATGCGTTCTTGGACGCGATGGAAAAAGCGATTGCGAATGCGAACGACGAGGACGAGGACGCAGACGACAAGAAGCGCATCACTTCTCCTTCCTCTGCTTCGAGCAAAATGGTGTCTTTGCAAAAAGCGGAAAAGTTACTGGAACGCACGAGACTCGGCTTGCTCGCGTTCGCGGTTTTACTCAAAACCAACGGCGTCAATTCGGACGAACACGAAGGTTTACGACTTGAGAGGAAACGGGTCGAGGCGTATTCCAGGAAAATAGAGGAGACGAAGAAACGAATAACGAAGAAGAACGAAGAAGAAGAAGAAGAAGAAGAAATAGGAGAGATTAAAGAGGAGAGTAGAAAGAATAATACTCGTCATCGCGAAGACGGGGAGATCCCGCGCGCGAACGGTCGCGTGGCGTCTCGCTTTGTCTTCAACGCGCTCGGCGGATCGAAAACGGCGGAGAAGAACCGGTTGAAGCAAGAAGCGCAGGCAAAGTTAAGACGGAGCATAGAAGAGGACGTGAAGAGTAAGTTCGAGGAGAGAGTGAACGAGAGGTATAGAGAAAAGGACAAAAGCAGAGGGACGGGTGAGAAGCAAAAGACGAAGAAAAAGAAGACAAACGACCACGCCGAGCCGGAAATCGAAGACGGCGAGTACAGCGACTGATGATGACTATTCAAAACTAAAGCGCACAAACACAAAATTCATCACTTATACAAAGGTGCTTCAACTGGCGGCGGTCCGATGATTAAATACAGCGCCAATAACCCGACCGTCACCCCTAACATCGTTTTCGTAAACTCCGCGCTCGTCACCGCGTTCAAAGCTCTTTGCTCGTCCTCTCGTATTTGATTTTTCGCGGCGTTGTTTTCTTTGCCTCCGGTAAAGAGTCCTCCTCCTTGTTTCATGTCCACGAAATCGTTCGGGTCGGTGATGTTCATCTCTCTCGCGAAAGACTTGAGTTTGGCTTTCAAATTTTCGTCGTCGTTTTTCTTGCTGTTGTTTTCGTTGTTGTCGTTGTTGTTGGAGGAGGAGGCGTGCGTTCGATGAAGCGTCGTCGTCCTCGATGATGATGATGATGATGACGATGGAAAATGTCGTCGATGATGATGATGATGATGATGATGATGATGATGTGATGACGACGACGGCAAAGCAGAGCTCGTCCAAAATCTCAAAGAAGAAGAAGAAGAGGACACCATTATTATTCTTAGCTATATATCAGAGCGTAGTATCACTGCGACGCGATGTGTTTTTGCGTCTGTCTGTCTCTCTGTCTGTCTGCAAGAGCGCTTTTATACTACGTGCGTCTCCTTGGTCTGGTGAAAGATTTTTTGGGGGGAGAAACTTCTTCTGCAACCACTTTTTTTGTTGCTCTTAATTGGGCAGAAAAAGAGATCACACGTTCCAACACTTTTGTGTCTCTCTCTCTCTCGTGTAGAACACATACCACATACCTCTTTTGCTTGAAAAGAGAGACAACAAAGAGAGAGAGTGTGTGTGTGCGTGTAAACGACGACGACGACGAGAAAAAAGTATCATGAGCCCCGAGTTGTTCAAAAACAAAGGGGACGACATGGATGGGAAAATCTTGCCCTTGCATTCGCCTCGAACACCGACGACGACGAATACGAATAATAACGGGTCGTACAACAACTCGAATAAGAAAATAGCAACCTTATGCGTGGGCTACTGTTTCAGTTCAGCGTTTTTAGCCATCGTGAACAAATGGGCGTTGATGTTGTTCCCGTTTCCATCGATATTAACGTTCCTGCAATATTCGAGCAGCGCAATCGCGGTGACTATATTAGGGCACTTTGGAGTCGTGGAACGAGTTCGATTGGATTGGCAAAAAGCGAGGCAGTTCACGCCCGCGGTGGTGCTGTTTTACGTCTCGATATTTACGAATTCGAAGCTTCTGCAACACGCGAACGTGGATACGTTCATCGTGTTTCGATCGTGCTGCCCTTTACTGGTGTTACCGTTGGAGTACTTGTTTTTACTCAAAGGAAACAAGAGTAGTAGTAGTAGTAATAATAATAGGAATAGTAATACGAGCGACGACGGAGAGATGATGAGTACGAATAGTAGTAAGAGCGGGAATGCGAGCGTGGAAAGAGGGGAAACGACGTTAAAACCAAAACTGTCGAGTTTAGTCACCATTCGACAACTCGTATCTTTAATAGCCATCTTTCTAGGTGCGATTGGGTTTGTCCTCGTGGATAAAAAGTTCAAACTCCACAGCTACTTTTGGGGAGTCGCTTACGTCGTATCCATGACCGTCGATATGGTTCTGATCAAGAAAATAGTCACTAACGTCGATTTGAGCACGTGGGGGTTGGTGTATTACAACAACGTCTTGGCGATGTTTTTGTTTCCAATAGCGTATTTCATTTCCGGCGATTACGCGCGGTATCCAGAAATGATAGCCTCACTTTCCGACGAATCCAACTCGGCCGTGTTAGCCATCTCCACCAGCTGCCTCATGGGCCTCTCCATCTCTTACTTTGGCCTCGGCGCGAGGAGATCCGTCGGCGCGACCACGTTTACCGTCTTAGGCGTCGTCAACAAAATCGGTACCGTGATCATAAATACCGTCATCTGGTCGCACCACGCCTCGCCCATGGGTCTCACGTTCCTCATGGTGTGCGTTTTCGGTGGGGTTGTCTACCAACAAGAAGCCTCGAAGACGAAGAAAAGTCAAAGACTGTTGCACAAGAAAAGACAATTTTTGCAGCACCAAGCGGGCGGGAGCGCCGCCGCCCAACAAAAGATGTAGTAAAAAGTATTAACAATAGAATAGAAGAGAGTCACTTAGTATATACCACGAGACTTTGCGCGATTAATTATAAAGAGAGAATGTTTTAAAGTCACGCGTAACAGAAGAACAAGAACAAGAAGTGATCGATCCAGATCATCATCCTCTCTCTCTTTTTCTTTCTTTTCGTCTTCACTTTTTCTCCTCCTCCTCCTCTTTACTCTCACACACATAAAAGCATATAATATGTTCGACGACGATCATCCTCGCGCGATACTCATAAAACAACAACAATCTCAACATCAACACCACTCTCTCGTCGATTACCAGGTCCTCAAAAAGCGTTTGAAAGAGTGCAAGGAAGCGAACGTGGATCTCGCGCGAGAGATTTCAAAGGTGGTGATCACATTTCGTTCGTCTTTGTCTCGTATTTTTTACGAAGCGTCGTTTTAATAAACTCTCGCCTCTGTTGCGCTCTCGTCGTCGTCATTGGTCGTCGTGAGAAACAACGACGCGCGGAAGCGAAAGTCGACGATAAGGACGACGATGCGAGAGAGAGAGAGAGAGAGAAATGCGTGCTTCTATGCAACTCTTTTTACTCGCAAAAGTTCTCTCGTTCCTTTTCCGGTCTGACCTTTCTCTCTGAACAATACTAACAACGTGGACAACAGATAAGAGGCGAATCGAAAGAAGCGAGAGACTTGGCCCACCGCGCGTCGATATCGGAATCTATGATGCGAGTCGCGCATAACTGCGAACGCGCGGAGTTTGCTCGACTCAGGAGAGAAGATTCGAAGAAGATGAAACACATGCGGGAGGAGATCTTAAGGTTGAAAATCCAGCTGAACGACCACCACCATAACCACCACGCGACACAAACGACGGTACAAACGACTTCGAGAACGAGAGAAAGGGAAGAGGAGGTGGAGCAGCAGCAGTTGTTGGCACCGGCGGGAGCAGCGATAACGGCGGTATCGTCGCCACCGCCGCCGAGATCGTATTTGCAATTGAAGAAGCGAGAGACTGCGGCTCCGGCGGCGAGGAAAGGAGGCGAAGGAGAGTTTGCGGATACGAAGGAGTACTTTGAGAGTTTTTCTTCGGAGGAAGAAGAAGAAGAAGAAGAAGAGAGCAGTTCCTCGTGGTCCGCTTCCGACGAAAGTGGCTCTTTTGTGAGCGTCTCTAAGAGTAAGCGGCAAGTTGGATTGAAGAAGAGAGACGAGAACAAAGAAGAGAAGCAACCGCTGTTGTCTCTCGGTAAGAAGGACGAAACGACGACGGAGAAGAAGAAGACATTTTCGAAGACAAAGAAAACGACTGCCACCATGAACACCACCGCGCAACCAGAAAACGAAAGCGAGCATCCGCTTCTCGTTCGCACCCTCCTCAAAGGTAAAGAAGGAGGAAAACCACCCTTACCGCCGCCCACTTCCAAGAAGGAACAACAAAGGACTTCTAAAAAGAAGAACGAAAAAGGCGAGGTTTCGGGCGCCGACGACGAGCGAAGAAAAGGAGAACAAGAACAAGAACAACAAGAACACGACGACGAAGAACAAAAAAACCTCCTCGGCAAAAACAGCGGCCACCAAACTCTCGCCATGCGAATGGGATTCACGCGAAATGCCGCAAACGTCGACACCGAACACCACCAAGAACAACAAAAACGAGGACGGCCGTCTCGCGACGTCGCCAAAAAAGTGGTCTCTTATAAAGAGCCCAGTTTGTTGACGAAAATGCGCCGACCGTCGTCGTAACTCCACAGAAGAAGAACAACAACAACAACTTTCGAGAGAGCGTTTATTAAAAAGATATATACCCGAGTCTTTAAGAGAGGACGACTGAAAAAAGAGAGAAGACATTTTTGCTCCTCTGTCTAATGAAATGAATATTATTGAGTACGAGTACGACGCAAAAAAAAGCATCAACACACAAGCAAAAAAAAAACACAAGAAAGAGAGAAAAATTTTAACCGAAAAATAAGGTTTTCACCGACGCGTTCGTTCGCACAAAAAACACAGACAAAAGAACAACTACTTTTTCTCTTCTTCTGTTTATAATAAGATGGCGTCTCTTCATCGCTCTCTGACGTCCTCGTCGATCAAAATCTGCACTTCTTCGTCGTCTTCTTTATCGAAAAGAGCGCGGCAACAACGAGGAAGAGCGTTTGTCTCGCTCGACCAATCTTTGGTGAGTTCTTCGGATTCTTCTTCTCGCGATGATGAGGAGGATTTTTTCTCGTCTCGGCGGCGGAATCGGCTCATAATAGGGAAAAAAGAGGATTTTGCTTCGAGGAGGAGGAGGATAAAGACGCGAGCGATGTCATCGTCGTCATCAAATAAGAACGTTCGAAATCCGCACCGAGCGAAACCAAACGTCCAATATTCCACGGTCGAGTTGACCTCAGAGTACGTTTTAGAGAAGAACTTTCACCCGAGTTACGACCACAGAAACGACCCTTTACGAGAAAACGACAGTCGATTAAACTCGCTGGCGTTTCACCACAAAAATTTGGAGGATGTGATTGCGTTATCAGAGACGAGAGGGAAGAACATGGTGGCGCCGATGACGACGCGGGTAATTTTCCCGGATTCGTACGACGAGACGAGGGCGACGCCGTACCCGATGGTGATTTGCGTTCCGGGCGATCCGGGGTACGGCGTGGATTACGAGGACGGGTATTATCACGCTTCGACAGAAGATATCGCCAGAGAAGGGATGGTTATGGCCTTGAGAGATTTAGAGTATCACAATAAGAACGATTGCATCATCGTTGATTTGTGTTTCAACACGTACACGTGGATGAACGACAGCTGTTCGAGAAACCACGAATCGTATCTCATGAATGTCGTTTTACCGGAATTGTTAGGGTACGAGGCGACAAACGTCGGAAAGATTTCCTTGATTGGGTACGGGACGAGCGGGTATGGCGTTTTATCGTTGTTGTACAGACACCCGGACGTGTTTCACCGAGCTGTGAGCGCGGACGCGCCTATTTGGGGCGGCGCCAACGAAGGTCGAGAAGTCGTCAGGAAAGAATATTTAGAGAGCTCGACGTACTCGTCCCCGAAAGGCTCGGAGATGGAAGAGATAACACCACCCGGGGAGAAACCAAAGAGTAAACAAACGAAAGATCAAGAGGATGAAGAAGACGAAGAGGCGAAAGAGGAGAAGAAGCGACGACGAAGTTTGCGGTATTACGACGCGTTTCCAGATTGCGGCGAGTCCTTCCCGGACGAACACAAAGTGTTGTTATTAGCGCACGCGGATAAGAACATCGAAGCGTTTTCTGGAGACCCGCGAGTGGAACAGTACCCGCGGTTAGCTTTAATCCCTATGGTTGAGTACGGCAGAGAAGTCGAGTGGTTTTCCGATGCCATCTCCAACGTCACCACGCACGACGTGCTCACCGGCCACGAGGAGGAAGAAGCGTGCCACGTCGGCCCGTGGTTAGCCACCGCGTTGGATTGGTTGAGAGAAGATTTAGGAGGAGGATGATGAAAAGTTTTTCGACGACGATAATATTAATAATGATGTTTTGTGGAATCACAACAACAACTCGTCGTTTTGCAAATATTCTTCGATTACAATGTTAAAAGTGTGTTATCTTTTCATCGTCTTCTCGTCGTCGTCGCTTTCTCTCGTCATCCTCTTTCCCACAAAGGGGAACAATATAATAAAAATTTTCATGTCTTGATACATATCATCTCTCTGTTTCTCTCTCTCTGTTCTCTTCTTTCCGTATACACGCAACCCTCTTCTTCTTCTTCTTCTTCTTAAGTCTGTCCTTTTTTTAAATTCCTCAAAAAAAGCTTATCGTCTTCTGCTCGACGCTCTCGTCTTCGCCCCTTGCGACGCGGTGTACGCCACGTACGTCATAACCGAGTGGATAACCGTTTGCGCCTTCCACATCGGTTGCGCGTACGTCGTTGCATCCGGACCAAAACCGGCGATAACCATCAACGGTAACATCAGAGCTTGGGCAAAACATGTCATTTTCAACGCCGTCTTATCTTTCGGACCGGCGGTGAGTAACCCGTACGCGAAGCCGCAGAGGAGGCAAGCAAACATACGGAAGGCCATCTTTTTTTTTGAAAATATTTTTTTTTTAATTCAATTCACGGAAAAAAAGACAAATAAACATACCATGGCGACCGCGCCTTCGGTTTTCAAAAAGTACGGCGCGATACCTTTCGGGCCGTAGTACTTCACCCAGTTGTGGTATAAAGTCACACCTGTTGTTGTGTTATAGATTATTACCCCATTTGAAAGAGAGAGAGAATTGATTGGAAACAATAATTCAGTTAAACGATGATGACAAAATTTGCTTTCGGGGAAAAATGATGTAATAAAAAATGGCCCGCCGCGCGCAACAACCAACTCAAAACCAAATGAAGAACAGAGAGAGCAAAAGTCGTACCGTACAAGCCGTTGTACGCGGCGAGGATTTTTTGTTGAGTCGTCGGAGCCATTTTTGTTCTTGCGTATAAATATGTATTTATGTGTGTTAAAAAGTGAGGCATAAAAGGTGAGTTTTTTATTCCCCCTTTTGGCAAAAAATACGAGCACACACAAACAACAAAAAGAACAGATAGGGGTTG
>Ga0255756_1002247_pt1 | contig 20957 bp, 22 predicted proteins | sample 011ome_20_FD_179956 | JGI IMG/M metagenome (GOLD analysis project Ga0255756, IMG submission 179956) | Coastal salt marsh microbial communities from the Groves Creek Marsh, Skidaway Island, Georgia - 011509CT metaG (version 2) | ecosystem: Environmental > Aquatic > Marine > Intertidal zone > Salt...
GGAACCGCTTACAGAAACTCTCAGATGTAGTTTGTCAACCTACTTCCTAGAGAGTCCACCCATTCTGAACGGGCTCTGATTGCTTTTGTTGGAATCGTTTTTTTACTGGATGAAAGCAAGCCAAATGCCCAATGGCAAAACGACTATGCTGAACACGTGACCTATCACCACTGTGGAGGCCACTTTTTCTGGCTGAACCTGAAATTTATCCGCCAATAAAAAATTAAACACCGCTGGGGGTAAGCAAGCGAACAAGATCATCGCTCCGCTCTCAATGGGATTTAGTGTCAACAGTTGCAAGAGCAGAAAAACTGCACCTAACCTAATAATCGAGGTCAAAATAGACGCACTCACGCCTACTCGCACATCATGTAGCTGGCTGCTTGCCAGCCGAGAACCCAATGACAACAGCATCATTGGAACCAATACATTGCCAATCATGGTAAGTGCTGTTTGCAAGGGAGAAGGTATGTCCCATTGCATGTGCGCGACGCATAAGCCTAACAGTGTGGCCCATATGAGTGGATTAGCGTACACCAAGCGCCATTCCACTCGGCCGTTCATAACAATGGCGCCTATTGTGAAATGCAAAATATTCGAAATGACCAACAAAACAATTGAAAGTGGCAAGCTCTCAGGCCCATAGGCCAGTGCGATGAGTGGAATACCGACTGGGCCAACGTTTGTGAACATAACACAGGGTACAAATGCTTTCACAGAAGCGCCCGAGAACCGAGCCACTGGCCAAGCTAGTAATCCACTCAAGACAATCAGAGCGATCGAAGCGAATGTGAAAGTGATAGCGGACTGTGGATCAAAATTTTTTGACGCCAGAGAACTGAAAATCAGAACGGGTAATGCAAGATCGACGATCAGTTTGTTTGCGCCCCCCAGGTCTGGCTTGAATTGACGGCTATAGATGAATCCTAGCCATGCAATCAAAAAAATAGGCAGCGTGATTTCAATGATTTTTTGAAACATGGCAGGCTGTGGTTTTAGACTGTGCCGGTGTATTCGCCACGCGCCGGATAGTCCTTGGCCACGGCAAAGTCGATGGCCCCCAGCAAGTCTTGGAACTGCGGACGTGCAAAGGGCATGGTCTGTGTAGAACCGTAGTAGAGGGTTCCGTCAGGGCGAACAATGAACACGCCGGGTTCGCTGAACAGCTCGGGCTCTTCAATACCAATAGAGGTCTGACCACGGGAAGCGCTGATGTACAGGCCCCACTGGCGCGCGCTTGGCAGGCTCAGATCGTAGCCCACACGCAGGTGCGCCGCTTTGATCTTGTCTGCCATGGCCTGGGCGCGCTCGGCGCTGTCGCTACTGACAGCGACCACCCCCACGCCACGCTTTTCGAACTCGGGCATGAGGCGCTCGAGCTCCATCAGGTATTTGGCGCAAATTGGGCAATGCAGACCCCGGTAAAACACGACGAGGTCAAACGTGGGGGCGGGTGTGGCGCCCAGCACATACCGTCCCCCTCCCACTAGAGGGATGGTCAATGCGGGGACAGGCTGTCGGGGCGTTAGGGCGATTGTGCTCATGAGGTGTCCTCTTGGAAGTGGAAGAAGCAAGGCATGCGGGGAGCATGGTCGCCATTGTGATGTACGATATGCAACTTAAAATTCAAAATTATTTGCAATTCGTACAATATGAGCGACGTTAAGCTTGATCGTCTATCTGCGCTTCTGGAGGGATTGGCCCCATTGGTAACGCTGGAGCTCGTTTCTGACTCACGTTTGGAGGGCGCACCCAGTCGAGACAACGAGACTAATCTGCAGTTGTTCTTTTTGACGCGAGGTTGCGCCGAGTTGAAGGTTGGAGATATCCGGCAAAAAATCGAATCTCCCGCTTTGGTCGCGGTACATGCTAGTCAACCATTTGTATTTCATAGATTCACGGCAAAGGATGCCTGCAGGTTGGTGCAGGCGCGTGTTCAACTGACTGGGCCTGTTGCGATCTTGTTCTTGGAGGAGTTCGCACAACCGCGAACAGTTTCTCTGGCTGATGATGAGCCTGCGTTGCAGCTAGCAGTCGCCATGATTGAGTCTGAATTGGATGCACCTCGCTGCGGACAACCCGCCTTGCTCAATCGGGCTGGCGACATCCTTTTCATCGGCTTATTGCGTTACCTTGTTGCGCATCCCAGTGACCATGACAGTGGCTTGTTCAATGGTTTGGCCGATCCTCGAATTGCCAAAGCACTGGTGGCCATGCATCAACGTCCAGCTTTTGGATGGGATTTAGAGCTTCTGGCCAAGGAAGCCGGGATGTCACGTACTGCATTCGCAACCAAGTTCCATCAAACAATGCGAAGACCGCCGGGAAAATATCTGGCTGCGATCCGACTCGCCTTGGCACAGCGGGCTGTCGATTTTGGCAAAGGACTCAAGGAAGCAGCCAAAGTAGCTGGCTATGGAAACAGCTCAGCTTTGTCTCGTGCCTTGGCCAAGTCAACGATGCCGAGGTTACTTAATTGATGGCGGCGAGTTTGCTCGATCCCATCGTTGATGTAGGTGAGGGCGCAAAGCATGTGCTGGTAACTACCGGACAGTTCAGCGCATCGAGGCAGGGGAAAATGCGGCACTATTAAGGGGTATACCCCATTCAAGGAAAAACCATGCCTCCTATCATCGCCATGGACCCCGCCGCGCGTGCCAATCTGCACCTGATTGACCACCCACTGGTGCAGCACAAGCTGACCCTGATGCGCGATCGGGACGCCAGCACCAACAGCTTTCGCCAGCTGCTCAACGAAATAAGCAGCCTGATGGCCTACGAAGTGTGCCGAGACATGACCTTGCAGGACGTGCAAATCCAGACCCCGCTCGAGACCATGACCGGTAAGCATATTGATGGCAAAAAGCTGGTTTTCGTCAGCATCCTGCGTGCGGGCAACGGCATTCTGGATGGCGTGCTGTCGGTTGTGCCCAGTGCGCGTGTAGGGCATATCGGCTTGTACCGCGACCCTCAAACCCTGCAGGCCGTGGAGTACTACTTCAAGATGCCCAAGGACATGCACGAGCGCGACGTGGTGGTGGTGGATCCGATGCTGGCCACGGGCAATTCTGCGGTGGCTGCCGTGACGCGACTCAAGCAATGCCAGCCCAAATCGATCAAATTCCTGTGCCTGCTGACGTGCCCGGAAGGGGTTAACACCATGCACCATGCGCACCCCGACGTGCCTGTGTACACCGCTGCTGTCGACCGTGGACTCAGCGATCACGGCTATATCCTGCCGGGCTTGGGGGATGCAGGAGACCGGATATTTGGAACCCTGTGAGGACAGATGCCGAGGGCCCAGACACAGGCCTGAACTGTGCAAAAGTTACGGCCGTGAAATGTCCAACCATTGTTGTATGGGCTTTCGCCCTTGCGCGAATCAAGTCGTATGTGCTGGCCACCCATGCTTTCAGCCAAGGGCGTCTCCTAGGGTAATCGCCTATTGGTCTTCAAGCTGAGGATTCGTAAGATTGCGATTCATAGCAAACGTTTGCGCGCAAACGTTTGCTATTGAATGAATCAACCAGTTATCAAAGGAATGGATATGAAACTACATGCTTTGACCAAGACATTTGTGGCTCTGGCAGCAGGCGTTGTCGCGTTGGCTGTGCAGGCAAACCCTGCCGTTATTTATGACATGGGCGGCAAGTTTGACGGGTCGTTTAATCAGGCCGCTTACGAGGGTATTCAGCGATGGATGAAAGAGACTGGCAAAAAATCAATGGAGTTTGAAGTCTCCAATGAAAGCCAACGTGAGCAAGCAATTCGCCGTATGGCAGAACGCGGGGCCAGTCCGATCATCGGTATTGGTTTCAGTCAGGCCTCAAGCATCGAGAAGGTGGCAAAAGAGTTCCCCAAACTGAAGTTCGCGATCGTTGACATGGTTGTTGATCTGCCTAATGTGCAGTCGGTCGTGTTCAAGGAACAGGAGGGCAGCTATTTGGTCGGCGTCATGGCGGCTAAGGCGTCTAAGACTGGCAAGGCAGGTTTCGTTGGCGGGATGGATATCCCCCTGATTCGCCGCTTTGAGTGCGGTTATGTGCAAGGCTTCAAAGCGGCCGCACCTAGCGGAGAAGTTTTTGGCAACATGACAGGCACTACGGGTGCGGCCTGGAACGACCCGGCGCGGGGTGGTGAGCTGGCAAAGGCCCAATTTGCGCGGGGTGCTGACGTCGTCTTTGCTGCGGCCGGGGGCACTGGCATCGGTGTGTATCAGGCGGCCAAGGACAGTGGAAAACTGGCGATTGGTGTGGATTCGAATCAGAATCATTTGCAGCCAGGTACCATGCTGACCTCCATGGTTAAGCGCGTTGATGTGGCGGTGTACAACATTGCCAAAAATCACAATCCGGGCGTCACCGTTTTGGGCCTCAAGGAGGGTGGCGTGGACTATGCGGTGGACAAGCATAACGCCGCGCTTGTTACCCCTGGCATGAAGGAGGCCGTTGAAAAGGCCAAGGCCGACATCATTAGTGGGAAGATAAAAGTCATTGACTACATGGCCAACAACGCCTGCAAGTGATGTCCAAGCATCGGTCGCGCCCATTGGGCGTGGCTGGTGATCGCGGTGGGTTGTCTTTGAATTTGGGCGCAACTTTGTTGGGTCCTTTTGGTTGTCGCTAAAGTGCCATGAAATCAATAAAGGATGTCGCTCAGCTTGCGGGCGTCTCCATCACCACGGTGTCGCACGTCCTCAACGGTACCCGTAAAGTCAGCGACGTCGCTCGGCGTCGCGTCCAACTGGCCATTGATCAAAGCGGTTATGTGCCCAGTGGTGTGGCCAGATCGCTACGGATGTCTGCAACCCAGACCATTGGCGTGTTGGTACCAGACATCAGCTCGCCTTTCAGCGCTGAATTGGCTCAGGGGATGGCCGAAGTGGCTCGGGAACGCGGCTACGCGTTGATGCTGGGAAATTTCGCCAGCCAACCCGAAGATCAAATGCGAGCACTGCAGGATTTGTTGACCAGGCGCGTCGATGGGTTGCTGTTGGCCGCCGGTGTTTACAACCATCAGGTGCTGGTTGACACCTTAAGCCGGAGCGGACGGCGTTTACCTGTGCTGTTGATTGACCATGAGCCTGATGGGCTTCATGTAGACAGCCTAAGTAGCAGTCAGTCGGCGTACGGGCATTTGGCGGTCAATCGTTTGCTGCAACTTGGGCATGAGCGCATTGCGTGCATAAATGGTCCTGAACACCTGTTCATCACGCCGTTACGCATGCAGGCTTGGCGTGAAGCCTTACAGGTTGCTGGCATCACACCAGAAAGCGACTGGAGTGTGTTTGGCGAGTTCACGCCCGAGTCGGGCTATGAGCTAGGCAAGGCGATGCTGGTTTCCAAAAGGTTCAGCGCCATTATTGCCGGTGCGGATGTGATCGCCCTCGGTTTAATGCGTGCGGCCAGCGAACTGGGCGTTCGTGTGCCCGAAGATGTGTCGGTGGTCTGTTACGACATGCATCGGATGGGTAATTACGTATACCCGCCGCTGGACAGCGTGGGGTCTGATGTCAAGGAAAAAGGCAGACGGGCTATGGCTTTGCTGATCGATCGCGTCGGGCAGACTGACGCGCCAATTCGTCGTGAATCTTTCCCCACCACAGCGGTTTGGCGAGCGTCTAGCGCAGCGCCATCACTTGCATTTTCTCGGGGGACCTCATGACGAATCTAACCTGGGCGGTTCGCATGCAGGGCGTGAACAAACGTTTTGGGCTGGTGCAAGCCAACGATAACGTGGACCTACAAGTAGCTGATGCCAGTATCCACGCGGTAGTCGGTGAAAACGGTGCGGGTAAGTCGACGCTGATGTCCATTCTTTATGGCATGTACCAAGCCGACGCTGGTCGCATCGAGGTACACGGACAGAGGTTGGACGTCAAGAGTGCACACGACGCCATAGCCGCCGGTATCGGGATGGTCCATCAGCATTTCATGTTGGTGGACACGTTGAGTGTGCTGGACAACGTGATGCTTGGTGCGGAAGGTCACCTGCTATTGAACACTGCGGCTGCGCACGCGCGTGCCGGACTGACAGATTTGATGCAGCGTACGGGGCTGAAGGTTAACCTGGATGCGCTAGTCGGTGATTTGAGTGTGGGTGACAGGCAGCGCTTGGAAATTCTCAAGACTTTGTTTCGAGGGGCACGTGTACTCATTCTGGATGAGCCCACGGCGGTCCTCACGCCACAGGAGGCAGTGCAGTTATTTGAAGTCTTGCGTCGTTTGCGCGAACAACAGACGACGATCATCATCATCACTCACAAGCTCAAGGAAGTCATCGCCCTGTGTGATGATGTGACGGTCATGCGCTCTGGTCAAGTCGTGTTACGTACTGCCGTTGCCGACACCTGCATGGAAGATTTGGCACTCGCCATGGTCGGGCGTAAGGTGAACATGGGTGAACGCATCGATCGGAGTGATGGCTCATCAGTGGGTGATGTGGTGTTGCGTGCCGAGGCGTTGAGTTGGGTCGATTCTTGGGGAGTTCAACGTCTGTGTAACGTCGATATCGAGTTGCACGCTGGCGAAATTTTGGGCGTTGCGGGTGTGTCAGGCAACGGACAAAGCGAGTTGCTGGACGCCTTAAGCGGGTTACTACAACCAGACTCCGGTTATCTGCAGGTTTTGGGAGATGTTTACCAGCACGACCATTGGCTAACTCCCCACCGAGCGAGGCAAATCGGGCTCATGCATGTGCCAGAAGACAGGCATGCACGGGCGCTTGTGATGCCATTTGTAGCTTGGGAAAGCGCGGTGCTGGGTTATGAGGATGACGCGCGGTTTTCCAATGGGCCATGGATGCGACACAACCATATGAAGGCTGCGACGCAAGAGATGATGGATATTTTCGACGTTCGTCCGCGAAATCCGATGTTGCGTTGCAATGCGCTTTCAGGTGGCAATCAGCAAAAGTTGGTGTTGGCTCGTGAAATGAGTCGCAGCCCCAAGGTACTGCTGGTAGGGCAGCCAACCCGAGGCGTAGATATTGGTGCGATCGAGTTCATCCATGGACGAATCCGGGCGATGCGTGATGCCGGTTGTGCGGTGCTGCTGGTGTCTAGCGAACTCGACGAAATACTGGCTTTGTCTGACCGTATTCTCGTTATGAGTCAGGGTGCGATCACCGGACGATTGGGTGCGCAAGAATGTGACGAGACCCAGTTGGGTCTGCTGATGACGGCGGAAGTTACCTCATGAGTACGCCGGTCGAACTGCCGCGTTGGGCCGATTTGTTTCTGTTGCCCCTAGTCAACTTGAGCATTGCGTTGCTGGCTGCCGGCGTGGTGGTTTATTTCATTGGCCAAGATCCCTGGGAGGTAATCACCGTGCTGGTGAACGGAGCCTTCGGTTCGGCGCGCGGGGTTTCTTACACCTTGTATTACGCAACATCATTCACTTGCACGGGTCTCGCGGTGGCTGTGGCGTTCCATGGTGGATTGTTCAATATTGGCGGTGAAGGCCAAGCCATCATGGGTGGTTTGGGCGTGGGGTTGCTTGCCTTGTGGTTGTCGCATGCGCTGCCAGCTTGGATCATGTTACCCGTGCTGTTACTGGCCGCCACTTTATTTGGCGCGTTGTGGGCGATTATTCCGGCGTACTTGCAAGCGTACCGCGGCTCGCACGTGGTGATCACTACGATCATGTTCAATTTTATTGCCGCCACCATTTTGATTTACCTGGTCGTTAATTGGCTGAAGGTACCGGGTTCCATGGCCCTAGAAAGTGCCCCATTTGCAGATTCGGCATTATTGCCTCGTATGCATGTCATGTTGGCTCAGCTAGGGCTGGAGTGGCCTTCTTCTCCGTTGAACGCCAGCGTGTTACTGGCTGTCGCTGCGGCCGCAGGAACCTGGGCCTTTCTATGGCGGAGCCGTGCGGGTTATCAATTGCGCGTTGTCGGTGCCAGCGAAAGCGCTGCGCGTTACGCCGGCATCAACCCAAGACGCTACATCGTTCTGGCAATGGCGGTGTCCGGCGCTTTGGCGGGATTGGTGGGTATGAACGAAATATCTGGTGTGAGTGGTCGCTTGATGCCGGACTATGTCGCTGGTGCAGGCTTCACAGGCATTGCTGTCGCGTTGATGGGGCGCAATCATCCGCTGGGAATTGTGTTTGCGAGCGTGTTGTTTGGAGCGTTGTTTCAAGGCGGTGCAGAAGTTTCTTTTGACGTGCCGGGTTTTACTCGCGACATGGTTCTCACCCTGCAGGGGCTCGTGGTTTTGTTCTCGGGTGCGATGGCTTACGTGAGCGCTCCCTGGCTCGCGCGCGCGGTGGCTGTGGTTTTACCTGGCGTGAAGGGGACTGCACGTGGATGAAATTTTTATATCTTCGGTGCTGGGTACCACTTTGCGCATGGCGACGCCGCTGTTATTTTGCGCATTGGCTGGTTTGATCAGTGAGCGCAGTGGCGTCATCGATATCGGTCTAGAAGGAAAGATGTTGTTGGCTGCATTCGCCGCCGCCAGCGCAGGTGTGGCGACAGGTTCGCTCGTGCTGGCTTTATTTGTGGCGTTGATCGTCGCGTTGGCTGCCTCATGGTTGCATGGATTTGCCTGTGTCACGCATCGAGGAGATCAAGTGGTCTCTGGTGTAGCGATCAACATCATCGCGCTAGGGATAACGTCAGTTCTCGGTTCGGCGTGGTACGAGATGGGAGGTCAGACGCCACCGGTCTCTGATACGGTGCGCTTGGTGGCGTTGTGGCCGAATCTGTCTGATTCTGTAGGTGGGATTTTGGGCGATGGCTTGTTGGGTCACAACGCGCTGGTTTATTTGGCATTCGCGTTGGTGCCTGCGGTGTGGTGGCTGATCTGGCGCACGCGTTTTGGTCTTCGTTTGCGCGCCGTGGGTGAAAATCCGGACATGGTTGAAGCTGCGGGTGTGTCGGTGCGCACCATGCGCTACATGGCATTGACGCTGAATGGCATCTTATGTGGGTTGGCGGGCGCCTATCTGGTGCTGGCGCAAAGTGCGTCGTTTGTGCCCAACATGACAGCTGGCCGAGGCTATATGGCATTGGCGGCCATGATTTTTGGCAAGTGGCATCCGGTTGGGGCATTGTGGGCGTGCCTGTTGTTTGGTTTTCTCGATGCAGTTGCCATCCGTTTGCAAGGGGTTCCATTGCCTGTGGTCGGTGAAGTTCCGGTTCAGGTGATTCAGGTGTTGCCCTACGTGATGACGGTGGTATTACTCGCTGGATTTATCGGCAAGGCTGTAGCGCCCAAGGCGCTCGGCAAGCCTTACACCAAGGAGAGGGTTTGAGTATGAGCCCGGATGAACTTGAGCTTTCGTCGGCAAACGTGCAGGCGCTGTATCTTGCCGCAAGCGAGGTGCGCGAGCGCGCCTACGCGCCGTATTCAAACTTTCATGTTGGCGCAGCGGTTATGGATGAAACCGGACGCATTCACGTGGGGTGCAATGTAGAAAATGCAGCTTACCCAATCGGCCAATGCGCCGAGGCTTCGGCTATCGCGGCGATGGTTGCGGCAGGAGGCCGTCAGGTAGTGGCGGCGATGGTTGTAGGCGAGGCCGATGACACCGTCACACCGTGCGGAGGCTGCAGACAACGCCTGCGTGAATTCGCGAGCGATGACGTACCTGTATTGTTGGCCGATGCCAAGCGGGTACGCGAAGTCATGTCCATCGGTGAATTGCTGCCGCGCAGCTTCGGGCCCGATCACCTAAAGAATCAACATTTATGACGACCGCAACTGAAATTCTTCAGCAACGCTTGCCAGCTGCCAGACCACGCATCGGGATGATTTTGGGTTCAGGGTGGAGCAGCGTTATCGATGCCATTGAAAACCCGCAACGGGTGGCGTATGCGGATTTGCCCGGTTTCCCGCAGTCCAGTGTGGCCGGTCATGTTAGCGATGTGGTCGTCGGACGTCTGGGGAGACATGAAGTTGCTGTAATGGGTGGACGCAAACATACCTATGAGACGGGGCGGGCCGACGCGATGAAGATCCCGATTCGTGCCCTGCGCGAATGGGGGTGCGACGTCTTGGTGCAGACGAACGCTGCGGGAAGTGTGGACGCTAACATTCCCCCGGGTAGCTTAATGGCGATCAGTGACCACATCAATTTTTCACAGCATTCCCCACTAATTGGTGAGATGGGTAACGAGCGCTTTGTTTCCATGACTAATGCCTACGACATTGGTTTGCGTCAGCAGGCACACGAGCATGCGGGATCTATGGGAGTGGATTTGTTTGAGGGTGTGTACGCTTGGTTCGTTGGGCCGCAGTTCGAGACCCCCGCAGAGATTCGCATGGCGATGAGGGCTGGTGCCAACGCTGTCGGGATGTCTACGGTTCCTGAGACTATATTGGCGCGACACGCGGGTATGCAAGTTCTGGCATTTTCGTTGATCACTAATATGGGTGCGGGCTTGTCCAGTGAGACATTGAGTCATGCGCACACCTTGTCGCAAGCGCAGGCTTCCGCGAAACGGGCGACCTCTTTTCTGGCCAGAGTGGTGGGGCAATTGGCGATATGAAACTGGCACAGGAAATCATTCGCATCAAACGCGATGGCGGCGAGTTGTCTGAACAAGACATTGCCGCCTTCGTTCAAGGTCTGGTTAGCGAGAGTTGGAGCGAAGGGCAGGCCGCTGCGATGGCTATGGCGATCTTTTTTAACGACATGAACCACGCTGAGCGAGTGGCGTTAACGCGTGCGATGATGAATTCAGGCACCGTACTGAATTGGTCGGAGCAAGGCTTGAACGGCCCCGTTGTAGACAAGCATTCCACTGGTGGCGTGGGGGACAAGGTCAGCCTGATGCTGGCCCCCTGGGTGGCGGCGTGCGGCGCGTTTGTTCCAATGATTTCAGGTCGCGGGTTAGGTCACACTGGGGGCACGCTCGACAAGTTCGATGCGATTCCTGGCTACAACACCGCGCCAGATTTACATAGCTTCCGTCGAACGGTGCGCGACGTGGGCTGCGCGATCATCGGTCAGACAGCTGATCTCGCACCCGCCGACCGGCGTCTATACGCAATACGTGATGTGACTGCCACTGTGGAGTCCACGCCACTTATTACAGCCAGCATCTTGTCCAAGAAGCTGGCCGCGGGAGTGGACGCGCTGGTCATGGACGTTAAGGTGGGCAGTGGCGCATTTGCAGACAACATGGATTTCGCGAATCACTTGGCGCATACGTTAGTCAGAGTGGCTAATGGCGCAGGGATGCCCACGCGGGCTGTGCTCACCGACATGAATCAGGTCTTGGGCCACAGTTGCGGCAACGCCTTGGAAATGGCTGAAGCCGTGGAATTCCTGACCGGCGCGCGGCGCGAGCCACGTTTGTTGGACGTAACACGCGAACTGGCGGCGCAGATGCTGGAGTTGAGCGGTCTGAGCGAGGGACGAAACGAATCTTTGCAGCGTCTGGATGATGCGTTGAGCAGCGGGCGTGCCACCGAGCATTTTTCCCGAATGGTCGCAGCGCTCGGGGGGCCCACGGACTTTGTGGCGCGTTTTGATGCGCACTTGCCGAAAGCGCCGGTGGTCTTAGACGTATTGGCCGAGACTGATGGCACGTTGGTGCAAATGAATACGCGGGCGATTGGTGTAGCCGTTATTGAATTGGGCGGTGGCCGTTTCAAAGCAAATGATCCAATCGATCATGCCGTGGGTATGACCGATTGGATCAATTTGGGACAACGAGTGCACCCAGGCGAGCGTATCGTTCGCATCCATGCGGGTAGCCTAGAAAAGGCGGAGGCTGCGCGCCGTGCCGTAATGCATGCAATCACTCTTAGTGATACCGTGGTCGATGTGAAGTCTCCCTGTTTACAGGTCATCTCATGACGCGCGCTTTCATTCTGGTGGCGGATTCTTTAGGCATCGGTGCGGCGCCGGATGCGTTGGTATTCGGTGACGCTAACGCCAATACGCTGGGCCATATCGCGCAGTGGCGAGTGGATCGAGGTCAGCGCTTGCGTGCCCCAAACTTAGAAGCTTTGGGTTTAGGTGCAGCCATGCACTTGGCGTGTGGGCATTGGCCCTCGGGTTGGTCGCAGCGCGATGGCTTCATTGGCGGTTATGTGGCTGCAGCCGAGCGGTCGCGTGGCAAAGATACGCCCAGTGGTCATTGGGAAATGGCGGGTGTGCCGGTAGAGTTTGATTGGGGCTACTTCCCGCGACAAGCCCAATGCTTCCCGGCCGATTTGATTGACGGCTGGGTGCGCGACAATGCCCTGCCAGGTGTGCTGGGCGAATGTCACGCCTCGGGTACTGAGATCATTGCGCAGCTGGGTGACGAACATGTGGTCAGTGGCAAACCTATTGTCTACACCTCGGCCGACTCGGTGTTCCAGATCGCTGCACACGAAGATGTGATTCCACCCGGACGGTTAATAGAACTGTGCCAAGATGCATTTGCGCGGGTGCGAGAACTCAACATCGCACGTGTGATCGCGCGACCTTTTGTTGGTACCTCCGGTGCCTATCAACGCACCGCCAACCGACGTGATTTTGCGGTTGCGCCACCGGGCGCCACGCTGCTGGATGCAGCACACGCGGCCGGCCGTGAAACAGTGGCCATCGGTAAGATAGGCGACATCTTCGCGCACCGTGGTATCAGCCGCTTGCTCAAAGGCCCAGACAACATGGCCTTGTTCGATCAATTGATGAGTACCGTCCATACTGCGCCTGAAGGCGCGCTGGTGTTTGCCAATTTTGTGGACTTTGACCAGAATTTTGGCCATCGAAGAGACGTGGCGGGCTATGCCCACGCTATTGAAGCTTTTGATGCACGCTTGCCCGAATTCATCGCCCAGCTCATGCCGGGTGATATCGCGGTTATCACTGCTGACCACGGTTGCGATCCCACGCAAACGGGTAGCGATCACACGCGAGAATTTGTACCGCAATTGTTCTTTGGGCCTGCCGCACCGTTGGGTAACTTGGGTCAACGTCAAAGCTTTTCGGATCTGGGTCAAACGCTGGCCCATCATCTCAACCTCGCGCCGCTGGCGCACGGTCAATCACTGTTATGAACCAACCTCAACAGCATCTGCGTAACCCGGGTACTGACTTTGATCTGTCCTGGGTGCGTCAACAGCGCGTGAACCAGCCTGCGGTTTTGCGGCGCGTGGCGCAGCTTAATGGTTCGCGAAGCGTTAAAAAGGAATACCAAGCGGCCTGGTTGGTACGAGCCTTGCAATGTGTAGACTTGACCACGCTCAGTGGCGATGACACGCCGGGGCGCGTACACCGTTTATGTGCGAAGGCGCGCCAGCCGTTGCGAGTGGACTTGATGCAGGCGTTGGGTCTAACGTCGCTATACACTGGCGCGGTTTGTGTCTACCAGGACATGATCGAGCCGGCGATCGAGGCGCTAAAGGGTAGCGGCATCCCCGTGGCAGCCGTATCCACCGCATTTCCAGCGGGGTTGGTTTACCACCATTTGAAGATCCGCGAGATCGAAGCATCGGTCTCAGCGGGTGCGCAGGAAATAGACATCGTCATCACCAGAAAACACGTGCTCACGGGGAATTGGCAGGCGCTGTATCAAGAGGTGCGCGACTACCGCGCCGCGAGTGGTGATGCGCACCTGAAAGCAATTTTGGCCACGGGGGATTTGCAAACGCTGGAAAACGTCGCGCGCGCCTCTTGGGTGGCGATGATGGCTGGCGCCGACTTTATCAAGACCTCCACGGGTAAGGAGAGCATTAACGCGACGCTTCCGGTCTCGTTAGTCATGGTTCGCGCGATTCGACACTTCGCTGAAACGACCGGTTACATCGTGGGTTATAAACCGGCCGGCGGCATCTCTACCGCCAAGAGTGCGTTGCAATACCTGGCGCTGATCAAGGAAGAGCTGGGCAACGAATGGCTTACCCCCACTCGATTTCGGATTGGCGCGTCTAGTTTGCTGACTGATATCGAACGCCAACTGGATCACCATGTCACCGGGCATTACTCGGCGGCTCATAGACACGCACTGCCCTGAATAACCACATGACTAACATTCAAGAGATTTTGAACACCATGGACTACGGTCCCGCACCTGAATCGTCCGATCTGGCCTTGAAGTGGATCGCTCAGCACCAGCCCTTTGGCGCTTTCATCAATGGGCGATGGCACGCGAGCCCAAACAGCTTTGAGACGTTCAACCCTACCAGCGGCGAACCACTGGCCCACGTGTCTCTGGGCACTAGCGCCGATGTGAATGAGGCGGTCGCAGCAGCGAAAAGCGCCGCTCCGGCTTGGGCGGCCTTGTCCGGTGGCGAGCGCGCCCAATACTTGTACGCCATCACCCGCGCCATTCAGAAACACGCGCGGTTGGCCGCGGTGCTGGAAACTTTGGACAATGGCAAGCCGATACGCGAGTCGCGGGATGTGGACATTCCGCTGGTGATTCGCCACTTCTACCACCACGTTGGCTGGGCACAGGTTATGGAACAACGCCTGCCCGGGCGTGACCCGCTTGGCGTGGTGGGGCAAATCGTGCCATGGAATTTCCCAATGTTGATGCTGGCGTGGAAAGTCGCGCCGGCGCTGGCCTGCGGCAACACAATCGTTTTCAAGTCGGCGGAGAACACGCCGTTAACCGCCCTCTTATTCGCGCAAATTTGCGACGAAGTCGGATTACCACCGGGCGTGTTCAATTTGGTCAATGGCGCAGTGGAAGTTGGTCGAGCCATCGTCCAGCACCCAGACATCAATAAAATAGCGTTCACCGGCTCCACCGCCGTTGGACGCTGGATTCGGCAAACTACCGCGGGTACAGGCAAGAAACTGAGCTTGGAGTTGGGCGGTAAGTCGCCATTCATCGTTTTTGCCGATGCCGATTTGGACTCTGCCATAGAAGGTTTGATTGACTCCACATACTTCAACCAAGGGCAGGTCTGTTGCGCGGGTTCTCGTTTATTGGTGCACGAGTCGATTGCTGAGACGTTCACCACCCGCTTGCGCCAGCGCATGAGCAAGCTGCGTGTGGGCGATCCGATGGATAAGTCGACCGACATGGGGCCACTGGTCAGCGTGGAGCAGCACCAGACAGTGAGTCGCTATCTAGACATCGCTAGGCAAGAGGGGGCGACCGTTTGGCAAAGCACCGACGCTTTGCCCGGACGCGGCTGTTTCTTAGCCCCGACGCTGATCACTGGGGTGGGCACTGCATCGACCGTGGTGCGAGAAGAAATTTTTGGCCCGGTGCTCACGGTGTTGACATTTAGAACCCCGGCAGAGGCCGTACAACTGGCTAACAACACGGTCTACGGACTGGCGGCTAGCGTGTGGAGTGAGTCCATCAATCAGGCGCTGGACATTGCGCCGCAATTGCTGGCTGGTGTGGTCTGGATCAACGGTGCAAACTTGTTCGATGCGTCATGTGGTTTTGGAGGCTACAAGGAGTCCGGCTTTGGTCGGGAAGGTGGTATCGAAGGCTTGCGAGAGTACTTGAAGCCTAAGACACGGAAGGCCAAGACGCCTGCGTTGGGCATTGAAACCGCAACTGAACTCACCAGAGAGGCGATAGATCAGACGGTCAAACTTTATGTGGGGGGCAAGCAAGTTCGACCTGACAGTGGCTACAGCCGAAAGGTGATGATTGCCGGTCGATGTGTGGCGGTTGTGCCAGAGGGCAACCGAAAAGACATACGCAACGCGGTAGAGGCCGCGGCCAACGCCAAAGCGTGGACCAAACGGTCCGGCCACGAACGCGCGCAGGTGTTGTATTACGTCGCCGAGAACTTAAACAAGCAGCGCGAAGGGCTGTTGCGCACGTTGAGGCAGGTGATGAAACCGGCAGCAGCCAAGCGTGAACTAGACGCGTCGCTGCACGCATTATTCACGTTTGCAGCCTGGGCCGACAAATATGACGGTACGGTCCATCAACCGCCGCTACATGGCATCGTCACCGCGTTACACGAGGCTATTGGCGTTATTGGCGTGGTCTGTCAGGACGCGAATCCGCTGAGCGGATTATTCGTGCCGTTGGCTGCGGCATTGTCGCAAGGGAACCGGATTGTCGCCGTACCTTCGCGGTCAATGCCGCATATCATCGCCGACGTTTATCAGGTGTTGGAGACCTCCGATGTACCAGCGGGTGTGGTTAACCTTATCACTGCGAGCGTCAACGACGTGCTCAAGCCAATGTCCACACACGCGGAGGTGCAAGCGATTTGGGTTTTCGATGGTGACGGCGCGACAACTGCAGCAGTTGAGCGGGAGAGCGCGGCCACGTTGATGCGCACTTGGGTACCGTCTTATTTTGATCCAATGTCACTGGATGAATTGATTGTGCAAGAGTTGCTGGAACAGGCCACACAAGTCAAGAACGTTTGGATTCCTTATGGGGTGTGAGTAAAGTTGCGCTGGTATCTTGCCTAGCGCGTCGCTGCCCGACTCAAAAAGTGAGAGCCAAATCAGACAACTAAGCACGTAGAACCATACGACTAAGCATCGCGGACGGGGGTTCAATCCCCCCGGCCCTATACTGTTTGAAAGCCGCTAAGGGCATATCTTCAGCGGCCTTTTTCATTAGTTATCAACGCGCTACTTTTCCGTAAGTGCCACCAAAGATCATTGGCAGCTACGTGAGCTATCAGACGAAAATTCCTTCTAAGCCATTTTTTAATGCGCGAAAACGGTCACTGTCAAAACGCGCTTGGTTTGCTGTCAGAAGTGCACCCCAATCGGTGCCTGAGTATTTTTCGCTATGCTGCGAAAATACGCCCCAGTCATAGACCTCTTGAGGACTATTTTGAGTAGCGTACGCGACGATCGCCATGCCCCAAGTTAGCTCATCGAACCGTAGGATCTTCTCGGCGTACATGATGCAACTGGCATGATCCTCTAAGCAAAAATAAGCGTAAATGAAGGTTTTGTAGGGATCGCAGGAAGTAGATCGGCCTTGTGGGATAGGGTCTAGTTCAAATGCCTGATTTAAGTACTTCAGTCCTTCCAGCGCTCGGCCATGGACGATTAACGTGCTTGCAAATTGCCGTAACACCCTCGGGTCATTTGGGTTGATACGATGAGCCAATTGCGCATGCTCAAGAGCCGCAGTCTTATCACCAGCCATCAGGCTCAGAGCAGAACATATCCGCTGGCAATCGAAGTCGTTTTCATCTGCCTCTAAACTCTTTTTGACATGGTGCTGAACTTCAGGAAATTTTTCCTCAAAATTTAGCCACCCATTCATCACACCGCCGCCAATTGTGCAGGCTTTCAGGGCATGAGCTCGTGCGTTATTGCCGTCAATCGCAATCGCATTGTTGAATGCGTCAATCGCTTGACTCATATGATCTTGGCCAAAACGAACATGGTGGTAGGTCCCTCTAACAAGCCATTCATAAGAATTCAGTTTCTCTGTTGGCTTCCGTTTGATTCTTTGAAGGGTGTCCACCTCGATACTGCCCAAAACTTGCCGGGACATTTTTAATACTATTTCATCTTGGATATCAAAAACATCTTCCAGAGTACGGTCATATTTTTCGCCCCACAGGTTCGCTCCGGACTCCGCGTCTGTTAGATCTACGCTGATACGCAGCTTTTGTCCTGCCACTCTGATCGCGCCATTTATGTAGTAATTGATCCCCATCTGCATTGCAAACTGCTGCGGAGTTGCGCCACTCGTTTGAAAGTCAAGTGCCGTCTTATGCGAAAGAACATCGAACTCCTGCATCCGGGAAAATTCGGTGATCAAGTCTCTGAAGATTCCCTCCACCAGATACTCACTGTCTTCATTCTTGCTCATGTTGTGAAATGGAAAAACCGCAATTCGAGGCTTTTGTGTTGCATCAACTGCCTTATGTTGCGCAGCGTTGACTTCGGCAATAACCGTCGAATTCCGCCCTGTGGGCGCTGATGCGTGTGAAGTGATTTTTTCGAGATGGACGCGGAAAACTTCAAAGTTATCTGAGATATTTTTTAATTGTCTTGTGCCTTCCGGCGTTATCCCGACTTCAATTCGTCCCTCTATTCGCTCACGGACTGCATTCGAAGTCAAAATCTCGCCCGGCAGACACTGACTCTCAAGACGGGCCGCGATGTTGACCCCGCAGCCCATGATGTTTTCACCCTCCACAATGACATCATCGAGGTGGATGCCAATCCTCCATTCAAGACCTAATTCTGTCGTGTCGTCATTATTTCGGCGTGCCAACGCTTTTTGACACTCCACCGCAGCATTGATCGCCTCAATGGGGCTGTTAAATTCAGCTATCACCGAGTCGCCCGCTGTGTGGAAAATTCGACCGGCATTTTCAGCGATCGAATTGTCTATCAGTGTGCGGCATTGCTTTAAGTTGCGGTAGGTCGCCTCTTCATCCAGTTGCATGTGGTAGCTGAAATTTACGCAGTCGGTCGCCAAAACGGTCGTAAGTTTCCGTTTGGGCCGGGTGGAGACGGATAGTCCTGAATTACTAATCGTTTCTGATTCACTCATGTGTAACTCTCGCTCGTATTGACTGGATACCACCTTCGGTGGAAGAACTGACAGGTATATAAATTAGATGGCTCGGTTTGGAAGAGTAACACTGCGAGTCGCTTCCTAACCTAGCGTTATCGACATCAGATTAATGCCAAACGCTCTATCAGTAAATACAGAGTGAAGGGTGAATGTCACTCAGGCCCCTTGTTTTAGGGGTAATTACCGACCGTTCGCCCCCGATTTTGCTCATGACGCAATTTGTCAATGGTAGAAATATTGTGTAAGGTGACTTGGCTACTGAAAAAGGAAGAATGATGAACGATGCCCAGCCAAGTGATGTGCACTTCGAGGTCGACTACACCTACTTTTCCGAAGTTAATGGATTAAATCCTGATTCAATTAGATGGCTCGAAGCCTGCGAGCGCCTGAATTTATCAAGCGCGGAGAGGATCTTTTTCGCATTGTGTAGGTCAATGGAGCTGGATAGTCATGTGTTTAAGCCAGGCGATGTGATCGTAAGGGAGGGCAGCGAGGTATATGAGTCGCACATCATGATGAATGGCTATGTGACTGTCAGCCAAAAAAATGGGAAAAACTTCCGTGTTGGTATCGGTGGCGTGTTCGGACTTGCTGAAGGCGTTATGGATTTACCCCATGCATATACGGTTATTGCGGAGGGTATGGTGACCACGAGTGTTATTCCTCTATCGAAGGTACAGAAGGATCTACCACGAATTCACAAAGGACTTCAAGGCATTGAGCGTTGCACGATGCTGCGTATCCTGAACGGAGCAGGCGTAAGCGTAGAGGAAAAATCATGAGTGGTTTTACCGAAGCGAAATTCAACGCTGGTGAAGTTCTTTTCAATGCGGGAGACCCAGCGAAGGAGCTCTTCATACTGCAGAAAGGCGAGATTGAATTACTCGACAGTGGTTCGGGAAAAGCTTTCGCGAAGTTAAAGGCAGGCGAAAGCTTCGGGGAACAAGCGGTTCTTGCAGGCGGCGTCCGCAGTGCGACTGCAGTCGCAAAAGAGGACTGTGTGTGCTTAAAGCTGACTGCCGATGGGTTGACTGCAATCTTAAGCAAAGAATCAACGATGAGTAATCTGCTATTTCGAGCACTTCATCTGCAGCTCTTCATGCAAAATGCGCTTTCGCAGGTTCGATGAAACGCTCTGAGCTAACGGCTGCACTTCAAAATGTTTTGAATGCTTGGCCCCACAAATGGCCAGGTATCCCAGTCGTATTTGAGTCTTGTGTCAAATATTTGGGTGACGTGCCCAAGGGCCGCATTCGGACCAAACGCATGGCAGCGTTAAGAAAGTCTTCAAGTGCTTTAGCTGCGCGAGCAGAAAATCTAGGTCTCGAAATGAGGGAAGCAGGGAGGGAGCCTGCCTACCACAGCCGATTACATACTGCCCTCGCGCTAGTCTCTTTATCGGCTTTGATTGTGTCGCAGCGAAAGTTGTCAGGGTCCGATCAACGTTCTATATCAGAGACAGAATACCTCCTCATGGTGACAATGCTGAGCCACGATATCGGACACCCTGGCGGACGTAACTCGTTTCCAGAAGAAATTGAGAAGACAACAATCGACATCATTCGACCATTACTCGAGATTTTCGATGTCTCCAGTTCGGATCGGGAAAGAATTGAGGCAATCATCCTGCGAACAGATCCCCGTCATGTGCCCAGCACGCATGACATTGCGCGAACGAAGGCTTTCGATATAGAAGACAACGTGTGGCAATGTGCCCTTATCCAGGAGGCTGATGTTATGGCCAGTGCGCTACCTGAGTTCAGTTCTTTTTTGACAGGTCTATTAGCCGAAGAGTGGGAAAAGTTTGATAGGGAGCTTGCTCGACAGCTCACCTCGCTTGAGGGACGTGTCGGGTTTCTTGAAAGGGGAGCTTTATTCTCATCCCCGGCAAGTTACGCGCTTGGTGTTCCAGATGCGATAGAGCAACAACTAAAGCTTTGCAGAATATCTCTTGTGACTCGGCCTGCGTAGATGTGTGAGTGGCCGCCAACGCGCAGGGACTAACATGAATTGACACAATTTTCTAATCGATCTCTATCTTCAATATCTGCCCCCTATGAATGATCGCCGCCGGCACTCCGTTGCGTCAAGTGACGACGCCCGAAGAAATGGCTGACGCAGTGGTCATGTTGCTGAGCCCGTTGGCGCGCGGCATCACCGGGCAAAACTTGGTGGTGGACGGCGGGTTGGTTATGAACTGAGATTACCGAGGTTTCGGGGTTAGAACGTCGTTCTATTGCAGGTTCAAGTTTGTCTACCGTAGCGTGACAAGACATCAAGTGGCTTCTTCGGCCCAATTCAAAATGTCATCGCGACTTATCTTTCCAACCAGCTCAGGGTGGTCTTGCTCGACGTGCTTCATTGTGGCCTCAACAAGGGCCTCGTCGCTTTGCGCCTGAACCACCAGGCCGCACTCGCAATTGATTACTTTGCTCATGTTTCTCCTTCAACACATTAGACCGTCAGGCAACTCGCTTATCATGCATCAAATGTACTAAAAAATTGATAAGAATGTAATGGTTGATCGT
>Ga0255756_1002253_pt1 | contig 20894 bp, 16 predicted proteins | sample 011ome_20_FD_179956 | JGI IMG/M metagenome (GOLD analysis project Ga0255756, IMG submission 179956) | Coastal salt marsh microbial communities from the Groves Creek Marsh, Skidaway Island, Georgia - 011509CT metaG (version 2) | ecosystem: Environmental > Aquatic > Marine > Intertidal zone > Salt...
CGGGGCCACCGAGCACAGCTCTCAAAACCTCGAAGGCGGCATGCAACAGGTCGTTTACCGAAGCAATCAGGGCAGAAGTGACGGGCATGACAAAATCTTCATCCGCGTTCGGGTAAAGACCAAGTAGAGAAATTTTATACAATCATATGACAACATCCACTACAGAAGATTTAATTAGTTTAAAGGATGCGGCTGCCATTTTAGGGTTTAAGCAAAAGAATAAGATTAATGATTATATTAAAGAAGGGTATCTTAAAACTTACGAAATGAAAGGCAGCAAAAGGATGTGGCTAAGCAAGAAAGAAGTATACAGTCTTCCTCAGCCACTACCTATCCCTCCACCCGAAGAGTATTTCATTAAACTTAAAGCGAATGAACGATGGAAAAAGAAATCTTCTGAATGAGAATGACTTCGTTCACTAAGCCATTAAATTTCCGGCTGATCAAGTAGAGCATATTCAAAACAAAAGATCGCCAAAAAGCGGCAAACCTGTCCTTGGCTCCTGATAATATTTCCATAACATCAGGAATTATTTGTTGTAATACTCACGCCCCTTGGTAGACAGGTGTAATCCTAAGATGAAAAGATTCCTACCGCTGTTAATAGTTCCTTCGATTTGCCTGGCTAACTTATTAGATTTCAACCGGGATATTCGACCGATTCTCTCCGATAAGTGTTTTTCCTGTCATGGACCTGACGAGCATGGGCGTAAGGCCAACCTGCGACTTGATATTGAAAAGGAAGCAAAGGATGAAGATCTCATGGCTATCGTTGAGGGAGTACCGGAAGACAGCGAGATGATTTACCGCATACATTCCGATGATGAAGATGAGGTTATGCCCCCTCCTGAAATTGGAAAGCCCTTATCAAGTAAAGAAAAACAAATCCTTGAACAATGGATCAAAGAAGGTGCCGTCTGGGCAGATCACTGGGCTTATGTCGATCCCATCCGCCACCCCACTCCCAAGACTAAAAACACTACATGGCCCCAACATTGGATTGACTCATTTGCACTTGCAGATATCGAAAAAAACAAACTAAAGCCCGCCCCTGATGCCGACCCCGTTACCCTGGTTCGTCGTTTACATTTTGACCTGACCGGTCTCCCGCCCAAGCCAGTTGTTGTAAAAGAATTTCAGCAGAATCCGTCGCAGTCAGCGTTTGCCTCCTTAATCGACAATATTCTAGCTTCCAAGCATTTTGGCGAACGAATGGCCGTGTATTGGCTGGATTTGGTTCGTTATGCCGACACCGTCGGGTATCACGGCGACCAACCCCACAATATATCACCTTACCGGGACTGGGTAATTAATGCCTTTAATAATAACATGCCGTTTGACCAATTCACCCGGGAGCAGCTCGCGGGTGATCTTTTACCTCATTCCAACACTCAGCAAAAAGTGGCGTCCGGTTACAACCGACTCCTGCAGACCACTCACGAGGGAGGCCTGCAGCTTAAGGAGTACGATGCAATCTATGCCGCCGACCGGGTACGCAATGTTTCCGAAGTATGGATGGGGGCGACTGTCGGCTGCGCTCAGTGCCATGATCACAAGTATGACCCTTACACCATTAAGGATCACTATGCCCTGGCGTCCTTCTTTTCCGACCTGGGTGACCGTGGTTTTAACGGAAATTCTCTTCCCACCAAGCGACCTCCTGAAATTCAGATCTACACCTCGGAGCAGCAGGCTAGGATTGATAAACTTGCAGTGGAGATAGCCGAAGCCCTACCCAAAGATATTCTGCCTGCATTCAAAGAGCTCGATGCCAACAAATCAAAATTCACTCAGGAACTGAAGAAAGCGAAAAAGGACAAGAAGGCATATTGGAAGAAGAAGCTTGCCGAACTGGAACCCAAATATCTTGAGCTAACCAACAAGGCTACAATTGACCGCTATCGCAAACTAGTCGAACAAAAGGTAAAGGTGGAAAACCAGGGACGCTGGACCATGATTTCCAGGGCGGTCAAACCCCGTACCATGCGCGTTCTTCCCCGCGGCAACTGGATGGATGATAGTGGGCCTATTGTACTGCCTGCTGTCCCCGAATTTCTCGGAGTTATTCAATCCGATAATCAACGCCTTACCCGGCTTGACTTAGCCAATTGGCTGACCGATTCCCAAGATGGGATTGGGCTGCTCAATGCCAGGGTGTTGGCAAACCGGTTGTGGTATCTCTTTTTCGGTAAAGGTCTTGCCCCTGACCTGACTGATTTCGGGGGCCAAGGCACCCCACCCGATCACCCGCAATTACTTGATAACCTGGCCTTATCTCTTGTTGAAAAGAAATGGGACCTGAAGGCTTTCATCAAAGATATCCTTTTGAGCAGAACCTACCGTCAATCCACCCTTCCTCCGCCCGGTTACCAAAGCTTTCAGGTAGCACGGCGCCTACCTGCGGAATTCGTACGGGATAACACCCTGGCCATTAGCGGTCTATTAGTTCCCATTATTGGGGGTCCCAGTGTAAAACCATTGCAACCTCCCGGGTACTACAGACACCTCAACTTCCCTGTCAGAAAATACCAACCCGACACCGGCAAAGCCATGTGGCGCCGGGGGTTGTATGTTCACTGGCAAAGACAATTCCTCCACCCCATGCTCAAGGCATTTGATGCACCGAGCCGGGAAGAGTGCTCAGCTCAGCGACCGCAGTCCAATACTCCCCTTGCCGCCCTTGTTCTCCTTAATGACCCAACCTTTATTAAAGCGGCAAAATCCTTCGCCCAAAAAATTATTACTCATGGAGGATCAAACATGGAAGATCGTATCGCTTATGCATTCCAGCATGCTGTATCCAGGGCACCGGATACATTCGAACGAAAAACTCTGGCTGCTTTGATAGACCCCCGGGAACCAGGCTCAATTGAGAGTTGGACTCCCGTTGCCCGGGCTATCCTTAACCTCGCTGAAACCAACTTAAGACGATGAACCTTCCATATTCTGCTCATCATATGAACCGCCGTGCCTTTCTTGCTGGGTCCGGACTAAGCCTGGGTAGTGCCGCTCTTCACTCGCTGCTTGCCAAAGACGGCCTCAAGCCCAGCTTCCTTCTGCCTAAAGCAAAGGCTAAACGAGTCATTTTTTTATGCATGGCCGGGGGTCCCTCTCACCTTGAAACCTTTGACTACAAGCCCAAACTCGACGAGTTACACGGGCAGCCCATGCCTGAATCGTTTACTAAAGGCCAGCCGATTGCTCAACTCCAGGGGAAGGAATTAAAGGTACAGGGACACCTTACTAAGTTTAATAAGTACGGGAAAGGAGGACAGTACATAAGTGACTACCTCCCCTGGACGGCCAAAATGGCGGATGATATATCGATCATCCGCTCCATGGTAACCGAGCAGATCAACCACGACCCCGCTCATACTTTCATGAACACAGGTACCGCTATCAGCGGACGTCCGTCCATGGGCTCGTGGATTAATTATGGATTGGGAAGCGAAGCCGAAGATCTGCCGGGGTTTGTGGTCATGACAAGCGTGGGCGGGCGCAATCCCCAGCCCATTGCATCCCGCCAATGGTCGGCCGGTTTTCTTCCAAGTAAATTCCAGGGTGTGGAGTTTAATTCCACGGGCGACCCAGTCCATTATGTCCGTAACCCCAAGGGGGTAAGTTCCAGCCATCAGAAAAAACTAGTGGACACCATCACCGCCCTGGACCGCCATCGAAACCAGGCCATTAATGACCCCGAGACTGACACCCGTATTGCCGCTTACGAAATGGCTTTCAAAATGCAAACTTCCGTACCGGAACTGATGGATACCTCGAGCGAACCTCAGCACATTCTGGATATGTATGGAGCCGTACCCGGAGATGGTTCCTATGCATCCAACTGTCTGCTTGCACGCAAGTTAGCCGAAAAAGGAGTTCGCTTTATTCATCTTTACCATCGCGGATGGGACCACCATGGAGGCCTGGAAAAATATATGGGGCAATGCTGTGAATTAACCGATAAGCCCACATGGGCACTTATCCAGGACCTCAAACAAAGGGGCATGCTCGATGACACCCTTGTCGTCTGGGGCGGCGAGTTTGGAAGGACTCCGATGTATCAGGGAAAGGGGGAAATTGGACGGGACCATCATATAAAAGGCTTCTCTATGTGGATGGCCGGTGGTGGAACCAAGGGAGGGTTTGGGTATGGAGAAACCGATGAACTCGGCTATCACGCTATCAAAGACAAGGTACATGTCCACGACATGCATGCCACCATGCTTCACCTGTTGGGAATCAAGCATCAATTTTTTACGGTTAAGCACCAGGGACTCGACTGGAAACTGACTGGTGTGGACCATTCACGGGTGGTAAAAGAATTAATCGCATAGCCTCCTTTATTTTTACTCCATTTCTCAAACTTATCCTAACGCCATGATTTATCGGATCCTGGGATACCTTTTCTTCTGGGTGAGTATTGCCTATTCGCAGGATTATGTGGAGATCCTGAAAAAAAATAAACCTGTCAGGGAAGAATGTAACTCTCTTAAAATGCTAGAGGGGTTTAAGCCATCGCAAGAAACTTCACTGGGACGATACGGAGGTTGGACCAAGAAAAAATACCGTGCAACCGGTTTCTTCCACACCTCTTACATCAAGGACCACTGGTGGATTATTGATCCCGAGGGGTATGCCTTCATTTCCATGGGTATAAACTCAGTAAATTCCTCTATTGCCGGTCCTGACTCTCCGCCTACCCCTGGAAATAGAGCATGGGGAGAAAAAGTTGTAGGGGATCTGAAAGCTCAGGGCTTTAATACCGCAGGATCGTGGTCAGCCGCCCGGGTTATTTCCGCATTAGACCAACCCATGCCCTACTGCCTGCGTTGGAATGTGTTTACCTCCTATCGCAATGAAAGAAAGAAAAAATACCCGTCAACTGAAGAGCCTATGGTGATTTCTCCCTTTGATCCTGAATTTGGTGAATTTTGTAACCGGCACCTAGCCAAAGCCAAAGCCACAAGCCAGGACCCTTGGTTATTGGGTCATTTTTCTGACAATGAACTTTCTCTTCAGGAAAAAGGCATCGTCCAACGCTATCTCAATCATCCCCCGGATGACCCCAATCATATTGCGGCACATAAATTCATGAATGCCCAGGGCAGGAAAAAACCGACAAGGGAAGATAATCACCAATTTCTGAAACTGGTGGTAGAAACGCATTACCGTAAAATCCACGATGCTTTGGAAGCACACGACCCAAATCATATGTTCCTCGGAACCCGTTTCCATGGCCGGGCCTTGGACTCGCCTGCCATTTTTGAAGCAGCAGGCAAGTATGCCGATATTATTTCAGTCAATTATTATCACCGTTGGACGCCTGAACAGGACCGCATAACTCAATGGTCTGAATTGGCGAATAAACCGATTCTTATTACCGAATGGTATGCCATGGCCGAAGACAGCGGGTTACCTGTGAACCAATTTGGGGCAGGCTTTGCAGTGAAGACTCAGAAGGACCGGGCCAAATTTTATGAACACTTCACCCTGGGGTTGCTGAAAAATAAATCATGTGTGGGATGGCATTGGTTTAAATATCAGGATGGTCGAAATAATGCGGGCGTGATCGATGAACAAGGCCAACCCCATAAGGCACTTTGGGATAAGATGAAAAACCTAAACACCCAAGCCTACCCCCTGAAAGAGTTTTTTGAGATTCAGCAGTAACAGCTTTTCAGAAGCAGTTTCCTAATAATTGATTAAAATCTCGTAAGTTCTCCTGTGTATTTTTACATATATTCGGTAATTCTAAACTATTTTCTTCATGAACAACGAATCATCTCCAACCAATTCCGGGCCTTTACCAGAAAATCCCCGACGAAATTTCATTCAAAAGTCACTACTCGGGGCTTCAACAATTGCTGGCTTAAGCGTGACCTCCACCAGCCATGCTGCGGTTGAAAAAAAAGGGGATGAATTTGATCCTGAAATTACGAACGAAGTGGATGTCCTGGTTGTGGGCAGTGGATCTGCGGGTATTACCGCAGCACTCCAATCAGGCAGGGCTGGAGCCAAGACCTTGTTGGTTGAAAGAAGTTTTCAACTGGGTGGCACCACCACCACCGGAGGGGTCGCCTACCCCGGACTGTTTGATGCCTGGGGCAAACAGGTGATTGCCGGGATCGGTTGGGAACTCGTGAAAGAGAGTGTGGAGCTTGATGGCGGGAAGTTCCCTGATTTCTCAAAAGTTCCCCGGGCTCACCACTTCAACCAAATCCATATTAATCAATTTATTTTTTCCTTACTGGCTGAGGAAAAATGCAGGGACGCCAGTGTGGATATCGCTTACTATGAATTTCCCTCCCGGGTTACCAAAACCAAGGAAGGGTGGCAGGTCGACTGTGTGGGATTTGGCACCAAGCGAAGGGTACTGTGCAAGCAAATTGTAGACTGTACTGGGGGTGCTGAAGTTGTCGGGTTGCTGGGGTATGAGAGGCTTCGTGGTGAGGAAAGGCAACCGGGATCCTATCTCTTCAAACTTGGGGATGCCCATAAACCAGCCACGAATCAATTGCACAGGCTCTATGTTCACGGTGCCGACTCCACCAATTCAAGGACCGCCACCCTGGCCAACCTGACCGGAAGGAAATCAATTTTAGAAAAAGTAAGAAAAGACAAAAAGCGCCTCATGCACCTCCAACCTGAAACTGGATTTCGGGAAAGCTACCGGATTCTGGGAGAAACCTTGATCACTGTAAAAGATTACACCTCCGGCCGTCATTTTGAGGATGCCGTCTCCTATGCTTTTTACCCGGTTGACTTGCACACGCGTACAGGCGTACGACCAAAGCCTCTAAAAAGAGGCATCATTCCCACCGTTCCCCTCAGTGCCCTTATACCGAAAGGGAGTGAAAACATTATTGTTGCCGGGCGTTGTATCAGCAGTGACCGGCTGGCTAACTCGGGACTTAGGGTACAGGCTGCCTGTATGGGCATGGGTCAGGCAGCTGGGGCAACCGCGGCCCTCGCAGCAAAAACCGACACAACCCCTCTCAAAGTCCCCCTGAGTGACATCCACGACCTGCTCCGTAAACACCAAGCCATTATTCCAGGCAAGTCCTAGGCTGATTTGAAAAGAAGACGGATAACCTCCCTTTTCAATGCCCTACTCTTTGTGGTTATGGCTGTCTCGGGGGTTTATGCCTTCACCCAGCCTTTCTCGATTGAAATTATTGGCCTTCACGCCCTCTCCGGCTTTGTCTTTATTGCGGTGGTTACAGGTCATATTCTTAACAACATTGTTCCTCTCAAAAAGTATTTCAAACACGGCACTGCCCTGGGGGTTGGCCTGGTTGTCGCCCTAAGCACCGCTCTTTTTTATTCCCAACCTGCCCCGATAAAGGCCGTTCTTGGGTTAAGCGGCAACCTAGGACCGGCCCTTGACCTCTTTCGGTTTGAAGATCATGGCATGACCTACAAGTACTCTCCGGACCCGGGCTACAAAATGCTTTTAGATTTACGAAAAGGGCCCGGCTATGACTCTGAAAACCCGCCCCATTTGGCTATTTGGCTGGAAAACCAGTCTCTCTATCACATTAAAACTTTACATGCATCCGATTTAAATGACAGCAGGCAACAACTGCCCTATTGGGCATTTAAAGTTGAAGGCTGGGAAAAGGCACAAAAAGAAGCCGCTGCCAAAAAAGTGGCATTGAATGAATCGGTAGATGCGATTTCTGATGCCACCACCAACGGCTCCTTTGACCCGGCAGATTATATTTTGCCCAGGGAGCAAAACTCTTCAATGCCCTACCGGGTACTCATTGAAATCAACCAGCCCAACGATCCATCGAGCAAACTGAAAGATCAACCTTCTCTTGTTTATGAAGTGGAAGTGGACAACTTTGATCCCCGGACTTTTCAATTACTTGAACTTGTTGGTTATCCTCGTTTTGACGAAGAGAAAGATGAATGGTACCTCAGCTATATTGATCAGAGTATTGAATCCGCTTTCGAAATCATAGACAGTGCTCTTTTGCAAATAGAACGTTCTCAGGAACACTCTATCTTTCAGTCACCTGCAAACCCAGGCAACTGATGATAAACTCTCTTGGGCGATCTTTTTTCCTCTTTGCTCATTCCTTGCAGTAAGATTTTTAAGAACGGTGACATTACAAACTTAAATGACCTCGCCTTCTTCCAAGTTTAACCCCGACAATATTGTTCATGATGTCCTCCAAGGAAATAAGGACAGGTTCCGTTTGCTGGTAAAAGAGTATGGTCTTTTGGTCCGGGGGTTTTTATCAGCAAGGGTGTACTACTTGGAGGATGCAGAGGATTTGGCCCAGGAGACCTTCCTTGTCGCTTTCTCAAAACTTTCGGCATACAAATTAGGAACAAACTTCCGGGCATGGCTTTTGAGTATTGCCAAGTTTCAACTTACCAACCACTGGCGGAAAACAAAAGGGAGAGCCAACACCATGGATAAATTCCGTCATGACATTGCCGATGCCATACAGCCAGAAATGATGAAAGCATCCAATCAGCTTGAAAAAGAACGAATGGCCAAGCTGCTTGCCTGTATTGCCAAACTACCGGACCGCACCCGACATTTGATTCGTGCCGGGCTTGATGGCGTACGGGTGGAATCCCTCGCGGAAGAGTTGAAGGTAAAACCCAATGCAATTTATCAAATACGTCACCGGGCACACATAGCTCTGCGCAAGTGCATGGAATCTGATGAGCCCGAACCTGTCTTATGAATAACTTCGACAAAGACCAGGACTTTCTTGATTTGCTTGCGGCCTGGCACGAAAACAAAAACTTGTCACCTGCCCGTCGTAAATCCCTGCTCGACCGGCTCGCCAAAGATTCAGCACTACGAGTGGAACTTGCCGGTGAGATCGAGATGGCCGGCCTCACCCGGGCGGCCCAGGCAGGAGAGCCTCGATGGCTGGAACTTGAAGAAATCCTCGAGCCCGAAAACTCGCAAACTGCAGGCTTTGAGGATGCGGTGATGGAGAAATTGAAAGCCCCGGACTCAAGCATATCTTTCAAAAGCTTTTCTTTTCCACAGCTTGTGTGGATTGGACTGGCCGCCTGTGTTCTCTTTTTATTTTCCAATTTCTTCTCAGAAAAACCAGAAAAACCGGGTGTTGCGGAAATTATTCGCTTCGAAGGGAAAGAGAATTCCAAAGATTTGAAAAAGATTCTCACCCAGGGTGAGGAATTTTCTTTTGAGCATGGTCTGGTGGAAATGGCGTTCCGGGAAAGTGGCGTTCATCTCGTTGGTACCGGCCCCCTACAGATGACTCTTGTGGGCAACGGTCGGGTTTTTCTAACCAAGGGAGAAATCAAATTAGTGGTCCCTCCTCAGGGGATTGGCTTTGTGGTCGATACAATGGAAAGAAAATTCGTTGACCTTGGTACAAGTTTTGTCGTCCAAGCCAGCCCACAGGGTTCTAAAGTTCTTGTCCTGGACGGTGAAATTGCGGTTGGAGAAAGAAATAACAATCCTAGCCAGCTCATGCGCAAGGGTTCGATGGCAGACTTTGATCGAGACAGCAAAATGAGACTACGCTCGGGCAAACCCAGTGGTGTTCCCGAAATCTCACTTCCGCCGATGGTGCTAAGACCTACTTCCCTGCCTGGTAAGATTCTCGGATTCCCAAAAGATCCCTCGGAACTGGATAAAAACAAACATTTCGATCACGGAATCTCCAAACAATTGCTACCCTTGGTACAAGCAGGCTTTGAGAGAGAAGACTGCCTGCAAGGCCTTATTTCAGGACGCCCCTTACGATTTAATGGAATTGCCGGAACCTATGACCGCTTTCCGAAAGCTGCCAGCCTCAGAGCTTATAACAGTAACCTCGGTTGGCTGGCTTGGTATGAGGGCAAAATAAAAGCTCCCCAACCTGGCCGGTATCGATTTTGGGGATACGCAGATAATCATTTATTGGTGGCAGTGAATGGAAAACCTGTATTTGAGGGATCTCGTTACGACTCAGCCTTCCGCAATCATCTCAATATCTTTCGCAACAATCACCCATCCTTCCCCTGCCTCAACGCCAGGGCTGGTTTCGCCCGGGGGGAATGGTTTGAAATCGCCGAAAGCACCGTTGATATAGACTTGCTTTTTGGAGAATCCAGCCAAAACCAAACATCAGGTATTTTGTTGATTGAACGGGAGGGCGAAGCCTATGAAAAAACTTACTGGGGCCAACCTAAATGGCCGTTATTTCTGACCGAATTCCCCGAGGAAAAACAAGTTGCCGAACTGGATGCCCTTCGCATTCACATGGAGGAAAATATCCAGGGATCCTTTTCCATTTCCCGGGATGCGGTTTGGCAAGTGCCTTCAGGTTCCTGATTTTTCTCTCCAGTTTTCTCGTTTCCTGTTTGCTTTCAGGGTAAGGCCTTGAAAATATTTTAAAGTCACAATCACCACCACTTATGAATCATCAAAAATTCCAGCTCCGCTTCATTGCCTATTCCCTGTTTCTATTTTCATGCCTGCCGGTTCATGCAACCGTGGACCTTTTTAACGGTAAGGACCTGAGCGGATGGATTGGGAAAAAAGAATTCTGGAAAGTCGAAAATGGCACCATCATTGGCGAAACTACCAAAGAAAACCCAACCAAAGGAAATACTTTCCTGATCTGGGAGGGCGGAGAGGTCAAAGATTTTGAATTCTCCTGTCAGGTAAAATTCCAGGGAAATAACTCCGGTGTTCAATACCGCAGTCAACCCGTAGGAAACCTCAAGGATTGTGTCCTTCGTGGCTACCAGGCTGACCTCCACCCCAAACAGGATTTTTTTGGCATGCTTTATGGCGAAAAATTTGGCAAGAGAGGCATCATCGCCAAACGCTGGCAGAAAATTGAAGCCCGTGCTGATAAAAGGGTGAATGTGATTGGTTCTGTCGGGGATAAAACCCAACTTGATAGCACCAAGTGGAATAAACTAAGCATAGTGGCGGTGGGTAACCGACTGATTCATATGATCAATGATGTAATCACGGTGGACATCACCGAAAATCATCCGGATGCGATCGCCAAAGGTTACCTCGGTTTACAACTCCATCAGGGAGCTCCCATGAAAGTTGAATTCAAGGAAGTGAAATACCGTAAGCTCAGCGGTAAAGATGGTGATAAAGCGATCAGGCAGGTTACGGGAGGATAACCTGACTGCATACTAAGGAAGCTGCACACCCACACATTTCCCGCTCAATTTTACTCCAACTTTTCTATTCATTAATGAGAAAACTGATAGAATTAATCCCCTTCATAACTGCCACCCTCTGCATCTCCGCAGAAAAGACTCCCCATGTTCTCTACATCCTTTCCGATGATCAGGCTTGGACCGACTACGGTTTCATGGGACACCCCCACATTAAAACCCCTCATTTAGACAAGCTTGCCCAGGAAAGTGTGCTCTTTGAGCGTGGCTATGTACCCACCGCTTTGTGTAGACCATCACTCGCTACCTTAGCCAATGGGCAGTACGCTCACAGGCACGGTGTCACGGGGAATGACCCATCACCCAACAAATACCCATCTGCAAAACTGCAGAAGCAGGCAAAGACTCAACTGATTTCCTACCTGGACCGTTTCGACACTCTTCCTGACTTGCTTGGAGAAAAAGGGTACCTCAGCCACCAAAGCGGTAAATGGTGGGAGGGGAATTTTAAGCATGGTGGGTTCACCCATGGGATGACCCGTGGCTTCCCGCAAGCTGGGGGGCGTCATGGAGACGACGGGCTAAAGATTGGACGGAATGGTCTTCAGCCCATCGAGGATTTTGTGGAGCTTGCCATAGCCGGGGAAAAGCCTTTTTTTCTATGGTATGGGGTATTTCTTCCCCACACCCCTCACAATCCTCCCGAGCGCCTGCTCAAACCATACAGGGAGCTCGGCCTCCCCTTACCTATTGCCAAGTACTATGCAAATTGTACCTGGTTTGATGAAACCTGTGGTCAACTCATTGATATTTTAGAGAAGAAAAACCTGCGCGATGACACTCTCATTGTCTATGTGACTGATAATGGTTGGATCAACCGAACCGACAAATCAGCCTACGCGCCACGCTCCAAACAAACCCCCTACGAAGGTGGTATCCGTACCCCGATTATGTTCTCCTGGCCGAAGGGGAACCTGAAGAACGGAAGGCGCAAGGATGTGGTATCCTCCATCGATCTCTTTCCCACTGTTCTGGCAGCAACCGGAGCCCGTACACCGAAAAGATTGCCTGGGGTAAATCTCCTCGAAAATTTAAAGACAGGGAAGACGATCGAACGAAAGAGTATCTTTGGTGAAAGTTTTGCCCATGATATAGCTAATATTGAAAACCCCGAGGACTCCCTCCTTTTTCGCTGGACTATCGAAGGAAAATGGAAACTCCTTCTTACCTATGATGGCGAAGTAAACCGCTACAAGACCACTCATCCACGCGAAGAAAAGCGCCCCCAGTTGTTCAACTTGCTTAAAGATCCTAAGGAGGAAAACAACCTGGCCGACCAAAACCCGGATGTAGTGGCAAAACTCGTGGCCAAAATCGATAATTGGTGGCCGGTTAAGGAGCGCAAGGCAGTGAAAAGGTGGGAATGAAAATTTTCTCAAAATCTCAGCTTGGTTTAAACTTTATCCATTCATTTTCAATCTTGCGAAAAATAATCATTTTTAAATCCGCATTGTTCTTTTTCACCCTTAGTGTTGCCGGGAAAGACAAACCAAACATCTTAATGATTCTGGTCGACGATATGGGATATTCCGACTTGGGTTGTTATGGGAGTGAAATCGAAACACCCAACCTGGACAACCTTGCCGCTAACGGTCTACGCTATACTCAATTCTACAACACAGGCAGGTGCTGGCCCACCCGTGGTTCCTTACTTACTGGATATTATGCCCAGCAAATCCGGCGGGACAATTTACCGATGAGAGGTGGCGGGGGCCAAGGCAAGCGGCCAACCTGGGCTCCCCTTATTCCCGAATTTCTCAAACCAGCAGGTTATCAGAGTTATCACAGCGGGAAATGGCACATTGACGGAAAGGTTCTTAATGCAGGATTCAAGCGCTCTTGGCATGTCACCAATCAGGACGGCTTTTTCAGCCACAATGCGAATTTACTCGATGGCAAAAAGTATAACCCAACAAAGGTGAACAAGGATTATTACTCCACCACTGCCACTGCCGATCATGCGATTAAGTTCTTGCAGGATCACCAGCAAAATCACGGTGACCAACCCTTCTTTCAATACCTGGCTTTTATTGCCCCGCATTTTCCCCTGCATGCCAAGCCCGAAGATATTGCAAAATACCGGGACCGTTACCTGAGTGGATGGGACCAACTCAGGGAAGAACGGTTCGCCAAACAAAAAAAAATCGGTCTGCACAAAACTTCGCTCTCCGCTCTCGAACCGGAAGTCGGCCCACCCTATGGCTTCCCTAAGGCGATCGAGCGTCTAGGGACTGGAGAAGTAAACCGACCCCTAGCCTGGAATACCCTCACCGATGAACAGAAGCGTTTTCAGGCAACCAAGATGGCCATCCATGCCGCGATGGTCGACCGGATTGATCAGGAAGTGGGCCGCGTTATCCAACAACTCAAAAAGATGTCCGCCTACGAAAACACCCTGATCTTTTTTGCCTCAGATAATGGGGCCAGTGCAGAGATCATGGTGCGCGGAGGCGGGCACGATCCGAATGCTCCCATGGGTAGCGGGGAAACCTACCTCTGTTTAGGACCTGGGTTTTCTAGTGCTTCAAACACTCCCTTCCGCAGGCATAAAACCTGGGTGCACGAAGGAGGGATAAGCACGCCTCTGATCGCTCATTGGCCAAATGGAATCAAAGCCAAAGGAGAGCTAAGGCATTCCCCGGGGCATGTGATCGATATCGTACCCACCATTCTGGAATTGGCCGGAGTAAAAAAACCAAAATCATGGAAAGGGGTACCTATTCCAAAGGCCCCTGGTAAAAGTTTGGTTTCATCCTTCTCTGAGGATCTTACCATCCCAAGGGAATCTATTTGGTGGATGCACGCGGGAAACCGTGCAATCCGCCACGGGGATTATAAACTAGTTGCTGCCAAGAATGAACCATGGGCCTTGTACGACCTAAAAAATGACCGGGCAGAGTCTAAAGACTTGTCTCAAAATTTACCTGAAAAGAGAAAACAACTTGAAAAAATGTGGAATGATCAAGTTGCGGCGTTCCAAAATTTACATAGGCCGCAAAAGTAATGAAGCGGACCACTTACCTTATCACTCTCTTTGCGGTCATTTTTGCATTGGTTGCCAAGGCAACTATTACGCCTGACCGTATCGAGGTCTACAAACAAACCAATCAGGGAAACCTAAGCTTGCATATTTTCGAACCTCCACGAGATTTAAAACAAAAAAGTGCCCCTGCAATTGTATTCTTTTTTGGCGGTGGTTGGAGCGGAGGAACACCCAAGCAGTTTTATCAGCAAGCTGTTGAGTTTTCATCAAAGGGGTTCATGGCTTTTTCCGCGGAATACCGTGTATCTGGGACCCATAAAACCACACCCTTTGAATGTGTGGAAGATGGTAAATCAGCTGTTCGCTGGGTTCGGGAAAATGCGGAGACTCTTGGAATCGATCCTAATCGAATTGTCTCCGCAGGTGGCTCTGCCGGAGGCCATGTTGCCGCTTGCACCGGAATAATAGAAGGACTTGAGGTCGGTAACATAAAAATCAGTTCGGCACCCAATGCCATGATTCTTTTTAACCCGGTGATTGATACCACCGAAAAAGGATTTGGAATAAAAAAAGTTGGCTTTGCCCGTAAAACTCAAATTTCCCCCTGCCATCATGTAAAACGAGGCATTCCTCCTACCCTTATTTTCCATGGCAAAAAGGATTCGGTGGTTCCTTACGAAAATGTTGAAAGGTTTACCCGTTTAATGAAAAAATCCGGAAATTTTTGTACCCTCGTTGGGTTTGAAAATAAAAAACATGGATTTTTTAATGGCTCATCTTTTCGTTCGTCTAACAACAATCAGGATTTTGAAAAAACAATGACGGAAAGTTTAAGGTTTTTAAAAAATTTAAAATTTCTTGGAGAAAGGCCTGATTGAGATATGCTAAGGCTCAACTGTTTGATCAATAATTTCCACCTTTACATCGACAACTAATAAAAATGGTCTCAGTTCCACAACCTAACTCTAAAAATACAGAAAAAATAAAAGAACAGAGATTAGCAAAAGATATATGTGACACATTCTCCCACTCTTTTTAATTTAAAATACAAACCCTAAACAAAATCACCCATGACTGAAAATAACTCTTCACCTGAACAACCAACCATTGCCGGTAAAGCCCCAGCTGTCTTAAAACTGTCTCCGGGCGAATACTGGTGGTGTTCATGCGGAAAATCTTCCAAACAACCCTTTTGTGATGGTTCGCACAAAGGTACATCTTTCCAACCACAAAAAGTAGAAATCAAAGAAGAATCAACCGTTGCCCTTTGCAATTGCAAGCATTCAACAAAGGGTGCTTTTTGTGACGGTTCTCATGTAAATCTTTGATGACTGGCTTTCAGCTTTCTACCTTCGGTTTACATCTCGTACCTATTACTGATCCTTCAGCGTAAACAAATAGGTTGGAGTAAAAAACAAAGGATTGAATGGTTAATGAAAAACCTTTTGTTAATGTTCTTTTCTATTTCGTAGTAATTTTGAGTTAAACCAAGTGAGGCACTACCGCGAACAACCCTCGTTGGGCGGGTCGTTTTTTGTTTTGCCGGCACAACCTAAAAAACACCTAATGTCTAAATTTGTTGCCTGGAACAGAATTTGTATAATGGTGGAAAACATGCAGTAAGATTTCTCCCGTTGAGGACATCTTATATCAAATGAAAGCCACCTGCCTAATTTTTGCCTTACTTATAGGAATTTTTCTAAATTCCTACGCTTCCATTGATTTCAACCAAGACATACGCCCCCTGCTTGCCAGTAAGTGTTATGCCTGCCACGGACCGGATGAGGAAGGAAGAAAGGCCAAGCTTCGCCTGGATGTTCGCGAGGATGCATTGGAAAACGAGGTTATCGTACCTGGGGAAGTAGAAGACAGTGAATTTCACTACCGCATCCACTCTGATGATCCGGACGAAATCATGCCTCCCCCCGAATCCCACGCCTCCCTGACCGAGGCGGAAAAAGACCTTCTCGACCAATGGATCGCCGAGGGGGCGGAATATGCCAAGCACTGGGCTTTTGACCCTCCTCAGGCATCCATCGCCCTCGTCAATGCAGCCAAGTGGGGGAACAACCCCATTGATGCCTTCATTCTCCAAAATTTGGAAAAGAACAAACTCGAGCCTTCCCCTCAGGCGGATCCCTACACCCTCGTACGGCGCATTTACCTCGATCTTACCGGCCTTCCTCCCACCCCCGAGCAGGCCGATCATTTTGTCAACGATCACCGCGTCGATGCCTATGAGCGGTTGGTCGATCAACTCTTGGCCTCCCCTCACTATGGTGAAAAGTGGGCACGCGAGTGGCTCGATCTCGCCCGCTATGCCGATACCAACGGCTACGAAAAGGATAGGCCCCGGGAAATATGGCACTACCGAGACTGGGTCATCCGGGCCCTCAATGCGGATATGCCCTATGACCAGTTCACCATCGAACAACTGGCCGGGGACATGTTACCCGGCTCCACTCAGGATCAAAAAATCGCCACCGGCTTTCACCGCAACACCCAGATCAATGAGGAAGGCGGGATCGACCCCCTTGAATTCCGTTTCTATGCAGCGGTTGACCGTGTGGCCACAACCGGTACTGTATGGATGGGGTTAACCACTGGATGTGCCCAGTGCCATACCCACAAGTATGATCCTATCACCCACGATGAGTACTTTGGCATTATGGCCCTGCTCGATAATGTGGAGGAACCGGACCTTCTTCTTTACTCAGATAACCAGCGAAAGCGAAAAGCTCAGGTAGAAAAACAGATTGAAGGAAAGATCCAAGAATTGATGGGGCGCCATCATGATTTTGATCAAACCTTCGAAGCTTGGAAAACCAGCCTGCAAAAAGAGGCGACTGCATGGAACATTCTTCAACCCACTGCATGGAAGACAAATTTACCCAAACTCGAAACAATGGAAGACGGCTCCCTTTTCGCCTCCGGTGATTTCACCAAGCGTGACGTCTACGATCTAAACTTCACCTCAAAGGAACCGGTCACTGCCCTTAGGATTGAAACGATGACCGACGAGCGACTGCCTGATCTTGGCCCTGGGCGGGCTTACTATGAGGGCAGAAAAGGACTCTTCTTTCTGAGTGAAATAGATGTTTTGCTAAACGATGGTCATGAAATTAAGATACAAAATCCGGTTGCAAGCAATGGGCACGGTGCAGACAAAACAATAGACAATGAGGGTTCATCTGGGTGGAGCGGCGGTGTTGGCGAAGAACAACATATCATTCTTCCCCTTGCTACCCCCATACCTGCCAACCAGTCCTTTTCTCTATCTCTACTTTTCGAGAGGCACTTTGTCGCCAGTCTCGGCAGGTTCCGCGTATCTGCTACCTCTGCATCCACTGCCCCAAAGCCACAGAGATTAGGTGCCAAAATTGAGGACCTAGTGGCTATGAAAAAAGAGCTAAGCTCCGAGGAGATCCACTTACTTAAAAGCACTTACCTGGAAAAAGTATTCTACAGCAAAAAGAATGTTCAGGCATTTGATAGTCATGCCAAATGGATATGGGATGATAAAAATAATCAAAGCAAACAAACCCTCTATTTTTCGAAAAGTATCGATTTAAAAAAGAAACCACGATCCGCCCGTTTAGTCTATACCTGTGACGATGAATCCGAGTTTTTCATCAATGGAAAAAAAGTGGCCTCTAATTCACTTTGGTACGAACCCGTCTCCGCAAATGTATCCAACCACTTCCGGGAGGGAACCAACACCCTTGCGGTCAAAGCAACCAATCATGGGGGCCCGGGTGCCTTAATTGCTCAATTAGAAATCATTTCTGCGGAGGGTACAAGACAAACCCATGCAACGGATCAATCATGGAAATATTCGGAACAGGAACCAGAAGGTAATGATTGGAAGACCAAGGGTCTAAACGATGGTCAGGAATCTACCATTGCTGGAAAAGCAGGTGATGCTCCCTGGAAAAACATCCCCCTGAAGTCGAACGAACTTTCTGAGCTTCATGCCCTGCGCAAACAACTTCCCCATAGCCGTAGGTCCTTGGTCATGCAGGAGCGCCCGGCGGACAACCCCCGCCCTACCTACCTGCGCCATCGTGGGGAGTACACCAGTCCTAAGCATGAGGTTCATCCCAAAATCCCTGAGATTCTCCTTAGTGAAAACTCCAAGATGCCCACCAACCGTTTGGAATTTGCCCGTTGGCTGGCCAGTGCAGACAACCCTATTGGCGACCGCGTTACCGTAAACCGTGCCTGGCGCTCCCTCTTTGGCTACGGTCTCATACGTACCAGTGGTGACTTTGGTACCCAGGCCCCTGCACCCGACCACCCGGAACTACTTGACTGGTTGGCGGTGGAATTCAGGAAACAGGGCATGTCATTGAAAAAGCTTCATCGTCTGATTGTAACCAGTTCCACCTACAGGCAAAGCTCCACTGCATCGCCTGAACTTCTGGAGAAAGATCCACAGAACCGACTGCTTGCCCGCGGTCCCAGGCTTCGGCTAAGCGGAGAATTAATCCGCGATCACATGCTCCATGCCAGTGGAAAGCTCTCCTCCAAAATGTACGGGCCTGGGGTTTACCCGCCCCAACCCAAAACTGTTCTCTCCCATGCCTTTGGCAACCAGGCATGGAATGTATCCAAAGGGGAGGATCGCTTCCGCCGCTCCGTCTATACTTTCATCAAGCGGACCGCACCCTTTGCTGGATTTATGACCTTTGATGGAACCTCAGGAGAAAATTGCCTCGCCAAACGCGACCGTAGCAATACCCCCTTGCAAGCCCTCACTCTGCTCAATGATGAAATGTATGTCGAGCTTGCCCGTGAGGCTGGCAAACTTGTCCATCAAACAAGCAAGAACCCAGTAGATGAATTGTTCCGCAGGTTCCTTACCCGCCCACCATCTGAGGAAGAAAGAAGGGTCCTGCAGGGCTACCTCGATCAACAAATTGCCCGCCTGCAAAAAGGTGAGCTCAAACCAGCCGAGGTTACCTCCGACCCTAAGTCAGATGCTCCCTGGGCAGGCAAAGTTTTGCTCGCCCGGGCTATTATGAATTTAGACGAATCCATCACCAAGCCATGATCACAAATCCACTCCTACACCGCACCCGAAGACACTTTTTTAAAGACTGTGGAATTGGACTGGGCAAGATTGCCCTCGCCTCCATGCTCGCCAAAGAAAGCTTTGGAGCAATGGGCAACCCCGGCTTCATGCGTTTTCCCGTAAAAGCCAAGCGGGTCATCTTTTTGTTTATGGCGGGAGCACCCAGCCAGCTCGAGTTGTTTGACCACAAGCCCAAGCTTGCAGAGATCGAGGGCAAGCCCATCCCTCCTTCTGTAATCAAGGGGCAGCGCTATGCTTTCATCCAACCCGATGCTGCGGTGCTTGGGCCCTGCTTTCCTTTTTCCAAGCACGGCGAGTCGGGTGCGGAAATTTCGGACCGCCTCCCCTATTTATCGAAAATTGCCGACGACCTGACCTTCGTCAAATCCATGCATACCGACCACTTCAACCATGCACCCGCCCAGCTGTTCATGAACACGGGCAGTGGCATCCCTGGTCGTGCAAGTATGGGTTCCTGGCTAAGTTACGGAATCGGGAGCGAAGCGGATGACCTTCCCGGCTTTGTCGTTTTGCAAAACGGAGTATTGAGCGGCGGATCCGCCATGTGGGGATCCGGGTTTTTACCCTCCGAACACCAGGGCGTGCCCTTCCGCAAGGGCCCCGACCCCATCCTTCATGTTTCCAACCCCAAGGGCATAGATCGTAAAGCCCAAAGGCACACCCTCGACCTACTCAATACATTAAACCAAAGCAGCCTCAGCCAGTTTGGAGACCCCGAAATCAATGCCCGGATCGAAGCCTACGAAATGGCCTACCGCATGCAAGCACGAGCACCGGAACTGATGGATTTCAGTCAGGAAAGCCAAGCGACCCTTGACCTCTACGGAGCAAAACCGGGCCAATCCGGATATGCAACCAACTGCCTGCTTGCCCGTCGTCTGGCCGAGAGAGGAACACGCTTCATCCAGGTCTATCAGGGTGGATGGGATGCTCACAACAATGTCGAAGGAAACATCAAAAACAATGCGAAAGCAATCGACCAGGCCAGTGCGGCCCTCGTCCAGGACCTCAAGCAGCGTGGCATGCTCGAAGATACCCTCGTTATTTGGGGAGGTGAGTTTGGGCGCACCCCGATGGTGGAAGCCAGTGCTGCCCTCAAACGCAGCGGTGGGCGCGACCACCACCCGCAGGCCTTCACCATGTGGATGGCAGGGGGGGGCATTAAACCCGGAATTACCCTCGGGCAGACTGATGAACTAGGCTTCCATGTTACCGAAGACCCCGTACATGTGCACGATCTTCAGGCAACGATTCTTCAACTTATGGGCATTGACCACACCCAATTGTCCTTCCGCTTCCAGGGGCTTGATTTCCGGCTCACCGGTGTGGAACAACACCACGCCGTCAAAAAATTGATCGCATAATGCTGCGGTGGCTATTGCCTCTTCTTGGAGGACTTCCGGTCTTCGGGGCAACGGGCAAGGACACTGTATCCCTTTCGATTAGTTTTAATGATCATGTCCGACCTATTTTGTCGGATAAATGTTATGCCTGCCATGGTCCAGATCCAGAAGACCGGGCCGCCGACCTGAGATTGGACACGGAGGAGGGTGCTTTTGCCGACCTCGGGGGATACCGTGCGATCACCCCGGGTGATCCTGAGGAGAGTGAAATCTTCTGGCGGATCGAATC
>Ga0255756_1002256_pt1 | contig 20884 bp, 9 predicted proteins | sample 011ome_20_FD_179956 | JGI IMG/M metagenome (GOLD analysis project Ga0255756, IMG submission 179956) | Coastal salt marsh microbial communities from the Groves Creek Marsh, Skidaway Island, Georgia - 011509CT metaG (version 2) | ecosystem: Environmental > Aquatic > Marine > Intertidal zone > Salt...
AGTAATAAAACACCATCGCGAGAAGGGCGAGACTGTGATACACGTAAATGCGCGCGCTTCAAAGAGAGAGAGAGAGTTTAAAGAGAGAGGATACGACCCGCGCGCTTTTCGTCTCTTCTTCTCTTTTGTTTCTTTTTGTCTTCTTTTTCTTCGAAATTTGCTTCAAAATTACTCTCACACGACTCTCATCTTCTCTAAAGAAAGAAGAAGAAGAAGAAGAAGAAGAGTTTGTGCGCCCGAGTCGGAGAGAAAAGAGGAAGAAGAAGAGAGAAAGCGCGCTGGATATAAACGCCACCACGTTTTTCTTTCTCTCTCTCTCTCTCTCGTCCTTCGCGGTTTTTAAAAGTAAATACGCGCGTGCTCGTGTGAAAATTTGGATCGATCAAATTTCCCCGCCGAGCGCGCGCGCGTATTTTAATTAATTCTCTTTCCTCTCTCTCTTTTGAGTCGCTACCCCATCATGGCAGAAGAAGAGGAGAAGAGAGAAGGAGAGGAGGAAGCGCGAAACGACGCGAGCGAGGAAGCGCCGACGAAAACGGCGGGAGAAGAAGAAGGAGAACAAAATGAAAAATTAGAAGAAGAAGAGAAAGACGTCGGCGCCGATGAAGAAGAGAAGGAGGACGCTTCGGACGACGGTTCAGACGGCGACGACGATTCGGACGACGACGATTCAGACGACGACGACGACGACGATGATTCGGACGAATCTGGCGACGAGGAACCGTCCGATGCGGAAGATCTCGACGATGACGAAGAAGAAGAAGAAGACGAAGAAGAAGATAGAAAAAAGAGAAAGAAAAAGAAGCGCAAAAACAAGTTCATCGACGACGTCGCGGACGAAGACGACGACGAGGACGACCGACGGAAAAAGAAGAAGAAAAGGGCAAAAGGTAAAGATGGCAAAGCGGTGAGCCGATTTATCGACGACATCGCCGATGCGGCCGGGTCGGACGACGAGGAGGACGAAGAAGGCGACGAGGATGAACCCATCGACGACGCCGAGAGAGAAGCTTTGGCGAGAGAGATGGACACGAGATTGCACGCGAGAGTCGAACAAGCGGCGAGGATTGATGCCGCGGATGATGAGGAGTTAGAGAGGATGGTGAAGGAGAGGTACGAGTCCAGACGCTACGCCGATGCCTACGACGAGGAAGGTCAGAGACGAGGTCCAATCGTGAACGAGTACGTCGATCAGCAGTCGTTGCATCCAACCGTTCGCGATCCGAAACTTTGGATGGTCCCGGTAAAACAAGGTAAAGAGAGAGAAGTAACGATTTGTTTGATGCAGAAGATGATCAACTTGCAGAAAACGAACAAGCCGCCGATGAAAATCATGTCCGTGGTGACGCAAGATCATTTGAAAGGGTACGTCTATGTCGAAGCCATGCGCGACGATCACGTCAAGAAGGCTTTGCAAGGATTGAGGCACGTGTATCACATGAAACCTCCGAGACTGGTTCCGTTGAAGGAAATGGTTGAATCAATTTCCGTTGTGCAGAAAGAAGTCGAGGTCGTCCGACCGGATTCGTGGGTTCGCATGCGATCGGGAGTTTACAAGGCGGATTTGGCTAAAGTTGTCGAAGTGAATTACGGGGATAACTCGTGCGTGGTGAAAATCTTACCTCGATTCGATTACCAACATTTGGCGGATAAAGAATCCGGCGAGGCAAAGAATAAGCCGAAACCGACGGTGCGACCAGCCGCGAGATTATTTTCCGAAACTGAAGCCAAGAACAAGAACTTATCGTTTGAACGCGGGAGATTCGATCGACAGTTGAACGACCGCGTGGATGTTTTGTGCGGGACACACAAAATCAAAGACGGATATTTGTTGAAACGATGCGCGTTAACGACGGTGAAACTAACCGAGGCGCCCTCGCTCGATGAGATCCAAAAGTTTGCCCCAGGCGGCGACGACGACGACGATTTTGATGACGACGAAGACGAAGACGGCGGTGCGCGACGAAAGAAGTCGAACAACCACATCAATCGCCTCGCGAAACTCACTATGAATGAAAAGAACCTCACCAAGAACGTGGCGGCCAGATTCCTTGTCGGCGATCAAGTCATCGTCGTTGAAGGCGATCTTCGAAACTTGGAAGGGGTGATAAAACGTGTCGATGCCGATGGACGCGTCATTGTCGATCCTTCGCACAAAGATCTCACCGATCCGTTACCATTCAATCCGGAGCAGTTGCGCAAACACTTTAAAGTCGGTTCTACCGTGCGCGTCGTTCACGGCGCGCACGAAGGCGCGAGCGGGATGGTGGTTAAAGTTTCCGACCAAATCGCGACTATTTTTTCCACCTCTACGAACGAGGAATTTTCAGTCTTCATGCGCGATCTCGCAGACGATGCTGAAGCGGCAACGCGCGTCGATCGCATAGGCGAGTACGCTTTGCACGATTTGGCCATGTTGGACGACGGAAACGTCGGTGTTTTGACGCGGGTGGAGAAAGACGTCGCGTTTGTGCTCACAAATGTCGGTACGTTAGAACGGCCGAACGTGAAAGCGTGCAAACTCTCGGATTTCAAACGAAAGATGAACTCGAGAAATCAAACGGCGCAAGACGGTGCGATGGAACTCATCGACGTTGGATCTATCGTCCGAATAAACGAAGGTCAATTGAAAGACGTCAACGCGACTGTGGAACACATCTACAAAGGTACGATTTGGGTCAAAGCCAGAGGTGTTCAAAGAGACGGCGGGATTGTCTGTTTGCGATCTCGTCAGTGCTTTGTCCACGGCGGCCAAGGAACTCGACAAGGTGGAGCCATTCCAGGTCTCACGCCCGCCATGCAATCGGCGTTTACAAACGCGCCGAAATCACCAGGTCATGCGCTCATCGCGCAATCCATGGGCCTCACCGCCCAAATGGCCAACGCGAGTGGCGGTATGTATCAACAGCCAGTGGTCCAGCAGCGACGACCGGTTATTCAGCAGCGCATGGGCAGAGAACGCGCCGATCCCATGGTTGGTAAGCTCGTCACCATTAGACGAGGCGTGTACGCCGGATACAAAGGGAAAGTGGTCGACTGCGGACCGAAAACAGCACGAGTTGAATTACAAGCGCAAGCAAGAACGGTCACAGTCAACAGAGATGAGCTCGGTGGTGGACCCGGGTCTACTTCGACGTACGGCACGGCTGCTCCGGCTGCGTACGGAGGTTACGGCTACGGTCAACAACCTGTGGATCGCTACGCGGCACAAACGCCGGCACACACGGCGGCGACGCCGGCGCACGGTTCGGGCTACGCAACGACGCCGGCCAGAGACAACGCGTGGAACCCAACGATGACTCCAGGAAGAGAAGACGCCTGGGGTGCGGACGAACCAGCGGGAGCTCAAGCCGGGTCCATCGCCGCCGAATACGGCAAGAACGAGAAGGGCGGAAAGAAGCAACTCGTTCCGGATGGTTACGATGGCGATTACTTGCCTGGTACGGTCGTGAAACTCATGAATGGCTCGCAAGGTGTCGTGAAAAGAGTTCACGGCGTCGGTGGTTCTGCATTAGACGTCCAACCGGGCATTTCCAACGTCAAATCTGGCGTAGAACACTTTGAGAAAATTTCTCGAGGCGCTCGCGCGGAAACCGTGGCGGAAGAAAACGTCGAATTGGTCGTTCCGCTCAAAGGCGACGACGTCATCGTCGTCAATGGCGATGAGCGAGGGGAAGTTGCAGAATTGGTCATGGTGGACGGTGCAGATGGCGTGTTGAAAATCAAATCGAGCAATCAAGAAAAGAACGGAGAAGTCATCATCGTCGACATGTCGCGATTGGCGAGGTACTTTGACGATAAATAAAACACAAAGAAGAAAACTGAAAGAAAAGTGAAAGAATACAAAACATTTTTGAGTTGAACACACACATATAATAATAATATAACTTACTACTACGTATCTAGATTGAAAATCCTATGCTAACTGTTACTAATGCGCTCATCTACACGTACTAACTTAACGCTCTATTTACCCGGTCCTCCCAACAAACCGACGCAGCCTTCTTTCGATGCCATGCACCGCGCGTACGTCTCGCGTTGGAACTTCACTAGACTACCCACAACTGGCTGCCGTTCAACGATGTTCCCGTCGGGCAAGTAGTCTCGATGATATTTCACTAAATCGCTCCCGTCTTCCATAAATTTCAACACGGTCACCCCGGGAAGATCTCGAAAGCTCCCTATTCCCAAATCCATGCTCAGATTCCATTCGGCGACGTACTTGTTGCCGTCGCATACCTCGTCCGTCACCGAGAGCCACTGCCGAGAAAAATCGAATTGATTTTTCAAGTACTGCCGCATGTTTTCCCGTCCGACGACATGCGTCAATCCCGGTCCGTCCGTGTATTCCACGTTCGCGGAATAATGCGACAAACACGCTTGCTTCCAGTTCTTCGTGCCCGGTTCTTGGTTGCACACCAATATCGCTCTCGCGATATCTAATCGCTCTTTCGTAAAGTTCCCACAAGACGCGGTCGCGGGGACGCTCGTTTCCGGAATGGGCAGAAACTTCGTCTCCGCGAACGCGGCGTCGCCTTTATTAACAACACCGATGGTGGCGTTCGAAACGACGACGAACGCGAACAACGCGACAGACGCGGACGCGACCGCGTTGTTGTCGTTGCACTTTCCACTTTCATCCTTCGCTTCGCATCGCGGATTCCCTCCTCCTCCTCCTCTTTCGACGTCGCACCGCCGAAGCGCATTTCCAATTCTTCTTCTTTTCTCGCTCGCAAATGCGACGAAACGACCACCGGCGCTTCTTCGCGAAGAAGAAGCGAAGACGACTCGCCCCGGCGGCGGTGCGCGAGGCGAGGAGGACGACATAAAAAAGGAAGGAGCGCTTCGCTTTTTTTTTGTTAACTTTTTTTTGTTTTACGAGAGAGAGAGAAACAAAAAATCTGAAACCCTAAACAGTAGATTTTCCATTTTATCCATCTTTGCTTTCGCCGGATCTTTCTTCACACGCACGCGCTTTGGTTCTACATAAACACACAACGCACACAACGCACACACGCTTATTAAATGAGAATGTTTTCGTCGTTATCCATGACGTCGTCCTCTTCGTCGTGCGCGCTCATGAAATCCTGCGCGACGCGATACTCGAAATACGTCTTGTTGAGGAATTCCAATCGAAAGCGCAGCAGCAGTTCTTCTTCTTCTTCTTCTTCGGTGAGAGCGTCCTCCGCTCCGGCGACGACGAATGCGACGACGGCGGCGTCGGAGCTTTACCCGGAGGACGTGGAGATTAAAATTCCTCCGAACGATGGGACCGTTCGCGTTCGCTTCGCGCCGTCTCCGACGGGAAGTTTACACGTCGGTGGCGCGAGAACCGCGCTGTTCAATTGGTTGTACGCGAAAAAGACGGGAGGGAAGTTCATCTTGCGAGTGGAAGACACGGACACGGCGCGGTCGACGAGGGAGAGCGAACAGAGCATGCTTGCGGATTTGAACTGGTTGGGTTTGGATTACGACGAAGGACCGGAAAAAGGAGGCGAGTTTGGCCCGTACAGGCAATCGGAGAGAGGCGCCATTTACCAGACGCTCGCGAGGCGATTGATGAAGTCGGGACACGTGTACAAGTGCTTTTGCACGGACGAGGAGTTGGAGCAGATGCGAGCGGAACAAGAGGCGAAGAAATTACCGCCGAAGTACGTGGGGAAGTGGAAGACGGCGTCGGAGGAGGAAGTGAAGGCGATGGAGGCGACGGGCGCTCCGTATACGTACAGATTTCGCGTGCCGGAAGGCGAACGCATTGAAATCGACGATTTGATTAGAGGTAAAGTTGGATGGGACACGGACACGCTCGGAGATTTCGTCATTTTACGATCGAACGGGATTCCGGTGTATAACTTTTGCGTGGCGGTGGACGATGCGACCATGGGTATCACGCACGTGTTGAGAGCAGAGGAGCATTTGCCAAACACTTTGAGACAAGCGTTGGTGTACGATGCGTTGGAATTCAAGAGACCGATTTTCGGTCACATGTCGTTGATCTTAGCGCCGGATCGTTCCAAGTTGAGCAAACGACACGGCGCGACGTCTGTTGGACAGTTCAAAGAGCAAGGATATTTACAAAAAACCATGATTAACTTTTTAGCGTTGTTAGGATGGAACGATGGCACCGAAAAAGAAATTTACGAGGTGGACGAGTTGGCGCCGTTGTTTGAGATTGAACGCATTAATAAGAGCCCGGCGGTGTTTGATACGGTTAAATTGAACTGGATGAACGGTCAACACATTAAGTTATTACCGGAAAGCGAACAAAACGAAATGTTAGGGGCAGCGATGGAAAAATCTGGGGTGATGAGCGCGTCGGCGAGCGACGACGCGAAGAAAATGGCGATAAGTTTGGTGAAGGATTCCATCGAGTTGACCGAGGACGTCAGCGCGAAAGTGAAGGAGATTTTGGAATATCCGTTGCAAGAGGAAATGAAAACGAACGAACAAATGCAAAAAGTCATCGAGGATGATTTCCAACCGATCGTAGATGCCATCGTGACTGCGTACGAATCCGGAGAGTTGCAAGAGTACGTGAAGAATAACGAGGTGAAAAAATTCATCAACGCGACGGGTAAAGCGTTGGACAGAAAAGGGAAGCGGTTGTTCATGCCTTTTAGAATCGCGTTGACTGGACGAACGGCTGGACCGGAAGTCGGGGACGCTTTAGTGTTGTTGGGTATGTTGAAAGATGGGGATTCATCGAGCGCGGTTTTGTTAGACGAAAGAATCAAAACGTTGAAGGAAACGTTCTCGAAGTAATTGGTATATTATGCTGTGATAAAATACTCGTAATAATAATAATAATAATATAACAAATAAAACAACGCGCCGCGATGTGACGCGTCGTCTTTATTCCGCTTCGCTGCCTTCTTCGTTTACGTTTTCTTCTTCTTTCGGTTTTTCGGATGATTGCACCGCAGCGACGACCGGCTTTGGCGATTCCGATTTCTTCGGGTAACTCGTCTTTTTCGTGTTGCTAGACACCGTGCTCACGGTATCTTTGACCAACCCAACCGTGGAATTCGTCAACTCTCGAACGTCCAAACCGGTTTGCGACTCGACCTCATCCAACGTTTTGGACAAACCCAAATCGTCGTCTTTGACGAGGAGAGAGAACAAGAAATACGCCGATACGCCAAAGCCAATCAACTCGAAAACGTCGCCCAACGCCACCGGCAAGACGACTAAAGACGAGAAAGAAGCCAAGGAAAAGGCGGCGATCAAACCGTACGTGCCGATTTCATCTTTCGACATGGACGAAGCAGAATAAGACTTTGCCGCTTTCTTCTTCTCTGGCTGCTCTTCTTTCTTCTTCATTTGCACCGGCAACGCGATTTTCGCGGCTGGCGGCGCCTCCGCCGGCGCGCTCTTCTTCTCCCCTCTCAAACTGGCAAACATGTTCGAAAACACCACCGTCTGTGCTCTCTTCGTCGCCGGCGCCTTCGCCGCAACCTTCCCTCTCGAATTCACGATCTGCTTGATCGGTTTAATCGGCTGCTTCTTAATCGTATACTGTGACTTCACCGGCGGCCCCGACCGCTTCCGCTTCAGCGCCGGAAACGGAGTGTACGCCTCCTTACTCTTCTTCGCGACGACGGTTTTCACCTTTGGCGTCGCGAAGAACGCCTTCTGCTTCTTCGGTTTCACCGTCGCCGAAAACGAAATCGGTTTGTTCTTCTTTTTCGCGGGAGAGGCGGCAATTTTGATTGGATTCATCAACGAAATCATCGGTTTCGATTTGTTCGTCGCCGTTTTCTTTTTCTGCTGCGCTTGAAATTTTTTCTTGTCGTTGTTTCCTCGTCGAAGAAATTGCGTTCCAGTTTTTGAAGGTTTCAACACCGGCGGGAAACGGTCGTAGAAGGAGTTTCGCAAACCGACGGACGTTTTCGTCTTTTTCCCGGCGTCGAGGTACGATTTGACTTTCGGCTTATCGTCGTCGTCGTCGTTGGAAGAAGAAGAAGAGGCTTTGACGACGAAAAGTGAAACGTTCTCACTTCTCGAAGAAGAAGAAGAAGATGAAATTTTCGATTTCAAAGCTTTATTGCCGCTGACGAAAGAAGAAAACTGCGTTCTCGTCGTCGTCGTCGCGCGTCCAAAACACGACGATGATGATGCCAACATCATTCTTTTCGTTTATTTTTTCTCTCTCCTCACAACACGATTAGCGTACGTGTACTAGTAAGTAACGCGTTTTTGAAAAGTGATGCGAATAAAAATTTTTTCTCTCACACAGAAAAAAAATCTGAAATCGCGACGCAGAGAGAGATATTTTTTGTCCGCTGTTTGTCTCTTCTCTGTCTGCGATCTGTTTTTTCTCTCTTCGCGTTTTTAATTAAAGTCAAAGCTTTTGGTGCGCGAAAGAGAGAGAAGAAGAAGAAGAAGAAGAAGAAGAAAAATCAAAGGGCAAAAAAAATAATTTGCTCTCTCTCTCTCTCTCTCTCTCTTCTCGTTTTTTTCAAACTGCGCCAGAACACCACCACCACCAACACCGACACAACGACAACACGCACACACGCGCTCTATAAAATGGCCAAAAGAACGAAATCGGCGAGAAAAGCCGCGAAGAAATCCGCATCGGTACGCGTTTACGGACGATTATTCCGTTTTGTTGGCTTTTGGAAAAGTGTTTTGTTGGCTTTTATTGGGGAGAAAGATTTGAAAAATGACCTCTCTCTCTCTCTCTCTCATTCCCCCAATTGTCTCTACTGCAATCGTCCAATTCTCTCCCTCTCTCTTCCCGAAGAGGGAGGGGATTTTTATACGACGCCTAATAAAACTCAACATCCACATTCTCTCTTCGATCTTATTTAAAAACAACAACAGAAACCGTCCGCTCCGAGACAGCGCACTCCCGCGCGTAAAGGCTACAAAGTCTGGACGGAACCGGAAAAGGCTGCGTTGACAGCCGGGGTAGCGAAATACGGTCCAGGTAATTTTCTTTTTTTTTTGTTAACTTTTATAGAGGGGGAGTCTCTCGTATTTTTTTTTGCCTATTTTTTTAGGCTAATTTAGGCAATTTTTTTTTTCTGCCCCCCCTGGGTTTCTTTGAGAGGAGAGCGTTTTCTGTTTGCGCACGAGCGACCTGCGCGGACAGAGAGAGAGCGCAACGCGTCCCCAACGCGGCTGTTTCGTTATTTTCAACGCGAAGGGCGCCGCGGAGAAAACGAGAGAAGAGACAGAGAGAAAGAAAAAAGCCCTACCAAATTTTTTGAATTTGTTTTTTGAATTTTTTGCCCCCCAACAAAGAGTAAACGGCTAAATTTTTTTCTTCGAGTTCGTTCGACGACGAGGGGAGAAGAAAAGAAGAGCGAGAGAGAAGAAGAAAAAACTAACAACAAAACGACCTCTTCTCTTCTTCTTTCGCGAATATCTTAATGAATAACATACGCAAAGGTCAATGGAAGAAAATCTTGGACGACCCGGCGTTTGGCCCGAGATTGACCAACAGATCGAACGTGGATCTCAAGGACAAGTGGCGCGGAGCGTCCCCGACGCCGACGAAGAAGAAGACGGGAACTCCGGTGGCGGTGACGAAAGCGACGGGCGCGAAGCCGTCCTCGGCGAAAAAGTTGGCGTTTACGAAGAGTCCGACTATTGGCGTGAGAAGATCGCCGTCGAAAGCGAGACCGAGCTACACGAAGACGAAACCGGCGCCGCCGCCGAAAAGGCCGAGCAGCGCGAGAAAGGCGGCTGCTCCGGCGAAGAAGCCGGCGGCTCCAGCGAAGAAGGTGAGTTCGCCTGCGCCGGCGAAGAAGAGCGCTCCGGCGAAGGCTTCGAGCGGCGGATGCGTTATTATGTAATTTGTTTTTGAACTTTTAAATAAAGAGAGAAGGGGAAAGAGAAGGAGAGGGAGAGATGACGACGAGTGATCGGGAGGAAGAGTTTGAAGGAAAAAGAGAGAGAGGGGCGGTCGATTGTTCGTTATTACATGTAAATGAAAAATTTAGAGGAGAGAGAAAAAGACACACACATACGACGTTATTCGTAATCAACTTAGGAACTTTTATATATATATATATGTGAAACTAAATACTATTTTATATCACAACGCACTCTCTCTCTCTATGACTGATGCTACGCGAGGATATTTTTATCAGTATTAGTATTTTAATCGGAGTTGTTGCTGACCATTTCGATCCACTGTCTTAACAAATCGCTAATCGTCGACGGCAACTGGTTCGATTCTTGAACAACCACGTAATACGGAAACGGAAACGAGTCCAAGTATTTCGTCATTTTCGGTTTGCCTTTATCAAATGATACGGATTGCATGTCCAATAAAGATTTATCCGGGTTATCGAGGACGATGAACGCGATGAGCACGCCTTTTTGGTTCCCAAACTCGCGCATGACTTTCGATAAGGCTTCTTTCTCGTGGAACTGCCCGTCCGCGATGATGAGGACGAGTTGCTGGAGGTTCGAGCCGGCGTCGGCACTGCCACGAGAACTGGAATTTTCTCGCGCCAAAGAAAGTTGCTGGTGTAAACTTTCCAGCAACGTCACCATCGGTCGATCGGCTAACGTGCTGTCCTGACGAAACGTGAGCTTGGAGACCAATTTTGGGCCGTTTTGGTCCGCGAACGGTTCACCGAGCGGGTGTAACGTCTTCACGCATCCACCAAAACCGACGACGCCAATGTCGCCGACTTCTAATCGACTCATAGCTCTCGCTAATAAGACCATTGCCTCGAGTGCCGCGCGGTCGCGTTTATTTTCCGACATCGATAATGAATCGTCCACGGCTAGCACGACTTGATATCTTCTCTCGGACGGTTTCGATCGACGAAGCCAAATTTTGTCCTTTCGGAAATCAGAGGCGATGTACGGGATGATTTTGCGCATGTTCAAACGTTTCCCCGTTCGGTAGTCGCCGCGCAAGCGAGACGCTAACGTTGGTTCGAGAATTAATCGGAGCTGTTCGCTCAATTCGCCAGAGAGAGCGCCGGTTAAATCTTCTAAAGTTCTCCAAAGATGTTGCGCCGCGTCTTCGTCCATTTCAGAAATCGCGTTGTCTTTATCTTCACGGAACATTTGTAATCTTTTTCGGCTTCTGCACGGGCAATTTCAATCTCTTCCTCGGTCAGCTCGCGCGTCGTTGTGGCCCGCTCTTCCTCGTCATCGTCGTGTTCGATGTTTGCGTTCTTCAGCTCGACGATAGCTTCTTCGAGCAGGCGTTTCTCTTCCAGTTCTTTCTTCTTTCGCAGAAGCGCAGCTTCATCGGTCTCGTCGTCGGACGCCATGTTTTCACTGTCGTCATTTTGATCGTCATCTTTCACCTCACCTCCATTGGCATCAACGTTATCCTCGCGCTGTAACTCATCGTCCGGAGCAAAGTTCTTGTCGCGATGATTTTTCTTCTTGTTGCCCTTCTTTTGCTGCTGCTTTTCCGCCATCTCGCCTGCGACGTCTTCCTCCTCTTTCTTCATCGGATCTTCTTTATTTCTCGCGTCGAGATCAGCCTGATCGATTTTCTTGTTCTTCTCGTCTTTATTTTTGAAGAACTCTTCGGCGTTGATTTCTTTTTCATCGTCGTTGAGCTGTTCTTCCTCACCTTCTTCCCCAGTATTCGCACCTTTAAGTTTTTGCGTCACGGCTTGTTCCTCCGTCGCCGGAGCCAAAGCGGCTGGTCCTTTCTCTTCGTTCTCTTCGCCGCCGTGCATAAACTCAAATTCCGCCGCGGCATCGTTTTCGTTTATGTCGTCGTTTTCCCCACCGCCAGTATTTTTTGCGTTCTCGTCTTCTTCGTTCTCGTCATCGCCGACGATCGACAAGTTCTCGCGCCATTTCTTCATAGCTGCGGCGAGAGAGCGATGGGGGTTCATCTCTGGACCACCGCTCTTCTTCGATTTATTATCCTCGTTTTGATTCGCATTATTTTGCTCGGCGTCGTCATCCATGGGTTGTGCGGAAGTTGGAACCGCGGCACCCTTACCAGCGGCTTCGCCGTCGCCGTCGCCGTCGCCAGCATCGTCCTCGTCCTCGTTAGGATTTTGAAATCCAGCAGTCGATCGCACCGGCGCTTCTTTATTTGCTTCTCTTTGCTCTTTCGTGAGATTCGGATCGTCGTCGGTTTCTGGTTCATCTTGGCCTACGTTTCTATTCGGCTGCGTTCGTGCGCTTCCATCACCAGCCGTTCCGCGTGCACTCGCCGCGCCTTGTTCGCCGCCTTGACCGTGTTGTTGCTGCTGCTCGGATTCGTCGATTTCGCAGTCGTCTCCGCCACCACCGTCTCCAGCACCTCTTGGCCCGGCTTGATTCCGTGCATCTTTATCTTCTTCGTCATGTGCCTCTTGAGCGTTGGCATCGTTAACTGCGTCGTCTTTGCCGTCTTGATCGATTTGACCATCTTCTTCCTCTTCCTCTCCGTTGTCAACGTCCATGTCGTCTTCACCGGCTTCTTTTTCGTTCTCCCGGGCGTCGTCGTCTGGGTTCATATCGGCGTCGCTTTGATCGTCTCGATCGTCTTTGTTTTCGCCGTTTTCACCGGTCAAGTCACCGTCATCGTTCATATCGTCCGTTGGTTTCGATCTGTCTTCTCCTTCTTCTTCATCGTTTTCTTCTTTCGCTTCATCTCCTCCGTCGAGTTCCATGTCATTATCGCCTAGATCGATATCCAAGTCATCGTTCGCACCGTCGTCTTCGTCGTCGTCTTCTTCACCCTTTGGCGTGATACCAGTAGCATCTTTGACTTCTTCGTCGTTCAATTTGTTGTCGTCTTTCGTATCTTCGGCTTCCTCGTCTGGACTCTTATTCTTATCCTCTTTATCAGCTTCCGCCTCGTCTTTCTCCTTGTCCCCTTCGGATTTTCGCTGAGGTTTCTTACCTTCCTCTTTCCCATCCTCTTTCCCTTCTTCGTCTTCGTCTTTTCCGCGCATCTCTTCGTCTTTCGCATCTTCTCGCTTCATCGCGTCTCCTTTTTCAAACTCATCTGGGCCATCATCTTTTCCCTCCTCCTTCTCCTTTTTGTCGTCTTCCTCGTTCCATAGCCTCTCGTCGATGATATCGTTGCCATCTTCGTGATCACCCATTTCCTTCTCCAAATCTTCGTCTTCGTTGCCATCTTCCGGTTCATTTTCCACGTCGTGTGTGACGCCTTCAAAGTCAGATTTCATTTCAATGCCGCGATCTTCCTCTTCTTCTTCTCCGCCTTGTTTCGTTTGCTCCTTCTTTTCCTCATCTTGCTTCTCGGCGTCTTCCATGCCCAGAATTTGGTCCTCGTTATCGATTTGCTCGGAAACGTCTTTTTTACCTTCACCTTCGGCCGCTCCGGTTCCGTCTTTATCGTCAGATAACTTCATGTTTTCGCCATCACCGGTGCCTTTACCATCTCCGTCGTCCTTGGCGCCGCAGAAGCCCTCCTCACAGAGACCGCAGAAGACAGCGGTCAAGACTTTGGCTAATTTTGTCGACGCTCGATGATATTTGGAGTACTCGACGATAGTTTCTTTTGCAGTTAAAGCGATTGATCGGAACATCGGAGCAAGTTTTGCCGCGTTTACGATGGCGTTAGCACGACTCGCTTCAGAAGAAGCGGACGAAGTGATGCTTTCCGTGATGCGAGTGTAGGCGAGAGAGGCTTCGCGGATGGCTTCGCAGAGCGTTTCGAGACGCTTGGCGCCGACGGCGTTCCCGCAGTGTTTTTCATACACCTTGAATGAAGCTAACCCATCGTCCTCACCGTCGTTCTCTTCGTCATTTTTGCCGTCATTTGCAATGGCTTCAGTTGTTTTTTCTTCCTTTTCTTCCTCTTCGTCGGTCATTGCAGCTTTGTGAACTCCTTGCGCCCAAATCAAGGCGCGTTCGATGCACATCTCGAGCGACGCGTTAAACGAGTCCAAGCCAACGATTTCAGTGGATCGATTCTCGGCAACCTTAATATTTTTATTGTTCTCATTTTCACTCTTCTCAAATTGAGAAATTGCACTGCTTAAACGCGCACCTAATAGGTTGCGCAAAGGATCCCAACCTGGGCAATTCTCGCAATCCGACGCATACGTGCCGTACGTTTCCACGACATCTTTCGATCGCGCAGACTCTGCAACCACATCGTAAGCGATTTCAATATCTTTTGACGCAGCGTTAAGACGATCGAGCGCTACAGATAGAGCTCGTTTAGCTCGTAGACCGAGCATCGGTACAGCCCGCCAAGACGCGAACATTTCTTTCCCAGAAGTAGGATTGTGCGCCTCCGATGTGGGTTGAGGGCGTGCTTGTACAGCAGCCGAAAACGAAAGTTTCACGTACGGGTTGAGCGCTTCCCGAGCTTCTTCGCATCTCAACTCAACGTTTTGCAAAGCTTCGCGCGCCGTTTTTTCGCCCCAGGCGCCTCGAAGTTTGGGAATAGATTCGCAACTCGAAGACGCGATGGATGCCAAAATGGCGTCTTTCGCCGCGTCGGAAACGTCCTCTATGAATGCGCGGACATTGCACATCCATTCGGCAAGATTTCCACCAGATGAAGAACAATTGAGTGAAATAATATCCTCTTTTTCCTTCACACCATTTTGTTCTTCGGCTTCCTCCACCAATTTTTCCAACGAAGTTGCGAATTCATCCAAGATATTCTCTGATGCGAGTGCGGACGATAACGTCTTGCGTTGAGCGCGAAGTCTGTGCAAAAGATGTTCGCACATAGCTAACGCTCTGGTCGTTTGACTCACCTCTAAATCAGGATTTGGAGGATTATTATTCGTCACGTTTTGTAACCGCTGCACTCGAGACATTGCGATGTAGTAAGATTGATCGGCTGAATCAAATTCTTCGCCTTCTTCGGTAAGAAACCTTTCTCTTTGCCCGGCGGAGAGCGGTTCTAAGGGCGGTTCGGTAAACCATCGCGCGGGTTCGCGGAATTTTTCCGGGACGGCCGCGCGTTTATGCGTAATCCCGAGCTCAGGCAAAGTCTTCATGAGATCGTTGAGCGCTTTCTTTTTTATGGCCTTTTTGACTGTTTCGTCCGTGCGCAGAGCTGTGGCTCTGCGCGCGATGCGAGAGGCGAATGCGTCTATGTCGATGCTGCCAGCGCGAATTTGCAATCGGCGCGAAGTTTCCATGGTTGACGTTGCTAAAACGGATGTGATCTTTTTTGTCAAGGCATCCACGCGATGTAAAAGAGAAGAAGCGCTAATTTCTTCGCTTTTAATTGATTGCAAACGAGAAACTCGAGCGAGTAACTTTGATGTCGTAGTATCAAACATTCGCTTCTTCACCATCAAATCCGCGTCCAACTGTTCGAGCTTTCTCTGTGCAATCTCTTGTCTTTTTTCACGCTCGCGTTTCATCGTCGCTGCTTTGACCGCCTTATCAAACCTTTTCTTCTTCTTTTCTTCGTCCTCGTCCTCGATCTCTTCAAAAACTACTTCCAACGGGTCTTCGTCCGTTGGTGCCGCCGTCGCCTCTTCGTCGTCTTTCGATTGCTCCTTTGGCAAAACGGCTAACCCAGTACCATTTCTTGACGCAGATTCCAAGATGGGTAAGACAAGTTTTTGCAACGCGCGATCAAACTGACGAACGTGTTTGTGCAAAACACGTTCGTTGGATTCCGCTTGTTGCTTCATGAAGTGGTACCCGCGATTCTCCCATTTCGCCAACTTGGCATGATCCTCGAGCTTCCTCGCCGGCGTCGCACGTTCGTTTTCAATTTCAGTTTCCACGACAGGTTTAAATTGATGGTAATAACGGTATGTATTGTGTAACACGCATCGTAACGCGGCGTCGCCTCTTCTTGGGGGTAAATTTAAGGCGGCTCGAGCGCGAATATCCGCGGTTAAGTGGTGCTCAAACGTTTTCACGAGAGACAGTCGCGCGAGAAATTCCCCTAAAGTGGAGCCTTGCAGGTATTCTTCGAGCGCGCGCGTGATTTCGCGAATACCTTGGATATCACCTTCGTCTTCGTCTTCATCATTTTCATCGATGGCAGCGATGTTTCTTTCATTGTCGACTGTATCAAAAGAGCTAGACGATTGCACAGATTTCAAAAGTCTGTGCAAAGCGAACCAGGTTCGCCGTGCTCGTGCGGCATGTCTCTCCGAACACCTCTCCAATAGTCTCGACCATGCGTGTAGCTCGCGTCGTCGCCAACGCATGGCCACGTTCGCCATAGCCGTGAGTTCATTGAGTAAAGACGTTTCCGTCGATGCAGATTGTTCCCAAGTTTGCGCTCGGGCGAGAAGCAACTCGAGCCCAGTCAAGAAGGTTTTCACGGGACCAAGCAAAGGAAGCTTTAAAATACGATCGCAAATCTCCGCAAGTTGCGTTAGCAGAGGATGTTCCGGCCACTCTTGGAGCAGAGCAGTAATTTTACGCCGACAATTTGCCACAACTGGGAGCGCTAGGGAGGTTTCCCCGGGCGCGTCGCCTCTGGACATTTCATGATCGATGGTATCTGCGTGCCTTTGCATTTTTTTGTGATTGAACTTTTCGTCTTTTGACTGATCGATGCCTTTAGGCGCGTCTTCGGACATGGTGCCCCTCGACACCGCGAGATGTTCTAAACATACTCGAGTCAGGTTACCGAGTTGACTGGTGTCATCGAGTACTCTTGGCAAAGCTTGCATTCGATCGTCTGTAATAGCAGCGCGTCGCAAGATCATGCAACCGACGTCGTGCGCGTCAACGAACGACGTGGCACGATTCGCGAGGGATTCGGTGAGCTCCTTTGCGTTCGTGTGCAAGAACTTCGAAGGGTTCACGGCGTGCCGTTCCGTGTCATACGAGGTTTCGACGTCAGCAGTGATTGAAGTGCTCGCACCAATCGCGCACACGATATCGTGCGTCGCCACGAGCTCGAGGAGCAGAGCGCCTTCGAGCAAACCTGCTGTTTTCGCTGCAATCGCGGCGTTATTGTCCATCTCGTCGTCCGAATCGTCCTCCTCAGATTTCTTCTTCTCGTCTCCTTCTTCGACACAATCGTGATCGAGCTGTAAAATGTCGCCCGGCGCATCTTTAAACTCTTTCCACTCTTCATTGAAGGTACCAAAAGTCGTTTCAGAAAATCTCTTCTCGGTTTCCTCGTCGTCGCCTTCCATTATCTCCACCGCAGTCGGTGCCGCGGTGACGCGACGAAAGACGGCGATCTTATCATCGTGCTCGTAAATTGAGTCATCTTTTTCCATTTCAATATCTCGCACTGATTTCCAAAGATCCGCTAAGCGATCAAAAACAGAAGAAGCGTTTTTCCACAGCTGCGGCGAGAGAGACTTTTCTTTAATCACGTCATTGCGAACTTTCTGCATTGCGACTTTGAGCACTGCGACCCGAAGTTCCCCTGATTTTTCGAGCTTTTGTAACGATTTGAGCGTGGAAGCGTCCGTGAGCAAGCTCGAAGATGATCTAGCCATATTTTTTGTGTTTCTTTCTAAAGCATTTCCATCTCTTTCGTCTGAAAAAGAAAACTTGAAAAGCTCTCGCATTGCTCTCGTCGCCAACGCCCGGGAAGCATCCACCATACCGCCGCTCAACCCATCCTCTAACAAGCTCAGACCCCGGGTAAGTTCCGCCGCTGCGAGTCGCAAGGGTTTTGTTGCATCCGCATATCCTGAAAATTGTGGCGTCTCCAAAGCTTCCGACCAGTGTTTCGCCGCGTCTGAAAGCACTTTCGCTTCTTGATACGCTTTCTCAAACGCGCCGGCTTCGGGAAACGTGTCTTGCGAAGACACTTTCAAGGAACCTTCGAGAGATTGCAAGGTTGCTTCGAGCCTTTCTGGCTCCGCTAATCCACCTTTTTCGTGTGAAAAGCGATGGATGTGACGCATCAGCTGACGCCATTTTGGCACGCTTGGTCGAGGCGCGAACATTTTTTGCAACTTCATTTGATGCGCTTCGAGTTCTGCCTTTGCCTGTACCATACGTTGCTTCTCTGGATCGGCACCGCTCCCCATGGCGAGAAGTGGTGATCTCTCGTGAAACTCAATGATTTCGATTGCAGGAATGTTCTCTAGTCTAATTTCTTGATCAACGCGCTTTGCATCGTTACTTGTCTCCGCCATTGGATCGGACATGCCCGGAGGAAACATGCAGTGCAGGCGCAAACATCCGAGACGGGCCCAGGCCATACCTCGAAGGAACCGATCGCGGTTTGCTCTTTGATGAGAACCTATGGTGCTTATGTAATGCCCGGAGAGACATTCGAACAAACCTGTGAGTGTGTCGTTCACCGATGTTGAACAATATTTGAACTGTTGCGTCAAATTTGTGCTCACGATATCGCGCTGCTCATCAAGAAGGGATTGTCGCGTCACGTTTCCTGCGGCAATATTATTTTTTGATACCAATTTTTCCCTCAATCCTAATGCATACTCACATATGATACCGTCTGCACCATAAGCGCGCATCGTGTGGATGAACACCCCACGCAATGTATCCCAATCTTTCTCACTCTCGTCTTCAGCACTGTTTCGACGCATTCTCAATTGTCTTGCAGCCAATCGTAGTTGAGCAACTCTTTGACCACGTTCTTCAAGACCGACGGAGGAGTAAAACAATGCCGAGGTCAGGATGGTTTGAAGCGCGCGTTCTGTACGCGCTGGTCCATCGCAAGAGAGCCATTTCTTTTCGAGTTCTACCAATATTTGCTCGTTTTTCAAGCCTATATTCATTGATGACTTTTTAGTCGTCTTCAAAAAATGGGGAAGCTGCGAGAGTGCTCCAGAGCGATGCGCATCATGCCAAGAAAGGAAAATTTCCAAAGCTCGGCGAGATACAACAGAAGCCTCTACGGTCGTTTGAGTGGGATCACTCATGTCCCATAGAAGTTTTCTATGGCCTTCAAAATCGGACGCGGCTCGCGGAGAGTGAGAGACACCGAATGATAAAGCCTTCGAGGTTGCCTCATGTAATTGCTCAAAGAGCTTTTCTCTTCGCGAATAATCCTTCTCCTCTTCAACGCTACTGTCAAAGCTCAAAATTAGAGCAAGAAGTGCGAGGACTTCTCTATCGAGTTCGAGAGATCGTAACTCTGCAAAGGGAGATAGTTGTGCATTCTTCAACGCAACGTCCTTCCATTTCAAAATCCAGGGCGGAAAAGAAAACCTCGGTGGAGCGAGAACTGCCGACGAGGTTTCAAGCGACCACGACTCGTTGTCATCGAGCGATTTGACAAGGTCCCGATTTGGTATTTCAAATGCGAATGGTTCATCGACGATATTTTTCAAATCCAGATCGCCGGTGTCGTTTTCGTTGTCCAATACCATCATCGCATCTGCATTTCCTTCTTCAAAACTCCTCGATGATGACAACGAATCGTATATTTTAAGCATGGACTTGGCTCGCTCTTGCACAGACGCATCCCACGCGCCCGATTCCACGCAATGCTGATACAGTTGACGAGAAAGCAGCGAAGGTAAGACCATGGCATCGTTATGTGATCCTCCGTTTTCGATTGAGGCGATACCGGCATGCGTAAAGCTGAAAAAACACAACGCTTCCAAGGCGGCAAAACGCAGTTTCGCCGATGCACCTAAGTTGGCAGCCTCTTTTGCCAAGAACGCAATCGCTCTACTCGAAGGATCGTTCCTCGAAGAATAATTTTGATCCACAAGCATGTTTTCTCGAGAACCATTGTTTTTTAGCGCACTAGATGCCACGCGAACGATGTCTTCGGCGTCGCGAAGAGCATCACTTTGTGGCAAGGTTGGTTTCCCGATGGCCTGCCAAAGTAACGGTACTCCTGGAGGTTTTGATGGAACACCAAATGCTTCGTCCACGAGAAGCGAACGCTTCTCATCGCGCAAGCCTACTCTATCATCATCACCATTAGAGTTCTTTTTATTTTGCACGGATAACCAAATCTCGTACTCATGCGCAGCTTGTTTCGTTTTTAACCAAGTGACGGCAAGGTTTTCAAGCGCAGAGTCAAGGTTACCGCTGAGCAGCTCGAAGTCTTCAAAAGGCGTGGAACGAACGAGTACATCAAAACGTGACTTCCACGAAACGAAATTGCTTAAAAGTTTCATCGAGTCATTATTCAATGGCTCGATGCACGAGAGAGACTCTTGAAGCAAAATTTCGTTCGTTTCTTCTAAGAGCTGGTTTGCGAGAGCAATTTTATCCAGAGACGCATGAACAGCGCTTTGCCTCGCCTTCTCTTTGGCATTCTTTGCGCGATAGTAGGACATGGCTAAAGCTTTCATGTCACCAACGTTTGCCTTTAATGATAAAAGGATTGTGTCGTTGTATGCTTTTTCATAGGAATAGCGCGCGCAGAGCGGCGCAAGTAGTTGAACCGTTTCTGCCAGAGGCTCTTTATTTTCAAAGAACCTCTGAAAAATTGTCCAAGCGAGAACGCTAGACTCAATTTGTGGAACATCGCATGCTAAATTGATTGCATTCGCGGAAGTGCTCCAACTTATTCGGCTTCTGTCTAAAGATGCAATCGATGCGCTCTTTTTAAGCGCGTAAATTGTCGAGGCTCTGAAGAGTGCGATCACTTTGCTGTTCCATGTGGCGTCGTCTTCTTCCAGAGAGGTTTCAATTGCTTCCCCTTCAAAATACTTCATGAGCTGCGAAATCGGTAGGTTTGCTACCAGCGATTGATTCTCGTGCAACAGTTTGCTTATTTCTTCTTCGTCCATACTTGTATCCCGTCTCATTTTTTGGATAAAACTCTGCGAAGCTAGAAGTGCAGCTGTGTGCGTTGAAAGCGAAAATCCTGAGAATTGCTCCAAAGACGTCAGCGCCAATCGATCTTCTCGCGATATCCTATTTGCCGTGGCAACGCGATTTGGCCAACCAATAGGTGATGACATGAATGACTGCACGGAGTTCCCAGGAATATGTACCGCAAGCATTTGTGGTACAAATGTTTTATCGTACACGAAATTAGATTCCTCACTAGGTACGTTATAGGAATGCGGTAAACTCAAACGAAACGCTCGCATGACGGGAA
>Ga0255756_1002259_pt1 | contig 20873 bp, 22 predicted proteins | sample 011ome_20_FD_179956 | JGI IMG/M metagenome (GOLD analysis project Ga0255756, IMG submission 179956) | Coastal salt marsh microbial communities from the Groves Creek Marsh, Skidaway Island, Georgia - 011509CT metaG (version 2) | ecosystem: Environmental > Aquatic > Marine > Intertidal zone > Salt...
AAGTCTAGGCCTAGGTTCTAAGATCATATCATACACAGGTATTGGCAGGGTGCTTTCGCCCTGCCTTTTTTATGCTGTTTATGAAGGCCTTATTGCGCGGCCCGGCCAAGCCCTAAAAGCACACGGTGCCCATCAGGAACATCCAGATTGAAATCAAAGGTTGGGAAAGAGCGATCAAGGCCACTGCTAAAGAACACTTCCTCAGTAATGACCTTGCGTGTTGTCACTTGATCATCAGAGTCAATAATCGCCGCAGTCAAATGCACGTCTACCGCTTCGATATTCGCCCCTGTCCGCATATCCCGTTCCATAAGCAAATGCACCGTAATATCTGTATCCGTATAGCCTGATTTTTGGACACATTGACCATAAGTTCCATTAAACCGTATTGAGGCGATTTGGCCTAAGTTCTGGCCTTTGGCAAAAGTCTGCTCACCCCCAAGCGCTGCCGTAATTGATGGGCATTCTGAATATTCCGGCTCAAATGCTGAACATCCCGCTAGGCTAAGGGCAACGCCAAGCATCACCACAGGCGAAAGGAAAGAAACTGGCTTTAGGCAATGGCCAAAGCGCGCCCAAGGTTTTGAAATTTTCATATCTTTAGTCATTCTTGTCGCCTTTTTGCATTAGATATATGCACTATACGCCTTTATGGGTTTGTTTCAAGTTGACCGTAGCGCCATCTTCTAGCAAAACAGTAGCATGACAAATTCCACAGCGAAACATGAGCAGAAAACAATTATCCTTGCCGAACCCCGGGGGTTTTGCGCTGGCGTTGATCGGGCTGTTCGCATTGTTGAAGAAGCTTTGAGAAAATTTGGTGCCCCTGTCTATGTCAGACATGAAATTGTCCATAACAAACATGTTGTGAATCGTCTGGCCGCGATGGGTGCTATCTTTGTCGAAGAGCTAGATGATATCCCCAATGGCAAGCCTGTTGTGTTTTCCGCCCATGGGGTTGCTAAATCTGTTGTGGCAGAGGCTGAACGGAGAGACATGATATCTGTTGATGCTACCTGTCCCTTGGTTACAAAAGTTCATGTTGAGGCTAGCCGTCATTATAAACATGGGGCTCATATCTTGCTGATTGGTCATGCTGGTCATCCCGAAGTCGAAGGTACGATGGGGCAAGTCGAGGACGACGGTATGACGCTTGTTGAAACGGCTGAAGATGCTATGACAGTTACCCCCCCTGACAGTGATCACCTTGCTTATGCTACCCAAACCACTTTATCTGTTGATGATACCAAAGAGATCATTTCCATCCTCAAGAATCGCTTTCCCCATATCAACGGGCCAAGGGGCGAGGATATTTGTTACGCGACCACAAATCGCCAACAGGCAGTGAAAGACATTGCCCCAATGGCAGATCTTTTGCTGGTGATCGGGGCAGAAAACTCATCTAATTCGAAACGTCTGGTTGAAGTTGGAAAAATCGCTGGGGTTCGTGAAGCTATGCTGATCGCAGGGGCTGAGGCTATTGACTGGTCTTATGTTGCCGATGCAGAACGAATTGGCATTACGGCAGGAGCATCCGCCCCAGAGGAGCTGGTTGAGGATGTGATCGCCGCAATTGCTGATCGTTATGACATCATCGTAAACCGGCACATTACCGCCACTGAAACGATAGCTTTTAATCTGCCCCCTATTCTACGACATTGAGGGCGTTATGGCAGTTTATACCGTGATCACAGATGCAATGATTGACCAGCTTTTGGCTGGGTATGACATTGGCCAGAGACGGCAACTCACCGGTATTACCCAAGGCGTTGAAAACACCAATTACCGGCTAGAGACAACCAAAGGTGACTATATTTTGACGATTTATGAACGTCGTGTCACGCCAGCAGAGTTGCCTTTTTTTATTGGCCTTAAAGGACATTTAGCAGCAAAGCATTTCCCTTGCCCTAGCCCTGTTGCGGATAAAACCGGTCAGATTCTTCAGACAATCAAAGATAAACCCATGGCGATTGTGACCTTTTTGCAAGGGGCATCCATCACCATACCTAACGAACAACACTGCAGGAAAGCCGGTGAAGTGCTAGCAACATTGCATTTGCAAGCAGCAGATTTCACCATAAAGCGGCCTAATGCCCTCAGCCAGCACGCTTGGCGGCCTTTATTTGCAGACACTGGCAAAGCTGCCGATCAGCTTGAAACAGGGCTAACCTTAACCGTAGATCATTGGCTTTCACGGATTGAGGCAGAATGGCCTAAAGACCTGCCATCAGGGGTGATCCACGCTGATCTTTTCCCAGATAATATTCTGTTTTCAGGGGATGAGATTAGTGGCGTCATTGATTTCTATTTCGCCTGTCAGGATTGGTTTGCCTATGATCTGGCGATTATGATCAATGCATGGTGTTTTGATAACCAAAAAGCCTTTCAGCGTGAACACGCTGCAGCACTCTTTGCTGGCTACACCTCACTAAGGCCGCTTAACCAAGCTGAATACGTCTCTCTGCCTGTTCTGGCACGAGGAGCCGCCATGCGGTTTTTTCTGACCCGATTATATGATTGGATCAATACCCCGGCAGATGCTCAAGTCCTGCCACATAATCCGGTAGATTACCTCGATCGCCTGCGTTTTTTTGATGCCATCACCACAACTGAACAAATGGTCATGAGCCCATGAACAAGCCCCCACTTGAGATTTATACTGATGGTGCTTGCCTTGGGAACCCTGGTCCGGGCGGCTGGGGCGCTATCCTTGTATGGCAAGATCAAGAAAAAGAATTGTCAGGCTGTGAAGCTGATACGACCAACAACCGCATGGAGCTATTGGCCGCGATTAAAGCGCTTGAGGCCGTGAGGCGGGCTGTACCGATTAAAGTGGTTTCAGACAGCATTTATCTGCGTGACGGCATCACAAAATGGATACATGGTTGGCGAAAAAATGGTTGGAAAACCGCAAACAAGAAGCCCGTAGCTAATCAAGATCTATGGCAAAGGCTAGATGACCTCACCCAATCGTTTGAGATTAGCTGGGAATGGGTCAAGGGGCATTCAGGACACCCAATGAACGAACGCTGTGATGACTTAGCGCGAAAAGAGGCCGAGCGTCTGATACGCGGTGATTAGAGCCGATCTATGACGTATTCGGCGGCAGAAACCGAAAACGCCGCTGGCTCTTCGATGTATAGCTGTGTCACTACACCGTTTTCCGCAACCATCGCGGTACGCCCTGCCCTATTTTTCCCTAAGACAGGGGTTGTGACCACATCAATACCCATCGCGTGAGAGGCTAATCCTTGCGCATCAGCCAACATATCCACTTTGCCTGTTGCCCCAACCTGCGCCCCCCATGCTGACATCACATGAGCGTCATTAACAGCAAGACAACCAATTGCATCTATCCCCTTTGCCTTAAAATCATCCGCAAGGGTGATATAGCCAGGCAAATGTTTTTCTGAACAGGTTGGCGTAAATGCCCCAGGCACCGTCAACAAAACAACTTTACGACCAGCTGCCCAAGCCGCAAGGCTAGTTTCGGTGATTGAGATATTTACTCTTAAATGTATTAAATCATCCGGAAGATGGTCACCGACAGCAATAGTCATAGTAGTCTCCATTCTTATTGATATTCAGTAAGTAGGCCGCAATATTGCCATTTCAATAGCATCAGACAACGCACTTGGTGTTAACAGTTCTGGCAAGACCAAGGGACTTTCTAGTCCTGGACCATAAATGGCGTTAAATGGAATACCATAGCGCCCAAAACTCTTGAGGTAGTTCAAAATCTGATCATCAGGCCGCGTCCAATCTGCCTGTAAAAGAACAACCTCTTCTTGTGTTAATAGCTGTTGAACCGTTTCTGTTTCTAAGACAAAAAGTTGATTGGCCTTACAGGTCAAACACCAATCTGCAGTGACATCAACCAGAACAATTTGACCATCAGAAGCTAGGCTTTCTGCCAATCCTGGTTGCCATTTCTGCCAGTCTCCAGATGATAGCGCTTTTTCGCCAGAAACCACAGCTATTAAAATAAAAACCATCCAAGCCGCTGTCAGCAAAAGCCCTAAGGCCAATATCCGCCGCACCCAGATTAACCATTTCCCAGGGCGTGGAAGAAATGCCGCTAAACGCGGAACCGCCGCCACCAACAACCATGGCGAGGCCAAACCCAATGCCATGACCAGAAATACCGCCATCATAACTTGAGGGGAAGCGGTAAAAGCAAAAGCCACCGCCGTGCCGACAAATGGCGCTGAACATGGGGTAGCAAGCAATGTTGCCATCGCCCCAGAAGCAAGATCATTCCAGCCACTTTGTGGTGAGGCGTGATCACCATGATTCCAACGCCTAGACAGACGTTGAGCCAATTTAGGCACTGGCAGGATAATAAAATCCAGCATCATAAGGGCAAAACCCACCATCAAGAGAGCCATAAAGCCGAGAAAATACGGGTTCTGGAACTGTACCCCCCAGCCAATAGCCGCCCCTGCTTGACGCATGAGCAAAAGGATCACCCCCAACAGCATAAACGAGAGAATAATTCCACTTGCCGAGAGCAAAAAGGAACGTCTGATTTGAGGCAAAGCAGCCTTACCATGCCCAAGAGCACCCGCCAGTTTTATGGAAATCACGGGCAGTACGCATGGCATGATATTCAGAATTAACCCCCCAAGGAAAGCAATGATAAAGATAGAGGCTAACCCTTGTCGTATCACGGGTATTGCCTTGCCTTCGCTGATAGCTATCGTCTGTTCCAACATAAAATCAGGATGAATAACAGTTATTACCGCCTGACGGCCAATAAGGGTTGCGGTGTCACCCCCCATAACCGGAATGCTTGCCGCGCTTTGCCCAAAATCAGGGGCTTGAAACCCTAACCCCGAAGCGTCGGTTTCAATCAGCATATCACCTTCACGCATTGTAAAAATTGCCCCAGAACGGTCAGCAATGGTGACATGAAGCTGATCGGTAGTAACTTGGGCTGAGACGATATGATAGCCGTTGCTTGTGCCCTCAGATGGCACTAAAGCCTCTGCCTTAGCAAGGGTGAAAGCATGCTGAGACGGGGATGTCATCCCGGCTGGAATCTGCAAGGTTAAAATCTCATCAACGGGAATACATAAATCAGCACAAACTAGCCCGTTAAATGCTGCCACTAAAGTGACATCCTTAGCAGATGATGTGATAAGGCTTTGGTCAAAGTTCAGGGTAAGCGGAAACACCACCTCATTGCCATAACCAAAGGTATCAAGCCCAAAGAGAGTAAAGCGTTTTGGTGCTGGAAAGTCCATCTTATGATGCAACACGGCGGCACTAGCCGAAAAATCAAGCACGGGCGGCAAACCAGCATCGCCAGGGCTACGCCAATAAATTTTCCATCCATCTGCCAATTCTACCTGAAGCCCGGCTTTAAGCGTAGAAGTACCATCATGATGCGTGGTGGCAGAAATCAGCCGTAACTGAACTTCACCCGTACCCTGCCATGGGCCTGTGTCTGCCTGTGCCATAGAAGCAGTTAACAGAATAGGAAAGAAGGCTGATATCACCATCAGCCAGCCAAGCGTAATGACCTTGCCCATGGCCTGCATGCGTCTATTATTCTTTATCTCTGACATGAGAAATACCATGGACTGATAGGAAACATCTGGTCAAGTGCACGATTTGTCGCTAGCATTTCAAAAGGATGAACACAAAACACTCATTACTTGGCCAATTATTGATTGCATCTCCGCAAATGGATGATCCCAGATTTGTGAATGCCGTGATATTGATTTGCCAACATGACGAAGCATCCGCCATGGGCCTGATCATCAACCATAAAGCTGATGGGATGGATTTGGATGAGTTGTCAAAACAACTTGGCACAGGAACACCGCGATTCGGCGGCGATACACCCGTGCATTATGGCGGCCCAGTCGAACCATCCAGAGGCATGGTGCTTCATTCCAGTGATCATGTCCTACCTGAAACCGTCATGGTCAGCAACGAGGTCGCCATGACCGCTAATATCCGCATCATTTCTGAAATTACCAATGGCTATGGCCCTAGTGAGTTTATTATTGCGCTTGGACACGCTAGCTGGGCGGCTGGGCAATTGGAAAACGAGCTTAAAAGCAACGCATGGATTATCATGCCTTATGCTCATGATTTGGTGTTTAGCTGTCTCAACCGTGACCAGTGGCAGGATTGCTATTCGCGGTTGGGTATCGCAACCGAACATATGTCATCTAGCGTCGGTAACGCCTAAGATCTTTATTTTAGTAAAGCTGCCATCATATCTGCAGACATCAGGGATTTTGCCCGTTTGTCACCAATAGCAGCAAGCACCGGATCACCCATAATAAGGCGATTGGTAACCTTCTCAATCGCGGCAACATCAATATCATCAATAGCTGATAACTGGCTGGCGGTGTCTTTTAGCTCCCCATATTGTATCCATTGCCTCGGCATGCTCTCACACACGCGCATGACGCTCTCACCCCCCATCAAGAGGCTGGAACGCATCTGAGCTTTGGCGCGAGCCAGTTCTTCCTCAAGGGTATTTTTGGATAAGGTCGCCAGCTCCCCACAAGCTACGCGTATCAACTCATTAGCATCCTTAGCATCGGTTCCGGCATAGACCCCAAACACCCCATGATCAGATAGCATTTGACCAAATGAAAAAACGCTGTAACACAAGCCACGCTTTTCGCGCACCTCTTGAAACAATCGTGACGACATCCCACCACCATAGAGTATAGACAAAGCCAGCAAAGGCCAGCGATCAGGGTCACCCCATGAAAACGCTGGCCAGCCAAACACCAAATGCGTCTGTTCCAAATCGCGCACCAACACATCCTGACGCTGATCAGTGGCTTGAGGCCAAGATGGAACCCCACGTTCAGGCTTTGATACCTTTCGGGTCAAGCTAGCCTCAATAGCGTCCACACGCTTTAACAACGCCTCATGTTGGATCTGTCCAGCCGCAGAAATAATCATATTTGATGTGCCATAATAGCGGTCCATAAAGCCGCTAAGATCACTGCGTCCAAACCCTGTCACACTCTCTGTTGTCCCTAGAATGGGTCGCCCAGCCGAATGTTCCGGAAAACATAATCCTTGAAATAGATCAAAGACAATATCATCCGGCGTATCGTTAGCCTGACCAATTTCCTGAATGATCACCCCTTTTTCACGAGCAATTTCTTCATCAGGCAAAGTTGAACTGGTTAAAATATCCACTAGCAAATCAAGAGCAAAATCAAGATGGTCTGGCAATAAGCGGATATAATACGCCGTTTCCTCTCGGCTGGTATGGGCGTTAATAAATCCGCCAATATCCTCAACCTGCCGCGCGATGGTTTCCGCGTCGCGTCGCTGTGTGCCCTTAAACGCCATATGTTCTAACATATGAGCAACACCATGTTCTTGATCGGTTTCATCCCGACTGCCAGCAGAAATCCAGATACCAATGGCAATACTATTCGCATAAGGCATTTCAGTGCTGGCGATTGTCAAACCGCTTGACCTTTGGCTTACACGCGCTGATGGGGAAACCATGGCGGTCATGATCGCTGTCCTGACATTACCGTTTTTTGCTATCGATCAGGGCTGCCACCTCAATGGCTGAGGCAGAACAATTCACATTCTGATGTGGCCGTTGCATCAGATCACTCAAATGGTCTGGCAACTCTGGCCAAAGACCAGTGGCCTTTTCCACAGCATCAGGAAACTTAGCCGGATGCGCACAGGCCAGCGCCACAATTTTATGGTCATCTGTTTTTGCCGCCTCACGCGCGGCGGCTAGTCCCACGGCACTATGTGGATCAACCAGCACACCATCATCTTTCCATGTCCGTGCGATTTCAGCCAAAGTCGCCTCATCATCACAGCGAAAGCCACTAAAGAGGTTAATATCATCATTAACCATATCCCGGGTCAGGGTGAATTGTCCTGTGTCTGAAAAGCGTTTCATCAATGCCCGCGTCTGATCACCATCACGGTCTAACAATTCAAATATGAGACGCTCAAAATTGCTTGAAACTTGAATATCCATTGACGGGCTAAGGCTAGGTTCTACCGCCCGTCTTTCCATCACCCCATGGTCAAAAAACCGCGCCAGAATATCATTACGATTTGAAGCGCAGATAAACTGATGCACAGGCAGTCCCATTTTCATGACTGCATAACCTGCAAAAATATTTCCGAAATTTCCAGTTGGGACGGAAAAAGATACCGGTTTTTCTAAGCCGCCAAGGGCCAAAGCTGAGGTAACATAATAGACCATTTGCGGCATTAACCGCGCCCAATTAATCGAATTGACCGCCGATAACCCAATCCGATCACGAAACTCTAGATCACCGAAAAGGTGTTTAACGATGCCTTGGCAATCATCAAAATCACCCTTTACCGCCACCGCATAGGCGCCATCAGCAATCACACTGGTCATTTGCTGTTCCTGAACTGGCGATACCCTTCCATCAGGGTAGAGAATAAAGATATCTACCATCTGACGGTCACGAAACGCTTCTAGTGCCGCAGACCCCGTATCACCACTTGTTGCCCCCAAGATCACCGCACGCTGGCCTTTGCGCGCCAACGCCTGATCAAAGAGACGCGATAAAACCTGCATAGCCACATCTTTAAAGGCAATGGTTGGCCCATAAAATAATTCACAAAGATGGATTTGATCATTGATTGGTTTTAGCGGCGCTACCCCAGGCGAAGAGAAACTGGTATAGGCCTCACGGCTTAACGCCAACAAGTCATCAAAACCAAAATCTGGGCCTGTGAATTTAGCCATAATACGGGCCGCCACTTCAGCATATGGCATTGATGCCATAGCCGCGAGTTCACCGTCAGCAAAACGCGGCCAAGCCGTTGGCAGATAAAGCCCACCATCACGCGCCAAACCCGAAAGAAGAGCCGTTTCAAAACTGATCGGGCCATCATTGCCGCGGGTGCTAATATAACGGATTTCTTCTGACATCAGGATTTCTCCTTATGGCCTAAACGCCCTGCTTGTCTGTGCCATGAGAAATACACGCCAACAAGGCCAAGCGCAATGCCATACCATGTCAGCGCATACTGCCAGTGGTTATTAGGAAGCGTAATATTAACGCCTGCACCAATCGGTAGGACATAAGGCCCATCAGGGCGTAAAGCATCAACGGTAAAGGTGTTAACGATGCTATCACCAAGGCCTGAATATTGGCTGATATCCGCAATAGAAAGAGTAAACCAATCCCCATTTGCTAGATCATTTTCTGGCACAAAATAGCCCTTTTTTGCAGGCAATCTGACGATACCATCCACTTGAATCAAACCGGTGGTTAAGGTTGCTGGACGTTGGGCTGGCTCACGGTAGTCTTGCGAAACCCAGCCCCGATTAATTAAGATGATACGATCATCATCTAACCGCAATGGGGTGATGATATGATACCCCGCAGTACCTTCAAAGGTGCGGCCAGTTAATTGCACTTCATGTTGATGTAGCCACACCCCTTCAACGAAAACACGTTGATAGCGCTGCGGTTCATCAAAAGACAAACTTGTAACAGGAATTGGCGTACTATGTGCTCGATCCTCAAACTCAGCGATAAGCTCTGCCTTCCACTGCATCCGATAGATTTGCCAACTGCCAAGTGTTACCAGAATACCAAATGCCATGACTGAAAATACAGTCATCCACAAGGCTGGACGAAATCCCATCCTATAGGCCTTTCCTAAAAATAACGTTTTTCCGGATCGCGAATCCGAAATTGCCAACCAATCATCAAAGCTTTGAGAGGCCTTAAGGTTTTTAAGGTGGCGATGACCATCACAACTCCCCACAAAATAGCCTGCACCCACAATGGCGGCGAGACTAGTTTTTCCAAGAGAAAGGCCAGGGGAACAATCAAAGCCCCATAAACCAGAACCATAAGTGACGCTGGTCCATCACCAGCATCAAGTTCACTAAAATCAAAATCGCAAGCTGTGCAAGTTTGTGCCATCCTGATCCGTGAGACGAACAATGCCCCCACACCGCAATTCGGGCAGGTGTTATTCCATGCCCGTTTCACAGGTCCAGATGAGGATGGCTCACTCATCGCTGATCAACCACCCCAGATATAGACGGCAACAAAGAGGAACAACCAAACAACATCAACAAAATGCCAGTACCACGCCGCCGCCTCAAAGCCGAAATGCTGTTTTGCTGTGAAATGCCCTTGCAACCCACGGTAATAACAAACGGCTAGAAATAGCGTTCCAATAATCACGTGGAAGCCGTGAAAACCAGTTGCCATGTAGAAAACTGAAGCATAAATCCCATCAGTAAAGGCAAAATGCGCGTGATGATATTCATATGCTTGCAACGCTGTAAATAATGCCCCAAGGCCAATCGTAACAGCAAGGCCACGCATGAAATCACGGCGGTTGTCATGCAACAGCGCATGGTGTGCCCACGTGACGCTACACCCAGATAACAACAAAATCATGGTGTTGATCAGCGGCAAATCAAGCGGATTAAAGGTATGGATACCTTCAGGTGGCCAAACACCGCCAACTGGGAAAAGTGACCGATCAAAAAACGCCCAGAAAAACGCGACAAAGAACATCACCTCAGAGGTAATGAACAGCATCATTCCATAACGCATACCAATTTGAACGATAGGGGTATGATGGCCTTGGTATTCAGCTTCGCGAACAACATCACGCCACCAATAAAACATGGTCACAACAACCATGAAAAGACCAAATAACATGGCATAAATACCATATGCATGTTCATGCATGAACAGAACGCCGCCAATCGCCATTGTCAAAGCCGCCATAGACCCTAAAGCCGGCCATGGGCTAGGTTCGACAAGATGATACGGATGTTTTTGCTCTCCACTCATGATTTCCCCCTTATTTATCCTTTGTAAGCAAGTATATGGTCATGTCTTAGTTTTCAACAGCAAAAAACGTATAAGACAAGGTTATTTCCGGAATTTCTTGGGTATTACTATTCTCATCTATTTCCGGGTCAATATAAAACACAACTGGCATGGAAACACTTTCGCCAGGCTGAAGAGTTTGTTCTTCAAAACAGAAACAATCAATCTTCATAAAATATGGCCCAGCCTTAAATGGTGTCACATTAAAGGTTGAGGTTCCCGTGCTAGGGGTGTCGCCTAAATTGGTCGCGGTGTAATGAATGATCACCTCTTCGCCAGGGGCAATTCTAACGGGTTTTTGAGGTCCGCTAAACTGCCAATTCAAATTAGACTGCGTATGGGCATTAAAACGCACTTCACGCATTGGCGCCCCAGCAGAAGACCCAGGTGCTGATATTGATACCTGCGTCGTGCCGCCATAACCCGTTACCTGACAAAACAGCTGGTAAAGTGGAACAGATGCGAAGGCCAAACCAACCATACCAAAAACCAGCACCATGATGCCAATCATCATGCGGCGATTACGCTGTGAAGTCATGACTACATCAGCAGACATCAGGCCAGACTCATCTTAACAATGGTGATAACAAAAAACAAAACAGCAAGACCTAATACTGCCGTTAACATAAATATATTTCTGCGGCGGATGACGGCCGCGACCTCATCATGTGACTGGGCATCAGGCTTATTTTTATTGGTCATGTGCCATATCCTGTCCAGATTGCCGCCAGCCCAACATCAAGCCCAAGCCCAAGAAAGACCAAAAACAAATAAAGGATAGAAAATCGAAATAAGGCCATAGGCGTTTTCATATCCGCATCATCGGATCGCCACAAAGCCACCGAAAGCATCAGAAAGCGGATGCCAAGCCCCGCCGCCAGCACCAAATACGCAAGCCCAGCCATGCCAATAAAAGCAGGGATTACCCCAACAATGGCAACAATGACAGCGTAGACAAGAATTTGATTCTTGGTTGCAGCAAACCCATGAACCACAGGAAACATGGGCACACCAACCCGCCGATAATCATCATTTCTAACTAGAGCCAGCGCCCAAAAATGAGGCGGTGTCCATGCAAAGATAATGAGGAAAAGCACCAAAGGTTCCAGACCAAAATCACCACCAGCCGCTAGCCAGCCAATCACCGGGGGAAATGCCCCGGCGGCACCGCCTATGACAATGTTCTGGGTTGTACTTCGTTTTAACCAAACCGTATAAATCAGCCCATAAAAAACAATAGTAAAAGCCAGCATTGCCGCCGCTTTAAAACCGCCAGCAAACCCTAGCACCAAGACTGACAACACGGAAATAATCAGACCAAGACTCAAAGCTTCATCAGGATGCACCCGGCCAAGCGGTATTGGCCGATTGGCTGTCCGTTCCATCTGGGCGTCAATATCACGGTCATACCACTGATTAATTGCCCCTGATGCCCCGGCCCCAGCAGCAATTGCCAGAACAGAGATTATCATCAACACAGGATGTGTGGTCATTGGCGATAACAATACCCCGATCACCGCCGTGAAGATCACAAGGCTCATCACTCGTGGCTTCATCAGAGCGACATAGTCCTCTGGTGAAGCCAAATATGGAGTTGATGATATTGCTTGAGCCATTACGCTTACCTTTTGGTTATGAGAAAACCTTAAACTTTCGGCAATTCATCAAAGGTATGATATGGCGGCGGTGAGGCCACTTTCCATTCCAGCGTCGTTGCCCCTTCGCCCCATGGGTTCATGGCGGCACGGCGGCGAGAAATAAACGCCTCTGCCACCAAAATGAGGAAGATCAGAACACCAATGGCACTAATATAAGAACCGATAGAAGCCACCATGTTCCAACCAGCAAACGCATCAGGATAGTCGATATAGCGGCGTGGCATCCCTGCAAGACCAAGGAAATGCATGGGGAAGAAGGTCAGGTTAACGCCAATAAACGTGATCCAGAAATGCAACTGGGCCAAGAGTTTATTGTATTCATAACCCGTCATTTTAGAGAACCAGTAATAAAAACCGGCAAACAGACCAAACACCGCACCAAGGGAAAGCACGTAGTGGAAATGTGCAATCACATAATAAGTGTTATGCAAAACCTGATCGAGACCCGCATTTGAAAGAACTACACCTGTTACGCCGCCAACGGTGAACAGGAAGATAAATCCAACCGCCCAAAGCAACGGCACTTCAAAGCGAATAGACCCGCCCCACATCGTGGCAATCCATGAGAAAATCTTAATCCCTGTTGGAACCGCAATGACCATAGTCGCGGCGGTGAAATACGCTTGGGTATCCACATTCAAACCCACGGTGTACATATGGTGCGCCCAAACAATAAAGCCCACAAAGCCAATACCCACCATGGCATAAACCATGCCGAGATAGCCAAAAACAGGCTTACGGCTAAAGGTAGAAATAATATGGCTGACAATACCAAAGGCAGGCAGGATCATAATATAAACCTCTGGATGCCCAAAGAACCAAAATAGGTGCAAGAAGAGAATTGGGTCACCACCTTCGGCTGGAATAAAGAACGCCGTGCCAAAGTTACGGTCCGTGAGGAGCATGGTTATCGCACCTGCAAGAACAGGAACAGCCAAAAGCAACAGAAATGCGGTGACTAGCATCGACCACGCAAACAGAGGCATACGGTGCAAGCTCATCCCCGGGGTCCGCATATTAAAGATGGTAGTGATGAAATTGGCCGCACCCAGAATAGAGGATACCCCTGCCAAGTGCAGTGATAAAATCGCAAAATCCATCGACATTCCGGGAGTGCCTTCTTTGCCGGAAAGAGGCGGATAGATAGTCCAGCCAACACCAGCGCCGCCATCAGCAACCGCTGACATGAGAAGCAGAATAAAAGCCGGAGGCAAAAGCCAGAAGCTGATATTGTTCATGCGCGGAAATGCCATGTCAGGCGCACCAATCATGATCGGCACAAACCAGTTGCCAAATCCGCCAATGAGCCCCGGCATAACCACGAAGAAGACCATGATCAATCCATGCGCGGTGGTAAAGACGTTCCAGACATGGCCACTTTCCATGTATTGAACGCCTGGATTCATAAGCTCCATCCGCATAAAGACCGAAATACCGCCACCAATCAATGCCGCGAGAATGGCAAAGATCAGATACATTGTTCCGATATCTTTATGGTTGGTGGAATAAAGCCAGCGACGAACAAAGCCCTTTGGGGCGCCGTGATGATCGTGTGTATCTGCAGCTGTTGTTGCCATGGTTATGCTCCTACAGGTATTCTAATTACTGTTGAACTGAGGCGAGTTCTACCGTAGCGGCAGAAACTGGACCTGTTGCAAATTCTTGTTTGGCTTCATCAAGCCATGCCTTGTAGGCATCAGCGGAAACCGCCTTAACCACAATAGGCATATAGGAATGATTAGTGCCACAAATCTGGTTACATTGACCATAATAGGTCGTTTCACCCATTGGGACATCAATCCATGTTTCATTGGTGCGCCCGACAACGGTGTAGTTTTGCACTGCTAGCGCCGGCACAAAGAATGAATGCATGACATCGTTGCCTTGGATCAGCAACTTAATGCGTGTGCCTTCAGGAACAACCATAGGGTTATCCACTTCAAGCAACCGCATCTGGCCTTCGGTAAGGTCTTCTTCATCAATCATGTAGCTATCAAAAGCAATCTGCTCATCTGGATATTCATAATTCCAATACCACTGTGCGCCAGTAACCTTGATCACCATATCGGTTTCATCAGTCCGGTCTTGATAATATAGCAAACGGAAAGACGGCACCGCGATCACCACCAGGATGATAACAGGGATCACCGTCCACAAAACCTCAATCAGGGGATTGTGCGTTGTTTTTGACGGCACCGCATTTCTGGATTCACGAAAGCGAAAGCAGGTGTAAATCAACAGCGCCAAAACAAATAGGGAAATGGCCGTAATAATGACTAACAGCAGGTTATGAAGATCATTCGCCTTTTCCGCAATGGAACCTGCTGCCGGTTGCATCCCAATCTGCCAAGGTTCAGGGGCAGAAGCCTGCACTGACCCTGATATGAGAGCGCCAGCAATGCCAACCCCAACTATCGCTAATTTATGAAACGGTTTCATCAAAATGCTTTTCCGCATTGTATATCCCCCAATTCTTCCGCAATTCCTACTATTCCAGATTTCCGGAGTATTTATGATCTAAACATAGACGGATTTTAAGCAAATTGCCATGGCGGAAACATCACAAGCAGGCGCAATTCTTGCGACAGGTAGTCGCATGAGACGACTGATATAGCCTTTTATACAAAGATTTTCCCTTTCAATCCTGCCCAATCATCTCATATAAAGGAAGAGCAAGGGGCAAAACCCCGAAACTTTACCTGCGCTAACAGAGGATTTCTGGATCATGGATGCCATCACCAAGACCAATGAGCTGTTTTTTAATCAGACTGAGTTAACCGAAGATCAGATCATGCCCGTGATCGGGGATGCCCTAGCAGGAAGTGATGATGGGGAGCTATTTCTTGAAGAAAGTCACAGCGAATCGCTAGTTTTTGATGATGGCCGGATGAAAGCCAGCAATTATGATCGCTCCATGGGGTTTGGCTTGCGCGGCATTTCAGGGGAAGCCCATGGTTATGCTCATTCGGATGAAATGACAATCGCCGCGATTAAACGCGCAGCAAACACCATAAAATCGGTCAATGACGGCTATGATGGGGTGATGGCCGTTGCGCCAAAGGGGGGCCACAATACCCCTCTATACACTAGCAACAACCCCCTTGAAGCCACCGATTTCACCACCAAAGTCAAATTGATTGAGGATATTAACGCCTATGCTAGGGCGGCTGACCCTATGGTGAAACAGGTTAGTGTTTCTGTCGCCACCTCATGGCGAGCAGTGCGGATTATCCGCCCAGATGGATTTCAGGCAGCAGATATCCGGCCTTTGGTTCGGATCAATGTTTCTGTGGTCTTGGAAAAGGATGGACGCATGGAAAGCGGTTCAAGCGGCGCAGGTGGCCGTGTCATGCTAGATCAATGGCTAGAACCATCAGCATGGCAAGGTCAGGTGGATGAAGCGGTGCGGCAAGCCCGTGTTAATCTGTCGTCAATTGCTGCGCCGGCAGGAGAGTTAGAAGTGGTATTAGGGCCAGGATGGCCTGGTGTGATGTTGCATGAGGCCGTTGGCCATGGCCTTGAAGGCGATTTTAATCGCAAAGGCACTTCGCTTTTCAGTGGAAAAATTGGGGAGCAAGTTGCCGCCAAAGGCGTTACCGTTGTCGATGACGGCACCATGATGGATCGGCGTGGGTCGGTTACCATTGATGATGAAGGCACAGCCTCACGCCGAAATGTTCTGATCGAAGACGGCATTCTTGTGGGTTATATGCAGGATCGGCAAAATGCCCGTCTGATGGGGGTTGAACCCACTGGCAATGGCCGGCGGCAATCTTTTGCACATAGCCCCATGCCGCGCATGACCAACACCTTTATGATGAATGGCCAACACAGCCATGAAGAGATTATATCATCAGTTAAAAAAGGGCTTTATGCGGTGAATTTTGGTGGTGGCCAAGTGGACATTACTAGCGGCAAGTTTGTCTTTGCGGCATCAGAAGCCTATCTGATCGAAAACGGCAAGATTGGCGCCCCTGTCAAAGGGGCAACCTTAATTGGTAATGGCCCTGATGCCATGGGCAAAATTACGATGATAGGCAATGATATGGAACTGGATCATGGGGTTGGAACTTGTGGCAAAGCCGGGCAAGGTGTTCCTGTGGGTGTTGGGCAACCGACCCTGAAAATGGGCGGCATTACCATTGGCGGCACAGATATCGGTTGATTATCCGCCTCTTTGGTTCTTGCGCCAATCTTTGGGGCGCAGGAAATCCCCTGCCCACATTCCCCTGCGTCCTGCCGCGGCAATCATTTCATCTTGATGATATTCTTTTCCATATTCCGACACCGCCAAGCCAGCACGGATTAACATTCTCTGAACATCCAGACCATCATCAACTGGTCCGGCATAGCAGCGCCCTAAATCACGCTGATAGCGGTCTTTTCCCGTAATGACACAGGCAATGCCCCTGCCGCTACTTTCTAGGACCCCTTCAAGCATTGCCTTAGCCATCTTTCCACAAGGCCAGAGATCACCATCAGGGGTTTCGCATTGCTGTTTGATTTCTGGCGCATCAATCCCTAGCAGTCTGATTTTATGCTGATCCAGGTGAATAGTGTCGCCATCTACCACGCGCCAATCATCAGCGGCAACAATAACCCCTTCGGCCTGCCCGGAGGCACCGAACCCAAGTAACAAAATACTCAGAACCATCAAACGGCCTGATAAGCGTATTAGTCTGCGCATAATAATAGTTAACCCAATCAACTCACAGATAATTTAACCCATTCGGGTATTCATGCAAGACACTTTAGGTAAAGAATGAGACTTAAGTCGCATTGAATAAGGGGTGGTTATGCAGTGCGGGAGTGCCGCCGCCGCCGAGGATACCAAATCATATTGCTAACAACCAGCAACAGCAAAAAGCTAATGATGCCGCCAAAACCAAAGGTCATCATGCCACCGCCAATTTCATAGAGCGGACCAGAACACACCAAGCCAAGCACCTGTCCCATTGAGCCCATGCCCTGAATGACCCCCATGATACCGCCAACTTCATTTTTCCGAATAACCTGACTTGCCGCAGAAGTGATCGTAGGATTGGCTAGGGCAAAACCGGTGCAGACAAGCGTTGTGCAAATGATCATCGGCCAGAACGCCGGTTCAAAAAACCCAACAAAATAGCCTACCATGACTACCGTCATAATCTGTCCTATGACTAAGAGAAATGCCCCTGCTGCTGAGGCCCCTAATTCCGTCAAACGGCGCGTGATAGGGCCGATTAAAATCCCTTGAACAAGGATGATAATGACCCCTACCCATGTGAACACATAGCCTGTCTGGCGGCTGGAATATTCCATCACGTCTTTTAAGACGAGGGTAAAGGATGCCTCAATCTGGGCGAAAGCGAGGTTAAGCAGAAATACCGCAAGGGCAAACATTAACAACCCACTCATTCGCAGCATCACAAAACGCCGTATCCATGACAATTGGCGCGGACGCACATCCCCTTTGCTTTCAGGCACAAAGAAAATAGCAATGAAAAAACCGATTAAGGCCAAGGCTCCAGCCAGCAAAAACGGGGCCGTATGCACTGCTCCTCCATAACCGGAAAGAAGACCGCCAATAGCTGGCCCAGAGACAAAACCAAAGCCGACAAAAGCACCAAGAAGTCCCATCGCCCGCGCCCGTTGTTCAGGGGCAGTGGTATCCGTGATAATCGCCTGAATCACGCCAATACTGCCTGATGCAAATCCCGCCAGAATTCGGGCAAAAAACATCATTGTGATATCTGTGGTCATGGCAAACCAAACATGGCCAATAACACTAAACAGAATAGATCCAAGCAACACCCGGCGGCGGCCAAAATAATCTGAAAGCCGCCCCAAAATAGGTGAGCCAATCATCATAGCAAGAGCAAAAGAGGCCAAGAGCAAGGTCATTACGGTTTCGCTGGCCCCTGCCTCGTCAATCACGGCATAAGGCAACACCGGGATCAGCGCACCAACCCCGACGAAGTTCACAAAAACAACAAGTAACAATCCCTGCATCATAGCAATGGGCCTTTAAACTCTAACTTTTAAGCCGATAAACGTCATATAAAGGCTTAATATCTTGTTTCCATTCCTTGTGAAAACGGCCAAGCAAACGATCAGCTTGGGTTTCCCCCTTATCAATCAGATGCTTTATCGGTTGAAGATAGCCTGTCTCATCATCACCAACATCATTCAAACGCTTGCGCCGACTTAACCCTTGCTCTGAGATGCTGAGCACTTGTTTTGCCAGATCGGCCATATCCCTGTCACCCAACTGTCCACGCAGGCCATCTTTTGCAGCACTCATTCGGGCATTCAGCACATCCTCAGCACCGATCGTCTTGACCATCTGGTAAGCTGCATCCAAAGCTTCTTCATCATAAAGTAATCCGACCCAGAAGGCTGGCAAGGCACAAATCATTCCCCAATCCCCGCCATCTGCGCCGCGCATTTCTAAAAACCGCTTCAAACGGACTTCGGGGAAAGCAGTGGTGGTATGATCTTCCCAATCTGAAATCACAGGAAAGCGGCCTTCATATCCGGGCAAAGTTCCGTCCATGAAATCCCGAAACGACAGGCCAGCCACATCCTGATAACTATCGCCGTCATGAATAAAATACATAGGCACATCAAGCAGATAATCTACCCATTGCTCATACCCAAAGCCTTCATCAAACACCGCGGCAGGAACGCCTGAGCGCGCCGCATCAGTATCTATCCATGCTGCTGCACGGCTGGATAAATAGCCTGATGGCTTACCTTCAATAAAAGGGGAGTTTGCAAAAATTGCTGTTGCTAACGGCTGCAGCGCCAGCGAGGTGCGAAATTTTTTCACCATATCTGCCTCACTGGAAAAATCCAGATTGACCTGAATGGTACAAGTCCGGAGCATCATATCCAGCCCCTTTGTTCCTACCTTAGGCATATAATCGCGCATGATGCGATAACGGCCTTTGGGCATCCACGGGATATCTTCCCTTTGCCAAGTAGGATCAAAACCAATGCCCAACATCCAAATACAGTCATCAGACATGATTTCGGTCATCAATTTAAGATGCGATCGGGTTTCACTACAGGTCTGATGCAAAGTCTTTAACACAGCCCCTGAAAGTTCAAATTGGCCGCCAGGTTCAAGCGTGATTGAGGCGCCGTCATCGTGTTTAAGCGCAATGATATTGCCCATCTCTGTGACTTTGTGCCAACCCTCAATATTAGAAATCTGGGTCAGGATATCCCTAATCCCCCCCTGTTCTTCGTAACTGGGGCGACGATGGGTTTTACAGTTGAAAAGAAGCTTTTCATGCTCAGTGCCAATGCCCCAATCATCAGGTGATTTCTCGCCATCCGCAAACCAAGCTATCATGCTTGCGCGGTCAATTGTGACGTCGTCATGGTTAGTCATATTTGTATTCCGTTCTTTTTTTCATAGATGGCCTGCCATAGGCCAATGGCAAGCACTGCGGCGGTATCTGTTCGCAAAATACTATGGCCCAATGATACCCCATTTACATGGGGTTGATCTAGCAAGAAACGCCTTTCATCATCAGAAAAGCCGCCCTCTGGCCCTATCAAAATGATTGATGTAAGCGGCCCATCAGAAGCCTGTAAATACGCCAGCAAATGATGATCTGGCTCACCGGCTTTAGCCTCATCACAAAATATGATCTCTTGCCCTGACTGCTCTGAACAAAAGGCATGAAGGGATTGGGGCTGTTCTAATACCGGCACTGAAAGGCGGCCAGATTGCTCAGCCGCTTCGGTGGCAATGGCAGAGAGGCGGTGATGATTGATTTGCGCATTCTGGGTAAAGGCTGTTGTCACAGGACAAAGCCGTGTCACCCCCAGTTCAGTGGCTTTTTCAATCATGGTTTCCATCCGATGCCGGCGGATCGGCGCAAAGGCCAAGGTCAGATCATGGGATGGTTGCGCTGGTCTTTGCTGATCTAGTATATCAAGTGCTGTTTTCTTTCTGCCTGTGACCACTAGCTTTGCCAGATATTCCCCATCTTCTTCATTAAAAACTTTGATTTGGTCGCCATCTTTTAACCTCAACACCGTCAACAGGTAATGTTGCTGATCTGATGATGGGTCAAGCCTTTCCCCTGAGATGAGGGGCACAGCAAGATAGAGGCGTTGCAGAGATCGTGAAGTCATGCCCTTCATTAGCGATGCCCCCCTTTGGGTGCAAGCCAAATGTCAACCGCTTCGTCTTTTGCCATGTCAAAGTTATGATGTTGTGGGGTTGTTTTGCCGCATCTGTTCCAGTAAAAATGGCTCATGACCTCCTCCGGCGATATCACCTCATTCGACAAAGGCATCTGGCGATATTTGCCGCCGCTATGCCGTGATATTCTTATTCTGATGCGAATGGACCGGCCAATTG
>Ga0255756_1002268_pt1 | contig 20828 bp, 18 predicted proteins | sample 011ome_20_FD_179956 | JGI IMG/M metagenome (GOLD analysis project Ga0255756, IMG submission 179956) | Coastal salt marsh microbial communities from the Groves Creek Marsh, Skidaway Island, Georgia - 011509CT metaG (version 2) | ecosystem: Environmental > Aquatic > Marine > Intertidal zone > Salt...
CCTGACCGCTGAGGCCCTGTCGGGCATTCGCGACGACTACCCAGACGTCGACGTCGTCGAGCACCTCGTGCGAGCACCCACGGTCCAGGCGTTGCTGGACGCGAGCGCGAGTGCCGCCATGATCGTCGTGGGCACGCATGGCCACGGGCCCACAATGGGTGCCCTCCTGGGATCGGTGAGCAACAGCCTGCTCCACAAGTCCCAGATCCCGGTGGTTGTCGTTCCGCCCGTGCGCACGAAGGAGGCAGCGGCATGAGCGCGGCAGCGGCTGTTGCGGCGCCACCTCCGGTGACCGTCTCCGACATCATGTCTCGGCCGGTTCTGACCGTGGAGGTCGATGAGACTCTCTGGGATGCCTGGCAGCTGCTCTTCGTCTCGGGACTGCGTCATCTGGTCGTCCTCGACGCCAACGGCAACAACCTCGGCGTGCTCAGCGACCGCAACGTCCTCGCGGAGGTTCCGGCGACCGCGGAGCATCTCGGCCATCGGCATGTCAGCGACGTCATCGCACAGGTGCCGCTCATAGCCACCCACCCCGCCGACTCCCCTCTCCACGTGGCCGAGTTGATGGCAGCGAACACGGTGGAAGCCCTCCCCGTCGTCGACGATGCCGGCCGCCTCGTGGGGATCGTCACCGAGTTCGACATCGTGCGCTGGGTGGCTCGGCGAGACCGCTGATCCACACAGCCTGCCCGGCGATGTCAGCAGCCGTCTAGGGTGATGGCATGGCAAACGGCAACGACCGCATGGTGTGGATCGATCTGGAGATGACGGGGCTCGACCCGTCCTATGACGAGATCTGCGAGATCGCCTGCATCGTGACGGACGGAGAGCTGAACGAGCTCGACGAGGGAATCACCCTGGTGGTCAAGCCGTCGGATGAGCCGTTGAGCACCATGGATGACGTCGTCGTCAAGATGCACAACGATTCCGGACTCATCCACGAGATCCCCGAGGGGACAACCGTTGACGACGCCGAGGCCCAGGTCCTGGCCTACGTGAAGTCCCACGTGCCCGAGGAGCGCAAGGCGCCGCTCGCCGGGTCCAGCGTCTACGTCGACCGTGGCTTCCTCGCCCGCTACATGCCCGAGCTCGACGCACACCTGCACTACCGACTCGTCGACGTCTCCAGCGTCAAGGAGATCACCAAGCGCTGGTACCCGCGTGCCTTCTTCGCCACTCCGGAGAAGTCCGGCAACCATCGCGCCCTCGGTGACATCAAGGACTCCATCGCCGAGCTTCGCTATTACCGCGACGCCGTATTCGTCCCCCACCCCGGGCCCGATACCCCCACGGCCCAGGCCCTGGGTCAGGAGCATGCCGTCGGCTCATCGGCCACAGAGGATGTCCCCCTCTCCTGAGGTGACCTCCCTGGTCGGGGCAGTCATCTGCCTCCGCTAGACTCCGGAGTCTGTGCTTGGCCCTGCTGAGCGCGGAATGGTGGGTGTAGCTCAGCTGGTAGAGCGCTGCGTTGTGGTCGCAGATGTCGCGGGTTCAAGTCCCGTCACTCACCCGTCGATTCCCCTCACAGAACAGTGGGGGGAATCTCTGTATGGGAGCACCGTGGGAGCACCCGGTGGCTTCGTGGGAGACCGTGCGCTTCTTGGGGCCCCGTTCCGGCATTCTTGGGCGTAGTTGGGTCTGGTTGGGGCATTCTCAGGTAGACGTCTTTGGAAATGGTGCCCAAATCCCACCGTTCCTGGCGACCGAGTACGTGATCGCCCCACCGCCCGTCGAGGCCGACGCCAGTGCACTCGGCGTCAACGGCGACGCCGTGGTCAGCACCGCCGTCGTCGGCGACCACGTCACCGTCGTCGCCGCCGGGTTGATCACCACATCCTGCGTCGCCTGCGGCGCCGCGTTGTACGAGCCATCGCCCGCCTGATCTGCCGTGATCGTGCACGTACCCGCCCCCACGATCGTCACCGTCGTCCCCGACACCGTGCAGACCGACGTCGTTGACGACGCGAACGAGACCGCGAGGCTGGAGGTCGCCGTGGCACTGATCGTGAACGTCCCCCCGACGCTGTAAGTCTTGGCACCCGGATCAGTGATCGAGATCGTCTGATCAGCCTTGGTGATCACGAACGTCTCCGACCTCCGCACCTCCTCCTACTGATTCGTCTGCGCAGCCGTCGCCCGCACCGTGCAACTGCCCACCCCGGTGAACGTGAGCTGCAGTGACCCGGAGTTGACCGAGCACCCCGTCGTCCCCTGGCTTGTCACCTCGTACGTGATCGCCCCCGCCAACGACGACGCCGCAGCGAACGTCGCCGGCGACTGCGGCATCGTCAACGCCTTCGTCGGCGACCAGCTGATCGTCGTCGTGCCGCGATTCACCGCGAACGACTGCGACACCGTCGACGTCGCCGGCAGGTAGCTCGAATCGCCCGCCTGATCGGCCACCAACGTGCACGTCCCCTGCGCCACCAGCGTCACATCACCACCTGACGTCACCGTGCACACCGACGCGTCCGACGACGTGAGCGGGACGACGGTCCGAGCAGGACGACTATCTCGGCAGGATGGTGCCGATGGCGTCAGTGAGGTCGGTGGCGTCCTGTCGGTCGAAGCGCGGCAGATCGGGGAAGTACTGCTGGTAGTCGCTGAAGCGAACCTGGCCGGTCTCGTTGCTCACCAGGATGTCGGCGACGGCAGAGGGAACGGGTGTCCAGCGGGCAGGAAACTTGGCAGCGATCTCCGGGTTCGCGGCGTACGTGAGGATGAAGTTGATCAGCCACAGCGGGGGTGCCATGGAGATGCCGACGAGCGTGCGAGTCCCGTCCAGGGAGTTGGGGGCGAGCTCATGCGGCTCCGACTTGCCTTGAGCGAGTGGGCCGTAGGGGATGAACTTGGTGAAGGCCGATGCGTAGAGCGCGCGCAGTGAGTCGGCTGCGCCGTTCTTGAGCATGAACTGGTTCACATAGCCGCACTGGATTCCCTTGGGCATGTCCGCAACGACGTTCGGGTTGTCGCACAGGCGCTTGGGAAGGATCAGGTAGTTGAAGGTCCTGGCCGGGGATCCCTCATGGCCAGGGCTCTCCAGGGTTCCGTCGGGCGTGACGATCAGGCCGTAGCTCGCGAGTCGGATGGGAGTCGGCTCGCCATCAATGACTCGAACGTACTCCGAGCCGAGTGTGTTGGTGAGGTAGCGAATGCTGCTCGCAACGATCTGCCCCGATCGGCGGGCCTGCGGGGTGCCTCCTCCGATGCCGCCGCCGGCCAGCATCAGCCGGAACTGTCGCTTGGTCATGGCCATTCGCTTGGGGAAGCCAAGCTGGCGTGCAAGGGCGTCGGCCCGCGCCTGTCCCAGCGGCATATTGATCTGCGCATCGACGAGCGCCTTGGGCGCTGACATGTGCGCGTACTTCGGAGGCCCCTGGTACGGCTGCTCGAAGCCCGTATCGCGAGGCTCCGCAGCTGCCGGAGCCGCGAGGAAGGAGCCGCCGGCGAATACGAGGGCCACCGACAGCGCAGCAGCCAGGCCTCGGCGGCGTCTCATCGTGCGATCAGACACCGATACCTCCCCTGGGAAGGGAGATACGCGGCTGGAGAGTTGGCTCCAGGCGCTTCTCCCGGCGTTGCTGGATGAGCATTCCGGTCAATGTCGCAATCACCGCGGCGAAGGCCGGATCACCGGCAAGGTTCCTCAGCTCGGTGGGATCCTGACTGACGTTGTAGACCTCGAACTCCTCGGCGACGGGAGAGTTCTTCACCGTGATCTCCGCAGCATGGGTCCCGGCATCCGTCATCTTGCCGTCGACGAGTGTGGTGACGTCCTGCCTGTTCGGAGTGCTCCAGAAGTTCGGGTTGTCGAAGTAGCGACTCAACTTCCACTGCTCCAGCGTTCCATCCGCACCTGTCGGCAGTTTCGCGATCACGGTTTCGACATGGTTGGGCTGGATGACAGCCGCGAACATCTCGTCGTTGAAGGCGACCTGATCGCTGCCGCGCGTCGGCTCATCGTCGGTCATGAAGTACTGAGGCGTGTTGTAACGGGTTGCCGGCACCTCACCGAGGAGGAAGGGTGTCAGGTCGCGTCCGACGAAATCACGTATCTGCGTGTGGGTCTTGCTCAGACGACGCTGGACGGCACGCAGGTCGACTCCGGCCATTCCCATCATGGTGGGAAGCAGATCGGCGTGCGAGGTGAGCGCATCGGTCGACCGCGCCTCGGGGAACAGCACCGGATTCTGGATCACGAACGGTACCCGCACCACCTCGTCGTACGCCTGATGCCACTTCTGGAACAGCCCACCGTGGGAGCCGAGCAGTTCTCCATGGTCGGAGAGGAAGATGACCACTGTGTCGCGCCTGGTCTGCGGATCGCTCGCCTCCAGCGCACCCAGGACCTTGCCGATGTGAGCATCGACGTTTGCCTGCAGCTGGTAGTAGAAGCGACGGTACGCCTCGGTGTTCTGCGAGCGCTGGAAGGCCTGCTGGTACACGTCGCGGTAGCTGGACTGCGCGATGGGCTTGGTGCTGAGGTCCTCATTGCTCGACTCTCGGTACCGATCGTCGAACATCCGCAGTGGAACAGTGGAGCCCTCCAGCTGTCGGGCGAGGTAGTACTGGGGCGCGGCCAGGGTGAGGTCGCCCCACAGGGTGATGTCGTGCGGGTCCACGAAGGACGTCACGAGAAGCCACGGCCGATTGGCCGTCCTCAGGCGTGCCAGCTGCTCCGCGCCCTGACGCGCGTACACCTCATCCCGACCCCTGCCGTTGGGGCCTGATGATGCCGAGTTCAATGGGTTCTTGCCATGGGGCTCTGGTCCCACCCAACCGTCGAAACCGTACGGAGCCAGACGATTCGCCTCGAGGTAGATGTCCTCCATGTCGCGCAGCGGATTGCCTTCGCTGTCGTACGTGGCGACAGCGTTGTAGGTGCCGGGCTCGTACAGGTCGGCATCACTGACATGCCACTTGCCCTTGTAGTACGTCTCGTAGCCCGCGGCGCGGAAGTAGTGCCCCATGGTGGGGACACCGGTGGGGTCGAGCCAGTACAGGTCCTCCTCAATGGCGCTCTTCGCCGCACCTGAGGTCTGGCTGACGCCGTGCAGGGACGGGTACTGCCCCGTGAAGATCGAGGCGCGGCTGGGGGCACAGGCAGCGGCCATGATGTGGTGGTTCTCGAAACTGAGCCCGTTCTGCTTGATGGAGTTGATGTTGCGCAGGTTGCTCTGCCGCCAGGACTTCAGTTCCGCAGACTCATAGATGGGTGCGTAACGCATCTCGTCGACCACGATCACGAGGAAGTTCGGACGACGCTTGAGCCTGCCACGAGGGGTGAAGGGCAGCAGAGAGTCCGCAGCGGATGCCTGGCCGGCTCCCGCCCCGGCGAGGGCCGCTGCTCCTGCAGTGGCGCCGAGAAGCTGGAGCATTCTGCGACGGGAGAGGCCGGAGCTCTCCGGCGTGACGTCCACGGGATTATCGGGATGCACGGGATTCACGGGATTCACCTGGTTACCTTGCCCATCGGTGCGTAGGGGCGTTCTTGGACGAAGTTGTGGAAGCCACGGTTGACAACGCGTCCGCGGAAGTCATCGACAACGACGTTGTCGTGTGTCATGACTCCGAGGTCGATAGCCGCCCGAAGAGTTCGGAACGCGCGAGCATCGTTGTTGTACAGGACGTTGTCATGGCCCTTGTTGATCAGGGTCATGTCTGGGTCGTTCAGGAAGGTGAAGTTCTTCAGTGCGATTCCCAGATGCGCTCGTCCGACGAAGCGATTCCCGCGAATGGTGGCGTTCTGCATATACGACGGGTTGAAGAAGTTCGGAGTTCCGGCCCACCCTCCGAGGATCGCCGCGAACTGCCGATTCATGACGCAGGTGTTGTCCTCGATGAGGGTAAGGCTCTCCTCGTTGCCGTTCCCCGTCATGATGCACACGGACGTGAGCGGAGCAGCGCGCATGTCGACTTCGTTGTTCCGGATGACGACGAGCGTGGCCTCGGAGTCCAGTGGCTTGATGGCTGCCGGGTGACCTCCGTGTCTCACCTCACCAGGGGTGTCGGTCAGCTGCGCCATGTTCGACTGGGTGCTCGTCTGCGAGATTCGGTTGTTCGCGACCAGGTAGACGGCACCCGGTCCGCGGCAGCCCTCGATCTCGACGGCCTCGCCCGCACGGATGACGTTGTTGGTGATCTGCATTCGCGAGAAATGGCATTGCGCGAAGGCGAACCCATTGTCATCGCCGGTCGCCATGGGGATGTCGTGGTCGATGACGTTTCCGTCCAGGATCACGCCACCGGTCAGCTTGGGACCATCGGAAGTCCCCAGCCTGGTGAAGGCTGCCGTGATGGCAGCGGAGTTTGCCTCCGGCACGGGCCCGTATGCCGCACCGGCGACGGCGAATCGGAACTCGTTTCCGGGGATCACCCCGGACACGCGGTTGTCAAGGAAGTTGAACGTGCCTCGCACCTGAAGCAGAAGCACGGCCATGGTCTGGGCTCCGCTGAACCAGATGCGCTCCACGGTGATGTTTCCCAGCGGGCCACCGGTGTCAAGAACCGCAAGAGGGGCCGCCCCCGACGCCTTGATGACCGTCGTCGGAGCGCCCGCCGGATCAGTGACGGAAGGATCACCGGTACCGCTGATCGTCATGGGGCCAGGAACGATCACGCACAAGGAGCATGCACCGAAGTCGAAGGTGCCCGTCAGCTGAACGGTCCCGCCGACAGCCAGGAAGGCCTGGTTGACTGCCGCCTGGACGTTGGCGGGATCGGTGGCCGGATTGTTCTCGCCGGCGACGGTGAAGACCTCACCCTGGTTGGGAATCTGGTCTACGCCACTCGCATCCATGAGGCGAGTGACCAGCGCCGTCAGGGCAGCGCCACGGTCCAGATCAGCTGCCGTGGCGGGAGCTGTGGTCAGGCTCAGAGTGATCGCCGCAAGGCTCAGGGCGACGAGTGCGCGCGCGCACCCGCGAAGGCGATGACTCATGTGGTCCCACTTCTGTCGACAGCGCCCGCTGGCAGAATCAATGCCCGGCAGGCACCCCCAGAGTAGGTTCGTCGGATCGGGCCGTCACTCGCCGCACCTTCCCCATGGTCGGTTATCCCTCAGGTGAGGCCCTGGGTTCGCTGTTCAGGCTCTGGATGAACACTCTTCTCCTGTGTGAGCGACCGTCGTCGTCCAGACGTCAGGTGTCATCTGCAGCCCAGCACGCGACGACGACGACGACGACCACCGTGGAAGCACGGCGGTGACGCCTAAGACGCACTCGCGAGGCTCGTCAGGAAATGGCAGTCCCCCGTGGCACGATCAGGGAATGACGTCCTTCGAGAGTGCCATCGCGCTGACCCCGGCGCCGAGTGCGGCCGACGGGAAGCCTTCCGGCTGGCGGGTGCCGGATGGCTGGCAGCAGGGACGTGGGGCGTGGGGCGGCCTCGCGATCGGAGCCATGATCATCGCGGTCGAGCAAGCCGAGACCGGGCAATTCTCAGACGGGCCAGACCGGACGGTGCGCTCAGTGAGCATGCAGCTGTGCGGACCAGCCGTGATCGGCCTCAGCCAGGTGACGGTCGAACCCGTCCGCATAGGCACGGGCATGTCCACCTGGTCGGTCCGGGTGACCGACCCGCAATCGTCCGTGATCGCCACCGGCACGGTCATCACGGGAGTGCCACGAGGCTCCAGCGACGCCCCGTCGTCAACCCCGTGGAGCCCCCTCGAGGCCCCGGCCGCGCCCCGGCCGGAAGACGTGCCGACCGTCCCGACTCCGGCACCCTTCCCGCCCTTCACCCAGCACTTCGACTACCGGGTGGCGAGCGGCTTCCCCCTGCAGGGGTCGCCCGCGGAGACTCTCGGGTGGATCGGCTACCGGGACTCACCGACGTGGTCAGCTGCATCTCTCATCGCCCTGGCCGATGCCTGGTACACCGCGACCCTCGTGCACCTGCGGGAGCTCACCAGCATCTCCACCGTGGAGTTCACCGCATCACTGCTCATCGATCCGGCCGATCTGGATCCCGGAACCCCGCTCCTGCACCACGGAGTCGTGAGCTCGTTCCGCGAGGGCTACGCGAGCGAGCAACGACGGCTCTGGACACCTGACGGTCGCCTTGCCGTCGACAACCTGCAGTCGATGGTCGTGGGCTGAGGCGATTGCTGCTGCCTGTCGCGGGTTTCAGTCCTCTTCCACGGCATCACCTACGGGCACCCGGCAGCCACGTGACCTCACGGATGCTGAGCTCGACGGCGTCGAGGGAGGGGAGCATCAGCCGGTCCGAGACCACTGTCGGAGAGCTCTGCGCACCCCACGATCCGGTTGGGTTCCGGGACTGCAGCATGAGTCCGTCACGGTGACGCTCTCCCCCGCGTGGGCGAGCCTGACACAGCGGGAGAGATGAGCCCTCAACTCGCGGATGCCGGCCTTCATGGAGTCACGATGGGTCGCCCCATACGACTACGGCAGCGGACGGGGGTGCGCCGTGATGGCGCTCAGGCGAGGTCGAGGAGCGCGCGGGCAGCGGCCGTGGGGGTGATCTCCCCGGCCCGGAGCTGCTCCTCGAGGCGCTGGGCCTCGTCACGCACCTCTGCACGCGCCCGGAACTCGGCGACCAGGTGATCCTCGACCGTGGCCCACATCCACTCCACCTGCTGACGAGCCCGACGCTCGGCGAGCAGGCCGCTCCTGTCCATCACCGCCTGATGCTGCTCGACCTGTGACCAGACCTCGTCAATGCCGGTGTCCGTCAGCGCACTGCATGTCAGAACAGGGGGCACCCAGACGGCGCCGCCAGGGTGGAGCAGGGACAGTGCCTTCGACAGCTCGCGGGCGGCACCCTTGGCCTCTACTTCGTGCTTGCCGTCAGCCTTGTTCACGGCGAGGACATCGGCCAGTTCGAGCACACCCTTCTTGATCCCCTGCAGGGAGTCACCCGTGCGCGCCAGCATGAGCACGAGGAAGCAGTCGGTCATGTTCGCGACGGTCGTCTCCGACTGACCGACACCGACCGTCTCGACGAGGACGACGTCATAGCCCGCCGCCTCCACGATGACCATGGCCTCGCGAGTGGCGGCGGCGACACCGCCGAGCGTCCCGGCCGTGGGCGATGGTCGGATGAAAGCCCTCTCATCGACCGACAGGCGCGTCATGCGGGTCTTGTCACCGAGGATGCTGCCTCCCGTGCGCGTCGACGAGGGATCGACCGCGAGTACCGCCACGCGATGCCCGGCGGCGGTCAGGTGCGAGCCGAGGGCATCGATGAAGGTCGACTTGCCTACCCCCGGAACACCCGTGACGCCGACTCTGATGCTGCGTCCGGCCTTGGGCAGGAGCCGCGCCAGGAGTTCCTGCGCCTGGACCTGATGCTCGGGCAGCCTCGATTCGACCAGGGTGATCGCCCGTCCCATCGCCGTGCGGTCACCAGCCAGGACTCCTTGCTCGTAGGAATCGAGATCGACAGGCGGGGGCACGCGATCAGCCCAGACGAGCGTCGAGCTGGTCGATGAGATCGATGGCGGCGTCGGCGATGACCGTGCCGGGCGGGAAGATCGCCGAGGCACCGGCCGCACGCAGCTCGTCGAAGTCCTGCGGCGGGATGACACCGCCCACCACGATCATGATGTCGTCGCGCCCGAGGGACGCGAGCTCCTCGCGCAGCGCCGGGACGAGAGTGAGATGTCCCGCAGCGAGTGACGAGGCGCCCACGATGTGGACGTCTGCCTCGACAGCCTGCAGCGCCACCTCGCGCGGTGTCTGGAACAGCGGGCCGACATCGACGTCGAAGCCGAGGTCCGCGAACGCAGTGGCGATCACCTTCTGGCCGCGGTCGTGTCCGTCCTGTCCCATCTTGGCGACCATGATGCGCGGCCGTCGGCCATGCGCCGCCTCGAATGCGGCAGCGCGCTCGCGGACGACGTGAACATTGCCCGAGTCGCCGGCCTCGTTGCGGTACACACCCTCGATCGTACGGATCGTCGCGGTGTGCCGCCCGAACACCGCCTCCAGCGCGTCGCTGATCTCACCCACGGTCGCGCCAGCACGAGCGGCGTCGACAGCGAGCTTCAGGAAGTTCTGCTCAAGACCCGGGGCGCGAGCGCCGTCGGTGGACGCCCGCGCAGCAGCCGTGAGTGCGTCGAGTGATGCCTGGCAGGCGCCCGAGTCACGCTCGGCCTTCAGCCTCGCGAGCTTGGCGAGCTGCTCGGTGCGCACCGCGGAGTTGTCGACCTTCAGGACGTCGATCTGCTCGGGCTCCGTGGGCTGGAAGAGGTTGACGCCGATGACCGGCTGGCGACCGGTGTCGATGCGAGCCTGCGTGCGGGCAGCCGCCTCCTCGATCCGCAGCTTCGGAATACCGGCCTCGATGGCCGCCGTCATGCCGCCGGCCTCCTCGACCTCAGTGATGTGCGCCCAGGCGCGCTCCGCAAGATCGGCCGTCAGCTTCTCGATGTAGTAGGAGCCACCCCACGGGTCGATCACCTGCGTGGTGCCGGACTCCTGCTGCAGCAGCAGTTGCGTGTTGCGGGCGATACGCGCACTGAAGTCGGTCGGCAGCGCAAGAGCCTCGTCCAGAGCGTTCGTGTGCAGGGACTGCGTGTGACCCTGCGTTGCGGCCATGGCCTCGACGCAGGTCCGCACGACGTTGTTGTAGACATCCTGGGCCGTCAGGGACCAGCCTGATGTCTGGCAGTGGGTCCGCAAGGAGAGCGACTTGGGATTCCTCGGCTCGAACTCCTTCACCAGCTTCGCCCACAGCAGGCGGGCGGCGCGCATCTTGGCGACCTCCATGGCGAAGTTCATGCCGATCGCCCAGAAGAACGAGAGCCGCGGTGCGAACGCGTCGACATCCAGGCCGGCAGCCTCACCTGCACGGATGTACTCGATGCCATCGGCCAGCGTGTACGCGAGCTCGAGATCGGCGGTCGCCCCCGCCTCCTGCATGTGATAGCCGGAGATCGAGATGGAGTTGAACTTCGGCATCTCCACCGAGGTGTAGGAGAAGATGTCGGAGATGATCCGCATGCTCGGCTCAGGCGGATAGATGTAGGTGTTGCGGACCATGAACTCCTTGAGGATGTCGTTCTGGATGGTCCCGGTGAGCTGGTCGTGGGCGACGCCCTGCTCCTCCGCCGCCACGATGAAGAGGGCGAGGACAGGCAGCACCGCACCGTTCATCGTCATCGACACGCTCATGCGATCGAGCGGGATGCCTTCGAACAGCTGACGCATGTCGAGGATCGAGTCGATGGCGACGCCGGCCATGCCGACGTCACCGGTCACGCGCGGATGGTCGGAGTCGTAGCCGCGATGCGTGGCAAGGTCGAAGGCGACCGACAGCCCCTTCTGCCCTGCCGCGAGGTTGCGGCGGTAGAAGGCGTTCGACTCCTCAGCCGTCGAGAAGCCCGCGTACTGCCGGATGGTCCACGGCTGGTTGACGTACATCGTCGCGTAGGGACCCCGCAGGAAGGGCGCAATGCCCGGGTAGGTCTCGAGGAAGTCCAGGTCGGCAACGGCATCGCGGTCGAACAGCACGGGCACGTCGATGCCCTCGGGCGTCGTCCAGGTCAGTTCCGCGGGATCATGACCGGACTCGTCGACGACAGCTGCGCGCCACTCCTCCTGGGGACGGCCGGCCGGCAGGTCGCCGAGATCGGCTGTCGAGAGGTCCGGGATCGTGTTGAGGTCGGTCATCGGGCCACTCCCAGGGAATCGAGTGCACGGGTGAGGACGTCCAGCACATTGCAGCCCACTCCGACCTCCTCGTCGACGCCGGCCAGGTCAACCCCGCGACCGGCGAGATACACCCGTGTCGCACCTTCCTCCCGGAGAAGCTCGACCGCTGCAGCGCCCTCATCCGCATAGAGCGCATCTGTCGAGCACAGGCATGCCACCGTGGCGTCGGCGGAGGCGAAGTCGGCGACCGAACCCGAGACCGTGCGGATGCCACCAGCCTCGAAGAGGTTCTTGGCGTAGGTGGCCCGCGCGGTCGACTCGGCAACGGTGCCGAGCGTGGCCAGGAAGATGACGGGCCGCTCACCCGCCGCCGCCTGTGCGTCGGCTCTGGCCCGCTGCTCCTCGAAGTCCTCGGACAGCCGGTGGAGTGTCACCGGCGGGAAGCTCGATTCGCCGACCGAGGTCGCAGGTGTGACCGGCGGCGGAAGCTCATCGATGTTGGGGAACTCGCTGAGGCCCGTCAACGGACGCCTGCGGGTGGCCACCTGCTCCTGACGTGACTCCCGCGCCTGGTCGAGACGGTCATGGATGCCCTGCGCCTCAAGCATCGTGACGATGCCACCGCTGCTGTCGGTCTCCTGGACCAGGGTCCATGCCGCATCGGCGAGATCCGTCGTCAACGACTCCACGAACCATGAGCCGCCAGCCGGATCGATCACCCGGGCCAGGTGCGACTCCAGCTGGAGGATGCTCTGCGTGTTTCGCGCCACGCGGCGACCGAGGGAAGTCCCGCCCTCGGAGATCAAGGCATCATGCGGAAGCACCGTGATCGCATCGGCACCACCCACCCCCGCCGCGAAGCAGGCGACCGTGGAGCGGAGCGTGTTGACCCACGTGTCGTAGCGGGTGAGCATCACCCGCGAGACCTCGGCGTGCATCGTCATCGCCCGGTCGGGCTCATCGAGACCAGCCAGTTCCGCGACTCGCGCCCAGAGCCGACGGGCCGCTCGCAGCTTGGCGATGGTGACGAACTGGTCGTCGGTCGCCGCGAACCGGAATTCCAGCGAGGCAGTCGCCTGTGCCAGCGGGAGGCCACGTGCGACGAGCTCGCGCACCATCCACACTCCCGACGCGATCGTCCATGCGAGCTCCTGGGCCTGTGTCGCACCGGCCTCATGCCAGACGGTTCCGTCGACCACGATCACGCGCACGGCGGGTGCCTGCGCCCCGGCGTCGCGAACCACGTCTGCCGCCTCGCTGACAGCAGCATCAAGGTCGAAGGCGCCCCCAGCACGGGCCCATGTGCCGAGGGGATCGAGTCCGAGGGACCCCCGCCGGGCGTCAGGGGAGATCCCGGCCGACTCCCACGCCCGCATCAGCGTGCGTGCAGCAGCCACCTGACCCTGCGGGTCTGCCGCCGAGATGCTCACGGGGGCGAGGTCGAGCAGCACACCCTGGAGAGCACGAGTCACCAGCGCATCGCCATCATCGAGGGAGTCAGTCAGCGTGAGGAGCACGCCGGTGGCACCGGACTCGAGCTCGCTCACGGCAGAGGAGTCCGGGAGAGCCGGCCACACCCGCTGACGAATCTCCCAGGCCCTGGGGGCAGCATGTGTGGAGCGCACGAAGGGGGCCTGACCGGGAGCGAGGTCGTCCACGGGTGAATCCGCTGCCGTGTAGAGAGGCTGGATTGCGATGCCGTCATCGGTGCGGGTGACCAGGCGTCGATTGAATGCCTCGACGAACTCCTCATCAGTGGCATCCGGTGATGACTTGAGGAGGACACGTCGCACCTCACCGAGCCACTGATCCCGCGTGGCGGCGTCGAAGGCTCCGGCGAGTGAGTCGGTCACGACTGCTCCTTGGTTCGGTGGCCCCTGAAGTACGTGGACATCCTAGGACGCGGCCCGAAGTCGCGATTCCCCCAGCGTCAGTGAGAAGACTGAGTTGGGGCCCCACGGGAGACTCGGGACTCCCGATACGGAAAGGCCGCGCTAGCGTTCCTCAGTGAGGGGGGGAATCCATGCTGACCAGTTCGCAAGGTGTGATCCTCAGCCTGCTGGTGGCCGTGTGCGGTCTCATCGTGGTCTTCGTTCTCATGGTCGTGTGGTTCAAGATCCACCGAGACCGTCTGGAGGAGCTCAGCCGCAGGCGGCAATCCGCATTGATGGCCGCGTGGGAGGCCAAGGATCGATCGGCGGCACTCGAGCTGCTCCAGCGAGCCGCTCACGGGCACACTCACGAGATCGCTGATGTCGCGGCCGCCCTGAAGCGCGCTTCCGCCGAGTCCTGGTTCAACGCCGAGACGTCTCAGGCCGTCGCCCTCTACGCCCGCGACTCAGGCCTGCTGGATCGACTTGAACGCGACCTCACGAGTCGATTCGCCTCTCGTCGAGGCCTTTCCGTGCTGCTCGGTGGCTACCCCGCCACCCCGCTGTCTGCCAACCAATTGGCCACGTTCACGCGTGATCCCGACCCGACCGTGCGGTTGGCTGCCGTCGCCAGCCTCAGCCGGCAGGCGACTCCCGCTGCAGCCCACGCGCTCATCGAGTGCCTGGACGAGGGCACACTCCCGTCGGCACGGGTCATCGAACGACTGGGCTACCCGTGGGCCGTCCCCACCATCGTCGAAGCGCTCATCACCGACGCAGTGAAGCGGGGCACTCGACCAGCACTGCTCCAGGCCCTCGCCATGACCGGGGATCCCGCCGGAATCGAGATCGCCCTGCGGGTCGAGGTGCACGAGCCACCCGAGGAGCGCATTCAGGCGATGCGCATCCTGGAGCACGGCATAGCCCGCGCCACCGCGGATCAACGTGCTCTCATCGCCGGTACAGCCATCGCGATGGCCGACGACCCACTCCCCAATGTCCGGAGTCTGGCCATGACCGTGCTGGCATCGGTCGACCATCCAGACAGACTGCACCAGCTCTACCGCGGCGCCCAGGACCCTGACTGGTTCACGCGACGAGCAGCAGCAAGATCGCTGGCAGCATGCGGTCCCGAGGGAATCTCCCTGCTGCATCAGATCGCCGATGGCGTCGACCCCTTCGCTGCCCAGCGAGCCCGCGAGGAACTTGCAGTCGCCGGTGCACCGCACCCGCCGTCGGACCAGCACGGTGGTCACTCGTGACCCCGCTTGCCGATGCCGCGGAGTGGTTCTACTCCTGGTTCGACTACGCCATCACGGCCTACATGGTCACCCTGCTGATCCTCGGTCTGGTTCTGGTCATCGTCGGCTGGGTGGCCGTCAACCGTTACGTACGCATGCGCCCCCTGCGCGACTACAGCTTCGTGGACCAGTCCGAGCTCTCACTTCCGGTCACGGTCATCATCCCCGCCTACGACGAGGAACCGACGATCATCGAGTCCCTCCACTCGCTGCTGGTCACCCAGTTCAACCAGATCGAAATCCTCGTCGTGAACGACGGCTCGACAGACGCCACGCTCGATCGCCTGCGGGAGGAGTTCGCTCTCGTCCCGACTGACCGGACACCCCGATCCGGGCTGGCGACCGAGCCAGTCATAGAGGTGTTCAGCTCCTCCGTGGATCGACGCCTGCATGTGATCGACAAGGTGAATGGCGGCAAGGCAGATGCCCTGAATGCGGGCCTGAACTACGCGCAGTTCCCCCTCGTGTGCGCCGTCGACGCCGACACCATGCTCGACCCGGGGGCGCTCGGCAGACTCGTGTGGGAGTTTCAGGCGGAGCCGGACACCGTCGCCACGGGGGGCATCGTCCGAATCATCAATGGCAGCCAGGTCAAGCAGGGCCGCATCACACAGGTGACGACTCCGAGGCACCTCCTCGCCAACATCCAGGTGGTCGAGTACCTACGCGCCTTCCTCGGTGGTCGTCTCGCGTGGTCAAGTTGGAATTGCCTGCTGATCATCTCCGGAGCCTTCGGCCTGTTCCGGCGTGACGTTCTCGTCGAGGCCGGCGGGTACGACCGCGAGACCGTCACCGAGGATGCCGAGGTGATCCTGCGGATACGCCGGACACGCGCTGACCGCGGAGAGCCATGTCGAATTGCCTTCTTCCCCGATCCCGTCTGCTGGACTGAGGCTCCCGTCTCCTTGCGGCAACTGGCACGGCAGCGCGATCGATGGCAGCGCGGACTGGGCGAGACTCTGATCAAGCACGTCGGGATGCTCTTCCGACCCAAGTACGGCCGTATTGGCTGGATCGCGCTGCCGTACTACTGGCTGTTCGAGTTCCTCGAGCCCCTCATCACCATCGTGGGGCTCACGTTGGCATTCATCGGACTGCTGGCGGGCCTCGTGTCTCCAGCCCTGTTCGCACTCCTCATCACGTTCGCCTTCAGTTTCGGGTTCTTCGTCACCATGATCGTCCTCATGATCGAGGAGCGCGCATTTCGTCGCTATCCGTCCTGGACCGACCTCCGCAACCTCGCCTGGGCCGCCTTCGCGGAGAACTTCGGCTATCGCCAATGGCAGGCCTTCGTGCGAGCTCGCGCCATCTTCCGGATCCGGGCTCGGGCCCAGCACTGGGGTGACATGACGCGCGTCGGCTTTGCCAGTGCCGACCGGGCCACGGACTCAGAGACGGACCCCCGATGAAGCGGCCAGGCCTTCTCTCCATCGTGCTGGCAACACTCGCCGCCGCAGTCTTCGGCGCACTTGCGTCGTGCTCCACCGGCTCGCCACAGGCGGCACTCTCCTGGGCACCGGCACCTGTGGAGGCCGGCGGGCTGTCAACGCTGGCTTCCACTGTCGACGTCGACGGCACGCCGCGGGTCGCCCTGCATACCGACGACGGTGACGTCACCTTCTGGGGCGGCGTCAACATGGGTGCCACTCTCCCGGGCACCAATCCGGGTGAGCTGGCCGTGCCTGCCGAGACCTACCGACGCTGGTTTGCGGAGATGGCCGACTTCGGAATCAGGTTCGTCCGCATCTACACGATCCTGCCTCCGTACTTCTACGACGAACTCCTCGCCTACAACACCGCTCATCCTCAGGCCCCGCTCTACCTGCTCCAGGGGGTGTATCTCCCCGACGAGACCTACATCGAATCCGGGAACCTCTACGACGCGGACCTGACATCGGCGTTCACCCGGGAACTGCAGGAGGCCAGCGCTGCTGTGAGCGGCGACTTGGACAGGGCTCCCCAGCGGGGCCGAGCCAGCGGCTCGTGGACAAGCGATGTGTCCCCGTGGGTCGCAGCCTGGATCATCGGAGCCGAGCTGGACGGCGCGGCCGTCAAGGCATCGGATGTGGCAAACGAGGGTGCACCGACCACCGACGGCACCTACTTCAGGAGCAGCGGCAGCCCCACCGAACGCTGGCTGGCCGCCCGCATGGACGAACTGGCCTCCGCCGGGGCCGCGCGAGGCCGCAGCGCACCGATCGCATTCGTGAACTGGCCCACCACGGATCCGCTGGCGCACCCCGTCGAGCCCAACCCGCGCGAAGATCTCGTGGGCATCGACGCCAACGCGATCCAGCCGACGCAAGCCTGGCCCGGCGGCACATTCGCCAGCTACCACGCCTACCCGTACTACCCGGACTTCATCCGCTTCGAACCCGGGCTGCAGGAACCTCGGCCGGACGGGCAGGTAGACCGCTATCTGGCCTACGTCTCCCAGCTCGTGGATTGGCATGCCAAGGCAGGCATCCCCACCATGGTGACCGAGTTCGGCGTGCCCAGCAGTTTGGGCCTTGCCCACTTCGGCACATCCGGTCGCAACCAGGGCGGGCACGACGAGGCTGAGGCGATGGAGATGGACGCCCAGATGATGCGCGGCCTCACCACTACCGGGGCCTCCGGCGGACTGCTGTTCATCTGGGCAGACGAGTGGTTCAAGTTCACCTGGAACACCGCACCTCGCACGCTCGTTGTCGATGCCGAGCGGCGCTCACTGTGGCGTGACCCCCTGACCAACGAGGAGCACTTCGGCGTCATCTCCGTCGACCCGATCCGCACCGGTTGGCGTCAGCGCTACGCCTCGCCGACAGGCCCCGTCAGCGAGATGCGCGTGGATACTGATGCCTCATACGCGTACGTCGACATCACCTTCGACGGCCCCCCGGCGAGTCCGTTCACCCTCGGCTTCGACGTGATCGGCGGCGGAGCGTCCCTGCCCGGATCCGACGGTACCGACGTGATCTCGGATGTGGCCGTCGTCATTGATCCCAGCGAGGACTCCGCCACCGCCTACGTTCGTGAGGACGTCGACCCCATCCTGCTCGACGGCCTGGCTCCCGAGACGATTCCGGCTCCAGACCTGCCCGGCTGGCGAATGCAGCGCATGTCAGCCAACCGAGCGGTTCCGGCAACCGGAGGCCTTCCCGCTCGAGATGCCGAGTTCTACGAAGTGGGGCGTTTGATCTCGGGCTCGTGGGACGATCCATCAGATCCCCAGCAGGATTCCCGGGCGACGTGGAAGCTCGACGGCGACACCCTGCAAATGCGCCTGCCATGGTCGATGCTGCTCCTGGGTGATCCGTCGTCGAAGACCGCCGTCGTGCCCGTCGACGGAGAGCCGACTGCCGAGGAGGTTTCGCAGATCCGGACGACCCTCGTCTCCCAGGGCACCATCACGCCACTGGGCATCATCGACTGGGACAACTGGAACTACATCGACGGCACCGAGCGCGTCAAGAAGGGTGCCGAGGCCATGTCGTCCGCATGGCATGACGTGAACCTCAGGTGACCGACCGCTACCCGCATACTTGAGTCATGCCTCCACGACCGTCCCCAGCGTGGACCGCGATCCTTCTGACGGGAGGGACCGGTTCCCGTCTCGGCGGCGCCGACAAGTCGACTGTGGATCTCGGAGGTTCGACACCGCTCGAGATGGTCCTGACGTCCCTGCCAGCAGACATTGCCGTGATCATCGTCGGACCAACGACTCCGACATCACGCCCCGTGGCTTTCTGCCGCGAGGATCCCCCCGGCAGCGGACCCGCCGCGGCGATCGCGGCCGCAATGCCACTGGTGAGCACCACTGCAGTCGGCGTCATTGCCGTCGACATGCCCTGGGCTGCGCCAGTTCTGGGCAGTGCGGTCAGTGCTCTCGGCACGCATCCAGACGCCGACGTCCTGCTTCCCCTCGACGCCGACGGACGTCGACAGCTGCTCTGCAGCGCCTGGCGAACCGCAGCCCTCAGGGAGTCCGTCGCAGCCGCGGGCGACCTGCTGGGCCGTCCGGTGCACCACCTGCTCGCAGGCCTCGACGTGTGCGAGCTCGACCTGCCGCGCACGCATACGGAGCATCTGAGCGACATTGACACCCCCGAGGACCTCGAGCGGGAGCGTCAGCGCTTCGCCGACCGTAGGCTGGCAGCACGCGCCAACGGCGAGAAGGCACCCGACTGAGAGGACCCGCCATGCAGGAGTGGATCGATGCAGTCCGACTCGAACTCGGCCTGGAAGCCGACGTGCCGATGAAGGCCATCCTTGACGTCGCGCGCGTGGCCGCTCACAACGTGGAGCGACCCGCAGCGCCTGTCACGACATTCCTGCTCGGCGTCGCTGCGGCCCAAGGTGCAGACATGGACGAAGCCCTCGCCCGGATCGAGGCACTGGCGCAGGGCTGGACGGCACCGGAGAGCACCTGACCCGAGGTGGCATGCGCCCCGCTTGTCCGCCTGGGCGACGTAGAGTGAAGCAATGCGCCGCTCCCTGCTAGCCCTGACGCTGCTCACCTCCCTCTCCTTGACAGCATGCGGGTCATCGACTCCCGAGGCTGCACCATCCCCCTCACCGACCACCCCTGCGCCGTCGCCGAGCGCCACCGAGGAACCCACACCCTCCGAGTCGGCCACCCCGACACCGACAGCCACCGTGGCTTCCACACTGATTCCCGCGGCGATCAGCGGACTGCATGTCGCCGGCGTTCAGGATGGCGACTGGCCCGATGCGAACGTCCCGTTCGGGAGCCTGCGCCTGTGGGACAGCGGCACATCGTGGTCGCAGATCGAGACCGCCCCGGGGCAGTACCAGTGGACGCTCCTCGACAACTCCGTCGACACAGCGGAGAAGAACGGCGTCGACGACATCCTGCTCGTCCTCGGGTCAACCCCGGCGTGGAATGCCAAGCGCGTCGTCGCGGGCGACTACCCGGCCCCGGGCGCTGCCTCCGCGCCCAAGGACCTCGACGCCTGGGATGACTTCGTCACCGCCGTCGTCACCCGCTATCAGGGGCGGATCTCGTCGTACCAGATCTGGAACGAGGCGAGCCTGACGATGTTCTGGGACGGCACCCCCAAGCAGATGGCGCAACTGACCAAGCGTGCCTACGACATCATCAAGGAGATCGATCCAGCCGCCACCGTCGTCGCAGCGAGCACTACGGTGCGCCTGCGCGGGGCCTTCGACCGGTTCTTCACCAGTTATCTGGACGGGCTCGGTGAACTGGGCTGGCCGGTCGACGTGTTCGCCGCCCACATGTACCCATCCAGTCGGGGGACGACGGGTGACCGAGTCGCGTACATCGGCGACGTGGCTGCAGCACTGGACAACGCCGGCGCCCCCGACCTGCCCGTGTGGGACACCGAGCTGAACTACGGACTCGCCGGCCCCGGGGCCAGCAATCCCCGTCAGACCATCGTCGGATCACGTGCCCGGGACTGGGTTGTGGAGACGACCGTCGACTCTCTCGCGATGGGGATCGATCGCACCTACTGGTACATCTGGACTCCGCAGCCGTATCCGCTGCTCGGCATGCAGCTCACCAACACGTCCGGAGCCGTCAAGGGCCTTCGAGTCGTCGATCAGTGGCTGGTCGGAGGCATGCTCGGCGCCTGCGCCGACGACGGCACGGTCTCGCAATGCTCGGTGGAGAAGAACGGTGTCGAGTCGCTCATCGTGTGGTCGAATGACGGCCCTGCAGCCCTCGCCCCACCGGCCGGATTCACCGAGATCTGCCGCACGAGCAACAGGTGTCAGCCGATCGCCGGTGCGATCGAACTGACCGAGACGCCCGTCCGCCTGCTGCCGTGACCCTGCATCGGACAGTGAGACACACGGCCGTAGTCGCGCTCGTCAGCATGCTGGCGGCCGTGCTGCCCGCCGGTGTCGCCCAGGCAGCACCGAGTCCGGTAGCCAAGGCGTCGTGGTCGATGGTGCCCCAGGCGAAGGACACCAACAATGACGGCGTCATCGACGGCGACGGTGGTGTGCCGCGCTCGGGTGCGATGACCCGCAATCCGTCGACCTCCTACAAGGGCGCCGGGAATCGC
>Ga0255756_1002276_pt1 | contig 20777 bp, 12 predicted proteins | sample 011ome_20_FD_179956 | JGI IMG/M metagenome (GOLD analysis project Ga0255756, IMG submission 179956) | Coastal salt marsh microbial communities from the Groves Creek Marsh, Skidaway Island, Georgia - 011509CT metaG (version 2) | ecosystem: Environmental > Aquatic > Marine > Intertidal zone > Salt...
ACTCCTCGCTAGCGTAATCTCTCTCCACGTTCGCGTCGATGTCTCTCAAAGAGATGTCCTCGACTCGAAAGAACGAATCCGAGGACAAATACGCCGTGTCGGTGAAATCCATCGCGTCCTCTTCGATTCCCCGCTGTTTGTTTTTAGGTGTTTGAAAAGTGAAATGTAATTTTGTGAGATTAATAAAACAAAAGACAAAAATCGAAACGAACGCTGAATGAAAAAATGAGCTCTTACCGCGGATGACATCTCTTTGCTCGCAAAACGCTTCCCGGCGTCTTTCTCTGCTCGTTTTTGTCGTCGTCGTCGTCGTCGTCGTCGTCGCGTACGTTCTCGTCTTCAACTTAACTCTTCTTCTTGTTCTTCTCGTGTGTGTGGTTTTTTTTCCTCTCTTTTTAAGAAAAAGCGTTTCTACAACCCTAAACATCTGGAAATACAAAAATTCACTTTTGTTAAACAAAGTCCGCTCTTTCGCGCGCGCGCGCGCGCTTGCACATCACAAACAAAAAGGAAAACATGCCGAAACTCTACGCGTTCGCGTACGTCGCCGCGTTCGTCCTCCTTTGCTGGCTCCCGTTCGTCAAAGTTCATCACGAGAAGTACTACGACAATACAAAAATCAACTTCACGCAAGCGTCGTTGACGCTCTTCAACGCCGTCAACGTCCTCATCTGTCTCTGGGAGATGAGTTTATTTCTCTACCAGAGCGAGGTGCAAAAAACGTACCGACGGTTGAAGAAACGAGTGGAGAAGACCGGGAAGGATTTACCGCAACCGCTGTGTTTGTTCGAAAAGATTCGCTTTCGAGACGCGGTGAGCTTAAAACATTGGCACGTGATTTGGTCCACGTACGCTTTGTTGGACCCGAGTTACGTTCAGACGCAAAGCTGGGGGTTTTGGGTGGATACCGGGAACGGGTTCGTGACGATCGTGCCGACGATCCTGATGACGGTTGGAGCGACGTATGATTTGAGCGAATACGGCATCACGCCGTTGGTATACGGGCTGATTGGGTTGATATTTAACTATCAGATGATGTACGGGACGGTTATTTACTTTTCGAATTACGCGTATCAGCGATATTACGAACGGGCGAGTTTCGGGAGTAAAATGGTGGTGTTATTCGCGAACGTGATTTGGATCGTGTTTCCTGTTTGGTGGATGAAGGTGTGTTTTGAGATTGTGAAAGATGGCGGGAGTTTTCGAGGTTCCAGTTTGCGATGACGACGATTCGTTTGTTTTTAAAGTTACGGTTGAAAAATGTCATTATAGCGCGCCGTTCTTGACTTCTAAATATGTACAAAACCTATGTATACGTTTACCTCTCTTCTAAATATCTACGCTTGTGATTATTATTATTATTATTCTGTTCTTACATGCCAAAATCTGAACTGGCGTCCATCAAAGCGCTCACCGCACTGTATGTACCGCTTCCGACGCATAGAAAGCCAAGTCCGACGATGGCGTAATTCAACCACTTCTCCTTGACGTCCAATTCGTCGCCAAACATTTTTAAATAACACGCGGTTGGAAAGATGAGACTGACCGATAACGTCAGCACGGCGCCGACTAGGCTCATGGCTACGCCGAAATAAGGAAGCTCCACCGCTAAAAAGAGCGCGAACAGTCCTAAACCAGTCCTGGCGGCTCGCGCGGGAAGTAAATTCTCCTCTTTCGATGTGTCCAAATCGAACTTCTCCTCTACGCCTCGAGCAACCGGGTCCATCGTCAACGCAAACTTCGCGAACGGGTTGATGGTAATTAATCCTAAAGCAATCGTGCTGATAATTCCAGCTGGCAAGTCTAAAGTGACCTCTGAACTCACTTTGTCGCCGAACAAGAAGTATCCGGCGCATCCTAGCAACAAACAATTCGTCATGACGACGCCGTACGTTTTGTCCAGCATGGACTCGTATTCTTCTGGTTTTTGCATCGACGTGTATATCGCAGGAAAGACCGCGTGGCCAGCAAATACAAACGCTAACAAACCAAAGGATAACGGATACGTGGAATAATGGACCAAAGCGGTGTGAGGAAACTCGTACCCGCTCGGGTTTGTCAGCGCTTTCACTAAATCGAACCCGACTACTCCGGTTAATCCAACCGAGGCGACAAATCCCAGCGCGCCGATGAATGACAGCTTCGATAAATCAACCAACCAAGTCGTAGGAATCATAACTCCAGCGGCTAACAACATCAGAGTCTCTTTCGATTGCATCGTCGATTCAAACAACAGTTTCAAATGATCGCCTTCCAAGATGAAAAACAAACCGCACGTCCCGATTAACTCCGCATACAACACCCAACTAATCAAACTTCTCCCGAACTCCCCGAACGCCGCCTCGCCGATATCTTCGTAGGTTGTGAGTGCCCTCCTCGCTTTCTTCACAACTTGCACGGCCCCGTCTTCGTTCACGTCCGAATACGTGTTGAAATTCGTTCGCATCGGCAACGACCCTCGCCTTTGACATCGAATCAGCGTCTTCCCCGTGTAGTTGGTCGTCGCCCCCAACAACAATAAAACGAGGAGGCCCGTCCACCCGCTTTCTTTCAGCGCGTACGGTACCGATAACGTGCCTACGCCTAATAAAATATTCACCGAATTCGCCAGCGCCTGTTCTGTCGTCGAGTTCCCTACCGGATGATACACGCCGTCGTCGAGATCGCCGTTCTTAAACTCCAACCGCTTCGCCGCCGTTGGCAGTTCGTTCTCCAACAAGATTACGTTCGCGTCGCAGGACTCGGGGCACGTGGAGAACGTCCTGTCCTCTTTCGACAGTAACTCTTCTGTCGTCGTTTTTGTGTTCGCACTAACAGTACTATTGTCACTCTGTTCTTCCCCGACGACTTCGAGCGTGTTGCTCTCCTTCTCCGACGACGAAAGCGAGACCCCTCGCCTCTTTTTCCGCTTTGCCGTAATCAACACATCCGCGTCGCATCCCCGAAAGGTCATGGCCGATTTTCGCGCTCTTTCCCGCTCCACACCGCTCCTCGACCACCGCACGTCGGAAAAAACATTCACAGCGCTCATTTTCTCGCGTTTTCCACCGAGCGCGCTCTTTTTCACTCCTCCTCTGGCCCGAGAAAACACCACCGCAGATGATGTCGACGCGGTTGTTTGGGGGACAAAGTCGCCAAACGACGTCGACCTCTTTATCTTGCTTAGTACTTATATTTACAAAGCGTCCCCTCCTCAAAACCGTGTGAGAACGTTAAAGACACGAGAGGAGGGTGCGCGATGCGTTGTGCTCCCCAACCACCGCGTGGATTATATGTATATATATATATGCTATATATCTCAGAGTAAGTGTTATAGCGCTTGGGAAGGAAAACAAATCGCTTATGTAATATATCTTTTCCAAAAGCTTTGTGCGAGAAAAGTTAGCGCGAGTGGGACGCCCAAACAGGTTGGTCCGAAAAAAATAAATGGCAGCTGGTCTCTCTTCCTGATGTTCTTCTTCTTCTTCTCTGCGGCTGTGATTTCTTCTCCTCCATCTCTCGTTTTTTTTTTCGTGAGTGCTTCTCTCTCTTCGCGAGAATTTTAAGCTGACTGGATAGCGTTACTTTCCTTTTGTATTTCCCCAGACGAACGCTTCATTTTTTTCTCTCTCTATCTCTCGCGCGCTTTGCTTTGTTTCAAACGCTGTTTTAAAATAAGTTGTTTGAAAAGGAAAAGATGATGACGACGATGCGAGCGACATCCGTGACGGCGAAAGCGTTTTCTTCTTCCTTTTCGGCGAAGACGACGAAGACGACGACGACACAATCGAAGAAGCGAAATGTTTTCGTCGATGGGTCTCTTGCCGATTCGACGAAAAGAGGCCCGAAGCCAACTCGAGCGGTGGCGAAAGGAAAGACGGAAGAAGTCCCGAAAAATCTCGAGCGTTTGCGCATTCTCACGCCGTGGGAGGAGGCACAAAAAGTGCTCAAGTCTGAGTTTGGCACGTCGGACGAAGATTTGAAAAAGTTTGGCGAGTTATCGAAGGAGGAGTTAGGAAGCGCGTACGAGATGATGCAGCTCTGCAGAGACTTTGAAAACGAGTGCAACCAGTCGTACATGGGAGGGAAGATTCGCGGGTTCATGCACTTGGATAACGGGCAAGAATCCATTCCGGCTTTGTTGGCGAACTCGATTCGCAAGACTGACTTGAAGCACTCGTATTACCGAGATCATTGCCACGCGATTGCGTGCGGCGTAGACTCCGGTAAAGTTATGGCGGAGTTGTACGGGAGAGACGGCGGGACGTGCCGAGGTACCGGAGGAAGTATGCACATTTACGACGTGGAAAATAACTTCCAAGGCGGTTGGGCGTTGGTTTCCGAGCAGTTGCCGTACGCGGTTGGCGCAGCGAGATCGATCGTTTTGGATAAGTTTTTAGGGAAAGAAGGTATGGAGGATGAACGCATCGCGGTTGTGTTCGTCGGCGAAGGTGGCGCGCAAAACGGGAGAATGGCGGAGTGCTTGAACGCCGCCGCGAAGGAAAACCTGCCGATTCTGTTCTTGGTTATCGACAACGGGAGAGCGATTAACACGTTCACTAAAGATGTCGCGCAAAACCAGTCGGTGTTTGAACAAGGGAAGCACTACGGCGTCCCGGGCGTCTTGGTCGATGGCCAAGACGTGACGGATGTCTTGAAGGTTGGTAAGGCGGCGATTAACCACGTGAGAACGAAAGGCCCGGCGATTTTGCAAGTGCACACATTCAGATTCAACGGTCACTCGCCGGCGGATCCGGAACACGAGAGAAACCGCAAGGACGAGAAGAGATGGGCGAGAAAAGAGTGCGACCCGATCACGATTTTCGAACAGTCCGCGCACGCCGAAGGTTTGGATTTGAAAGCGTTGACGAAAAAAGCAAAAGACGAAGTGAAGAGAGCTTTGGACTTTGCGGACGCGTCTCCACCACCCCCGCCGAGTTTAGCGGCGGAGTTGGAGTACCCAGATCCGAACGGACAAGTGGATTACTCGCAACGCGAGCCGGAGATGGGCTTGGCCAAGGCACAAGAAATCACGAAGCGAATCGTCGATCCGAACATTTTGGCCGGGTTGGAAAAGCGAATCGCGGATTTGAGAGGGTTGTGCGAAACGCCGCAAGGTATTTCTATCGGCGACGCTGTCAACTTGGCGATTTTGGAAGAAATGTTGAGAGACCCGACGTGTTTGGCGCACGCCGAGGATTTACAAGCGGGTTCTTCGTACAACATTCCGGCGAACACGCAACAAGCTTTTGGAAGATTACGAGCTGCGGATGAAATCATCGACGAAGGTCACTTCATCGGTAAAGCGTTGGGCGAAGCCATGAACGGATACAGACCGATCGTGGAGTTGATGAACGCGAACTTTGGTATCTACGGCATGGCGGAACTCTCCTCCGCCGGGAACACGTACGCCACCACCGGCGGGCAGTTCAAAATGCCAATGACCGTCATCGGTGCCGGTGGTACCGCGCCGAACCAATCGTTAGGTGCGGAGCACTCGCAACCGTTCCACGCGTACATCATGGGTATTCCTGGTTTGAAGATTTGCTCCGCGAGTAAACCGAACGAGGCGTACGGTTTAGCCAAATCTATGATTCGCGACAACGGTCCGGGCGTTTTGTTGTTGCCGGTGAAGATGATGAAGACCAGAGGTCCGTGCAACCCGAACCAATTCTTGCCGTTGCACAAGTCTACGCAGCACGCGACGGCCTCGGACGCGGCGGTTAAGGCGAATAAGGCGATCACGGTGGTTACGTATTTACACGGCGTCAAGGAATCCGAAGAGGCCATGAAAGAGTTAGCCGCCAGCGGCATCGAGTTTGATTTCATCGAAATGACGTGCATGAAACCGGTCGATTGGAGAACCATCCAAGCCTCTCTCGAACGCACGCACAAATTGATCATCTTGGACGAAAGTACGCGAACTGGCGGCGTCGGCGCGACTTTATCCGCCATCGTTTCCGAAAACTTGTTCGACGAGTTGGACGCGCCGGTGATGCGTTTGTGCATGGAAGACGCCCCGGTGCCGTACGCCGGGGAGATGGAGAAGGAAGTCGTGAAGAGAGCGAGTGATTTAGTCGAGGCGGCCAAGTACATGTGCGGCGCGTAAAGAGTAAGTAAAAGAGAGAGAGAGAGAGAGAAAGAAGACTTGATTGATTAAAAAAGACCATAGCCCACACACGAAGAATAAAAAATAAACGAACGAAGATAAAAACGAAGAAAACGAAGGTGTTTATACGAGAAAAGAAGATACTGAAATATATATATATATACCAGTGTATACACATATATTCAACAAACGCGTTCGAATGCTCTGTCGTCGCTCTCTCTCGCTCTCGCTCCGCGAATATTTTATCGATCAGATGGTCGTCGTCGTCGTCCGCTCTCTCCTTTACTTGATTCTCTCTCTCTTCCTCTCTTCTTTCTTTTCGGATAAGTTTAGGGTATTCAAATCCAACGTGCTTTCACGTCGCGTCATTCCTCCTCTCTTTCCTCGTTTTGGGGGGAGACACGATTTTCCTCCATACAATTTCCACGCGCAACACGCACGCACACGCACACGAAACTAAAAAAAAATGCAATCCACGATCGCCCAAAGAGCCTCCGCGTTCGCGCGCTGCCCGACGAGAATGACGAGACAGGTGAGAATTAGTCGTTAGATTCACGTGAGAGAAAGAATGGGAGAGAATTTTTTCCCCGTTGGGGGGTGGATTAGTCCAATTTTTTTCTCTCTTTTCTCTCTTTTCTCTCGTTTTTGGGGAAAATCGATCTGCGCTCTTCTTCTTGGTCTTCTTCTTCTTGGTCTTCTTGGTCTTCTTCCTCTCGCGGGGGGGTTCTTTTCGGAGAAGAGAGGAGAAGAAGAAGACCGAGAAGAGGTTTCCTTTTCGTTCGTTCGTTCTGTCTCTCTCGAAGAAGAAGACCAAGAAGAAGAAAGTTTTATCGACATCTACGTGTAGAGAGGGTTAAAGAAGCGCAGATCGATCTCGCGAAGAGATTACATTTTTACCGAAAATCGTCTTCGTCTCTCTCTCTCTCTCTCCGTCGTTCTTTCAACGAGTAAATCATCATCACCATCGCTGACGACGATTTTTAATTCTCTTCTCGCAGCAAAAGACTGTGTCTTCTCGCAAACAACGAGTGAACTCCATCGTCCGCATGGCTGACCAAGCCGCGGTGTCGAAAGCGCTCGAAGAAGCCATCAAAAACGCGCAAGAGTGCGTGGACGATTGCGCCGCGAACTGGGACGTGGTGGAGGAAATCTCGGCGGCGCAAGCGCACGCGAAGAAGGAACCGGCGGCGGTCGACGCGGAAATCTCCAAGGAAGATTTGGCGTTTATCAAAGCGTCTCAAGACGCGTTGAAAGCGGCCAAGTCCGGGGAGATGGACAAGGCGGTTTTGGAATCGATCGAAACCGCGTCGAAGAGTTTGGGCAAAGTTCAAGGTAAAGTGAAGGAGAGCGCGAGATTGAAAGAACTTTCCAAGTCTTTGGAAGCCGCGTTGAAGGCGGCGAAGGAGTGCACCGAAGATTGCGCGGTCGAGTGGGAAACGGTCGAAGAGATTAGCGACGCGAAAGAAAGAGAGCAAGCGAAGGGCAACTAATTGTTTCGTGTTGCTATTTATTGACGCCGCTTTAAAATAAGAAATATATTATAATACACGACCACACACACACACGGGAGAAAGATGAGAGAGGTAGAGAGAAAGACAGAGAGAAAGACAGAGAGAGAGTGAGAGGAAAATGAAAGAGAAACGCTCTCGCACATAGTGCGCGCGAGAGATGCGTATTGAACAAAATATATCATGTAGAATAACCAGGAAAGAAATTATCGCTGCGTGTTGGTTCTTTTGGAGTTTTAATTTGAAAGCGCTAAAATCAACATGACTTAATATCGTAAATACGTCAAGTCCACTTTGACTTTCGGTTCATACTTCCGAACCGTAATACCCGCCAACGCGAGGAGCTTTTGGCTCGCGAAATAAGACGGGTCGACTTTCTTTTCCTCTTTTTTCTCCACCGCGCCAGCCGCGGCAGTCGCCGCTCCGTCGCCGTTCTTCGTATTCTCTACCAACGCCGCCTTCTTCTCCTTACTGCTATTATCACTAGCACTAGTACTACAACTATTATCGTTTTTTAGTTTCCCTTCGCAATACACCACCTCTCTGATCCCGGCTTGTATCATCAACTTTGCGCACTCGTTGCATGGATACATGGTCACGTACATGGTTCCGTTCTTCACGTCCGCGGAATTTTTGTTCATGATGGCGTTCATCTCCGCGTGGCACACGTACGCGTATTTCGTTTCCAGGGGATTGTCCGTGGGACTCTTCTTCGCCCAAGGTAACGCGTCGTCTCCGCACCCGCGAGGAAACCCGTTGTATCCCACACCTGTTTCGTAAAACACACACACACACACACACAGAGAGAGAAAAAGAAAGCACTTCGTCAACGAGAGAAAGAGAGAAGAAAGAAAAAAAATATCGCGAAGCGACGACGAGAGCGGCGAGAGACGACATCCGAGATTCAAAATCTAACGCACCCAAAATCAAATTCTCCTCGCTCGCAATCACCGCGCCGACTTGCTTGTTCGGATCTTTGCTCCTCTGACTGCTCAAAAACGCCACGGTCATGAAATAATCGTCCCAGGATAAATATCGCTCTCGCTTCTCCTTGGAAAGAGGATTTGGCTTCTTTTTTGGAGGCGAATCGAGTCCAAAATTTTCCTTGTTGTCGTCGTTCTCATCGAACGTGGATTTGACGGAAGAATCTGGAGGACACGTTTGACAGTAACATCTCCGCCGCTGCTGTGAAAGTTTCGACGGCGTCTTCTCGTCTCGCGCCAGAAACGGCGGGAAATCGATGGTCGCGTTGTTGTTCTCCTGTGTGTGTTCATAAAAACGCGACGCGAAAGGCGTGAGTTCAATATTTGAAAATCATCAAAAAGCGCTAAAGTGTTACCTTTTTAGAAGAAGACGATGCGTTATCCTCGTCACTTTTCGACGTCGTCGCGCGATTTCGACGGGAGACGACGAAGGTAGTCGTCGCGGACGCCGCGGCGACGAGTACGTTTACAAACATTTTATTTATCGAGTGTTAGTTTTGTGCGTGCGTGCGTGTAAGTGTGTATCTCTTTGTAATAAGGATTTTTGAAATGTGAAAAATAAAAAACTACGCGATGACAATATACAAATCTAAATCTTATATCATACACACGGCTCGCGTTGTACTTCTTCAAACGTTCACCTCTTTACTGCTAATGCTACTGTACGGTTCATCTTTCTCGGTGAAATTCGTCGACGCCACGGAATCGTCGTACTTCATCTTCCCGCTCGTCGCGTTCAAATCTCGTCCTTTCGCGACTAACCAGACTCCGTAAAAAATGGCAAACGCGCCGACGTACCCCCACCGTAAGGGTTGAGATAAGATTAGAAGCGCTAAGAAAGCGGTGACTACGGGCTGTAACGTGGAGTAAACGGTTAATAGCGTCACCCCGGCTCTTTTGTTGCAATACGCGCTCAATGCGTACTTTAAGATGGAGTTGAACACGACCGCAAAGAAGAGAGCGTACAAGCCTTCGGTTTCCAACACCCACCTTTTATTCCGGCTGCTGAGGCTTCCTCCCGCTGTGACGGCGTTTGTAGCTATGGACGACACGGTGCCATCGAAAGCGTATACTTCTGCCTCGCTTCCAAACGGCACGCAAATCACCGCACACAGCGCCATCATGGTTGCCCCGAACGCGTATTCCCAAGCGGTCACCATCAACGGCACGTTGTCTTTCTTCCTCAACGTAATCTTTTGTAAATTATAATACACCGCGCTCGCGAAACTCCCGATAAACAACGCGATCAACCCAACTGGACTACTTTCCTTCCGTTCCTCTTCCGCGCTGACATCTTTCAAGTACGCATCGATCACGCTCATGCTCATCGCGCCTACGCACGCCACCACCACGCCCGCGGCGAGGAACGCGTTCAACTTCTCCTGTCCTAAATACACCGCGATCCCCATCGCAAACATCGGCGTCGCCAGATGCACCAACGACGCCATCACCGCCCCAACTAACTGAATCCCGAGTAACGACGCCAACTGATTACAAAAGATGCCCAAAAACGCTTGACTCAACACTCTCGGAAAATCAATCGAACTCGGGAACCATTTGAAAACTTTCGCATCGTGCATAAACGCGCACAGATACAACAACGGCGCCGCTAACACGTCTCGGTACAACGAAAACACCAAAATTGCTCTCCAATCGTCCTGATCGTTGTCTTTGGTCAAAAAAAGTTGGCACAGCGTGTTGTATATCGCGCACACGCACTGTATCGCGAATAACGCGAGGTGCAGTTTCACGTCGCGAAACGAAGGCGTGGATGGCGACGAAGGAAGAGCGCCGGTTCCAACACCACCACCCGCGGCGGGTGGTTTCTGAAAATCAAAGAGGCCCATTTAAAGCTTCTCTATCGTTTTCTCTCTCTCTCTCTCTCTTTTTCTGTTCGACGCGTTTATTATCCGGGAAAAGAACGCGCGACGGAGAAGGCGCGCGTTTTGGAGATTAATTGTAATTTTGCCGCGTCTCTTTCACGATGTGTACGTAAAAAGATTCTTCCTCTCGTAAGAAGGTCAAGAAAAAAGCGCAGCGGAAGACCGTACGCGCATATAAGTGATACATTTCTCTATTTCAACACATCGCTACTACTGACAACGCGGCTATCTTCTTCTTCTTTATCTTCATCGTCGTCAATGTTATTATCGTCTATCTTTCATGTTTCTCTCTCTCTCTCTGTTTTCTATCCATCTACTTTAACCTGAGCGCGAGCGTTTTCGCGCGCGTAGCTTTACGTTCTCGTCGGAGTAAAGCGGCGAGGTCTTCGTCAGAGACTGACGGCGTAGCGCCTTCGATTCGTATTCGCGCGAGTGTCGTGGTGTCGCACGCGGTGTTTTCTTCTTCGAGCAAAGCTTTTGCGGCGGATTCCGACGCGCAGATGCAAAAGTTCTCATTTTGGTTTCCCAACACGCAAGGGTCGCGATCGAAGAAGAGCGCGGAGAGCATCAAATCGCTCGGTAATACGAGGATGACGCGGGAGTCTTTGTTCCCAACGCATTCTTCGCCGATCGCTAGGCATATAGTGAGCAAAATACCCATCGCTTCTGCAGCCGTAGACTGCCCCCAGTTTGCAAACTCCGGGAACGTCGGCTCTTGTTGTTTCTTTTTCTTCGCTTGCGTGGTGATCAAATCCGCGAGCGCTTCTAACGTTGATTTTTGACCTCCAGATACGCTCTTCATCGCGTCTGAGATGGCCGAAGCCGCTACTGGCGCTTTCTTTTTCTTTTTCTTGCTTTTCTTGCCAAACGCGAACGGTTCGTCGTCGTCCTCTGCGGTCAAAGCACCAACTTCACCACCCGCCAAAGCCGAACCGATATTCTCGGGCAAATCAAAGTTTGGCACGTCTAAAATCAACTCGTCGTTCTCGCTAGAAAACACAAATTCGACCGCTTTCTTCGCGTTCTCTCCGTACGCCCGTTCGAAAGTGCTCTCGTCTACGTCCTTGGCGTATCTATTCTTAGTCTTGCTGACAAATTCTTCGTCTAACTTCTCCTCCGCGATTGTCTCTATCCTTTCCGTCACTCGATCCAAAAACTTCAAAGCGCTCCCGCCGTCGTCTTCACCACCAGAACCGCTCAACGCATCGCTGCACCGCGCGTACAACCCGTAAAACCCATCCGCTTTACTCCCAGGATCTGCCAACACCCTTCCCACGGAACATTTCAGCACCGGCGTCTTCACGTTCTTCGCTCGAAAACAACTCGCCAACGTGTACGTCTTCAACCCGAGCGTTCGCAACAACACGAACTCCTTATATCCAAAACTCCTCTCGGTCAACTCTTCTCTCGTTTTCACGTTCAACTCGCCGCGAACGAGACCAAACACGCCGCTCGCATCTTCGCCGTTCTCACCGTTACCACCACCACCATCGCTGCCGCTTAAACTCTCCAAAGCTTTCTCCAGCGCTTCCCAGTTGATGGTGTTCTTGTTCAGATTCACGACTCGAGAGAGGAGAGACCCCGGGACAAACTCCGACTGTTGTTGCTGCTGCACCGCAACACCGCGTCTGACCGCCGCAAAACACGTCACCGACGACTTCTCGAGACGACGAGCAGCCCCGGAACGACTTTTAGAGGGAGAAGAGCGAGAAGACAAAGCGGACGACGACGTCTGGAGGAGAGACGGGACGACAGAAAACATGTGTGTGTGTATCTCTCTGTTGCGCGTGGGGAAATTTCTGGAGTTGATGAGAAATTTTTTAAAAAACTCTCCACTCTTTCGCAAAGATGTCCTCTTCGGGGTGTCGCTGCTTGCGCCTGAGCGCCGCCGCCAGACGGTCCCTTCTGAGGAGCGCGGCTTCGTCGTCCTCCTCCTCCTCTTCGCGATGCGTCGTTCGCGCTTCGTCTTCTTCGACGACGACATCCGGGAGCAGCGGAAAAAAGGTTCGATTCTTTTTAACCGAATCCCCCGCGACGACGAGGAGGAGATTTGAAATCGTAACGAGAAGCTATTCTTCCTCCTCCTCCTCTTCGTTCGGAGGAAACGGAATGGGAGGAGAGCAGTACCAACCGAATAATAATGGCAACGAAGCGCAGTACAACGACGCGTTCGCGTCGCCGCCTTTGGTCGTTTCGAATGGCGATCGGTTGTCTGGACCGGGGGCAAATCGGGCGATTAAGTGGGTGCCTAGTGATGCGAAATCCTCTTCTTCTTCTTCTTCCTCCGCGGCGGCGGCGGAGTACGACGCGAATTATTACGCCAGAGAGACGCCATCGGCGCCACAGTGGGGGAATAGCGGTGGAAGTGGAAGTGGACAACAGCAACAACAGCAAGCGCAACATCGAGGGTATGGCAGTAATAATACGAGTTATAATAACAACGGCAACGCTTCGTCGTATTCGTCTTCTTCGTACGGAGGTGGCGGTTATTACGGCAGCGGCAACAATTCATCCGCGTCAGCATCTTCAAGCAACAACAACAGGACGTTCGTGGACTTTTCGATTTATAAATCGAAAGCGGCGTTATCTGTGAAATTGGTCAAACCAACGTTTGAGACCGATCAGCAAGGGCGGACGATTATGAAACGTTCGGGCGGGATTCTCTTGGAGTTTGCGCCGGCCATCGGGACGAGGAAATACGATTGGACTCGGAAAGGGTCGTTCATGCTCTCTCCTATCGAAGCGGCAGAGTTGGCGAATAGATTGAATCCGAGTCGACCGAGCATCGCGCAAAAAGTGGAGTTTTTCCACGACCCAGGGATGGGTGGGAGTTCGCAAGGGTCGGTTACGAAAGGTTTGAAGATGGAAGCAATGCCGGACGGTACCGGGGGGGTGTTTTTGAACTACAATCAAACCAAGTTTGGCGAAAAATTGAACGTGAACATCCCGGTGTCGTTCGGGGAGGTATCCGCTTTAGAATTGTTGATTAAACATTTAGTTCCGAGAGTGATGGGGTTCTTCGAAGAAGATGCGATGACGAGTTCGTCTTCGGGTTCGTCTTCGTCGGCGGCGTCGTACGGTTACTAAATACATCGTGTGAGCGCGGTTCTGTTGTTTTGTATCAATATATATCATCCTAAATTGAATCAATGGTATCATCATTATTGCTATTTGCTCTTTCTTAAATACACACGGTATCATCGAACGGATTCACGTCTTCCAACGACTTCTCGCAGTTTTTTTCAATCTGTTCCAACATCGCGCTCTGCTCCTTCTCTTTCCTCTCCATCTCCTCCAACTTCTCCAGCTCCTCTCGGTTCCTCTCCAATGCCGTCCTTCTCCTCTCTTCCATCCGTTCGTTGTACGCTTTCAGCTCCAACTCGCTCGCGTCTATCGCGTTCATCGTCATCTCGTACGCTTTCTCGCCTTCCTCTTTCGCCACGCGTTCCTTTTCGCTTTGCGAAAGCCCGTCCGGATTCCCTTCCTTCTCGATCCTCGCTAACGTCTTCCTCTCCGCCGCCTGTCTCGCGTACACCGCCGTCGCTTTGCGATTGAACTCTTCTTTCTCTTCTTTTTGTTTGATCGCCAGCCGGTCGTATTCGCGCATCATCATTGCTCGTTCCTCCGCCTTCGTCTCCCACCGCGGTCTCGGTTGTTGTTGTTCGTTTGCTCCTCCACTTTGTCTCTCGAGTTCCAATCTCCTCTCGATGTCGAGTATGACTTGCCTTCGCGAATCTTCCAGCGACGCGTGACACGGCGCGCACAAGAAACCGCCGCTGCCACCACCGGCAAGAATCGCGCTCAAAGAGAGCGCCAAAACGCCTCTCGCCGTCGTCCTCGTTCCTCTCCGTCTCGTTGTTTCTTCTTCTTCTTCTTCTCGTTCTTCTCCTCCGTCGTCATCATCATCATCACCATCGCGCTCCCAAAAATCAGACGAAGAAGAAGAAGAAGAAGAAGAAGAAGAAGAAGAAGAAGAGGCGCGCGGCGCTCTCCGGCTTAAAATTCTTCTTCTTCCCGTTCTCCTCCGAGCGACGCCACTGGCGGCGTTCTTCGTCGCCGAGACGGAAGAGGCCGTTGAAAACATCTCACGCGACAGAGGTGTGTTATTAGTGTTATTAGGTGTGTATCTTCTCGTCTAGGGGATATTTTTTTGACGCAGAAAAATTTAGGGTTTCAATCAATCAATCGGCAAACCCTAAACCCCCCGGAGAGATTTTGAACGCACGCGCACGGCGACCAAAAAAAACGGACTCTGCGCGCGTTTATTAGTGAGAACGACTTCTCTTTCTCTCTTCTCTCTTCGACGCGAGCGAATTTTTAGCAGGCGCCAGAGAGAAGACAGAGACGGAGAGAGTGTTCTTCGCGCGCTCGAGAGAGAGAGAGAGGAATGGCCTCGTCGTCGACGGAAGGAGACCGGCGAAATCAGAACGACGCATCATCCTCGTCGACGGAAGAGGAGAAGAGAAAAGATGTCGCGACGAACGACAACACCAATCTCGGCGCTTTCGCGCAGTTGCTGGCCCAAACCGCGCTTCTCTTCTCGTCTCTGGTGAAAGAGTTCATCTCTCCGCAGGCGGCCATGTTTGGTGGGTCGTTTTTTCTTCCCAGAAAAGCGAAGGAGCTGCGGCAGCGGTGCGCAGACTTTTGCAGAGATTTTTCTTCGGAGAACACCATCGGCGACAACGACAACAACGAACTGCGCGCGTTTTTACGCCAGACGAGAGAGGAAGAGAAGGCGACGGATTTTTTGCACTTTGAGAAGAAGACGAAAATTTTGCGAGAGATCACGGAGACGTGCGCGGAGATTTTGGCGCACGAGGAGGTGCACCAACAAGGAGGGAGACGCGGGAAAGTCGCGGTGAAAGCGTTGGAGTGTTTGTTTTTGGTGATGAACTTTGTGGAGAAGGAGAAAGTACGAGTGAGCGGCGCGTCGGAGTCGTCGAGGTCATCGTCGCAGACGATGACGTGTAGCGCGACGATGCTGAGGGATACGTGTAAAGCGGTCGCATTTTGCGGAAAGGATGATAAGGCGTTAGAAATTACGAGGATGGTGGTCAAAATGTTGTTGGCGCTGGCGACGAGCGAACACATCGTGAACTCCGGGACGTTTCAAGGCGAAGAAGGGGAGGAGGCGTTGGAGATTTTGACTTTACGATTGGCGCATTCAGCAGTCGCGAGCGAGGGAGACGTCGAGAGAAGAGTAGCAAAGACGGCATTGGTGCAGCACATAAATAATAGCTTCAAGAGGTGCGCGGACGTGGAGTTCAAGACGAGCGCTAGTGCTGAAAATGCTACCGCTGCACCTAACGGTGTTCTTTTTTTCTGCGACTCGTCGGCGTTGACGTGTTTGAAAGCGTTATGTAAAATTGCGTCGAGAGATTCAGATGACGCGACGACAAAGAGCGCAGAAGAGAACACGGACACGAAGGGAAAATCACATTTTTCCGCGGCGAACGCGTTAGATGCAGATGAATACATCTTAGCCAGCCGATTTTTAGCGATAGATTTACTTCGACAGCTGTGCGAAGGACCGAACGCGAGGGCGTGGTTAGCGGCGTATAAAAACGAATTGAAGAAACCTTTGAGCGAGGCTTTGTTGGTGAACGCGATGTTAAATCCAAAATCTACGCTTCAAAAAGGCGGCGTTGCTGGAGTAGCTGCGGCCGCCGCGGCTACTGCGTCTGGTACGATTAACAACAACGGCGGGAAAAGATTGAGTTTCGAAGGCATCGAAAGGACGCTGAACGCGTCGACAAACAGAGCGAACATCACCACGAGCACAAGCAATAACAGCAATAGCATCTTGCACGGATTCAATAACGCTACAAGGTTTCATCCCATGGCGTTAGCGTCATCGAGTTTAGCTCGAGCGACGTTTGCCTCGATTGTCTCTCGCGCCAGAGATTCGTGGAAATCCGAAATCGCTTTGATGTTCCCTACGATGCTTTTACACCCATTGGAACGATCAAAATCAACGCACGTAAAGGCAAAAATTGCCGCGTTAAAAACGTTGCGACAAATATACGACGATCCTTCGACAGCGGCGGATGTTTTTGTGAATTACGATTGCGATCCTAGATGTTCGACGAACTGCTTCGAGAGAAGCGCCAAGGCGATTTTAGAGACGCTTAAAGTTGAGCGGGAAAAAGAGCGCATTCTTGTGAACATCAGCAGCGGTTCCTCTATCGATATCGACTCAGTCGCGGTGAGAGATGCGGCGACACAGTGTTTAGTCGCTATCGTGCGTTCGTTGCGTGTGTGGCGCGCGAGAAACAAGGAATTGGGCGAAGACTTATTCCAGGATGAAGATTCCATCGGCGAGGTGGAAAGAAAAGCCTCGTCAACTTTGCGCCGGTCAGGGAGCGTTTCGACCTCGTTTGAATTGATTCCTTCCCAAAACGTCGTTGTTTCTTCGGGTCCTTCTAAATCAGATGACGAGAAACAACCGGAATCAAGCAACGCGACTAAGAAAGCACCTACGAAATCACAAGAATTACTCGGCGGCGGATTACTCTCTTCCGTTCCATTAGAAAACGAAAACGCGCCTACGACAACGTCGTCATCGTCGTCAACGGCAAAGCCGTCTCAGACTAAAACGTTCGCAACTTTGAAAAAAGAGAAAAGATCGGTGGAGATTGCGGTGAAAAAGTTCAACAAGACGCCGACCATGGCAGTTCTGCGCGAGCACGCGCCGAGTAATTCAGTGGTATCGGCGTCGGACGCAGCCAAGTTTTTACGGTCGGCGCCTGGTGTTGATCCATCAGCAATAGGACATTTATTGGGATCTAGCGATGCCGATGGCGTTGCTGTGATTCGAGCGTACTTAGAAAATTTTGATTTTACTAACGAATACGTGGACGAAGCGTTGAGAAAGTTCATGTCGACGTTTCGAATTCCGGGTGAAGCGCAACAAATCGATAGACTCACCGAATGTTTCGCGAAAAGGTTTATTGAGTTAAATCCAAACTTTGGGGGTGAGAAAATAGAAAAAAAGGTGGACTGCGTAACAATTATCGCATTCGCGATAATCATGTTGAATACAGACGCGCACAATCCCATGGTGGATGTCAAAATGCGAATGTCGAGAGAGGATTTCTTGAATATGGCTTTGGATACGCCAGAGACGAAAGGTTTGGAAGAAGAAATGATTCGAGGCGTTTACGATCGCGTGACAAAAGAAGAAATTATTTTATCCGCAGACAAACGCGCCATCGCGGAAACTTCGTCATCCACTGGTACTGATGGTAGTAGTACCACTACCACTACGGCGAATAGTGGTCTCATGAGCGACTTTGGCATCTTTGGCGCATTCAAGAAGAAGCAGAAAATTCTCGAAATGGAGGAAAAGATTGCCTCGGAAGAAGCGAAAGCTTTACTGAGGGAAACTGCTCGAGCGTTCTCTGCTGTCACGACGAGACCAACTAAAGCTCCCGTAACGTCGACCCTTTCTTCGCCACAGCTCGAGAATGGGCGAGGTAGTAATTCAGAGCTCGACGAAGACGTAAGCAACAACAACAACAATCTATTCGTCAGCGAATCTGCCTTCCACGCGGCTGCGGAAGCGGGACTGGCGCGACCGATGTTTGAAGTCATCGGCGAAGCTCTCTGTCGAGCATTATCCATTGCATTTGGCCTTGCGAATGACCCTGGGCGTGCCGCCATGGCTTTAGAGTGCGCTCGTTCTGCCATGAGACTCGCCTTTGAGACAAAGCTGTATACGTTGCGGGATTTGTTTGGACAATTTTTGTGCAACGCTACGGGCGTGAGTGCATCCGATAATGACCAAGTAGACGGCAACGCTGATGACAACAATGATGACGACGACGACGTGACGCGAGTTGATTCAAGAGCCATGCAGCGCGCTGAAGCGACAAAAACACTGCTCGACTGCGCAAGATCTGATGTCGATTTTATTAAGCTCGGTCAAAAATTTTGGAAGTCGTGCATAGATATTTGCGTCAGTTTGGAGATTGCCATGTTGGAAAATGACTCGACGGCGTTGAGAGGTGTGACGAATGTGAACAGTCGTCCAAACGGAACCGCGCAAGAGTCGACGGATGGTAATCTGCCAGACACAACGAAAGTGGAGAAGAATATCCAACGCCTTCTCGGGTTCAAGAACATCATGGCGTGGCTTCGACCGTTTTCGAGGGAATCTGGCTTAGAAACCGATGTAAATCCGGACGCCAAGGCAGCCATAGACGCGTGTTTCGTAAACTCGACTCGAATGGGTGCGAGCGAACTCTCACATCTCGTCGATGCGTTGATACAACGTTCCGAGCGCGATTTATCTGCGGCGGAGCAAAGCGAAATCACGAAATCTCCAAATACGAGAATCGCGATGAAACGTTTGGCGGATGTCGCGCGAGCAAACTTGGACGGAAGATCTTTAGCAGCGTGGCGAAACGTCATCTGGGGACCAGCTTCTTTGCATCTAGCGACGACGGCGACTTCGTGCGTACAAATTGAGACCCTCGTAAATCGCAACGCGTGCAAAGAAGCTTCGGAGTGCCTTCGTGTCGTTGCTGAGGCTGTGCTCCTGAAAAGAGGAAGCGCAGAATTGGATGAGACGGAGGACGAAGATGGCAACGTCACGCCGACAAAACGTAAAACTAAGTTGACGAAGTTGGAAACAGACGAAGATATCATCAACAGCAACGTAGACGCGGCTCGAGAAGACGCGCTGTTGCCGTTTTACGAAGCTATTCGAGCGATTGCCAACTCGAGCTTTCGAAACTCTGGCTTGGGCAACGAAACCGTCTTTTTCGACATGAAGACGAGAAAAGCAGAATTCGTCGTCGACGCGTTGAGACGCCTCGCGGAAACTTCGAGCAGAAAGTTTGGTAAATCCTGGCGAAGAGTAGCTCAAACGCTCGAAATCGTCGCTTCAAACGCTACTCTGTCGGAATATCACGGCAACACCGAGGAGTACGATGGGAATCCAGAAGATCAAGTCAAAGTCTTATTCGCAGACTCGGCAAAGATTCGCGCGTTTGTGAGTTTTCGTAACATTATCGTCGAAAGCGTGCTCAAAGGCAGATCAAAGAAAAACGGTGTATCGACATCGACACCGTCTTCTTCAGATGGAGAACTCACGGACGACATTTTACCGGATATTGTGGATGTTTTAGCTAAATTTCGAGACGTCGAAAAGCAAACGAAAAACGACAAAGGCGAATCCATCGTCATTTCGGAAGCTTTACTATCTTTGCAAGAGATCATCGTTCGCGCGGATCGAAGCACACCGCGCGGGCGAAACCTTTGGAAAGTTACGACGAGGCGTTTGATATCCGCAACGTTCTCGATCGAGAACACTCGAGCGACAACCATGAGAGCGTTTGAAAGCGTCTTTGCGTCCGCGCTTGACTTTACCACCGCCGAATCAAAAACCAGAGACGACGAAAAAATATTCTGGCAAGACGTTTGCGAAGATGCCATAGAGCCGATTGTTTCTTTCACTCGCGAGGAGTATTACGGGAATCACGCGCACAAAAGTGCTCCGAAAAATGAGGGATTTTTAGAGGCGAAGACGTTTTCGTTGGCGACGTTCTTTCCCCGCTTGGTTTCAAACGTGACATCTTCGAAGAATAGTGTAGGATACGACATCGTATCGATCGGCTTCGCGAAAGCGATTGCAAATCTAGACGCCGCGTCGACCTCGTTAGCGCATTTGTTATCGTGCATCGCAGCCTTTGGCGCCGAGAGGAGTACTTCCTCTCCTTCTGAAAGCTTCTGGAGCTTTGTCTGCGACTTTCTCGAGAATGCGTTTAGCGCTCAGGAGAAAAATGAAAGAGACGATATCATTTCGAAATCGCTCGTTTGTGATTTTATTCCCGAGTTGTATTCATCGTGTGGTGTTGCGGAGTCTCAAAAGCGCATAGCGCACGTCGCATCGACCATTCACATCGACGCATTCAGCTCTGCCATTGGTAAGGAAGGAGGTGAGGAACACGAGGAGCTTCTATACAACTCCACGCGAGCGGTACTCGCGACGACGACGAACGACGTGAGCGGTACGCTCACGGCTTGCGATATCGTCTTACGTTACTACTTCCTGAATAACGAGAAGGAGACATCCTCTTTCGATGTTTCCGCTCGCGTGCTCGATATGTTAGCTTCAGTTGTCGACTCGTTGACGACATTGATAAAGCAGAACAAGACGAAAGCGAAGAACAACAACAGCGATGGTGCGAAAGTAGAAGAAGGCGGCGAAGGCGACATCTCCTCATCGTTATCAAAGCAAAAGAACGAAATCTCGCAGTTGTTTGTTCCTCAACTGTCTTCGCTCGTCGCCTTGGGGCGCTATCCTTTGAAT
>Ga0255756_1002293_pt1 | contig 20674 bp, 15 predicted proteins | sample 011ome_20_FD_179956 | JGI IMG/M metagenome (GOLD analysis project Ga0255756, IMG submission 179956) | Coastal salt marsh microbial communities from the Groves Creek Marsh, Skidaway Island, Georgia - 011509CT metaG (version 2) | ecosystem: Environmental > Aquatic > Marine > Intertidal zone > Salt...
GTTAACAACGTATGTTAATAACAATGAACCGTGGATATCTTTTTCAGATAAATGTCAGATAAGAAAATATGAATAGGAAAAATTAGTGCGGTGTCACCCTCCTCGCTGGCGTGAATGAGCGATATGAGAAAGGGCAATTGAGATAACGGCCTTCTCAAAAAGCGTTTCTCATGAAGCTGCAAAACAACGTTGGCGTCTGTTTGCATCAAGAGATTACAGTCTGCCACACTCACCACAAGCGTGCAATTTTAATGGCATGCAATTATTGTTTTTTCCTGAAAATTTTACCTTTACTTGATATTCAAACAACTCTCACTGAAATGCAGGCTAAACGGGTTTCCCTTTTTAACCATTCTGCTATGCTAATTAGCTGCCTGACAGGGAGGGGACATCATGAATAAATCAATAAACCTAAAAAAACCAAAAGCCAGTATGACTTCAGATTTTAATAAGACTATGCAATTAAAAAAGCGTAAAAATTTAATTAATACTTTTTTCCGGACATTATCAGCAGTTACTTTATCAGCGCTGATAATAGAGCCGACAATCGCGCAACAGGATTTTAGTCAGGTTGAGATAATTCCACATCAGCTGACAGATAATATCTATTATCTGGAAGGTCAGGGCGGCAATATCGGGGTTTCGATTGGTGAAGATGGTGTCTTCATGATTGATGATCAGTTCGCCCCCTTGTCAGAAAAAATTCTTGATACGCTGGAAGACTTGTCTGACCAGCCGGTGCGCTTTGTGATCAATACGCACCAGCACCCGGATCATATCGGGGGCAATCAGAATATGGGTAGAGAAGGGGCGGTCATTGTTGCCCATGAAAATGTTCGCACGGCCCTTGCTGCCGGCTTTACCAATGGTGACCTGACCCGCGCATTAACCGCTGATCAGCGCATCGGCCTGCCCATTGTTACCTTTACAGATTCGGTGGATTTTCATTTAAACGGTGATGATATTCATGTGTTTTATAATGGTTCCGGACACACTAATGGCGATTCCTTTGTCTTCTTCAGGCAAAGCAATATTATCCATACCGGTGATGTGTTCAGGACGGTTGCCTATCCAAGGGTAGATGTGGGTGCCGGCGGTACATTTCATGGCATCGTAGCGTCCTATGAAAAACTATTGGAAATATCCGATGCAAATACCCGTTTTCTTCCCGGTCATGGCGTAGTCAGTACGCAGGCCGATGTTCTGTCGCAATTGCAGATGTTTAAGACCATTGCCAACCGGGTCCAAAATGCCATTGATGATGGCATGAGTCTGGAACAGGTGCTGGCGGCAGGACTGACGGCTGAATATGATGCGCGCTGGGGTGATCCGGAAGGCATGCTGACGGCAGTATTCAATGAACTGATCATCAGGTAGTCGATGTGTCCGGGAGTAGCGAATAAAAGTGTTTGAAAGAATGAGCGGGATTGAAGGAATAAAAGACCAATGAAATTCCGACCATGCATAGATCTGCACGACGGCAAAGTGGTGCAGATCGTTGGGGGCTCCCTGCAAGACGGTCATGATGAGTTGCTGGAAACCAATTTTGTCTCCAGCAAGTCCCCCTCGGAGTATGCCGATCTTTACCAGTCCGATGGTCTCAGCGGAGGCCATGTCATTTCTCTTGGCAGCGGAAATCAATCCGCTGCACTGGAAGCGCTTTCAGCATTTCCCGGCGGCATGCACTACGGCGGCGGGGTCAATCCGGATAATGCGGCAGAATATCTGGATGCCGGAGCCAGCCATGTCATTGTGACTTCCTGGATATTTGAAGAAAACAAACTATCCATTCAAAAATTAGCTGAATTAAGTAAAAAGGTTGGCAGAGACAGACTTGTACTTGATCTCAGTTGTCGTAGTCGGGATGGTAGCTTTTATATTGTTACCAATCGCTGGCAGACTTTTACCGAAGCAAAGGTTCATGCTGATTTGCTTGAGAGTCTCGCTGAATACTGCAGCGAATATCTGGTTCATGGTGTCGATGTCGAAGGAAAAAGCCAGGGTATTCAGGAAGAATTAATTGCCATCCTGGGTGAGCACTCGCCATTACCGGTCACCTATGCTGGCGGGGTAGCCAGGCTTTCCGATCTCGATCTGGTAAAGCAGTTGGGGCGAGACAGGGTAGATCTCACCATTGGTAGTGCGCTGGATATATTCGGTGGGAAAATTCCTTATGAAAGCGTTTTGCAGTGGACCCGGAACAACGAATAAGAAAGTCACAAGTTACAAGTTACAGGAAAGGTCTTATCGAACATTCAGGTTTTGATCTGCATGCGGGATAAAGGAAAAAAGATAAAGGATAAAGGGTAAAGGATAGGATAAAGGTGACCGGTTAAATCCCGACTGCTGGTTAGGTGAAAAACCCGTAGGTTGGATAAGGCCTGCAGGGCCGCATGCGACATTAGCGACCAAAGGCCGCCTTCTTGCGACTTGCGACCTGTAACTTGAGACTTGTTTAAGTCGTTCCGCCTGTCGCGGCGACGCTGTGTTCCAGAAAGGGGTCGCAATAGATATTGCCGGATTTGGCGCCCTTCAGAAAAAACTGTTTGCGCATGTTATACACAAAATCCGGGGCACCACATAAAAACACCCGTGTTGCGGCAAGCGTTCCGGTATCCATCTTTTTATTAATGACTTCTTCAATGCTGCCTGCATTCACATTCTTTGGATCCTTGCCCGAGGACTTGCTGACAGTCTCTTTTACACAGGGATAATAATGCAGGTTCGGATGGCTTTGGGAAAGCCTCTCCAGTTCCTCGACATAGTAAAGCTGATCAGTGGTTCTACCGCCATGGTAAAGGCTGATTTCTCCCTGGTGATTATTATTCAGAGCGTTGTTAAGAATTGCATACAAAGGCGCAAGACCGGTACCGGTAGCAGCCAGGATGACTGGAAACTCTTCAGCACTGGCATTGCGATAGTAGCAGTCGCCAGCGGGACCGCGCATATGGAGCACGTCGCCGCACGCAGCTTCATTAAATAACCAGCCACTAAAAGCACCTTGATCAGTCTGGCTGATATGAAATTCCAGACTCTGGTCTTTTTCGTAATTATTGGCCACTGAATAACTGCGGGCAATGCCATGGGGGTTGATCAGGGTGACATACTGACCCGGGTAGTAATAAAACATTCTATCCTTGTCCTCGACGTCGAGGATGAAGCGAATGACACCAGGGTTGAGATAATCCAGGCTTTTGATTTTGGTGCGAACTGAAAATTCCTCAACTGTTGGCAGTGCAGCTTCAACATCGGAATCAGGCACCCACTGACAGGCGAGGGTATAGCCTTTGTCTTGCAGGGATTGCTTGATCCATTTTTTGGATTCATCTGTTGCGTCGCAATCCACCGCACGCACAAGGCATGCCTGGCACATACCTGCGCGGCAGGCATAAGGAATGTATTGTTTGTTACGTAACAGGCAGTCGAGAACTGTTTCGTACTGGTTCAGACTGAACTGGGATGATTTGAATTTAAGCTTTGGCATGTGACGAATGGATTTTGCAGTAAATAATTGGGTTATGCGGGACAGATAAATGAGCCGTTATTGTAATTCGGGGTTTTTCCTGCGACTAAACCACAACCATAGAGAAGCAAGAGTATAAAGAGTAGATTGGAGGATTGCTATGACAAGGCATCCTTCAGGTCGGTATTCAGGTTCAGTGTTGATTCATGACCTGGCAGGTATAAACGCAGCATCAAACCCAACTCTGCCGTTTTAACATAGCCATGAATGGCAGGGTCAGGCAGATTTTTCCTCATCTATATTAGCGCCGGCTTATGAGCCATAATATATGGTTTGGCATAGATTTCATTATTTTTCACAGGCAACAGGATAATGACCGCAGTAACGCTCTATCTTGCTTCAGCTTCGCCGAGACGTCGGGAAATACTTGATCAGTTGGGACTTGCTTACCAGTTGCTGCCTCAGGATATCGATGAATCACGCTTATCTGGAGAGTCGCCTGAGGATTATGTGTGCAGATTGGCAATAGCCAAGGCGCAAGCGGCATTAAGTAGCCTCCCGGAAGCAAGGCAATGCGCCTGTCTGGGATCCGATACCACAGTAGTTTGTGAAGGCGAAATATTTGAAAAACCGCAGGATGAAGCTGATGCCCGCCGCATTCTGCAATCCCTCTCCGGCCGCACTCATGAAGTGTTGACGGCTGTTGCCCTGGTTACGGCGCACAATTCAGAGGTGCGACTGTCCAGATCACAGGTTAGCTTCAGGCCATTACTGGACGCTGAAATTACTCAATACTGGCTTACCGGAGAACCCGCAGACAAGGCAGGGGCCTACGGAATCCAGGGACTTGGTGCGATGTTTATCAGGGAAATTAAAGGCAGCTACAGCAGTATTATGGGGCTTGGAGTTCAGGAAACTGTTGAGCTGTTATCGGCACTGGGTATAACTGCGCAAGAGATTCTGAAAGCCGCAGTGTCAGGACAAAAACCATGACAGCAGAAATTCTCATCAACTCAACACCGATGGAAACCCGCGTAGCTTTGCTGGAGCAGGGCTTGCTGCAGGAAATCTATATAGAGCGGAATAATCACAAGGGCCCGGTTGGCAATATTTACATGGGTAAAGTGGTAAGAGTGATGCCGGGTATGCAGGCAGCCTTTGTCGAGATTGGGTTGGAACGGGCAGGCTTCATTCATGCACAGGATATAGCGCGCCTGGGTCAAGACGGTTTTGAATGCCTTGATAACCAGGAAGTACAGATCGGACAGTTATTGCGTGAAGGGCAAATGCTGGTGGTTCAGGTGGTCAAGGAACCGATTTCAAGCAAGGGGGCTCGTTTGACCACTCATTTATCCATTGCTTCACGCTATCTTGTCCAGATGCCCAGGAATAAACATCTGGGCATTTCCCAGCGTATCGAAAATGAAGAAGAACGTGATCGCCTGCTAACGCTGTTGGAACAGTGTGTTGAAAAAGCGGGTTTAAACGAACAGTGCGGCTTTATTCTGCGCACTGCTGCTGAAGGAGTCAGTGAAGCTGAGCTGTTATCTGATATCAATTTTCTGCAGAAGCTATGGAAATCTGTGGCACAGGCGATGACAGGTTGTCGGAAAATCACGCCGCTTTATCAGGATCTGGTGCTTCACATGCGGGCAATGCGAGACCTCTTTCATCATGATGTTCAGCGAGTTCGTATCGACGACAAGAAGACTTATGAAAAGGTCGTCGAGTTTTGTAGTGATTTCATGCCGGAAGTTGAGAACCGCATTGAGTTCTATAAAGATGAACGCCCGTTGTTTGATTTATGTAGCGTGGATGATGAAATTCAGAAAGCCCTGGGGCGTTCGATAAGGCTGAAATCAGGGGGCAACCTGGTTATCGATCAGAACGAAGCCATGACCACAATTGATGTGAATACTGGTGCCTATCTGGGTAGCAGAAACCTGGAAGAAACCATTTTCAAAACCAACCTTGAAGCGGCCAAGGCCAGTGCCCGTCAGATAAAAGTCAGAAACCTCGGCGGCATTATTATTCTTGATTTTATCGACATGGTGAATGAAGAGCACCGACGCCAGGTATTGCGTACTTTGCAAAAAGCGCTGGAGAAAGACCCGGTTAAAACCATGATCACCGAGCTTTCAGAACTGGGTCTGGTTGAAATGACCCGTAAGCGCAATCGCGAAAGTCTGGAACAGATGCTGTGTCATGAGTGTCCAACATGTAATGGGCGTGGAACCATTAAAACTCCGGAAACAGTTTGTTATGAGGTGTTCCGGGAAATTCTCAGGGTCGCCCGGGCGTTCGATAATGATTCCATTCTGGTGATGGCCTCACAGGAAGTAGTAGACAGGCTGCTGGACGAAGATGCCGCCATGGTTTCCGATATGGAAGGACTGGTGGGGAAAAATATTCGCTTTCAGGTTGAGTTGATGTACCACAATGAACAGTTTGATGTGGTGCTTTATTAAAAAAGGCGGATAAAAGATAAAGGAAAAAGGATAAAGGTGGGTAGCAGCGTAGGCCGGAAAGTAGCGTAGGTCGGAAAAGGCCTGCAGGGCCGTCTTCCGACGGGGTTTAAAAAACGCAAATTATCTAATTGAGAATTGGTTCAAGCAACACATTGATGACGGAACAGAAAAGCACACAGGAACAATTGCCCGGCGACAAGCCGACCGTTGCCCTGTGGCGAAAATCCCTGAAATGGCTTTCACGGATTGTTTTTTCGTTTTTGCTGATTTTTGCTGTGCTGGTTAGTGCTGGACGCCTGCTGATGCCGCTGGTGGCTTCGCAGAAAATGCAGGTTGAAGCGCAGCTGGAGAGACTGCTTGGCACGCGAGTCACTATTGCACAGTTAAAAGGCGACTGGTTTCGTTTTGGGCCGATCCTTGAAGTGCATGATCTGAACATCATCAGCGATTTTGTCACGGCCCCCCATGTTATCTCCCGAATTTCCATCAAGCCGGCGCTGCTAGATAGTATTCTTTCCCGTAGCCTGGTAATAGATGACATTGTGGTTCATGAGCCATCTTTTGTTCTCAGAGAAAATCCAAATGGTAGTTGGTCGCTTGAAGGTTTGCAGGCGGTTGCCGGTAATAACACGGGTACCATGATCGACTTTCTTCTCAGTACCGGACGCATGCAGATTACTGAAGCAAACCTGGTGCTGCACTGGCTCGATGGCCGAGTGCTTACGCTGGAAAATACCTATGTCGATCTGAGCAATGTGGGCAATCGTCACCTGACTCAAATTCAGGCAAGAATCGCCGGCCAAGCAAGTCCTTTTCAGTTGCAGTTGGAAATTAACGGCGATCCGCGTGAGAGTTTTACAGCATCCGCTTATTTTCAGGCTTCTCAACTTGAGCTTAATGAACTTGTTGAACTTCCCGGAATTACCCTGGATTCTGTCCGGTTAAGTGGTGATATCTGGGTTTCAGTTAAGGAGGATCTGGTGTTTACCCTGCAATCCAGTGTTCAGGCCTTGACTCTGCGTGGCAATGGAAATGGTAACGGTTTAATTAACCGCGTTGCGTTGGATATAGCCGATATGGATTTGACTCTGGAACATGACGGCAATCAACGCTGGCAAGCCTGGTTGTCAGAGACTGAAATAGATTGGCAAAACCGGCCCTGGCATAGCGGGCAACTGCACATGGACTATCAATCAGCGCTCGAGAATAAACCCTTAAAAATATCGGCGAGTAGTCTCGATCTGGCAATGGTTAATGACATAGTCGATGACCTGTTTGTATTGTCCGAGATGGCAGCTGGCGCTTTTGCTGATCTGTCTCCGCAGGGAAGTCTGTCTAATATTCTATTTACTACTGAACTTGGCTCAGATACGGATGCTGATTTTTTACTGACTGCCAATCTGGAAAATGTTGCTGTAGGTGCGTGGCAGGGCGCTCCTGCTGCCAGCGGCGTTAACGGTTATGTGCAAGCTGAAAAAACCCACGGTTTTGTTGAGCTGAATTCTTCGGCATTTAGTATTCACCTGCCACGCTTGTTTGTAGACTCCTGGAATTATGATGAAGCTAATAGCCGGGTACACTGGAGCTTACTCAATGACATGATCCGGGTGAACAGCAGTATTATTGATGTGCGTAATGAATTTACCCACGGGCATGTCCAGTTTGACCTGTTAAATTACCGTGATGCAGCAGGAGAACCAACCACAGAATTAAGCCTACTTATAGGTGTGCTGGAAATGGATGCCAGTGAAAAGTCCCTGTATTTGCCAACATTGCCGAATTTAAAAGGCACCATGGACTGGCTGGATGAAGCGCTGCTGGGTGGTGATATCAGAGATAGCGGCTTTGTCTCCAGGACGCTGATCTCGCGTAATCCCGTCGCAAATTCAGGTACCGTGTTTTCGTTCTACCAGATTGACAATGGTGTACTGAAATTTCAGCCGGATTGGCCAGAGCTGACTGATATTAGTGCCTTTGTGACCGTCAACAATAATGAAGCTGATGTCATGGCGGACAGTGCTGTTATCCAGAATATGGCGCTTTCCGAGACCATCGCCCAAATTCGACCAGATCCATCAGGCGGTTCCTGGCTTACGCTTAAAGGCGGCAGTAATACCACTACTGATCTGGGTCTGGAGTTTCTTAAAAATACTCCGGTGCGAAACAATATCGGTGCATTTATTGATGACTGGCAAGGGCAGGGTAGTCTTCAGGTTGATATTGAACTGGGTATTCCAATAAATAACCCGGGTCGAGAAAATGACGTGTTGGTTAATGTCTTAAGTAGTCAAAGCACCCTTTCAATTCCTGACTATTCGCTATCCATAGAAGAGCTGCGTGGCAGAGTGGTCTATGACAGTGAGTCAGGTCTTTCTGCCAATGCCATGAGTGGCAAGCTGTTTGATTTTCCTATTGCAGCAACCATTGAGTCCATGATGACGACTAACGACGAAGGTGTTACTGAGTTTAACGGTACTCGCATTGTAGGGAGTGGTCGTGCGTCAAAGTCTGCACTGGAGGCGTGGCAAGGGCAGCCTGATTTTGTACAGCATGTACTGGGTTTTGCCAGTGGTGAGATCGATTACCTGGCAGAAATCACAATCCCCAGTGCCAGCCAGATTAATAATGGCACTGACAGAAACCGGATACGGCTAACCTCCGAGTTACTAGGTCTGTCACTTGAATTGCCTCATCCTTTCACCAAGACAGTTGAAAATATTCGACCCATGGAGTTGCTGATTGAGTTCACTGATAATAGTGAGTGGGTGTCAGTTAAGTTTGATAATAAAGTTGGCGCAAATATCAGAATTACCGACAATGAATTTAGCGGCGGCAAAGTGGTTTTTGGACCGGCTGCCCGGGAAATGATCTTTGGCGCGGTTCCCCTGATAGAAGCCGGGCTGGTATTTAGCGGGCTTGTGGATATTTTCAATTATGACGATTGGGAAACTACCGCTGAGCGCTTTTCAGAAATGTCGTTTGAGCCTGATGAGGAGCATGATTCCCTGGATCGATATATCAGCCTGGTAGATGTGCAGGCGGGCAGGTTGCTGGTCAGTGGGCAGGCTCTGGAAAATGTGCATACCATGGTCAGCAGAATCAATCAGGCAAATAATGGCAATACCAACGCAGATAGTGAAAGCGGTTTTTCAGATGCTGCAGACAGTTGGCTGGTACAACTTGAAAATGAATTATTGGGCGGCGATTTCATCTTCCCCGATGAGGCACAACAGCCCTGGAATATAAACCTCAGATACCTGCGTTTACCCGAAGCGGAAGAGCCCGAAGATGAATCTCTTGAAACTGAAGAGATTGATATTCTGGCAGACATAAATCCGGCCACATTACCTGACATGGATTTTCATACGGATGAATTTAATGTAGGCGAGAAGCAGTTGGGCGCGTGGGATTTTATGATGCGAACCAATGGCGCCGCAGCGACTATTTCCGAACTAAAAATGACTACCCCTGATGCGAAAATTCGGGATCTTGGCGGTGAGGAAGGCGCCAACCTGGATTGGCGTTATGACAATGGTATGCATACCACCAGTTTTAATGGTGTCTTTAGTGCCGGTGACCTGGCACAGGTATTACCGGGATGGGGTTATGATGCCAATGTGGAAAGTGATAGCGCGGCCTTTGTCAGCAATCTGCAATGGACCGGTTCTCCCGCGGCATTTGGCCTTGAAAAAGTAGTGGGTACTGTTCAGGTCGATATTCGTAATGGTCGTTTTGTCGATGTCGATTCTGGAGGTAGTCGTATGTTTGGCGCCTTCAGTTTTGATTCCCTGGTACGACGTCTGCAGCTGGATTTTTCCGATCTATACAGGCGAGGTCTGGCTTATGATGTCATCCGTGGCGGCCTGCAATTTGACCGCGGAATCGTGACTACGGAAGGCGCGTTCCGGATAGAAGGGCCCTCCAGCAGAATCACTATCGATGGTGAAATTAATCTGCACAGTCAGACTATTGATGCGGATATGCTGGTTAATGTCCCTCTTGGCCAGAACCTTTCAGTGCTGGCAGGAATTCTTGGGGCATGGCCGATCGCAGTAAGTACCTATATAGCCGGCAAGATATTCCAGGACCAGGTAGATGACTTTACTACCGTGCTTTATCGTCTGGAAGGCCCGTGGGAAGATCCTACTTCCGGGTTTGAGCCAACACAGGAAATACTTAGGGCGGTTCCCCTGGAAGATGATATGCAAACTGCAGTTCCCGTCTCCGGGGAGCCAGACATTCTCCCTGCTCCCTGAGAGGGCTGGTTTTTATAAGTTTTGTAGGTGTTTTACACAGGTAGTCTTAATTAATGAATAAAAGTCTTGTTACCAATCTTGTTGCATTGCTGATCGTAATTGTTGGCGTATTTCTGAATGAAGAGACCAATGCCCAGCTCAAGGCCCTGGTGCTGAATACCGGTTTATTTGCCCTTTCCGGCGGAATTACTAATTGGCTGGCGATACATATGTTATTTGAAAGAGTGCCGGGGTTTTATGGCTCCGGCGTAATCCCCGCCCGCTTTGAAGAGTTCAAATCAGGCATCAAGACTTTAATCATGGAGCAGTTTTTTACCCGCGCCAACCTGGATAGTTTCTTCAGCAAAATTTCCAGCTCGGGCCCGGATGCAGAAGAAGAATCTGCGCTGGGTAAAATAATAGACTCGGTGGATCTGGATGCGGCGTTTACTTCCCTGGTTGATGTCATCATGAATTCCTCTTTCGCAAGCATGTTGGCGATGTTTGGAGGGGCGGATGCATTAACACCACTGAAAGAACCTTTTATAGAAAAAATGCGCGCCTTTCTGTTACAGGTTGGCGAGGATAAGGAAATTCTTGATCAGGTCAGGCATGACTCCACGCAGAACCTGCTTGATAAGGTGGAGGAAATTGTTGATCAGCGCCTTGAGGAATTAACGCCCCAACTGGTGAAGGAAATTATCCAGCAAATGATCAGGAAGCATCTGGGCTGGTTGGTAGTCTGGGGCGGTGTTATAGGGGGCCTGATCGGCCTGGTCACCACTTTGTTACTGGTCTGATGATGTCTGCAATTATTCTTTTAAGCGGGTATTTTACCCGCTAAGCATTTCAACCTATCGTGGCACAAAAAACTGTCGGACGTCCTCAAGCTCTGGTTCAGTTTGCTGTGCTTCTTCTTGCGCATCGGTTTGCAGATCAGTTTGAATGACAGGCGCTACTGCTGTTTCTTCAGGCATTGGTGCTGTTTGCTGGCGTACCCGGGCAACGGGTAGCCACAAGCGGGAAGGGTACAGGCGGCTGTGGTAAAGCAGCTCCATGGCTTTAGTGTCGGGTATCGAACCATCGTTTACCGGAACGATATCCAGGATCAGACGGTTGCCGGCACTGAATCGATAGGACGTCTGTCGCATGGCAATATCAAGGCGGGTGACCTGACCTGCTTGCAACGCTTGTTTTCCGTCCAGCGCATAGTACGGCGAAAACTCCGTGCTTTGTTGTTCATCTCTGGTTCTGGAAGAAGCCTTGATCATGCCGATTGATACCATAACGTCTTCAATAGCGGGTAATGGCTGTGCTTCGCTTGTCTGGATAGGGGCGGCAATAAAGCTGGGTAATCTGGACACGTTAGTCAGCGGAGCTTGTGGCACAATCTCTTCATGCAGGATGACTTCGAAAGCCGCATCACTGAATGCACTGGCAGTATAGAGCTCCAGCATTAACGGCCCTGCAATTTCCAGGTTCTGCGTTAACGGAGCAGACATAAAACGAATTCTTGCATCATTTCCATCTGTGCTGAAAGTGCTGATTTCCAGACTGCCAGGCTCTTGATCTGAATTGAGTGTAGCAATACTGTTGTTGTTCTCATCAAGCGTGTTATTGAGAAACCAGGCTTCATGTCTGACGTTACCTGGGGGCCAGTTACTTTCGCGCTTAATAGTATTCTGGCCTTTTGCCAGATAGCGGATACGTGGCACTTCTATAAAGGGTGAGCCCGGTGCGCGCTCGTTAAAGCACCAGTCGTAATAGGGCAGTAATTCCTGCGCCAGCAACGGGGTATTCTGGTACACAGCTGTATCAGCGGAAGGATCGGTGATTAGAATCTTGTTCACCACATTCAGCTTGTCCAGAGCCCGCAGGGTACTGTTCAGTCCCGGTTGGGTTCGGGCCAGGCTCCAGTCATGGATAGCAAAGACCGGTACATTAATCTGCTGGGTATTGCCCTCGCTGCTTCGAACGCGCCAATATTCATCAAAACCCTGATGCAGAAGCTGGGCCAGACGCATGTCGTAATTAACCAGTCGGGGTGTCTCGCTGGAGTAGGCATTAGCCAGCCTTACCTTGCGGTCGTACCAATCATTGGTAAAGGCATTGTTAGACAGGCCACCCGGGCTGATCCATTCACGAAAAGGATCAAGGGTGCCATTGATCGGCGCAATACATTCCAGATGTGGAGGGTTCTGTATGGCCATTTGCCATTGAGAGGCGGCGTAATATCCCGCACCGGTGCCGGCTACTTTTCCGTCCGACCATGGCTGAGTGGCAATCCATTCAATAATTTCATAATGATCCTGCTGTTCTTCCCTGGAAAAAAAAGCAAACTCGCCACCAGAGGCTCCCGTTCCTCTAACATTAGCCACCACCACGGCATAACCCTGACTGACATACCAGGCAATAGGGCCCGCCTCGGCTTCAGTGTCTGTAAGAATGTCTATGTCATGGGGAAATGGGCCGGCAGCATAAAGAGTGGAATAGCTTGTGTTGCCAGCAGGGCGATAGATATCCAGGGCGATAGCGGTCTCATCACGCATGATGACCTGAACATTTGAGGCCGCGAGGATGTCACCAAACCCGGTGTTTACAGAGGTAAAGTCGGGAATCTCATCGAGCGGGGCTGTTTCCTGGGCAAATAACGGGGTCGATAACAGGATTGTCAGTAGAATCAGGGAACTTATTTTTCTATACAGCATAGAAACGCGCCGGGCATTTAATTCCATGCCACATAAAGAGTAAAAACGAGAGGAAGCGTATTTGTTTACAGATAAAAAATACAAATCTTTAATACCCTGAAAACCTGATCATTGAAAGTTCCCTGTAAAAACAGGAGCATGGAAACCTGAGTCGACAGAATTATACCCTTAATTGCGAAGTCTGACTAAGTGCTCCAAATCAGGGCAGGTATTCCGTTTTTGTGAAATATGGACTCAACATTCAATATTTATGGGAATTTTTCCCGAATTCTCAAAATCATTCCAAATATAAGCGATTATTTTCAGTTGTTAACTGGTTACACCAATGACTTTGTACTAGAATGCGCCACTTATTTTTACGAAGCAATGTCTGGTTCTTGCATGAGCCAGTTCCCGGATAAAACAATCACCAACAGATTTGAGGTTAGAACTAGATTATGGCAAGACCAGTAGAATTTGAAAAAGACAAGGTCCTTACCAAGGCAATGGAACAGTTTTGGAAAGAGGGTTATGAAGCCAGCTCGGTACAAAAGCTGCTTGATGCCACCGATATTAATCGTGGCACTCTTTATAATTCATTCGGTGACAAGGACGCCTTTTTTAAATCTTGCGTAGAGAAATACAATGAACTGGTTAAAGCCGACATTGATGCTACTCTCGGAAATAGTAAGCTCAATGCAGTAAAAGCTATTGAATCCTATTTTGATACTTCGATTATTTCTGCACCCAACAGACAGCGTGTAATGGGTTGCCTGCTGGTCAATTCAGTATGTGAAAGCATCAATTGGGACAAGGAAGTTCAGAAAGTCCTGAAAAGCGCTCTTAATGTGATTCGCAAAGCCCTGTTGGCCAGAGCCAAGGAAATGGAAAAATCCCGACTTCTGGTTCGCGGAGTAAAAGCCGATATGGCTGCTGATATTTTGATGAACCTGTACTCGGGTCTTCGTGTCGGAGCTCGCAATGGCAAGGGCCCGCGACAGCTTGCAGACCTGGCCAGCTTTACTATTGGCTCGATAAAAAAATAACTTATAAAACAGTAAGTTACTAAAAATGAGGGCTTTTGCCCTCTTTTTTTTGCCCTTTTAAACCCCGCTTTAACCTTGGCAGGGGAGCGGGCAGAGATGTCCGGGCATGGTATTGTGCAAGACGTGTAAGGTGATATACTCGCTTATTCCTGAAGCGCAGTGAGAAGTGATCAGCAAGCGACCCCAGGGGCGCCCTTTAACACAGCTATTTCAGCTATATAAACACCCTATATAAAGAGACTTTAAATAGAGTGCTTATTTAAGACCTTGTAAGTACTTATCCAGTGTTCACAAGTGTTTACACAAGTGCTTTTAACAAGTGCTTTTAACAAGTGCTTAGGCAAGTAGTCATAAACAGCCATATACAAGGCTATAAATATAAACAAGAACAGACAGCAAAAGATTTTCTGGAGTAATTAATGAAAACAGTAGGCGGTTCACTTAAGAAGAAAAAAGACGAGTCCAATATTGACCTTACTCCAATGCTGGACGTTGTATTTATTCTTCTGATTTTCTTCGTGGTAACAGCTTCCTTCCTGAAAGAAAATGCCATGAATATTGAAGGCCAGGACCCCAACAACAATCCTCCACCGCCTTCCAATGATAGTCCCAAAAACATACTGATCCAGATTGATTCGCGTAATCAGCTTTTCTTCAATCAGGAACGTATTGATATTTCCGCAGTACGCGCCAGGGTTGCTTCAGCACGTGCAGAGAATCCTGCAGCGTCGGTTATTATTCGACCAGACAAACTATCCAGCGCGAATTACCTGGTAGAAACCATGGATTCGGCCAGGGCTGCCGGAGTCACTACTATTTCGGTAATGGAATAACCAGTAACAGCATGGGATAACACAAGATAGATAAGCCCAATGGCTGAATGCAGCCACTCAATAGTAGATTTGACAAAATGGCCCGGGTATTTCCCGGGCTATTTGCATTCAGGGAAGCTGATTTATTCCCGCAATGAAACTCTTAAAAAAACTGAAGTGATTAAGGTGAGGTGAAACATGGCACTTGTTATTTTAATTATCACGCTGGCATTAATTGAGTACACGGTATTTTCTTTTCAGGTTGGCGGCGCCAGGATGAAGTATGGGGTGCATGCGCCGGCCACCACGGGTAATCCGGTTTTCGAAAGATATTTTCGTGTTCAGCAAAATACGCAGGAACAGATGATTATTTTTATCCCTGCCATCGTCTCGTTTGCCTGGATGGCAGAAAGTGTTGGCTGGGCAGGAAATTATATTGCCTCTGGTCTGGGCGTGATCTGGCTGATTGGCCGCTTTATCTATGCCATTAATTACGTGAAGGATCCGGCCAGCCGCGGTATTGGCTTTATGATGGGCTTTATCCCTACAGTATTGATGATACTGGGAACCCTGGTCTGTATCGTTATTTCATTACTCTGATTCGAATCCGCAATCACTGATTATGCAAAGTCGTTGGCAGGACACAGACGCTAAACCCTTTCTGGACTCGGATTTACTGCTAAGGGTTTATACCTCAAGGTTACTGGGGCAGGATGCCGATCTTGTGCTCCATGGTGGCGGTAATACTTCGGTGAAAAGCGCTTCCATGGATATCTTCGGGCAGAGCAGGGAGACGCTCTATGTCAAAGGTTCCGGCTGGGATCTTCGTACTATTGAAGCGGAAGGCTTCGCCCCCTGTGATCTTGGCTATCTGCAGCAACTGGCCTCACTTGAATCCATGACTGACAGTCAGATGATGCAGCAGTTGCGTCTTTCATTACTGGACCCGGCAGCCCCGACGCCCTCGGTGGAAGCCATTCTGCATGCCATTATTCCCTTCAAGTTTGTTGACCATACCCACACCGATGCTGTCGTCGCTGTGAGCAATACTGCTGATGGCGAATCTACTCTGCGTGATATTTTCGGCAAGCAGGTACTGATTCTGCCCTATATCATGCCTGGCTTTGTGCTGGCACGGCAGGTGTTTGAACAAACCCGTGAGCTTGACTGGTCATCCATCAAGGGTATTTTTCTGATGCATCATGGTCTGTTTACCTTCCATGAGGATGCCCGTAGCAGTTATGAAAACATGATTGCGCTGGTATCAAAGGTCGAATCCTGTCTTGAAAAAAAGGGCGTGTTACAGCAGCAGGCCAGCTCGACATATTCCCCTGCAAATGAGGACCTGATGCAGCTGGCCAGCATGCGAAAAAAGGTGTCAGAATTAGCAGCTCGCCCCATGCTTGCCCGCTTCAATAGTAGTGACGCAGCTACAGGATTTGCCTGTCTTGAGGACGTAGCAAGCATCGCCAGCCGCGGTCCGATCACGCCCGATCATACGATTCATACCAAAGCTGTACCGGCTATTGTGGCTACCGATCCGCAGACAGACATTGCCGATTTTGCCAGTAAATACCGCGCCTATTTTGAACGCCATAATGATGGCAGCCTGGACTGTCTCGATAGTGCGCCGCGCTTTGCTGTGTGGGCGGGGAAAGGGATGCTCAGTTTCGCCCAAAATTACAAACGTCTGCAGGTAGTAGCCGACATAAGCGAACACACCATCAAGGCGATCCAGTGGGGCGAGGCCCTGGGTGGCTGGCAGGCGCTGCCGCCAGCGGATCTTTTTGCTGTTGAATACTGGGAGCTGGAACAGGCCAAGCTTAAAAAAGCCAGCAGTACTCCAGCCCTGGAAGGCAAAGTGGCGCTGGTCAGCGGCGCCGCCTCCGGCATAGGCAAAGCCTGCGTAGAAGAACTGATGCAAAGTGGTGCCTGTGTGCTGGCGCTGGATATCAAGCCGGAAATTACCAGCCTGTATGAGAATTCACGGGTGCTGGGACTGCATTGTGACGTGACTGATGTGTCTGCTGTTATGGCGTCCCTTGAACAGGGTATAGCCAATTTTGGCGGACTGGATATGCTGATTAGTAATGCTGGAAGTTTTACCGCCAGCCAGAGTCTGTCAGAAATGTCCGATGAAAACTGGCAATCCAGTATGGCTGTGAATCTTGAATCCCATATGAAGCTGATGCGCAGCGCACTACCGTTCCTGAAACAGGGTCTTGATCCCGCCATTGTGATCATTGCCTCAAAAAATGTCCCCGCCCCCGGGCCGGGCGCTGGCGCCTATTCCGTCGCCAAGGCGGGTCTGACGCAACTGGCGCGCGTGGCAGCACTGGAATTGGGAGAAGACGGCATTCGGGTTAATGTCCTGCACCCCAACGCAGTGTTTGATACCGGTGTCTGGGATGAGGAAACTCTCGCTACGCGTGCGGCGCATTACGGTTTGAGCGTTGAGCAATACAAACAGAACAATGTGCTGGGCAAGGAAGTCAGCAGTCGCGATGTGGCCATTATGGCGCGTCTTTTTGTTAGTCCGGATACCGGCAGTACTACCGGTGCGCAGGTGCCGGTTGATGGCGGTAACGACCGGGTTATTTGAAATTCAGATCAAGGATAAAGGAAAAAGGAAAAAGGTGGGCGGGCGAAGTCGGCTAATCCTCAAGCAACCCGGACCCCGTCCTGCACTCACTCTGCAGGATGGATAAGGCGAACGCAGTTCGCCCAGGTCTGCTAAAAAAATTTAAACAAAACTTTATTCACACCACTCATGAAAATAAACCCTGACTAACTCTATGAAAATCGACGGCACACATTACCGCAGTATCTGGTTTGACGAATCGGATCATTCGGTAAAAATTATTGATCAGACCCGCCTGCCACATTTTTTTGATGTGCTCTCGCTTATCTGTCTAGACGATGTGTGTCATGCCATCAGTACCATGCAGGTGAGAGGGGCTCCCCTGATCGGGGCGGCGGCGGCTTTTGGACTTTATCTTTCTATAAAAAAAGGAGACCTGCCCCCTGAAGAGGCGGGAACACTTTTACTGGCCACACGTCCGACGGCGGTTAATCTGCAGTGGGCGCTCACCCGGGTGCTCGACAGGATCGGTGAAGAGTCGAATAGCGAGGCAAAAATTAAGGCGGCATTGGCAACAGCGCTGGCAATTTGTGAAGAAGATGTCAGCAATTGCACATCCATTGGTTTGCATGGGGTGGGGCTTATTCGGGACATTGCGAAAACGAAAGCCGGGCCGGTGAATATTCTCACCCATTGCAATGCCGGCTGGCTCGCTACCGTGGATCGCGGCACCGCAATGGCACCGGTTTACCAGGCCTGGGAAGAGGGCATAGAGGTCCATGTATGGGTGGATGAAACGCGACCAAGAAACCAGGGTGCCAGCATTACTGCCTGGGAACTGGGAAAACAGGCGATTCCCCATACCGTGATTAGTGACAATACCGGTGGTCATCTGATGCAATCCGGACAGGTGGATCTTTGCCTGGTCGGTAGCGATCGAACCACCTACAGAGGTAATGTCTGCAACAAAATAGGCACTTATTTAAAAGCACTGGCCGCCTACGATAATGATGTGCCTTTTTATGTAGCCGTGCCAGTGTCCAGTATTGACTGGGACTCCGACGAAATACCCATTGAAGAACGGCACAGTGGAGAAATTACTTCTATTCAGGGTCTGAATTCCCAGGGCATAATGGATACAGTAAGATTAACGCCCGAGGGTAGCGCAGCGCTCAATTATGCCTTTGATATTACGCCCTCCAGACTGGTATCCGGATTGATTACCGAAAAGGGTATTTTCTCTGCCGATGAGTCGGGGCTTGCCAGTTTGAGGGGCTTGTTAAACACTGATTAAGCCTGAAGGGCTGATAATCAGGACTCAAGCAAATAAGAGCAGGCAATTTGCAACAAGGATTACATGAAACCATTCCAGCTACAGTTGAAAATCACCGCCAGGCTTAACCGGGATCTGTTGAACTTACTGGCAGTATTGAGTCTGTTTTTTTTACAGACGAATATCGCCTTACTGGCAGCGGACGAGGTGCCGGTTTACAAAATAGAAGTGGTCAATACCTGGCCCCATGATGCGGCTGCCTTTACCCAGGGCTTGACCTGGTATCAGGGCAATTTATATGAAGGCACCGGTCGTAATGGTCAGTCCAGTTTACGCATGGTGGATCTGGAAACCGGTGAGTTGCTGAAACGCCAGAACCTTGCCCAGCGTTTTTTTGGGGAAGGCATCGCCATCGTCGATGATCGTGTTTACCAGCTGACCTGGCAATCCCATATGGGTTTTGTCTATGACGTAGACAGTTTTGAACAGCAGAAAACTTTTTTTCTGGCCGGCGAAGGCTGGGGTATCACCTTTGGTAATGATGCGCTCATCGTCAGTGACGGCAGTGCCTACCTGCGTTTTCTTGATCCGGAAACCCTGCAACAGGAAAAGCGTGTTCAGGTCACACTCAATGGCAACCCGGTGCAGTCTTTGAATGAACTGGAATTTATCAACGGCGAAGTCTGGGCCAATGTCTGGTATCAGGATGTGATTGTGAGAATTGATCCTCAGACAGGTAAGGTAAACAGTATTGTCGATCTCAGCGGTTTGTATCCCCAACGCAAAAGCCGTGATGAAGTTCTTAATGGCATTGCCTGGGATGAAGAGGGCCAGCGTCTTTTTGTGACTGGCAAACTGTGGTCCTCACTTTTCGAAATCAACGTTGTGGAATGAACTGGTTACAGAAGCAAATTAACCTGTCGGGAAAAGCCCGTGGCTTTCACCTGGTTACCCGTGAATTGCTTCAGCAACTGCCTGAATTAAGCGCCTATCAAATCGGCACAGCGCATTTTTTTCTGCAACATACCTCCGCTTCTCTCAGTATCAATGAAAATGCTGATGGCTCTGTGCGTGATGATCTGGAAAGGCATTTAAATGTCATGGTGCCGGAAGATGCACCCTATTTTGATCACACTTATGAAGGCAGTGACGACATGCCGGCTCATATCAAAAGTGCCTTGCTGGGCTGTGAAGTCACCATTCCCATCACTAACGGTGAGCTGGTGCTGGGTACCTGGCAGGGATTATTCCTTGGAGAACACAGAGATCACGGCGGACCTCGCAGCGTCCTTGTCACTCTGAGCGGCGAGACAGTCTAGCTGATGAAACGGGATCTGCTCAGCGTGAAAAAAACAGCGATCTCTTTCTTCTGCCTTTTCTCATTCCTGTTTCTGGTGTCCTGCGAGTCCCTGTCATTTTATTCCCAGGCCATCAGAGGCCAACTCAGCATTCTCAGCAAGCGTGAAAATATTCAGGCCCTTATTGCTGATCCGGCTACCGATGCAGCGCTGAAACAACGGCTTTCAAGCATTCTGGAGATTCGTGAATTTGCTGAAACCTCGCTGGCATTGCCGGTGGAAAAAAATTACGCCAGCTATGTGGATCTGCAGCGGCCCTTCGTAGTGTGGAATGTTTTTGCCGCACCGGAATTTTCCATGACTGCGCAAGACTGGTGTTATCCCGTGGCTGGTTGCGTCACTTACCGCGGTTATTTTAGTGAGCAAAAGGCGCAGGATTATGCCACCACCCTGAAAGCAAAGGGGCTTGATGTCTATGTGGGGGGCGTGGCGGCCTATTCAACCCTGGGCTGGTTTGCTGACCCTGTGCTTAACACCATAATCAATCGCGATGAGCATCGTCTGGCGTCACTTATATTTCATGAGCTGGCCCATCAGCGTGTTTATATTCCCGGTGACACCATCTTTAATGAAAGCTTTGCCACTGCCGTGGAGCTGGAAGGGCTCAAGCGCTGGCTGAAACAGGTCGGTGATGCAAATGAGGCGGACCTGCTGATTGCCCAGGCCAATCTTGAACAGCAGTACCGCCGGGAATTTGTCAGCCTGGTGCAGAGTGTTATTCCCGCGCTGGAAGCGCTCTATAAGACTGACT
>Ga0255756_1002304_pt1 | contig 20608 bp, 13 predicted proteins | sample 011ome_20_FD_179956 | JGI IMG/M metagenome (GOLD analysis project Ga0255756, IMG submission 179956) | Coastal salt marsh microbial communities from the Groves Creek Marsh, Skidaway Island, Georgia - 011509CT metaG (version 2) | ecosystem: Environmental > Aquatic > Marine > Intertidal zone > Salt...
CACCTGTAAAACAGTGTTTTGTGTTATTTTTCGGGTGTGTAATTTTTACACTTAGCGGCCGCCAGACGGCGAAAAAAATACGAGCGGGCCGCAGGCCCGCTCGTATCAAAAATTTCATCTCGCTCTAGAGATTACCACTCAAAGGCATAGTAATTCGCCTTGCCATTCGGCTCAAATCCTTGGATGAGGACGCCGTCTCCAGGATTGAATTGGCGAGCGAGGTTTTCAAATTTCTCGACCTCGTCGATGTAGATGTTGTTGAGCTTGATGATGATAAAACCTTCCGGGATGCCTGCCTTCTCGAAGCGACCGCCCAAGATTTCAGCAACGCGGATGCCATTGCGTATGCCTAACCTGCGCTTGTCGTTGGTGCTGAGGTTCTCGAGTTCCGCTCCAAAGCTTCTTAGGAGCTCTTCTTCCTTAGTCAGTATTTCTGTGGTGCCCAATTTATTCTTGAGCAACAACTCAAACTTCTTATTCTGGCCGTTGCGGTTGACCACAATGTCGAGGCGTTCGCCAGGACGGTGTTGGCCGAGGGCTTCGGTTAAATCGGCCCCACCGCGCACTTCTTTGCCTGCAACATTGATGATCACATCGCCCAGCTTGAGGCCCGCATCGTCCGCAGCACCGCCCGCAATGACATTCGCAACATAGACTCCGGAATTTACGTTGAGGTCGAGTTCCGCGGCGAGGGCAGGGGTAACTTCATTGTAGTTGATGCCCATGAAGGCACGCTGTACTCGGCCAAAATCCTTCAGATCCTTGACCACCTTTAGCATGAGGTTAGAAGGCACGGCGAAGCTGTAACCCTCGAATGAGCCGCTGCGAGAAGAGATGGCGGTATTGATTCCGACCAATTCCCCGGCCGTATTCACCAATGCCCCACCTGAGTTGCCAGGATTCACCGCGGCATCCGTTTGCAAGAAGCTCTCAATGGCGCTTTGCTCGTCAATGATGTTGATGTCGCGCCCTTTGGCACTGATGATCCCTGCCGTTACGGTGCTGGTAAGGTTGAACGGATTACCCACCGCCAAGACCCATTGGCCGAGACGGACATTATCGGAATTGGCCACTTGTACATAGTCCAATTCCCTTGCCTCAATCTTTAATAGCGCAATATCCGTTGTGGGATCCGTGCCCACCAACGTCGCCTTGTATTCATCATTATTGGCCAAGGTAATGGTGATGTCCTTTGCCCCGTCGATCACGTGGTTGTTGGTGACAATATATCCGTCTTCCGATAGAATCACGCCCGATCCGCTGCCCTGCACTTCAAAGCGCTGAGGGGTAGAGGGGCGCCCGAAAAACAGGTCGTTGAAGGGATTGTAGTAATTCTGCACGCGCTCTGCCGTGGTTTTGACATGCACCACAGCTTCCACCGTTCGCTCTGCCGCGCCCACAAAATCCGAGGGCATGGCTGCCGCCCCCGCACTGAGGTTGGTGCGCTGGGCCACAGGAGCTTCGCGTTCTTGGATGATGACCGTTTTACCGGAGTAGCCCATCAGGTGTGCACCGCCCAAGGCGATGGCTGCACCCCCGAGGGCAGTGAAAAATAAAAGACCTAGCGTTTTCGTTGTGACTTTCATAGCCTGCAATTTTTTGATGAAGGTTCCTTATCGTATCTTCAAATTGTACACCAAATCAACGTAGCTTACCCGCTGAAGTGCATAACTTTAACGCCTTTTAACATCCCAAGGAGTAATGGCTCATACCTTTTACAAATACCATGGCGCCGGTAATGATTTTATCCTCTTCGACAACAGGTTGAGCAGGGTCCAATTATCTTCTGAGCGCATCGCCGAACTCTGCCACCGCCACTATGGCATAGGCGCGGACGGCCTGATGTTGCTAGAAAAGCCGCGCAACGAAGGGGATGATTTTTACATGGTCTATTACAACGCCGACGGCAACGAAAGCACCATGTGCGGCAATGGCGGTCGTTGTATTGCCAAGTTCGCCCAAGACCTTGGCATCATTCAGGATAAAGCCACCTTCACAGCCATCGATGGTCCTCACTGGGCCACCTTTGATGGAGATCAGGTTGCCCTTGGAATGGTCGATGCACCTTCCGTTGAAGAGCGCCATGGAGGGTTGTTCATAAATACAGGTTCTCCACATCATGTTGAAAACCGTATGGCTGGGCCCGATTTTGTGTCGGTGGCCCGCGAGCTTCGCAACCGTTATGGCGTCGAAGGATGTAATATCAACTTCATCCAAGCCTGCAATGATGAATTATCCATCAGGACCTACGAGCGTGGCGTAGAAGGGGAAACCCTCGCATGCGGCACTGGGGCGACCGGTGCGGCGATGGTCGCCGTGGCGAAGCAATGGGTATCCGCCGCACCCGTGAAACTCTATGCCCAAGGCGGAGTACTTGAGGTGGATTTCAAGGGCACGGGACCCTTTACCGATGTAGTATTGAAAGGCCCCGCTATTAAGGTGTTTGAAGGAACCATAGAACTATAACCGTTATGATACCTGTCAAAGATTTAGGCGTATTGCGCGCCCCGGAAGAGTCAGATTTGAAGTGGCTCATGCATATTGAGAATGATTCCTCCGTTTGGTACGTGAGTGCCACCAAGGAGCCGTATTCTATGTTGAGTATACGACAATATTTGACCAGACATGAAAATCTTGTTACTGACGGACAACTGAGGTTAATATTAGATGTTGACGGAGATCCCGTGGGTGCGATCGATTTGTTCGATTACGATCCATTTACCAAACGAGCGGGTGTGGGCATCATGATTGAGGAAAAGCATAGGGGGAAGGGCTGGTCGAAATTGGCCCTAGAAACCATGGAGCATTATGCATACAATACCTTGCATGTAGAGAACTTGTATGCCCACGTGCCCATGATCAATGATGCGAGTCTTGGCCTCTTCGAATCCCGCGGATTTCGTGAGGTAGGGGTGCTCATGCATTGGATTTGGTGGGAAGGCGAGTACGTCGATGCCAAAATCTTCCAAAAAATCATCATATGAGAAAAACCCTAGTCCTCTTGTTCGGCATTTTAGTGCCGGCTGCGATGATCTATATCGCTGTAACGGGTTACAACGTGGTCTTTGAACCCAATGTGAACGAAGCGAAATTACCGTATAAGCTGTTTGTGAAGGAAGGTACGACTGCTGAACAGCTATACGCGCAGCTGTTGGAGGATGAGGTATTGCTAAACCCACAGGGGTTTTTAATGCTCGCAAAAAACAAGGGGTTGGCCAAAGTAAAATCTGGCCACTATGTGATCGATCAGGGCATGAGCAATAATACCTTGATTAATGCCTTGAAGGCGGGGTTGCAGGAGCCTATTCGTATCACCTTTAATAGTGCCGATAATTTGGCGGACCTCGCGGGGAAATTGGGCAAGCAGTTACTCGCAGATAGTACGGACCTGTACAAGGCGTTGAAAGCGCCCATGGACGGATGGGAGGGACCCTTGGCCTTGGGTGCCTTTTTACCGGATACCTATGAGGTTTATTGGAATGCCTCCGCTAAATCCATCGCAAATAAACTCTATCAAAACACCATCGCCTTCTGGACGCCTGCGCGCATCAAGCAGGCGGAAGCAATGAAAATGACGCCTGGCGAGATCAGTACCTTGGCGAGCATTGTCATGAAGGAAAGTTCTAAGGCCACCGATCGTCCCCTAGTGGCGCGCTTGTATTTAAACAGGTTGCAGAAGGGGATGAAATTGCAGGCGGATCCTACGGTCATTTTTGCCTTGAATGATTTAAATCCTGAGCAGCCCGTGCGTCGAGTATTGACCCGGGATCTGAAGTTAGAGCATCCCTACAATACGTATGTAATCAAAGGTTTGCCACCGGGACCTATTTGTGTACCGGAAAAGGCCGCTTTGTTAGCGGTATTGGAGGCGCCTAAGCACGATTACCTTTTCATGTGTGCGAATCCAGATAACCCGGGCTATCACGCTTTTGCACGCAACTATGCGGGCCACTTGGTCAATCAGCGCCGCTGGACTCAATGGCTGGATTCGCAAAAAATTTACCGATAATGAGCGGTACGCTTGTTTCGGCACAATGGGTTCAGCAGCATATTTCTGAGGTCATCATGTGCGACGTCGTTGCAGGGCCCAATGCTCACGCCACATATCGTGAAGAACATATTGAGGGCGCGCTTTGGGTGGATCTCGAGACTCAGCTCAGTGCTCCCTATGAAGATGCCAGCGTCTTAGGCAGACATCCTCTTCCAACCCCAGAGAACTTTGCCCATACATTGGGAACGTTGGGTGTTTCCCGGGATTCCATGGTGATTTTGTACGATCGAACTTGTGGCATCATGGCTGCCGCCCGTATGTGGTGGATGTTGCGCGCCATAGGCCATCAGATGGTTGCTGTGGTCGATGGAGGCTATGAGGCACTAAAGAACATTGGGCTACCCGTTACCTCAGGGGAAGTGGCGCCCGTACCAACGATCTATTCCACACCTGTGATACAGTACCAATGGCCGCTCATCGAGATGGAAGATATAGCTCCTGCTATCGCCACCGGAAAGTGCTTGGTGGATGTTCGCGCCGCCGCGCGCTATGAAGGGGTAGAGGAGCCCATAGATCCTGTGGCGGGGCATATTCCCGGGGCAATCAATATGCCTTTAATGAAAGTTATTTCAGGGGGCCAATTCCTTTCTACCGAAGCCCTGCAATCCCATTTTCAATACCTACAACATAAAGAGGTCATCGTCCATTGCGGTTCAGGAGTGACCGCTTGCCATACCATTTTAGCCTTGGTGCATGCGGGTTACCCCGTTCCTGCCTTGTACAATGGCTCTTGGAGTCAGTGGTGCAGAAATCATTAAAAAGCTAAGAGGCCCGCCGCAGGCGGGCCTCTTCTTTTATACACACGCCTATGATATGGGCAGATCCACGTTTCTGAAGACCAATTCCCCGTCAAAAGCATCCAACAGAATCACATCGTCGGCATGTACCTTGCCTGCAATGATTTCCTTACTCAGTGCATTGAGCACTTCGTTTTGGATGGCACGTTTCACCGGTCGCGCGCCGTATTGAGGATCCCAACCGGCTTCGCTGAGGTGCGCAATGGCTTCGGGACTGGCCTCCAAGGTGATGTTTTGCTCGTTCAGGCGTCGCTTCACCACATTCAATTGTAAGCCCACAATCTTACTCATCTCGCTTTTATCGAGCGGACTGAATACGCTGATCTCATCGATGCGGTTGATGAATTCTGGGCGTACAACCTTTTGTAGGAGTCCAATAAGCTCAGGCTTCAATCTATTCATCAAAGTGCTGTATTCGGCGCCGTCGTATTGATCGATGGCTTCGTTGATCAAATGAGAGCCAATGTTGCTCGTCATGATCACGAGGGTGTTCTTGAAGTTCACTGTACGGCCCTTATTATCCGTCAGGCGGCCATCATCGAGCACCTGCAAGAGAATGTTGAATGTATCTGGGTGCGCCTTTTCAATTTCGTCTAAGAGGACAACGCTGTAGGGCATGCGACGAACGGCCTCGGTTAATTGGCCCCCTTCATCGTATCCGACATATCCCGGGGGCGCGCCCACCAATCTGCTCACGCTGTGTTTTTCTTGGTATTCACTCATATCGATGCGCTTCATGGCCTGCTCATCATTAAAGAGGTAAGCCGCGAGGGCCTTGGCGAGCTCAGTTTTTCCCACTCCAGTCGTTCCAAGAAAGAGGAAGCTCCCAATAGGCTTATTGGGATCGCCCAACCCGGCTCTAGAACGGCGTATCGCGTCGCTCACGGCGCCAATGGCAGCTACCTGCCCAACGACGCGCTTGTGGAGCTCTTCTTCCATACGCAACAGCTTCATGCGCTCGCTTTCCAACATCTTCTGAACGGGGATGCCTGTCCAACGGCTCACGACTTCCGCAATATCTTCAGCAGTCACTTCTTCTTTGATCATCGTGCGCTCGCTGTTTTCGAGATCTGCCTCGGCTTTATTCAGTTCTTTCTCGGCCTCTTGCATCAATCCATAGCGGATTTCAGCTACCCGCCCATAGTTGCCGGCGCGCTCCTCACGCTCGGCTTCAAGCTTAAACTGTTCCAAGCGTTCTTTGATCTCCTGAATGCGCTCTGCACTGTTTTTCTCACGTTCCCAAACGGCACTGAGGGCATCTCGTTCTTCATAGAGTTCGCTGAGCTCAGATTTAATGACGGCCAATTTCTTTTTATCGTCCTCGCGCTTGATGCCTTCCTGTTCGATTTCAAGTTGAAGGATTTTACGGTCTAGAATGTCCAATTCCTCCGGCTTGGAGTTGATTTCCATCCGAATCTTAGACGCCGCTTCGTCCATCAAGTCGATGGCCTTATCCGGCAGGAATCTATCGCTGATATAACGAGAACTCAATTCCACCGCGCTGATGACCGCCTCATCCTTTATACGGACTTTGTGGTGGGTTTCGTATTTCTCCTTGATCCCACGCAAGATGCTGATGCTGCTTTCCTGATCCGGTTCTTCCACCATGACCTTCTGGAAGCGTCGCTCCAAGGCTTTATCCTTTTCAAAATACTTCTGGAATTCGTCTAGGGTAGTTGCACCAATAGCTCTAAGCTCGCCACGGGCCAGTGCCGGCTTAAGGATATTTGCGGCGTCCATGGCACCTTCGCTCTTGCCCGCACCCACTAAGTTGTGTATCTCGTCGATGAACAATAATATGTTGCCATCGCTGCTGGTCACTTCCTTGACCACGGCTTTCAAGCGCTCCTCAAATTCCCCCTTGTACTTTGCCCCCGCAATAAGGGCACCCATGTCCAGGCTGTACACGGTTTTGTCCTTGAGATTTTCAGGGGCATCACCATTTAGAATGCGTTGTGCTAATCCTTCGGCGATGGCCGTTTTCCCTACACCGGGCTCTCCCACGAGGATGGGGTTGTTCTTAGTGCGTCGAGAAAGGATTTGGAGAACTCGACGAATCTCATCGCCTCGACCTATGACTGGGTCGAGTTTTCCTTCCTCAGCCATCTTATTGAGGTTCTTGGCATATTTATCCAAGCTGTTGTAGGTGTTTTCGGCACCTGAGCTGTTGGCATGGCGTCCTTTACGCAAGCTGTCGATGGCTCCTTCAACGACTTTGGTAGTGAATCCGGCATCATTTAACATTTTACCGGCGGCGCCCTTGTCTTCTAGCAAGGCGAGTAGGAGGTGTTCAGTGGCGACAAAATCATCCTTCATGCCCTCTGCCTTTTGAATGGCCTTTTGAAGCACAAAGGCAGCATCTCTACCCATATAGGTTTCTCCACCGCTAGAAGAGGTGGGGAGGCCTTCATAGGCGGCTTCGAGCGCAGTATGTAATCTGTCCAATTGTATCTCTCCCTGCTGTGCCACAAAAGGCAGCACGCTTTGGTCTTCCTTGACTAAAGCCAATAATAGGTGAAGGGATTCCACCTGAGTATGTCGTTTGTCAGGAGCTAAGAATTGCGCTTTGGCAATAATGCTCTGACTCTTGGTTGTGAATTTTTCTATGTTCATAACAATAGGGTTTGGGTTCCGTGGATTTTCGGTCAAAGGATGTGCCAATGAAAATTGGACATAAGAAAAGGGGACACCTTGGCTGAAAACCAGAGTCTTAGCGGAAATTATGACGCATTAGACGATGATTTACTGCCAATATTACTGCTGGAATTGGTCTGAAAAAAAAACACCCCCGCAGGTTCGTAAACACTGCGAGGGTGAAAAAAATCTATCTATTGATGCCTTACTCGACGATCAATCGTTGCGTATCTGTACCGAGAGGAGTTAGGGTCTCTACGAGGTACATACCGCTTGCCCAGCTTTGCGTATCCAGGGTGAAGGTTTGGATGCCTTCATTGCCGTGTACGGTACGCGTTTCAATAAGCTGTCCTTGCGTATTGCGAACGGTAATGGTGATGTCCGCAGGGCTCTGGAAGCTCACTGGCAACTGCGCGTAGCCTGTCGTTGGGTTAGGATGGATGTTTCCTACTCCAATGTGAGATTCTAGTTCTTCTTGACCTACGACGTAAATCTTATCCGTCTCGTCTGTTTTGAAGAAACAGAAATCATCAATTGCCCATCCAGCCTTGTTGATGGTTTCATCGGAGCCGAATCTAAATCTAAAGATGGCATTACGTGCAGTATCTACCTGAAGATTGATTTTCGCTTGCTGCCAACCGTTGCTCAAACCGGTCCATCCTGGTTTGTAGATGTCCAATGCCGTCACGAAGCTGGTGTTGAACCAAGTCGCACCGAAGAGGTTCGTACCTACAGTGTGCCATGAGATACCACCATTAAAGGTTACATCCACTGTACCACCATCGTGGTAGATTTCCGTAGAGAAGGCGTGCATGAACTCGTAAGTATAGGTCTGTCCTGAATCCAATGCGAATACTGGAGTGTATAGGGCAGAAGAATCACGCTTCTTGTAGTTTGAATCTAGATCTGTCATCCAAGCATTGCTGCCCGAGAAGGCACCAACTAATGGCGCCATGGCAGGAGTACCTTCTTCCCAAGATGTTAATCCATCTTTAACAATCGCATTTAATGTTAGCCAAGGAGCGAGAGTAGGGTCTTCAAAGTCATTGCAATAACTACTATCGACAGACATTATTATTTTGTCAAGTACTGTAATATCAGCACATATTTGGTCATCAGAAGGTTCTGCATCTGGCTTGTTATCTGGTCGAGACGTGCGTACGCAAACGTTGTGTATACCGCTTGTTGGGTTTATCCAGTCTTGGTCAAACTCATACCAAGCCGTTTTGCGAGGAATAAGCGGTGGATTGAAAATTACTTTCTCATTGTTAGACCAGGTATTCCCACCATCAGTTGAAAATTGAACCAAACAGCTATCCAAAATCTTAGCACCTGTATTTTTGATTTGGACTTTCAAGTGGTTGTTTTGATCCGGTACAGGTAAATACTCGACGGTCGTAACATCGATAGGTGCTGCACTATTTTGAGGGGGAATATAAACCTCAACTCGATCAATGTTCCAACCATCTTTATTCCCCGAAACCGTTATCAAGCGCGCTCTTAAGATTAATGGCGCTTGAGAGAAGTTCCAAGAGGCGAGGGGCCAAGTTGAATTCAATTGGCCGAGATTACCTACCCAAGCATTGCCATTACTTGCGGTACCAGTATTATACCAGTTCATACTCACTACATTCTGTGGATCCCAAAATCCGAGGGTATTCCAAGTACCACCACCTAACCATTCGATAATGGCTTGGTCGCCCGTTCCTAGATCAATATCATGAGTCAATTTTAATTCTGCTCCTGCAATTGTGTCAAAGCCAATAAATCGAGGAAAGAACAAGAATTCTTCTACATTCCCAGGGACGTTTTGGTTAGGACGGGATGCATAACCAATGTTACCATTGAATGCATTGATATTATCAGTAGCCCATAGGTTCAGATCGCCAGAAATAAAGAAACCTGAAGTGTCTCCTGAATTACAAGATTCAAAATCTTCAATAAATCCCTGCTGAATATATAATTCTGGCCAACCTACTGATTTAGTGTAAGAACTATCATTCCAATAGTTATTGTCTCCCGTTTTATCAGTCCAGGCATGCAATTCAAACGTCCCATTGGGCCAGTTAACAGAATTTGAATTATCAGTTGCGATAGCTGTTTCACCTGCAGCAATAGAACTTGTATGTGTAAAGGTATAGGTTGTACTTACACCTGCCATATTTCCACAAGTAGGGGTTACAGTGTAATTTATTGGAATATTGGATTGGGCGTTCTTGCCGTAGTTCCTAATTTCAAATCTTACCTTCTTTTGAGCAGGCCCTCCCGTCAAATTGATGCGTGCCCCCGGATTTATCACAGACGTAATGCCTACATCTGTCAAAGCTTTGTCAAAAATCGCAATATCATCAATCGCAATGTCGGCGGCTATACCAAAACCTGATTTTTGAGCAATGAATCGAAGTTTAACTAAATCACCTGCATTGGATAAATCTAACTCATAGAAGGACCATTCATCTTTTTCATCGCTAAGCGTAGTTGTGTATGGTGCCATTGGGTTAGACCAATTATTCTCTCCATCTTTAATCCATTGCACACGAATCGCTCCAATATCTGCACCATACATGTGATGTTTAAATTGTAAGACAGGTTGACTCATTCCTGAAATATCCAGACATTTGGATACTAATGTTGCAGAAATAGGGCTTATTCCATAATCACCTTCGGTAACAAGATAATTACCTTGACCACTAACATCCCTTACAGGTCCAGAACCTACGGTAGGAGTAAACTCTTTCCCTACCATAAAGGCGTAATTTCCTGAGTTACTCACAGGTACTGGTGAAAAGACAGTAGAAGGAAAAGAGCCAGGATTTGCCGCAGTGTTGTTACCCGGTGTTGTCCCAGAGTCATCGAAATCAAGAACATAAGGGAAATTATTATACGGTTCTTCGTGGACAATACGTATCGGTCCGATGGTGTCATTAACATTCGTAGTGTCTCCAAATTGCTCTGTATAAACCCACAAATCGTAAAAACCGTACCCACTCAAATCGGGACCAGTGACAAAGCTAAAGTAGGTGGAGTCTCCGGTATTTAATGGTTTATTGGTAATGTATTCGGTATGCATTACGGTAGTGGTAATACCCGAAGTATTCGTGTACTCATACATCCAAGTTATAGGAATACTATCTGCTGTGTTACAGCCATTGTTTTGCACCCATAAATCTAAAATCTCATTATTTGAATATGCGCAAAAACCATTCTTTGGATTAAAGACATCTCTTAAGGCGATTTCATCAGATGCCGGTTCATAAATTCTAATGTTGTCAATTGAGATGTCTCCATTGGGGCCAATACCTTTTTTACCAGTCAGTCTAAGCCGAGCATATTTTCCGGTATATTCAGAAAGAGCAACAGAGATGGTCTTCCAATCATCAGTAGTTTTAGATTGCTGCTCGCCAACTATTTCCCCTAAGTTACTCCAAACACTACTATCGAATCCAGTGTCTATACTGACTTGTAGCTTATTTATTTGTGAACCATACATATGGTAATCAAATTCTAATATGGCACAGGTATAATTCGAAAGATCTAAGCATGGTAATTTGAGGTGAGTTACGTCATTATTGCTACCTTGATCACTTTCTGTGTAAACATATCTGCCATTACCGGAATTAGATGCGTCTCCAGTAGGTCCAGATAGTGCGGTACTCGTTGCTCCAGTTCGAACAGACCAGGCGTATCCGATAGTTTGTTCGGTCGGAATAACAGTATAATTTTTTCCGTTTGGCGGATTTTGTTCCGGAAAATTTCCCCTGTGCGATGTTCCAGTAGTTCCGGAACCTGTGCCTGGAGTCCAATATACTGAGCTTTCAAAGTCTTCGGAATAGGGTAGATTAGATGAGAAAGGGAATGTTGTTTGGGTAGTAATTCCACAAATAGGCGGTAGAGATGGTTCCCGCCAAAACTTATAAGTGGAATTCGGATTTGTTGCTAATGGACTGCGTACAACGTTTGGACAGGCACAGTCAAAAATTCTAACGTACCATTCAATGGTGTCATTGATACCAATATTTCCAAAAGTATATTCATAGTTTGACGAAGTGGGACAAATCGATGAGTTACTTGGAGTCATCAAAGAATCAGTCCAAGTAGTCCAAGTAGAGATTGAATCTACATAACGGCGGAAATATATTCTTGAGCTATCTATACCTAAGTTATCTTCGCCTTTAAATCGAACTTCTTGAGTTGGCATGTAACGAGCTCCTTCAGGCTTAGCTATTGGATTGACGTTTATCCAGTCGATTGTTGGTGGTTGAAGTTCACAAGGCGCACCTTCCACCATTAGATTATCCACGAACCATCCTGCTAATGACACTGGAGACGGGGTGCCCGTTTTATTCGTCATGACAAAGCGTATTTTACAATTGGCATAGCCATACTGTGAATAGGTGCTATCATAAGTGCCTAAATAATCACCTAGAGAAAAAGTTTCTTTCGCCCACCAAGTAGAAGTTGGCGTAGTACCGGTGTTCGAGTTACCAATGGTCGGTCCCTGCCAATAGGGCGATAGCAGCGCCGAAGGATAAGAAAGTTCGTTGAACCAACCTTGAGAGCTGAACTGCGGGCTTTCCCCTTGGTAATGCGTACCGGTGAGGTTTACCCACGTCTGTCCATTATCCTTGGACATCTGGATATAGGCTTTCTGGATGTATCGAATCTTACAAATGTGGTCGAAAGTGAATCGAACGTTAGTGTAAGAGATGGTTGAGAAAGCATCTGTTTCGAAAATGATGGAATCACTAGAATAAATCTGCGTATGGAAGGACATACCTCCGGTTGTCTTGAGATAAGCGGTGTCGTTCCAAGATCTAGTGGCGTTGGCGGAATCTGTATTGTAATTCGCGGCGATAGAGTCGGCCCCGAGGGTACCGTCAAAATTTTCAGTGAAAACCGTATCAATCGGTGGTGCGAATTGCCCAAAAACAGCTGGGGAAGCGAGTGCTACAAAAAGTACAGCTAGTAAGCTTTTCTTCATTCTTTATGCGTTTGTGTTAACGTACAACATGGGTACTTACAAATATATAAAAATGGGGATGCGCCCGACCTGAGACGGGAGAAAAGTGCAATTAAAATGCGTTAACGAAAGCGTTGAAGGAATGAACTATTTCACGTTGAAATAAAAGACCCGTTTCCCTTCCAAATAAAGTTCCAATAAATCGTTGCGTTTTACCGGGCCAACACCGGCTGGAGTTCCAGTAAAAATGAGGTCCCCGGTCTTTAATGTGAAATACTTCGAAACGTGGCTAATAATCTCGTTCACAGGGAATAACATCATGCCTGTATTGCCTTTTTGGACTGTGTTGCCATTGATATCTAAGTGGAAGTCGATGTTTTGAATGTCCTTGCCCAAGGATTCCAAGGAGAAAAATTTAGACACCGCGGCGGAGCCATCAAAGGCTTTGGCTTTTTCCCATGGCAATCCTTTTTCTTTGCACTTTGCTTGTACATCACGCGCGGTAAAATCAATGCCGAGCCCCACTTCTGTGTAGTACTTATGAGCAAATCTTGGCTCAATATGTTTGCCAAGGCGATTGATTTTGATGACCAATTCCACTTCGTGGTGCACCTCATTGCTGTGCTCAGGAATAAAAAATGGATGCTTCTTCAAGAGTAAGGCCGTCTCAGGTTTGAGAAATACCACCGGCTCTTCAGGAATGGGGTTATTCAATTCTTCTGCGTGCTTCGCGTAGTTGCGTCCGATGCAAATGATTTTCATAATTCTTAGGCGCCTTTATTGAAAGATTTTAATCTGATTTTAGTCAATACTTGCTTCGTGTACAGCGGGAAATCCGCATTTTGAATCCAGCTGTAATAGCCCGGATTCTCCTGTAGTACGCTTTCAACGGTTTGTCCGCGGTATTTGCCGAAGGTGAAGATTTCTTGCCCGTGTCCATTGTAGGCGATGAATCCCGCAAAATCCGCCACCTTTTGACGGTTGGAGAATTCGGCCAAGAAACTCATGTCGTTTTCCAACTCTTCATAACGGTCTAACTGCGATTTTAGGACTTCATAAGTCGCCAATACATCGGCCTCTGCGCTGTGGGCATCCTCTAGTGATTTATCACAATAGAATTTATAAGCCGCCGTAAGGGTGCGCTGCTCCATGCGGTGGAAGATGTTCTGGACATCGACTGCGCGGCGTTTGCTCATGTCGAACTCTATTCCGGCTCGCAGGAATTCCTCTGCTAGAAGGGGAATATCAAATTTATTGCTGTTGTATCCGGCGAGATCGCTGTCTTGGATCAGTCCGTTCACTTCCGCGGCAAGATGAGCGAAGGTGGGTTTATCTGCTACGTCGGCATCATAAATACCATGGACAGCGGAAGCCCCCGCGGGAATAGGAATGGTAGGATTTACACGCCAGGTATGGGTTTCTTCTTTGCCGTTCGGATGCACCTTGTGCACGCAAATTTCGACGATGCGGTCGTTCGTGACATTTACGCCGGTGGTTTCTAGGTCGAAAAAGCAAATGGGACGGGTCAGTTGTAAATCCATGGTTTGGGTGTTGAGTAATTAAAAAGCCACCCTAATTGGGCGGCTTTTAAAGATAATTCAAATATCAGAAAATCGTTCTAGATCTCGCGGTTTAAATCCCAAGCTTCGAGGTATTCCGCTACTCGTTTTACGAACATGCCGCCCAGTGCACCATCTACTACGCGATGGTCATAACTATGACTTAGGAACATTTTGTGACGGATACCGATCATATCACCTTCCGACGTTTCAATAACGGCTGGCTTTTTCACAATCGCACCGGCCGCCATGATGGCTACCTGAGGCTGATTGATAATAGGGGTACCGAGAATGTTGCCGAAGGTACCTACATTCGTCAAGGTGTACGTACCGCCAGAAATTTCATCTGGTTTCAGTGCATTGTTGCGCGCTCTATTGGCCAAATCATTCACGGATTTAGTCAAACCTAGTAGTGATAATTGGTTCGCATTTTTCACAACGGGCACGATTAGGTTACCGGAAGGAAGGGCAGCAGCCATACCTACGTTGATATGTGCGTGCTTGATGATTTTGGTGCCGTCCACGCTCACGTTAATCATCGGGAAGTCTTGGATGGCTTTGACGATGGCTTCCATGATGATCGGCGTGAAGGTGATTTTCTCACCGTGCTTTTGCTGGAAGGCGTTCTTTACTTTGTTTCTCCATTGCACCACTCGGGTCATGTCCGCTTCCACGAAGCTGGTCACGTGTGGAGAGGTGTGTACTGAATGTACCATATGGTCCGCAATGAGCTTGCGCATGCGGTCCATTTCAATAATTTCAGCGCCAGGCGTTGGTGTAATGCTCGGAGCTGAAGTAGCGGCAGGTGCTGTCGGAGCCGGCGCGGTTGGCGCTGATGCAGTGGGGGCCTGTGCAGCCGCAGGAGCTGGGGCGCTTTGAGTACGTCCTCCTTCAATGTAGGCTAGTAAATCTGTTTTGGTCACACGGCCGTCTTTACCTGATCCGGCAATGGCATCAAGCTCTGCTTGAGAAATGCCTTCTTCTTTGGCCATAGAACGCACTAATGGAGAATAGAATCTTCCGTTGGAGTTTTTGGCGATAGGGGCATTACTTGCGGCGGGTGCCACGGTGGTCGCAGCTGCGGCGATAGAAGTTTCGATTTCCTGTGAGGCTGCTTGTGGTGCAGGTGCAGCGGTTTCCTCGGTTGCGGGTGCCGCAGCGGGTGCTGGTGCATCTCCTGCAGCCTCGGTTTCAATGATGGCGATAGGTGCGCCGACGGCGGCTACATCATTTACTTGGGCAAGGATTTTTATAATGGTGCCGCTAACAGGGGAAGGGACTTCGCTGTCCACCTTGTCGGTGGCAACTTCTACGACACTTTCTTCTGCGTCGATGGTATCTCCTTCGTTCTTCAGCCAGTTGGTAATGGTGGCTTCGGCAACACTTTCTCCCATTTTGGGAAGGATCAATTCAAACTGAGCCATTGAATTTGGGTTTTTCTAATGCCCGAATTTACGGCAAAATCTTCCGAAAACAGCGACCAATTATTTTTTGCTAAGCTTCCACAACTGCTTCCAATCCCCACCAACAGTCGCTTCTCTTGCATAGTTGATAACTAAAGCTTTTGCGCTTTGTGGAACATCTAAATTTTCGGGAATTCCGGTGCGGATATCAAAAATCGGTGCTGCCATCATTGGGACGTTAAATTCTTGTGCATCAGTGGTACTATATCCCACTAACGTATGTCGGCCGGTGACGAGCGGAAGGAATTGGCCCAAAATCTTTATCCATAATTTGCCTCTGCCCGCCCCAAAAAGGAGTGCAGCGCTCAGCGGTAAAGTCGCTAAAATCAGCAATGGTAGGAGGATGTCTAGACTGCGTTTCTGGCGCACGAAGACTGGATTTGCCGTTTGGAATACGGAACCGCCGTAGGCTTCGCCTTGTGTTAGGCTGCTGTTGGAACCGACGAGGAAATTGCCTTGTGCTAGGAAGGTTTTGATGGCGCATTTCCGGCCAATGTCTTCCATGATTTGCATGAGTTCGGCATTGCTCAGAATCGAGCTGTCTACAACACATTCGTTAATTTGATGAAGATCTACGAGTTGTATAATTTGTTCCGAAGCGGTTGATGGATTCTCGTGATGAATGAAAATTGCAGGCGAGATATTTCGCTCTGCCAATAGTTGTTCTAGGTCCAATTTTCTTTTTACCCCACCCACGAACAACACGCGAGGACGACGTAAGGGCTTTGCAAAGAATTCGCGCTTGGTCAGCCATTCCAATAGGGTGCGCCAGCTTAAAACTGCTACGGTTCCACCGGTCGCGCCTAAGACCAGTAGCGCCCGAGAAAAACGTAGGTCTTCGGGCAATAATCCGTAGCCAAATCCCAACAAAAGAGTTGCGGCAACCATGCTGCGTACGACTCCGTCGGGGCGTGCATGCTTGCTGTAGGTGCCGCTGAACCATAAGCCTAGAATCCAAATGAGCACATAGCTTCCTTGTACATAGTAGGTGTAGGTATCCGGGTAGGAACCGCCGTTGATAAACCTGTGGTTGGACTCCCAATAACTTTTTAATTGTTCGAGGACAATGGCGAGTATGGCTGCATCGATCAAGGGAGCCGCTGCACTTCGTCCTAGTCTGGCGAGGATGGCGAGGCCGGCGCGGAGGTAAATACCAGTGTAGATCAGTAAAGTGTAGGCGAGGGCAGAGCCGCCACTGAATTGTTTGCGTGCGAACAGGACCATGGCCTGGTAGAACATGCGCACGTAGTTGAGGCTGCCGCGTTTGGTGCTCTCACCTTTATAATGAATGATCTGACTCTCGGCGAGGTAATGGTTTTGACGCCCGGTTTTTAAGAGTTCGTAGCTAAGGTCGATATCTTCCCCATACATGAAGTATTGGGGATCAAACCCGCCCACTTGGTGCAAAAGATCCGTAGGTACCATCATGTAACAGCCGACCAATATGTCGACCTGATGGTTCGAATCTGGATCGAGGTGGCCCAAGTGGTAGCGCGAAAACACGGGTGATCGTGGGAAGATTCTGGAGAGGCCAGAGATTTTGAAGAAGGCCGTCATCGGGGTAGGGAGGCCACGCTTGCTTTCAGGAAGGAATTGGCCCGAACCATCAATACCTTTTATACCCAAACCGCCCACTTCAGGATGCGCCTTCAAATAATTGAACGACACCTCAAGGGTATCCTCGCGAAGGACCGTATCCGGGTTGAGGATGAGGGTATAGTCGCCTTTTGCTTGTTCAAATCCTTGGTTATTGGCCTTGCCGAACCCCACATTTTGCGCATTGTCGGTCCAACGAACTTTAGGGAACAGCCTGAGGATCATGTCCTTGCCGGAATCCGCACTGGCATTATCGATAACGATGACCTCATAACTGTACTGCGTTTGGCTGCGGTAAATGCTGTCCAAACATTGAGTCAAGAAGGCCTTGACGTTGTAATTGATAATGACAATACTAAGGTCCACTACTTCGGAAGGCTTTGTTCGTAGGGAATGCGATGCTGTATGCTGCGCCCTAGGGTCACTTCATCTGCAAATTCTAGTTCGTCACCGACCGCAATGCCTCGGGCAATGGTGGTGAGTTGAACGTCCAGGTCTTTGACCTTCCGGTAGAGATAGAAATTTGTTGTGTCGCCTTCCATGGTGGTGTTCAGCGCGAAGATGAGCTCTTTCACTTCCTCAGATTTCAAGCGTTCGAGCAGGGAATCTATGGTCAGGTCACCAGGGCCTATACCGTCCATTGGGGAGATCAATCCGCCGAGCACGTGGTATTTGCCCTGATAGCCGCCTGTGTTTTCAATCGCCATCACATCGCGTACATCTTCAACGACACAAACGGTCGTTTCGTCTCTTTTCGGGGAGGCACAAATGCTGCATTCCTCGGTGTCCGAGATGGTGTGGCAGGTGGAGCAGAAGGTGGTATTGTCTCGAAGATCGAGTAATCGCTCGGCCAATCGGTGTGTTTGATCGGCCGGTCGGCGCAACAGGTGCAGGGCCAGACGAAGGGCAGTCTTCTTGCCGATGCCGGGAAGACGGCTGATTTCCTCTACGGCAGCTTCTATTTTTCGAGACGAGAAATTCATGTGCTTTCAAATGTAAGGGATTGCGCATATTTGTGAACATGAACTACACGCTCTTTTTAACCCTTTTGTTGGTATATGTCGGTGTTTTGGTCCTTGTGGGCCGATTCACTGCTGGCTCCGGCTCGAACCAAACCTTCTTTACGGCGAACCGAAATGCGAATTGGCTCTTGGTCAGCTTCGGTATGATTGGCGCTTCTTTATCGGGGGTCACCTTCATCAGTGTCCCAGGCTGGACCGCGAATTCCGGCTGGACCTACATGCTGATGGTCCTGGGCTACCTCATTGGGTATGCCATCATTGCGTTTGTGCTACTGCCGGTCTATTACCGCTACAAAGTGATCAGCATTTACTCGTATTTGGGACACAAATTAGGCAAAGAGAGTTACCAAACCGGATCTGCATTCTTTCTGCTCTCACGCATTATTGGTGCTTCCGGGCGCCTGTACATCGTAACGATGATTGTACAAATCACCATCTGCGATGCGTTCAATATCCCGTTCTTGGTGACTGCAATGATCGTCCTTGCACTCATAGCAGTATATAGTGCAAGCGGGGGCATTGCCACCATCGTCATCACCGATACGCTGCAAACCACGTTGATGCTTGCCGCCACAGGGATGGCGCTGTATTTCGTAGGACGTGAGGTTCTGAGCGAAGGCCAGGGATTATGGTCTTACATTTCTTCTAGTGACCAATTCTATTTTGTCGAAGAAGGCACCGCTCGTGCTTGGTGGAAGCAAGTGTTGGGAGGGGCTTCCATTGCCGTTGCCATGACTGGCCTCGACCAAGATATGATGCAGAAAAACCTTACGGTGCGCACTCTGCGCGGGGCTCAGAAAAACATGATCCTCCTGGGCATTACCTTGATTTTCGTCAATGCCCTGTTCTTGAGTTTGGGCGTAGTCTTATCTGATTATGCCGCCATTGCAGGTATTTCAGAAACGGGGGATAAGATGTTCGCTGCGGTGGCGACCAGCTCGGCCATGCCGCCGGTCCTTGGGGCCGTGTTCTTCCTCGGTCTGCTCGCAGCGGCCTTCTCCAGCGCGGATAGCGCCCTGGCCTCGCTGACCACTGCGTTTTGCGTGGACTTTTTAGGACTTGAAGGCGAGGGCTCCACCACGACCCGCAACCAAGTCTATGTGGCCTTCATGGCCGTGATCCTAGCCGTCATGTTTGGGATTTACCAGATGCAGGAGGAAACCATCATATCCACCTTGTTCACGGCCGCAGGATATACATACGGGCCATTATTGGGATTATTCGCCCTCGCACTAACGACTAACCGCACGATCTCGCATTGGGGCGTGGTGGCCATTGCCATCGCAGCGCCATTGCTGTCTTATGGACTGAGCCTGTGGGCGCCCACGTTGGGTTATACCATTGGGTTCGAATTATTGCTCTATAACGGAGCAATTACGTACGTGGGCGCCTGGCTGATCAGCCAAGCACCCTCACGTAGTTAGTGGATGATAGAAACTCGTTGCGTGCTGCGCAGCCCATTGTTGCTCACTTCGAGCAGATATGTACCGGCCGGCATTTGTTGGTAATCCAGGATGAGATCACCAGTTACTATTGGGTAGTTGCTGCGAGACAGGGCAGCGCCGCTGAGGTCAAATAATTGGACCTGTACCGCACCTTCAACTTCACCCATATTGATCTGAATCAAGCCATTCGACGGGTTCGGATATAAGGTCCAATTCGTTTGCTCCATATCTCCCAATCCAATGTTGTTGTAGGTCGTGGTCGTTTGATCCGTCCCACAATCTGTCGTGACCGTCAAGGTAATGGTGTACGACGCGCCTCCCGTAGCGTAGGTATGCACAGGGTTTTGTGTGGTATCGGTCGTACCGTCGCCAAATTCCCACAACCACGCCGTAGGGGCTGGGGTACTTTGATCGGTGAACTGGTAGGTCGTTCCCGAGGATAGGGCGAGGCCAAACTTTGCATTTAGTTTAGGACCAGGAACCAACACGGCGCTATCCGCTACGAAGGTGTAGGCATTGTAGTAGGTATATTCTAGGTCGTAATCTGTGGCGATGTTCAAGGTAGTGTTGTGCGCACCGAGGCCTGCGAAGGTCGAGGTGAGCGACGAGCCCTGGCGGTTCAGGGTGAAATCACCGGCCAACGTGGTGTCGGTCGTAGTAAGTTCGAAGCTGAACGGCACATCCTCACAGATGGTCGAAGGCAATTGCAGGGTCGCCGTAGAAGGAGTACCGCCTAAATCAATGACGCGGATGTTGTCCAAGTACAAGTTGTTTCCGTAGCCACAAATGCCCATGAATTGGAACTGAATAAAGTCCGAGGCGAGGTTGCCCAGTGCCACGGTATCCGTGCGCCAATCCGCCTTGCCAGAAGGCACGTAGGTGGAGTTGCTAGAACTTACGGTGGCTAAATCTGAGCCGCCCTGAAGATATAAGGTATCGTAGTTGGATCCACAATCGGTACTTACGAGTACGGCCAAGGTATCGGCATACGTACTCGAATAGGGGGCGTAGCTGATATCAAACATCAAGGTAGGATTGCTGTAGCCGCTCACATCAAATTTCGGGCTCTCCAAATAATCCA